>WNGF01000016.1_pt1 | contig 354395 bp, 323 predicted proteins | sample 5400641 | NCBI WGS metagenome assembly WNGF01 (sample SAMN13153371, study PRJNA577476) | soil metagenome | isolation source: 80 cm soil or saprolite under grassland replicate 2 | place: USA:California | collected 2016-06-15 | reverse complement strand
TCATCGCCAGTGTGAACAACTGGCAATCGTTCGCTGAGATTGCGTGAGGTGATCTGGGCAGCCTTCTGTCGAATCTCGTCTACCGGTCGCAATGCACCTCGCATCAGTAGGTAACCTCCTCCGATCGCAAGGGCGACAATGAGTGGTAAGCCCAATGCAAACGTCAGCAGAAGACCGCGAAGGACCGATTCAATCTGGTTATATGGTGCTGCAACTTCAATGAGGAATTGTGCTCCGTCGCCTGCCGGAAACGGCAGACCATGAAGAAGAAGTTCGTGCCCATCGGACATTTCAACTTCATGAGTAAACTCCCGTGTTGCCGGTAATCGGGTAGCAGCAACCAGCGCGGGGTCGAAGGTGCCGTCTTTTGGCGGACCGGAGACATAGATTTGCCTACCATTCGCATGGGTGACGCGGATGAAGCGTCCATTGATTTCCGGCGAGTAGTGTTCTGTTATTTCGTTATCGACGTAATCCTCGCCACTTTGGTTGATGTTGACGAGCAACACGTCACCTATGGAGCGCGCCTGTTTGGTCAGGGACTCTTCCAGAGACTTCTGAAGGTAACGCTGCAGACCGAGATAGGTGGCAGCCCCAAAAAGAGCAAGTGCGCCAGCTAGAAGGGTGGCATACCAAAGCGCCATTCGAAAACGGATTGAGCGGGTGATCACGCTTCGACCTCATGTTCACTGATGACGTAGCCGAGGCCGCGAATCGTCCTGATTAGCTTGTGTTCATGCCCATCATCGACCTTGGCTCGTAGATGACGAACGTACACATCGACAATGTTCGTAGCCCCGTCGAAACTCTGGTCCCACACATGTTCGAGGATCATGGTGCGCGAGAGGACCCTCCCGGCGTTCGCCATCAGATACTCAAGGACTCCATATTCTTTCGAGGTCAACTCGACTCGTTTGCCGGCCCGTTTCACTTGTTGCGAAAGGCGATCCAGTTCCAAATCCCCTATTCGCAGCACACTTGCTCTGGTGACCGGGCCGCGGCGGAGGAGGGCTTTGACCCGAACCAACAGCTCGGCAAAAGCAAAAGGCTTTGTCAGGTAGTCGTCAGCACCGGCTTCAAAGTGTTCCACTTTGTCGCTAACGGAATCTCGGGCGGTCAAATTAGAACCGGGACTTGCGACTTCGATTTCCGGATTCGGTGCAGAACCTCACCACCCGTGAGGCCAGGAAGCATCAAGTCAAGGATGATGAGGTCATATTGATAGGTCTGAGCGAGCTCCCAGCCACTCTTGCCATCACGAGCCGCGTCCACTGCGAAACGCTCGGCAGTCAGCCCCTTGACGACAAATCGGGAGACCTTGTCTTCGTCTTCGACGACGAGAATGCGCATTTCCTAACTTCACCAAATACAACTTGTAAATTAAACCGGCGTGAATGATAAATGAAATTCTCTTCAGATTGCCGTAGATCAGAAGCGATCAACATGCTCGACAATACTAGATTGGTTCCCGGCATCTTGGTGCTTAAAGGCGCAAACGCCCATGTCAACTGGAGGAAAGAATACAAAGCGGGCACGTGCGGTGACTTGTTTCTTGCCGAAGTGGTTTCATCCCCAAACTTACCTACACAGGCGATCCGTTTGACCGATCACTGGAGGCTTGAGATACTGCAACGAAACCGCGGCGCGTCGATTAGGCAGGCTTTCGATCGGAAGATCAGGACAATGAACCGCGTTACAGCCATTTTGGGGTGCATCGCAGTGTTCTCGGCCTTCTTGCTGGGGCCATTCACGCACATGCACGATTCAGTCGGTCACGACCATACCGCTGGCGAAGAACGGTCTGCAACAGTTCATTCGCACATTTCGTTCGATGCACCAGAGCTTGTGGATTACCGTCTGCCAACACTTCGCCACCCCCGGAGTGGCACGACAAGACAGCTGAGTGTTTTCAATTTTCAGAAGGTAAGTCCCACGCCACAACCGCGCTTAATAACGATGGCGCTTTGGGCACCGGTGCTTATTGTCTGCGACTTTCTTGCCGATGTTCCTGACCAAGTTGCACATGCGCCTCCACGGGTCGACTGTTCTGGGCCGCGTTCTCCTCCCGCCTGATTCTGCAGATAAAGGCGCGCGTCCGCGCGTCTATTTCCTGTTCGATAGTGTTGAGAGTACCTGCGCCTAAACGTCAAAGTTCTCGGCGCAAGGCAGGATTCTTTATTGTGGCTTGCGCGATGTTAAGCAGGGTAGCCACACAACTATGCATATGACACACAAATTGGGCATTGTCGTTATGGTGTTAGCTCTCAGTGTTTCTGCTGGGGCTCAAACCCAGCTGACGCTGGACGAAGCGGTGCGAATCGCGCTTGAGCGCCGTCCCGAACTCAAAGCTGCTGAAGCCCGTGTTTCCGCCGCGCAAGGCCTGAAAAGCCAGGCGGGACTCCTCCCGAATCCAAGGTTTATCTTCCAAGCCGAAAATCTTCGAGCATCGAACTTCGATTACGGCAACGACGCTGATTCTTTCGCTTACTTTTCCCAGGTGATTGAAACCTCGGGCCGGCGCGGAAACCGGATCGCCGTTGGCGAAGCAAATATCGGTCGAAGCCGGTTGGAGGAGGAACAACTGCGGAGGGAGATTGGCTTCCGCGTGCGTGAGGCCTATTGGCTGGCGTTGGGAGTTCAGTTCGCGCGCGAGCTCTACGAGCAAAACGACCGCTACTTCAAACAAGTGGTCGAGTATCACGAAGCACGCTTAAAGGAGGGGAAGATCGCCGAAGTAGATGTTCTGCGGGTCCGGTTGCAGGCAGAGCAAATCCGCGCGGCGCTGGAAAATGCGCGCCTGGACGTAGACAAAGCACAGCTCTTGCTGGCTCGTGAAATGGGAGTGATCACTGCGGGTCCATGGCAACTGACGGAACACTTTGACCAACTCGAGGAACCACGAACTGCCAAAGGCCCGGTGCCATCCACACTGGTGGAATCGAGACTGGCGGCCCAGGACTTGGCGGCTGCCCGAGCAAACCTGGGGCTTGAGCGGGCAACTGGACGGCCGGATTTGGATGCCATTTTTGGATACAAGCGCACGGCAGGTCTGAACACGGCCGTGGCTGGCTTGCAGTTGAATCTGCCAATTTTCAACCGCAATCAGGGGGCGAGTGCGGCCGCCCAGGCAGAAACGCTGGCGGCGCAACGAACTCTCGAAGCAACGAACGCACGGCTTGAGTCTGAAGCGACGCTGGCACGCAAGGAATACGAGGCCCGCCTGCGGCAGGCACGAGACATCTTTGCGCCGCTGCACCAGCAAGCCGATCAAATCTCGGATATCAGCCGTTCTGCTTATCGAGAGGAAGGCCTCGATCTCCTGCGTTTACTGGATGCTGAGCGGTTCCGGGTTGAGGCGCAGCTAGCGTGGCTTCGAGCATTGACCGACTATCACAAGAGCGTCGTTAACCTGGAACGAGCAGAGGGAGTGGAACCGTGAAAATAAGCATCCTTGGCGCCGCCGTTTTGCTTTGCGCAACGCTCTTCGCTGGCTGCAGTAGCAGTGGAACGGCAAACTCAGGCGAAAAGAGCACTGCTACCCCAAAAGGCTCCACCGCAAAAACTGAAGTTGTGATTCCTGTGGATCAGCAACGCGGCGTCATTGAGACCAGGCCCATTGAGCAAACCACCGCATCGGACGTGCTGCGCGTCCCCGGCAGAATCACCCTGGCCGACAACGGTACTTGGCGGGTCGGCGCCATTACCTCTGGACGCATTGAGCGTGTCTTCGTTACTCAGGGCGATTTTGTACAGCAGGGACAGCTGCTTGCCCGCATGCACAGTCACGACGTGCACGAAGTGAAGGCCGAATATTTCAGTGCGCAGGCCGAACAGAGCCGGCTGGAATCAGCAGCTGCACTTGCTCAAAAGAATTATGAGCGAATGCAGCGCCTTTATGCTCTGAAGGCAGCATCGCTTGAACAGACTGAGATGGCGCGCCAGCAAGCCCTTGATGCTCAAACCGCTTTGCGCAACGGACAAATCGTAGTCGAGCGCGAACGGGCGCATCTTGAGGAGAATCTCGGCATTCCCGCGGAGTCTGCTGACGATACCAAAAGCGACCTTTCAGGTCTCATTCCCATCCGGGCTCCCGCTTCAGCCTATGTTCTGGAAAAGAAAACCACGCCGGGCTCGGTGGTTGAGCCCTCGGCGGATCTCTTTGTCCTCGGCGACCTGCAACGGCTCTGGATGTTGGCATCGGTGAAAGAAAGCGATTGGGCCAAACTCCAGATGAGACAGGCAGCCGTTGTTACGGTGAATGGGTTACCAGGACGCCAAGTCGCCGGCAAGATTACAGATTTAGGCCAACAGCTCGATCCCCTTGCTCATGTCCTCAAGGTCCGCATCGAGTTCGACAATAGCAAAGCAAAGCTACGGCCCGAGATGCTGGGTGAAGCCCAGATATCGGTTGGCGCTTCCAAACAAGTGCTTGCTGTCCCGATGGACTCAGTCCAGCAAATGCAGGAGCAGGACGTGATCTTCGTGCGTACCTCACCGGACCACTTCACTATGCGGCCGGTACGCACAGGGGGAACTGTTGGAGATCGAGTAATCATTCTTGAAGGAGCGCGATCGGGAGAGCAGGTTGTGACGAAGGGAAGCTTCGTTCTGAAATCCGAAATGCTGAAGTCTTCGATGGAGAGCGAGTAATGCTGAATAAAATCGTTGACTTCACCCTGACGAACCGGTGGATGTTGCTAGCCGCCGTAGCGGGGCTGGTTGTTGCCGGGGGATGGGCACTGTTTACCATCCCCGTGGATGCCTTCCCTGATCTCACCAACAACCAAGTTGTGGTCGTCACCGAAGCGCCTTCGATGCCGCCGAGTGAAGTTGAGCGCCTTGTGACTCATCCAATCGAGATAGCGATGCTTGGTCTACCGAAGCAGATCGAGGTGCGTTCTTTATCCAAGCTGGGACTTTCCATGGTGACGGTTGTATTTGAAGATTCGGTTCCTCCATTCATGGCCCGCCAATTCATGAATGAGCGGCTGCAGCAAGCCTCGGGATCATTGCCCCAGGGGATCCAACCGGTGCTTAGTCCCCCGGCAACAGCGTTCGGCGAGCTTTACCAGTACACCCTCGAAGGAAATTTGAGTTCGATGGAACTCAAGGACATCCATGAATGGCAGATCAAGAACCAACTTCGAACGATACCGGGAGTGAGCGACATCAACACTTGGGGCGGGGAATCCAAGCAGTTCCAAGTCAAGGTGGATCCACAGCTTCTGGCGCAATACGGCCTGAGTCTGCACGATATAGCTATTAGAGTTCAAGAAAACAACACGAACTTCGGTGGCGGATACATCGAGCATGCCTCCGAGCAATACACGTTGCGCGGCAGTGGCCGCGCAACCACTCCCGAGGAGCTCGGCAACATCGTGGTGATGGCGAATCAAGGCACACCCGTGCTGCTCAAGGATGTAGCTGAGGTCACGATTGGTGCAGCTCCACGGAAAGGGGCCGTTCTTCGCAATGGTGAAACGATCTCAGGCATGGTCATTATGCTCAAGGGCGAGAACGGGAAGAGCGTGATCGAAGCGGTCAAGAAGAAGATTGCTTCCATGCACTTGCCTGAGGGAATTAAGCTGGTTCCGTTCTATGACCAGTCCTACGTCATTGATGGCACTATCGCCACAGTCAAGAAAAACCTCTTCGAGGGGTTCCTGCTCGTAACGGCCATCTTGTTGGTCTTCTTGGGGAACGTTCGCGCTGCCATCATTACCGCTGCGGTGATTCCTCTCTCTATGCTGATCAGCTTTCTTGGGATGCGCGCTTTTGGCATCAGCGCGAACCTGATGAGTCTTGGCGCGATTGATTTTGGCATGATTGTGGATGGCGCGATTGTAATGATGGAAAACTCCGTCCATCGGCTCGAATCCGACAACGCTGCCCGAGAAACACCTTTGGAGTGTGTCCGGTTGGCAGCTCGGGAGGTTGCGCGACCCATGACGTTTGCGGTAGCCATCATCATCGCGGTCTATCTCCCGATTCTGTTCTTACAAGGACTCGAAGGCCGGATGTTCCGTCCGATGGCCGTTGCTGTTTGCGGCGCATTGCTTGGATCTCTCCTGCTGGCGCTCACTGCCGTACCTGTTTTCGCGTCGTATGCCTTTCGCCATGGCATTTCTGAACGGCAAAAAGAGCGGGACACGCACGGCTGGCTGGCGCGCTTAAATCAAGCCTATGAACGGGGCTTCGCCTACGGACTGGCGAGACGAAAGCAAACTGTTGCGGTCGCCGTCGCGGTGTTGTCGATCGCGGTGGGGTCCTTGTTCTTTATCGGAACGGAGTTCATGCCGAGACTAGATGAAGGCTCGATCCTGATCGAAACTCGCAAGCTTCCTGGTGTCTCCCTAACGGATTCAGTAGAAATCAGCAAGCGGATTGAAAAGGTGCTACGCAGTTTTCCAGAAATCAGGGACGTCATCATAAAGATCGGACGGCCTGATTTTGCAACCGAGGCGATGGGAATAAATGAGGGCGACACCTACGTCTTGCTAAGGCCCACCAAAGAATGGAAGAGATTCCATACCAAGCAAGCCCTTATCGAAGCGATGGACAAGGAGCTCGCGAAAATTCCGGGAATCACTTATAGCTTCACCCAGCCCATGGCAATGCGGCTCGATGAAACCGTCTCTGGAGTGAAAGCAGACCTTGCGATCAAAATCTTTGGCGACGATTTCAAGACACTTGATGCGCTGGGAAGCCAGGTCTTGCGATCTGTCTCTCAGGTGCACGGTGCGGCTGATGAACAAATGGAGATCACATCAGGGGTTGCGGAATTGTCGGTGGCAGTTGATCGCTCGGCGCTGGCTCGGTACGGACTGAACGTTACAGACGTCGAAGAAGCGGTCGAAGCGGGCGCAAGCGGTGCAGTCATTTCAGAGGTGATTGATGGACAGAAGCGATATACGGTCGCGTTGCGCACGCCTGATCGCTATCGTTCCGATCCTGGGGAGATGCGCAATATCCTTTTGCGCGCGCCAAATGGTGAGGAAGTGCGACTCGGTGACGTCGCGGCGGTTCGGGTCACGCGTGGCGCTGAAGTGATCAATCGCGAGGAGGGGCAGCGTCGGATCGTGGTGATGTCGAATGTGCGGGGACGGGATCTGGGAGGCTTTGTCGCGGAGGTGCGGCGCAAGGTCGAAGGTGAAGTAAAGCTTCCGGCGGGATATTCCGTTGTGTATGGCGGACAATTTGAAAATCAGGAGCGTGCAACGCGGCGCTTGATGCTGGTCATTCCGCTTACGCTAGGAATCATCTTTGCTTTGCTTTACGCTATGTTTCATTCGGTGAAGCAGTCGGTGTTGGTGATTGCGAACATTCCGTTCGCATTGGTTGGTGGCATTGCTGCGCTTTGGCTGCGTGGCTTGAATCTGAATCTGTCAGCGTCGGTTGGCTTCATCGCTCTTTTTGGAGTTGCCGTTCTAAATGGGGTGGTTCTGGTTAACTCGATCAACCAGCTTAGAAAAGAGGGCCAGTCAGTCCGCGATGCCGTAATAAACGGTTCTCGTCGCCGACTTCGTCCCGTGTTAATGACCGCGCTCGTCGCCAGCCTCGGATTCGTACCCATGGCAATTGCCACATCCACCGGCGCAGAAGTGCAGCGACCCCTCGCAACGGTGGTCATTGGCGGCTTAATCAGTTCGACCGTTCTCACTGTCTTCTTGCTTCCTCTGCTGTATGACTGGATTTTCGCTCGGGCCGAAGGAAAAAAGGAACTCACGACCCACTCTAATGAGGTCCTGGCATGACCGCCAAATCGCCCACGTAACTCCAATCCAAACCCACGACAGATCACCCTGGCCGTGACTGGGCCACTGCGACGCATAGTCTTTTAAGCGAAAGTAGCTCAGAAACGGGAAGAGGTTCGATCAGGTTCTCGTCAGCGCCAGAGTCAAAGTGCCTGCCAGTTTTCGGTCAACTAAGTTTGGCGGGGGGTGAAAATCAAAACGGAAACTTTAGACTTGAAGCGGTCTTGCCATTACGGGACATCGCGTGGACAGAGTCGCTCAAGGTTAAACCCGGGTCACAAATCGGGAGACCTTCTCTTCGTCTTCGACAAACAAGATGCGCATCTCTCAAACTCACCAGAATGGAATTTCCGAATTAAAGCGGCATGAATGGTACATGAAATTCCGTTCAGAGTAACCCTGCGGCGATGTAACCCAAAATTCACAGTTACAGCAGTTGACAAAGCAAAACGAGGTGTACAATTTTACGCTGACAGCTTCGGGCCGAAGCTGGGCACACTTCTTCCCCTCCGGCCGGCCTCAAATCGTTAACCCTTCTTTCGCCTCGCGCGGAGGTTGTATATGTCAAAGCGCGACGAGCCCCAACTGCTACAGCCGCAGTAAAGGAGTGTCTTTATGAGCAGTTCCTCTTCTCAGCATCTGCAATGGCCTGGACGAAGCTATCCGAAGCACCGATCGCACCCTCGATCCTGATGCGAAGCAGTTCGACTACATCGTCATTGGCGGTGGGAGCTTTGGATCTGTGTTTGCCAGTCACATCTTTAATCTCGATCAGACCAGGGCACATCGTATTCTCGTTCTCGAGGCCGGACCGTTTCTTTTTCCGGAGCACGTCCAGAATCTTCCCCCCTCGCTCGATACTGGCGAGGTCTGGGGAGTACCTTGGAATTCGGACAGTCCGAAGCCATGGAATCGTGAGTTCCCAGGATTAGCGTTCTGCCTTGGAGGGCGGTCGCTTTTCTGGGGAGGATGGTCCCCCTACTTTATCGACTCTGAAATCGTTAGTCCTCCTTGGCCGGCAACGGTTCGCCGAGATCTGATGACAGCGGTTCTGCCCACCGGCACTCCCGTCCACTCATATCTCGATCAAGCCGCGGAGCAGATCGGGACGTCAGATAGCAATGACTTCGTCCACGCCGATCTGCACAACGAACTCGAAACCATCCTTTTTAATGGTTTATCTGCCAGACCGTCCGCTGCCGATCCGAAGCTAAAGGGAAATCGCGGAACGCTCGCGGTTGCCAAGGATTTGGAAGCTCCGCTTGCTGTGCAGTCGACGGCGCCACGGGCAGGCTTCTTCCCGTTCAACAAATTCAATGGCGTGCAGCTTCTCATCCGCGCTGCGCGGCTCGCGCAGAGTGAGGCCGAGCAGAGCGTGGTGGGTGGCCCCGAGCAGAAGAATGTGAAAAAACGCCTGATGGTCGTACCACACGCCCATCTGATCCGCCTTGAGCGTAGCGGTGGGCGCGTTACCTGCATCGTTACCAATCAGGGCTCCGTGGACGTGCCGTATCAGGGAAAGGTGTTTCTGGCATTAGGCACGATCGAGAACACCAGGGTCGCGCTGGAGGCCCTTCCGAACCAGCGTGGCTTGATTGGCAAGAACCTGATGGCACATCTCCGGTCGAACCTTACCATTCGCATCCCGAAAAGCTCACTCAGTGCGGCTGTGCGGGCGATCAAAGAGCTAGCAGTCTCGGCTTTGTTTGTGAAAGGTATTCACCAGCACACAGACGGAACTCTGGGTCACTTCCACCTCCAAATCACCGCGTCCGGAGTGGGCGCACTGGGAATGAATTCAGAGGCAGAACTATTTAAGAAAATCCCGAATATAGACGAACTGGATCGTTTCAACGACCTCACGGATGATTGGATCGTTATAACCATCCGAGGGATTGGCGAGATAGTGGGTGACAAGACTTCGGCCGACCCGCTCAACCGCGTCATTCTTGACAATCTCGGGCCACACAATGGCTTCGACTATCAGCAACCGCGAGCCTTGGTTAGATTGGAAGGCGGAGACCCAAGCTCCAAGAACATCCTCCTGTGGGACGTGATGGATCAGTCGGCCGAGGAAGTTGCCAGCATCTTTGCCAGTGGCGGTCCGATTCAGTACCTGTCCACACCGAATCCGGGTGGCACGTCTTTTTGGCAGACCACACCCCCGTCGCTTGACGTGCGTCGTGACAAGCTCAGTTCAACTCACCACGAAAGTGGGACATGCTGGATGGGCGATGACCCGAATACATCGGTTACGGATGATCTCGGAAAATTTTATGAATCCGACAATCTGTATGCGCTCGGGCCATGTCTGTTGCCGACGATGGGCTCGCCTAATCCGATGCTCTCGGGTGTGGCTCTTTCCCGCAGGGCCGGTGATCGGCTAGTTGCAACGCCAGTCGCTAACCCGTTGGAGGACACCTACCAATATTTGTTCGACGGTACCGACACACTATTTAGCAAATGGCAGCTGGCAGGAGGTGGCGCATTTGCTTTGACCGATGGACTGATCATCGCCCAGCCTGATCCGAGCGGGGAACTGGGACTATTGTACTTCCCGAGACAGTTCAGTGACTTTAACCTGCGGTTGGAATTCCGGCTCAACGATCCCGCGAACGACAACTCCGGGGTCTTTGTGCGTTTCCGTGATCCGCGTATGCCAGTGCCGGGTCGAGATGGTGTCTTGCAACCTTATAGCAACCAACACTGGGTCGCGGTGGACACCGGTTTCGAAATCCAGATCGACGAAGCTGCCAAGCCATCGGGCTTGGACAAGAACCACACCGCTGCCGTTTACGACATACCGACCGAACCAGGCGGGATCGCGTTCCAGAGTTACAGGCGTGGCGCAGCTCTGGTTGCCGGCTCATGGAATGAACTGGAGATCGAAGTCGTAGGTCAGACCTATGTTGTTCGCCTCAACGGGAGCGAAACAACCAGGTTCGACAACGTGGACGCTTATCGTGGCAAGCCGGTAAGTGTTGATCCTCATTCCGGGTTCATCGGACTCCAGGCACATACGGGTCGCGTGGCATTCCGCAATATACGTGTTTCGACTGCGGTTCCACGACCATTTCTCGCAGCCGATGTCGCCCGCAAGGCCCGCGAGATTCGCGCACCCAGGTTTGCAAAAGTGAAAGCCTGAGTGTGCCAAGTAAGCGGTGCCGAGTCATTCGGTGCTGCTTACTTCTTTACATAAGACATTTGGAGGAGGTTCTATGGCAAAAGCTGCAGCTAAAGAGATTCCGGTCGCGGTCGCACAGACTGCGTCCGCTGACGCAACAATCCAATTTACTGTGGGGCAGGAGATTGAAACCGGAGAGATCACGCAAAACTCAGCCCTTAGCGTAGTTTATGATCCAGCACGCCTTCCGAACATTCGCAACTATCACAACGGCATGCCTGCCTGGGACATAACCGCGAACTTGCGCTTTCATCCAGGCCTTGAAAGCTACAACGGAAGCGTTGTTCAAAAAACGGACACGAGGAATGGGAGCGTCACGGTGCTGAATCCTCCGCGTCCGCTTCCTCTTTTTGTCCCCGTTCCGCCGGACGCCATGGGGCTCGAAATATGGTTTCTGAACTCCGGAATGTATGGAGACAAAGCCTGGGAGTCGCGCTATGGGCAGAACTACTGGTTCCCTGTGGCTCAAGCAGGTCCAGCGCAACCCGTCAGCTTTCGTACAGGCGCATTGCGAGATCCCTTTATGGTCAATGTAGTGAACTGGACAGCGACCAAACTGAGTAATCCGATAGGCGCTTCTTCAGAAGGCAGTCAGCTGGAAACGCACCTGAACGTGACGGCATGGGTGAAAAACATTCAATACCAGAAGAATGTGTGGATAGATTTTCACGTTTTTGATGGTGACGATAAGCTGGTTCACTCCGAGACTGTCCCACTCTCTTACTATCAACCCGGAGGCGGAGGGGGAGATCTCTTTATCTTCGAACAACGTGTTCTGAAGGGATCTGGAGGACTACCTGGTTCTGTATGGCCGCGCCCTGATGCGCGCCTCCTGGAGTTTCGACTGTACTACGAAGTCGGAGGCAATCTCTTTACGGATGGTTATCTCCATCAGAGCAAGGTGCAGGCAGACGCGGCGGTCTCGATGGATTTGGCTATCGCGGCCTAGAGTCGTTTTCCGAAGGGCTGTCGGGCAATCGTTCGATAGCCCTTCGCATTTTAATCAGAGTTTTTAGGCCTCGAATGGCCTCAGGCGGTGACCAAAACGGCTCGTGGTGTAAGCCGATTTTCATGGTCCAATCGTGGTCCAGTTAGTTGTCCGAAGGGTTCCTGAAGCAAGTGCCGCAGGCGACTGTTCTTAATCGGACACTCGTGGGGATTGAGTCTGCACGCGAAGTGCTTGCGAGCGTTTCCCTGGGAAGAAAAAAACAAATTCTTCATGTAACGATGATGTAACGATAAGCTGTTCCTGTTGCTCCCACTGGGGTCTTAGAGGTCTTTACAGTACCACCTGCGCCCTCTAAGTTCTTGTAAAGCCGTTAAGAGCGTACCCTTTCACGGCGGTAACACGGGTTCAAATCCCGTCGGGGACGCCAATGTGTTCAGTAACTTACGGATTTCTGGATCGTCTGGATCGTTCACTAACGTTACATCGTGACATAACTGGAACTGGCAAAGTCTCATTCAAAACCCAGTATTTGCGCGGGGTTGAGAGATAGTCAGCTTTTCTAGGACATCGCCCAGGCTCAGCGGCCTTCATTGTTTGGCTTTGTTGAAGTCACGAAAATTCTGTTCCGAAGCAGGCCAAGTATTTGCGTAGCCGGTCTGCGCCGTTTGAGACGGTCTTGCGCTTGCGCAAGGCACCAAACAAGGTGCGGCCACCACCAACGGAGAACGGCTACGCCCACCTTACCGACGAACGCGAGTTGTATGCTTCAGGCTATAGAAGGAGTCAGCCGGCAATACGCTTGTTATTGGCATGCCTTCGGGATCAACCCTTTACGACTCCGTGGCGAAAGGGGTGAATCAGCATGGAGAAAAGTGCGGATGACATCGAGTAACTGCGAACAGTTGGTAGTGTCGCTTTAGGGCACTGCCCGAACAGGTGTTCGTGCTGAATCTTGCGAAAAGCATGTTACACTCAGTTCCGAAGATGACCATAAGGATCAAATCCATGATGAGACGGCGCGTCAATCGCGCTGGGCCGTCGGGATTGGTCTGACCGTTTTCGGTTTCTAATTCAGACATTCGCGAAGGCCCCGACCGAAAATCGGGGCCTTCGTGTTTTTGGCGGTAGCCAAGCTGGAAAGGCACGTGACTGTTACTCACGCCATGCGCAGGTTCGAATCCTGCCCGGCCAGCCAGATTTGAAGTGCAAGTGGGCTCGCTAGTTCAGTAGGAAGAACGCGGCTCTCATAAAGCCGTCGCGGATGGTTCGAATCCATCGCGAGCCACCAATGGAGGGGCCTCCGGGAGGGGCAGTGGCTTATACCCACTTCGGCGCCAGATTAGCGCGGCTAGACAGGTTCGACTCCTGTACCCTCTACCAATTTTTTGCGCCGGTAGTTCAACGGACCAGAATAGTTGGCCTACACCCAACAGATGCGGGTTCAACTCCCGAACGGCGCACCAGGCAGGATTAGCTCGAAGGTCGAGCCCGCGATCGATAATCGCGAGGCGTTGGTTCGATTCCAACATCCTGCACCATGTTTGTAGTGGAGCGTGGGTGACTGGCAGAGATGGCAGATGCACTCGACTCTTAATCGAGACCAGGCTGGTTCGATTCCAGCGTCACCCACCAGGATTTGCGGGATTGGCAGATATGGATATGCACTCGCCTTTTAAGCGAGACGAAGTGGGTTCGATTCCCACATCCCGCACCAGGGTCACGTTAGCAAAGAGGCGGCATAGCATAACGGAACAATGCGCCGAGCTTCTACCTCGGACGATGAGAGTTCAAGTCTCTCTGCCGCTTCCAATGTGGCGATGTGGTCCAACGGATGAGGGCGCAAGGCTACGAACCTTGAGATCAGAGTTCAATTCTCTGATTCTCTGCATCCCCTCCACATTAATTATGCTCGCGTGGTCTAAGGCATGATGACGCTTCGGTCCTAACCTTGTTTACCCGAGCATGAGATCCGGGTTGGATTCCCGGCGCGAGTTCCAAGATGGGGTGGGTAGTGTAACCGAACAACACGGCAGCGTCCGAAGCTGCAGATCCGGGTTTGACTCCCGGCCCGCCTACCAACGTTGCCAGCGTACGAATTCGCCACGCGATTCGCCCCTCTGCGGTCATCATGGACCGGTTGTCAGCGGATAGCGCCGAGTATATATTCGGTGAGCAAACGCTCGGTCTGCTCGTGCATTCCGCGCGTATTGTAATTCGTACTGGTAATCACCACCGCCATATCCAGCGTCGGTAAGTCAACTATCTTATTCCCGCCATTGCCAGTCATAAAGAAAGCCGGGTAGGAAGTGTCACCTCTTTTGAACGACTGCAGCCACCATAAATAACCATATTCTTGGTGATCGTTGATCTCCGCATGGGGTTGCGTCGATTGTTTTATCCACTCTTCATTAATTATTCGCTTGCCGTTCCATGTACCGCCGTTCAGATAGAGCTGAGCGATTTTCAAAAGATCGGGGCTGCTGAGGCGCAGCCCACCGCCGGTCTGGGGGATGTTCAGCGGCGAATAGACCCAAGTTGCCTTCGTGATCCCTAGCGGAGCAAAAAGTTTTTGTTCCGCGTATTTGTCTGTACGTAACCCGGTCGCCCTGGCGAGAACTTCGCTCAAAACGAATACGCCGCCAGTACAGTAACTGAAGTTGCGCCCGTATTTGGGATTCTCCTGTGCTTCGCCTACTCTCATCCGCCCGCGGATGGGCAGATCAAGGATGAACTGAGCCCAGTCTTCAATAAGGTACATGCGCTCTTCATTCCCGCGCGAATCGTCATTCCAGTCATCGCATTCAAGTGGGGACGACATAGTGAGCAGATCTTCGACCGTGATCTTCTGTTTGCGAGGGTCGGGATTTTGAAGTTTTCGCCCGTGTTCCGGAAGCAGATCGAGAATTCTGGCGTTCACGCCATAGAGCTTCTCGTCCTGAATGGCCAACCCTATGAGCAGGCTGGTAATGCTCTTGGTTGCAGAACGAGTGTCGCGAAGGGTCGAAGCATCGCCATCGAAGTATTTCTCGTACACAAGGTGCCCGTGACGAGCGATCAGGACACTCCCAATTTTTTGGAACTCGCCAGCCTTAATAGCTGCCTCCATCGTGCTGAGGCGGGCTGTGTCAAGGCCGATCGATTCCGGTGTCGCGTACGGCCAATTGGTCTGTCCGAACGCAACCCCCACAAGGAACACAGCTGCACAGATCGGCCGCATCATCCCGGTAGTATGACGCACAACGTCGCAAGGCGTCTTGCGCGAATGAAACATTTCACCGTCACAAACTTTTGGCCTGGTGCAGCCGCCGATATGCTGCCGGGGTCATTGCAGTTTCGCGCACGAATGCATGTGAGATGGCTTTGATCCGAGAACCCCACATCCGCGGCAATTTCTGCGAGAGGACGCGTGGAGTCCAGTAGCCGGTCTCGGGCACAGGAAATCCGGCACTTGCTGACATATTCTCTGGGCGAGATATGAAAGTAGCGCCGAAACGCGCGGGCAAGATGAATCGGATGGACTCCGAGGTGATTTGCTACTGACGACACTGTGATTGTGGTCGTGCAGCAGTCGCGCATAAGTTCTCTCGCCCTTATCAACCAGGACGGCACATGGCGGTTCTCAGTTTCAAATGAGTTGCTCATTGTTCCCGCGAGATCGAGGCAATGACCTTCCATATCGTCAGAGACAAGCAGTCTGTTCCGCCGCAATTCTCTTCGTGTCTCGATTGCCGCTGAAATTGATTGCGCGCTGTGGATGACACGCGGGACAGGGACCGCTGCATCCAGCAAGGAGGCAACGTTAGCCGATGATGGTAAGAAAGCTGCCCCGGCCCATGTGAAATCTGTCTCGATGTGTTGTGCCAGTGGGGTTGTAGATCAGGGTGCCAGGTCCGTACAAACGATCTTGGTTTCGCGCTTCCGTGATGTACATTCCCTTTACCACAAGAACAAAGTGCGAGCTCGCGTGCCGATGCACTTCGCGGGCAGGGCAGGTAGCGTCTCCTTCAGAACATACAAATGAGTCGGTCGCAACAGTTCGGAAGCGGTCGCCGAAAAATTGGCCGCTAGACACGGTGACGGAGCCTGCGGACATGGAAAGAGCATACCCAATTTTTGGGCTATTGACGAATTCCGGGAATGATGTAACAGTGGAAATTGAGCTACAAGCAATGATGCGCAAGCCCCATACCGATTGCTTACCGACACCAGCCACGTTTGCGTGGCAAGGTGCGGGAGAAGGTACGTTCATGTAACGGGGGCAATCAGCAGCGCGCAATTTTCTGAGCCTCCGACAAAAATCGGGGCTTTTGGTTTTTATGGCGCATTCGGTGGCAGGCCGCCTGTCTTTCCAACAGGAAACGACGTTTCAATTCCGTCATGCGCTAACCAATTCGATTCGGCTGGAGTGTCACATGAGTGGGAGGCAATGTTATCGCAAGGCGGGTGTGATGCCGGGTCGTCTAGTGGCAGGACCCTGGACTTTGAATCCGGGTACGGGCGTTCGAATCGCTCCCCGGCAACCAGTTCTTTGACAATTTCGAAATTCCCTCTTCGTTCAATGGCAGGACGCTGCGCTCTGAACGCGGAAATCGTGGTTCGAGTCCACGGGAGGGAGCCGGAGCTATGGTCTATCGGCAGGATGGCTGACTGTCTATCAGCAGGGACGGGTTCAACTCCCGTTAGCTCCGCCATAAGTTTGCGGGAGATTCGTCCAGCGGCTAGGACACTGGCCTCCAAATCCAGGTACGAGGGTTCGAGTCCTTCATCTCCCGCCAAGAGCGAGCATGGTATAGCGGCTGGTGCCTCGGGCCTCCGACCCGATGACGCGAGTTCAACTCTCGCTGCTCGCTCCATATTTTGGTGTAGCCCTGAGGGCGGAAGTCGTCTAGCGGCAAAGACGCGACGTTGCCAACGTCGAGAGCGCGGGTTCGAGTCCCGCCTTCCGCTCCAAGTTAGTAAGTATGTTCGAGGCGGTGTAGCCAAGACAGCAAGGCATCTGCCTGCAAAGCAGATCATCGGGAGTGCAATTCTCCCCACCGCCTCCAGGTTTTCGTGAAGAAGTTTTGCTGGTGTAGCTCAGTAGGAAGAGCGCGGGCCTCGTAAGTCCGTGATCGGCGTTCGAATCGCCGCGCCAGCTCCGCTGGTATAGCTCAACGGGAAGAGCAGGCGCATGGTAAGCGCCCGACCGCAGTTCGAGTCTGCGTGCCAGCTCCAGAGTTTGCTGGTCTAGCACAGTGGGAGTGCAGGGAGCTTGTACCTCTCCGACGAGTGTTCGATTCACTCGACCAGCTCCAGATTCGATGGCGGGATTTGCCGAATGGCTTAGGCGCTGGATTGTGGATCCAGTCACGAGAGTTCGATTCTCTCATCTCGCCCCAATTGGGCGGTTCGTATAAGGGGATTACCCACGGCCTGCAACCGTGAAATGCGAGTTCGAGTCTCGCACCGTCCACCAAAGTTTGGCTCGGGAACTCGACGGAAGAGTGCTGGTCTGAAAAGCCAGTGGACACGGTTCAATTCCGTGACGAGCCACCAGATCGGGGAGTGGCCTAGCTTGGTTGAAGGCACGTGCCTCGGGCGCACGAGATCGGGAGTTCGAATCTCCCCTTCCCGACCAAGCAGTATTGAAAAGGAGCTGACCATGACAACCGAGGCTATCTCGATCGACTGCTTAGAGGACCGGCTCACCGTGGAAGATGATCCGGGAGCGTGGACGGAGTTTCTCGCCGTAATTGGCGAAGAGTTCGTAGAGCGATACCGCGCCGAGGGAGGCAAAAAGCCTTGGTTTCTGCGGATTGGAACTTGCTCCCATTGGTGGCGGCCGCACCAAGCTCGATGGACAGCAGGCGGCGGATTTGCATGGCCAGTTGGATACTCAGGGAACGGTTGGCCTGGACTGCCCGCGTTGGATTGGTCAGTAATTCTCTCTTTCGATGGTGAACATTGGAAGAAAGTTGAGAAGTTTCACGGAAGTAGACAAGTTGTACTCCGTGTCGCGGTTCCGGCGCGAACGGCGCGACACAAACAAGCGGCTGTTCACACGATGTGGTCAACCTCTCACGAGCCGATATTTTATGGTTTCCGGAACGTTGGAGATCGATGGCTGTGTGTCGCGGCGTCTGACGAACGCACACGTGGACGAATTATTGACGCGAAGTTGAGAACCGAACAGGGTTAGGAAAAGACGATGACAGATGCAACTTACAACGTAATCAAGCCCGAAAACGGCGTGCCCATTAAGGCATGGACCAAGGGTGTCCCGCTCGAAGACGCCGCACGCCAGCAGCTCTTGAACGTCGCACAGCTGCCGTTCATCTACAAGTGGGTGGCGGCCATGCCGGACGTGCATTGGGGCATTGGCGCGACTGTCGGGAGCGTGATTCCGACCCGTGGCGCGATCATTCCCGCGGCGGTCGGTGTGGATATTGGTTGCGGCATGATGGCGGTCAAGACCTCTCTGCAGGCCAACCAGTTGCCGGACAATCTGCACGGCATTCGTACGGCGATTGAGAAGGCGGTTCCGCACGGCCGCACCGACAACGGACGGGCGAACGACCGCGGTGCTTGGTCGGACGCCCCAGCGCATCACCTGGACGTGTGGGCAAAGATGGAGCCAGCCTACAAGGCGATCATCGAGAAGTATCCCAAGCTGAACCATGTGCAGCGTATCAATCACCTGGGAACACTGGGCACCGGGAACCACTTCATCGAGGTCTGCCTCGATGAAAACGAGAACGGCTGGTTCCTGTTGCACTCGGGATCGCGTGGCGTGGGCAATCGCTTCGGTACGTTTTTCATCGAGCTGGCGAAGAACGACATGCGCCAGTGGATGATCAATCTGCCGGACAAGGACCTCGCATACCTGCCGCAGGGCACAGAGCACTTCGAGGACTACGTCCGCGCAGTGCACTGGGCGCAGGACTACGCGCTGGCCAACCGAGAACTGATGATGCGCAACATGATCGTCGCGGTGCAGGGCTCGGGAGAAGTCCCGGCGTTCGAAGCCAATGTGGAAGTCGTCAGCTGCCATCACAACTACGTGACCTGGGAGCACCACTATGGCGAGAACGTGCTGATCACGCGTAAGGGAGCAGTCCGTGCGCGTGAAGGCGACATGGGAATTATTCCCGGCAGCATGGGCGCGCGTTCGTACATGGTGCGCGGCAAGGGCAATCCGGAAAGCTTCATGAGCTGTAGTCATGGAGCCGGACGCGCCATGTCTCGCACGGAGGCGAAGCGCCGTTTCACGCTGGACGACCATGCGAAGGCAACTGCGGGCGTCGAATGTCGTAAGGATGCGGATGTCATCGACGAAACTCCGATGGCGTACAAGTCCATCGACGCGGTGATGGAAGCGCAGCGCGATCTGGTGGACGTGGTACACACGTTGCGCCAGGTTGTCTGCGTGAAGGGCTAAACAGGAGAGGGCTGAAAGGCCCTCTCCTATGATCCGGGTGTAGGGTGGCGGCCACCCACATGTCTTGGGCACATGTCCACGCAGGTTCAACTCCTGCCACCCGGACCAATTTTTGGTTGTTTCGGTGATTTATGGCGCGGTAGTAGCGTAGGACAATACGAGAGGCTCATAACCTCTAAACGCAGGTGTAAATCCTGCCCGCGCAACCAGTTTCCTGATTACTTCCGGTTAGCCCGTTATCCGACCAGAATGAGCCCGATTGTCCAAGAACCAAGAGTTTTGAGCTCAATCAATTGCTTTCTGTCATCTGTAACTGACAGTCACGGGAGTGTTAGACTCACCGCCAGACTTTAACATTTCCTTTGCAAGGTTTGCAGATGCGGTTTGTTGTCAAGCGTCTCCTTTTGGGTCTCGTTCTGATTGTTTCGGCTTCTGTGGCGCTGCTCCTTTCCGATCTTGGACGGCGAACCGCCGTGGCTCGAAGCATGCCCCACATCGGACTTCTCCAGCATGCTTCGACGATGCTGCTGGATGAGGGCACACGCGGCGCCATAGACGGCTTGGCAGAGAAAGGATTTGTTGACGGCAAAACGATCGTCATAAATAAGTTCAACGCACAAGGCGACATTTCTGTCGGCAGTTCCATCGCCAAGGAAATGGTCAACTCCCGTTATGACTTGTTGCTTACGATGAGCACCTTGTCGCTGCAAGCGGTTGCGAATGCGAATCGCAACGGCAAGACCGTTCAAGTGTTCGGCCTGGTCGCCGATCCGGTGGTGGCTGGGGTGGGGATCAGTCGCAACAATCCGCTGGACCATCCGCGCAACTTGGTTGGCATTGGCAGTTTCCTTCCGGTACAAGATGCTTTCCGAATCGCGCGCGAAATGTTCCCAGACCTGAAGCGGGTGGGCGTGGCCTGGAATCCGGCTGAGGCTAATTCGCGGGCCTTTGTTGAGAAAGCGCGCGGGGTCTGCCAGGGATGGGGTATTCAGTTACTCGAGGCGAATGTCGAAAATTCGAATTCCGTGCTCGAAGCCGAAGATTCACTGGTTGCCCGAGGAGCCGAGGCGTTATGGATCGGCGGCGATGTGACAATCAGTGTTGCGGCCGACTCAGTGGTTTTGGTCGGGCGCAGAGCTCACATTCCGGTGTTCAGTATTACGCCAGGTAAACCGGATCGCGGGACGCTGTTCGACTACGGCGCTGATTTTTACCAGATCGGCAAGCAAACGGGAGAATTGGCGTCGCGAATTTTGCGCGGAGCCGATCCGACTCAGATACCCGTCACGAACGAAATCCCTATTCATTTCGTCGTGAATACGACAGCGTTGAAAGATCTCAGGCAACAGTGGCGGATTCCGGATGATATCCTTCGTCGCGCAAACGTAGTCGTAGACGAAGCCGGGATTCACAACCAGACGACCGCGGGGCAGAACAAACAACGGGCCGCCGGCCCGAAATAAGGAAAGATGCAGATCACCAAACAACTCCGCGGCGAAACCGTCGAACTCAAGATCGAAGGCCGCGTCGACGGCTATTGGGCTGATCATCTTGCTGCAGCCGTTGATCAGGAAATCCGGCAAGGTTCACACCATATTCAACTGGACCTTTCCCAAGTGGCTTTCCTAAGCTCAGCCGGAATTGGGACTCTGGTAAGGCTCTACAAGGATTTGAAGAGCATTCAAGGCTCGTTTGCAGTCTCGAACTGTTCGCGCATCGTCCTGAAAGTCCTCGAGTTGTCGAAACTGGTGGACCTGCTTGTCGCCAAAGCCCCGCCTGAGTCCTTACTGACAAACGAGGTCGGCGCGAGTTCGAAAATTGAAGCACCCGCTCCCAGATCAATCAAGCAGGTCGAGCGCTCTGGAGCGATGTACGAGGTCTATCCACTCGCGCCGGAGTCGAAGCTTGAATGCCGTCAATTGGGCGATGCCACCCCGCTCGAACGCTGTGGGTTCGCCCAAGAGCACTGCCGCACTATGCAATTCTCCGATTCCGCTTTCGCAATTGGACTAGGGGCGCTCGGTGAGCATTTTGAAGATTGTCAGGGACGTTTTGGAGAATTCATTGCCGCAGGCGGGGCGGTCGCCTATCTGCCGACAGATGGAACGAATGTCCCCGATTTTCTGGTCGCCAGCGGGACAACACTTCCAGAGGTCCAAGTCTGCTATGGCATTGCTTGCCAGGGAGCAAATCCGCAGCCATTCAGCAGCTTGATCCGATTTGAGGCAAAGAAGAGCGGTGAACCTGTTGCGCTCAGTGTTTTGCTTGAGTCGTGCCTGGATCTCTCCGATGCGCAACAAATCGGGATCGTCATGATCGCGGAGTCTGCCGGCCTGATCGGCACGGCTTTGCGCCGCTCGCCGGTTGTGGCCGCTTCCGAACCGAATGCTTTCGAATTTCCCCGGATTCGCGATTGGCTTAGCTTCACAGCCGAGCGTGCCTACATGAAAAGCGTCGTCCTTGCAGCTGGTATCGCGGTGCGTGGGAGTGCCGGCGCTCTCGCACCCGTAATTCGGTCCTTCCCGAACCCCTCGGGGCCCCCAGTTGCTGGGCATTTACATGCCGCCGCCTTCTCTTATCGTCCCGTGCAGAGAGGTCAGATTGACCTGAAGGCCTCGATCAAATCGCTCTTTGAAGGACAATCGTTGGAAGGCATTCTTCACTTGTTAAGCGACGATCGCGCCTTATCCGGCAGCGGACAGAGCGAACTCGTTCGGGGCGCATGCTGGGTCGCGCCGATTTCAAATATCGCGGTGGAATGGGCCCAGGCATGAGTCTTCTGCTGGGAGCCCTCACTTTGGGATTCATCTTTTCGCTAGTTGCTCTGGGCGTGTTCATCAGCTTCCGAATTTTTGCTTTCCCCGACATCACCGCAGACGGATCGAGCACACTTGGCGCCGCGCTGGCTGCCATGCTGCTCGTTCATAACGTCAATCCGGTGCTGGCGACGTCTGCTGCTTTTGTCGGAGGGTTTCTTGCAGGCACGCTGACGGGAACGCTGGCGACAAAATTTAAAATCAACGGTTTGCTCGCCGGCATTCTAGTGATGACAGGTCTGTACTCAGTGAACCTACACATTATGGGGAGAAGCAATATTTCGGTGCTGGGATCTTCCACGTTATCCACCTACGCTGAACGAGTGGGCACGGCACTAACGCGCAACAATACTTTGAACGTGATGGGATGGGAGATTACCGCACTCGAGGCATCGCTTCTGATGGCTTCATTCTTGTTCATCGTGCTGGCGGGTTGTGTCATGTACGTCTTCTTCCAGACAAATCTTGGAACCGCAATGCGCGCCACCGGAGACAACAACGAAATGGTCCGCGCGCTGGGAGTAAATGATGAGAACATGATTATCCTTGGGCTTGGGCTTTCGAACGGTCTTATCGCCTTAGCCGGGGCCCTTATTACGCAATACCAGGGTTTCGCTGATGTGCAAATGGGTATCGGCATGGTGGTGTGGGGATTGGCCAGCGTCATTATTGGCGAGGCATTGGTGGGCACAAAACAGCTTGGCCTTACCATCACCGGCGCGGTGATGGGCTCAGTCCTCTTCCGGCTCCTGGTGGCAATCGCACTGCGTTTGGGTCTGAATCCGAACGACCTGAAACTGATCACGGCAGTGTTCGTTTTCGCGGCGCTTGTAACTCCCGGGCTCCTGAAACGGTTTAAGACGCTCAAGCCCCGGTCATCCCATGCTTGAAATCCGCGCGGTCAGCAAGACATTCAATCCTGGAACGCCCAACGAACTGCGCGCACTGCAGGCGATTGACCTGACGGTCAATAACGGATCCTTCGTAGTTATCATCGGAACGAATGGTTCGGGGAAATCCACTTTGCTCAACGCCGTTGCCGGATCGTTCTTCATCGATTCGGGCGCAATTTCCCTCGCCGGCGCGGACCTTACTAGATGGCCCGAGCACCGGCGCGCGAAGCTCATAGGGCGCGTTTTTCAGAATCCGTTCAGCGGCACAGCCGCTAACATGTCCATAGCAGAAAACCTGGCACTGGCCGCGTACCGCGGGAAGCCGCGGCGGCTGGGCTGGCCGCTGGGACACGCTCTACTCAGCCAATTTCGCGATCGTGTCAGCCAGTTGAACATGGGTCTCGAAGATCGACTGAAAAATCCCATCGGCTCGCTGTCAGGTGGCCAGCGGCAGGCACTAACTTTGCTCATGGCAACGTGGTTGCGCCCGGACCTGCTACTTCTCGACGAGCACACGGCTGCGCTTGATCCCAAGAGCGCGGACCAGGTGATTGCGCTCACCGATACCATTGTCAGGCGTGACAAGCTGACGACGCTCATGGTGACCCACTCCATGCAGCAAGCCGCCAATCTCGGCGACCGCCTCATCATGATGCATCGAGGCCGTATCATTCAGGACTTCCAAGGAGCTGAAAAAAAGCGGATTCGCGTCGATGACCTGCTAGCGCGTTTTGAAGAAGTCCGGCGCGCTGAATTGCTCGACGAAAGCGCCGCCGAAATGCTGCGCCGCGTGTATGTCTGATCAGAGAAGCTCCGCAGAATATTGTCCCAGTCGAGACGAATTAGATTAGGTGGTCTGCTATTCTCGCGTATCAATGGACACAATCGAAATGTAGAGAACATTCGATCCTTAATGCTCGGCCACTCGGAAGCTATTCGGCGGAGCCCCTGACTGCGCTGCACTAATGAGAATCTGGTGCCAGCGGAGAGATTCGAACTCTCAAACACCTGTTTCTAAGACAGGCTGCTATTCCGATTCGCACACGCTGGCACTTGGTGCACAGGGAAGGATTTGAACCTCCGCGTCCCACTCGGGGAAACCGGGTTACAGCCGGTCCGTTTCAGCCGGGCTCACGCACCTGTGCAAACTTGGCGGAAGGTAGACGAATCGAACGCCCATCGCTCATCGCGATGCCCCGGTTTTCAGGACCAGTTGCCGACCATTCAGCAGTACCTTCCGTTTGCCGGAGAGTACGGGAGTTGAACCCGTTAGCCTCTTTCGAGAGCCCTTGTTTAGCGACAAGTGCCTTACCGTCCGGCCCACTCTCCGTGAATTGTCAAAGAACAAAGGAATTCTGGTAGGGCCCGGTGGGATTTGAACCCACAAAAGGCTGCTCTTGAGGCAGCTACGTATGCCAGTTCCGTCACGGGCCTGAAGCTTATAAATTGTGCAGGAGTTAATAACTCAGTCGGGATCGACTGAGTCGCAATGACGATCGAAATTGAAGCAGGCGCTTCACAAAATCAATGTAGCACGAAATGGTGATGAGTGCACTCATTTTCAGGCGCCCGCCACGATTCGCGCCATCCATGTTAAACGCTTCGCTAGGATGACTCTTTACCGCATCGATATCAGTCTGCATACTGACGCAATGGAGAATTCGTTAAGTAATGAAGTGCGAGAATGGCAGTTATTGCTTGTGGACCGAGGAATATTGAGCGCTCGGTTGATACGAGGGTGGGCGCAAAGCTGCGCCAAAAGACAAACTCCGACCTAGATAACCACGCCGTCCATCCGAAAGTGTCGCCGCGCTGCCTTAAAAAAAGGAATTGGCTTGGGTTGGATCAGAGGAAAGTTTTCGGGCCAAAAGGTGCGGAAATCGCCTTTTTTCCCGGAGCGGTAGAAATCCAAGAGATAAGTCTGGTCGCACTCACTATAGGCCGGGAACCATTCGTCTGTATCTGTGACGCCCGCCTCGTGCAGCATGGCAAGTCCGTAGCTTGCTGCTTCTTTCTCATAGACCAGAATTGCGGGGAACAATCTTTCATCAACGGGAGGCTGATACTTTCTTCCGATTTCGAAAGCGCCGGGATCCGTGTTCCACTGGACTGTGTGGCCGAACAAGTGACCCAGCAAGAAGAGCCGCTGGTCCGGCGTTACTGCGTAGTCGATATGGATTTCCAAGCCATCTAAGTCGCCAGTGAGAGGGTCGGGAATGTCTCTGGTCACTACTTGGATACCATAGCGGACATTTAAGTGTTTTTGTACCTGTTGGCAGTGGGCTGCAAATGGAATGGACATCGGTTCGGGAATAGACCTCAATTACCGGGAAACGGTACGATCGGCCCTGGATTTCTTTTTCCTCTTCGTGCAAAGGTCCTCAAGCAAGTATTTCAAGGAAGCGCACTCCTGAATTACAGCTTCGATCTTGGGAATTGTCCGCCGCAGTTCATTGTCTTCCACAACTCCGTCGGCCAGGGTGCCGGCAACACTCTCTAATGCCTCGCCCACCTCCTTAATAAGATGGGATACGGCGACTAGTTCCTTTTCTAGAGTGATATGCGGTTCTGGGATCTTGAACGCAATCCGTCCTGCCTGGCTCTCCAAAAAGTCTAGAGCCTCGTAATTCCCCAGCAGGCTGCATATCCTGGGCAGCAAATGCGCCGGCACAGGGCGGTCTCCCCTCAGCCAGTACATGAGCGAGCGGTAGTTGGTCCCTAGTTGCTGCGCCAGCAATCGGATATCGTATTCCGCTTTTGTTTCTACAACCCGGCTCAGAATCGAAGCGAGGTCATCTCCAGGCACAATCGTCCTCGGTCTTGAAGTATTGTTCAATCATGTGTTCATTTTGAACAATAAAGATGCTCATTGTAGCTGAATTGCATAGACGCAGGCATACGGTTACATTGTTTGCGGCGAGCAATGGATGTGAGGCCGAGATCAAGGTGCCAGAACCCCGGCGAAGCGAACGTGGAAGTAGATGAAAACAATTGACTAGCCGGATGCGAGCATGTAGTTTTCAGTGTCACGATTCTCTAATGTTTTCCAAACCGCAATCCCTGGCTTTGGGAGCAGGAACATTGCAGGTGTTCGCGCGCTGGAGGCCAGATGACTAAGAAGTGGTACAACTATTTCGTTTCCGTGGATGAGGCCAACACCGCTGACCCGAGCTCGTCGAACGCGAGGGGCGCTGCCGCGAGTTCGAAAAGTGCTGCCCAGAGCGTGGCCGAAATCGCTGCCAGTGTCGCCGCCGAACCGACCTTCACAACACCAGTCTCAGATCCAACTTCATTCGATGAAATCTATAAAGCTGCCGAAATCCCAGCCGCGCCGCAGGGCTATTCCATATTGAAAGTCGCACAAATGCTCGAAAGCGAGCACATCCGCAATCTACCTTCGGATGTGAAAAAGTCCTCTGTCCTGGTTGCGCTGGATGCTGCAGGAGCTGACATCAAGGACGTCATTCAGGACGCGGTGCGGCGGGACCGGGCTCTAGACACGTATGAACGCGTGCAGCAACGTGCAGTCGAAGAGCTGGAATCACGTAAGAGCAAAGAGAACAGCCAGATCCAGGCTGAGATTGACAAATACTTAACGGAGCAGCGGGCCAAGATGCAAGCTAATAGCGATGAAGTCGCTCGCGAGAAAGAGCGCTTTGTAGGCTGGCGCTTGAAGAAGCAACAGGAAGAGAAGAAAATTGCCGACGCGGTTGGGTACTTCGTTAGCGAGAATCCGATCACCACAGGGCCGGTGTCAGCGCAACCACCTGTGTCCAAAACAGCGCAGCGGTCCTGAATAGGAGGCATTTATGTGGCAACGGTTCAGCAGGATGATCAGGTCATTCGTCGGTTTCTTCATCTCAGTGGCGGAAGACCCAGAACTCATACTTCAGCAGAATATTCGCGACATGAATGACCAGGTGCCCCGGATGAATGAGAGCATCGCCATGGTCAAGGCGAACGTCACTCTGCTGGAGAAAGAAGAGGCTAAATACAAGAACGATATGGCGAGCCTCACTGCAAAAGTGAAAGCCGCGATTCAGGGTAATCGCGATGATCTCGCCGGCAGTTTCGCCGCCCAACTTGAGCAGACCAAGAGCGCTCTGGCCAGGACCCAGGGCCAACTCTCCGGCGCCCGCGCAGCCTTCGACAAGGCGATGACTGTGAAGCAAGCCTTCATGCGAGAAAAGGAGCGCAAGACGCAGGAGGCTCTGAATGCCATTGCCGACTACCGGCGCGCTCAGTGGCAGAAGAAAGTGGCCGATGCCATGGAGCAGTTCGAGGTGGCGGGCATCAGCCAAACCCACGACGAGATGGTGCGCAAGATTGAAGAGATGACCGCCGTCAACGAAGCCCGCATGGATATGGCGATGAGCAACGTGGATCCGCAGAAGATCAAGATCGAGGATGAAGCTCAGAAGCTCCAGGCGAGTGAACTCGTGAAGCAATTTAAGATCGAGATGGGGTTGGCGCCGGCGCAGGCGTCGGCAACACCTGGAGCAACGGAGAAGACTATTGCCGCGAAGGAGCCGCAGCGGACTTCCTGAAGCCGATCCGAGCCGTAAGGGTGAACGAAATGATTTTCGACCAAAAGCACGACTTGCCGCTAAGGGGCGCAGGGAGGAAGGACACACACAATGAAGATTGAAAAGGGTGGATGGATTCTCATTTTCATTATCGGGGCGCTGCTGGTCGGCTACAGCCTGAACCGATACGGCGTCATAGACCTTGGAAAATTCGGCGGCAAGAGTTCTTCCGGAGGCGAGACGCTGGATGCATCAAAGCCTCTGCTGATCCCGGCGTCCTCAACCAGCGATGATGCCGAAGTTCGGGTGCGCGTCAATGTGTGGGTCGGTTGCGTTGGAGGTTTGGTAGCCAACGGCGGACTCGATACAGTCTCGGACTCCATTTATGGCAAAAAAGGGCTGAAAGTTTCATTCAAGATCATCGATGACTGGACCGAAGGAGCGTCGGCGCTGGCCACGAATAACGTCGATGTGATGCTAACGACCGCTGATGTTTATGCCAAGGACTACGCCCAATTCAAAGAAAGAGGATTCGGCTCACACACTTTCCTGATGGTGGACTGGTCGCGTGGGGCCGACGGCGTGATCGGCAAGCAGGGAATCAATAGCATTGAAGACCTTGCCGGCAAGATCGTAGCATTTGCGCCTTATACTCCGTCGCATTTCTTGCTCTGGAACGGCCTGAAGACATCAGGGCTGAGCACCGACCAACGCAACGAAATCTTTAACAAAGCGGTCCACACCAAAGATGGCATCGAGCCGGCGACGCTTTTTGCGCAGCAAAAAGTTGATGCCGCAGTGGCGTGGGACCCGGACATGAGCGACGCCGTCGGCAAGCGGCCGGGCTCCAAGAAGATTTATGACACTCGAATTGCCAATCGGCTTATTGCCGACATTCTTGTCGTGAGTGACAGCTTTTCCGCAAAGCACCCGCAGACTCTGCTCAAATTCGCCCAAGGCTGGCTGGAAGGAGTGGAGTTCATCAAAACCCAGCCCGACCGCGCTTACAACCTGATTGGCACGGTCAAGGACTTCAACATTCCATCCGACTTGGCGAAAACTATGCTGGGTGGAGTGAAACTAGCTGATTACGCAGACAACCGCTCCTTTATGGGAAACGCCGGTTCCAATTCTGACTACAACAATATTTTTCAGATGGCGCAGGACATGTACCGGGAAGCGCGCGTGATCAAGCACACAAACAATGCGGAAGACAGTCTCGATCGACGCTACGTCGAGAAGCTTTCGGACAGTTTTTCTATGGCTTCGAGCGAAGCTCCCATCGAATACAAACAACCGTCCAAAGGCGCGACTCCGCTGGCCACCCAGCATCGTTCCATTTATTTCGATCCTAACTCGGCCAGCATGAGTCTGGATTCGCGCGCGATTGTGGATGAGCTGGCGAACACTATGCGAGCGTATGAAAACACAATCGTGGACATCGAAGGAAACACGGATTCTACCGGTTCGCGGGGCTACAACATTCAGCTTTCACATCAGCGCGCGGATGCAGTGCGGGATTACTTGATCCAGAAGTATGGATTTCCCTCGAGGCGGCTGCGCACAGCCGGTAATGGTCCCGACAAGCCCCTTGACTCGAACGCCACCGCCGAAGGACGCGAGAAGAATCGGCGCACCGACATCAAGGTTTACGCAAATCCAGCAAGCTAGTGTTTCCTTATGAGTGATTTGTTTAGTATTCGAAAAGAAATTTCTCAGCGCGCAAGGATTGCTCTAGCGTGCCTGAGCTGGAGCATGATTATCCTGCTCTGGATTGGCCTCACCCATTGGGAAATCCTGCCTCCGTTCTCGCTTCCAAAACCAATGGGCGTAATCCGCGCGTTCGGCAAACTGTGGACCGAGTACGACCTCCTGGGCAACGTGATGGAAAGCTGGTGGCGAATCGCGCAGGCATTTTTCTGGTGCGCGGTGATCGCAATTCCCCTTGGCATCCTGATGGCCAGCTTTCGCTGGTTGTTTGAGCTGATCAATCCCATTGCTGCTCCTATGCGTGCCATGCCGCTGACAGCCTTCCTTCCAGCATTCATCGCTTTGTTCGGCATGGACGAGACGATGAAAGTGGCTTTCCTCTGGTTCGGTATGTTTTTCTACCTGTTGGCAGTGGTCGTCGAGGAAGCGAATCGCGTGGACAATGCTCTTCTCGAAACCGCCTATACGTTGGGTGCGAAGCAGCGGCACGCCTTGTGGCTAATGTTCCGCGCATCGTTCCCCGCGATCTTTTCCTCGTTTAGAATTCTCTACGATATAGGCTGGACATACGTGATTTTGGCCGAGATGGTCAATGCACGAAAAGGTGTCGGTTACATGGTTGAAGCCGCCCGCAAGGTGCTGGACTTCGAGCGCGTTTACGCCGGCATCATCGCCATCGGCATCGCCGCTTTCCTGTTCCGGCTCCTATTGACATTCCTGGAAAGCAGGCTCTTCCCATGGCGAAAGGCTGCGTCTGCGTTTTCGGGAGGAGCAGCCGCTGTTCCCAGTGCAAGTGTGCACCTGAAGGCGGCCAAGCATGGAGCCTAAGAAGTCAAAAATCACGGTCAAGAACGTTTCCCGATGCTTCGCCTCACCAAAGGGTGAACGGATCGACGCCCTCGAGAACATCAATTTGCAGATCGAAGATGCCTACTCACGCGAAGGCCGCGACGTCGGAGAATTTCGCGTGCTGCTGGGGCCTTCCGGGTGCGGGAAGTCCACATTGCTGCGGTTGATTGCTGGACTCGACCAGCCCGACAGCGGCGAAGTGCTGGTGAATGACCAGCCGGTCCATAAGCCCGGCAAGGACCGGGGCATGGTTTTTCAGAAATACACATCATTCCCCTGGCTGACGGTCGCTGATAATATTGCCTACGGTCTGAAGATCAATGGGGTTCCGGCGGAAAAGCGCAAGGAGACGGTAGCACAGTTGGTCCAGGCAGTTGGGCTTGGCGGCTTTGAACACTCATATCCGGAGACGCTTTCCGGCGGAATGCAGCAGCGGGTTGCGATCGCGCGCACTCTGGCGCTTCGTCCTTCAGTGATCCTGATGGACGAGCCGTTCGGCGCTCTCGATGCTCAAACTCGCAGTGAAATGCAGCAATTGCTCCTGCGTGTGTGGGATGAGAGTGCCAGTACTATTCTGTTTGTGACGCATGATGTCGAAGAGGCGATTTATCTGGCGGACAGAATTTTTATTATGAGTGCCCACCCGGGAACAATTATCGAAGATGTCCAGGTGCCGTTCGACCGTCCGCGCGATCTGAGTCTGAAGCAGCGCAACGAATTTCACGAGCTGCAAAATTACGTTCTCGGATGCCTCCGCCGCGCGCCGGGCAGCGGACAAGTGCGAGTGAGTGTCTAGATGGCATCCCCCGGCTTCCAGGACCAGCCAGGCCCGCCCGATCAGCAAGGGAACATCAGCTACGTAAAAGAAGCCTTCCACTTGCAGTACAACTGGATTGCGCTGGCTGGCGCTGGCGCCTTTGCGCTGATCAGCGGGAGTTTTCTTCCGATCATTCTGGCCGGCGGACTGGAGCTGATGTATCTCGCCATTGTTCCGCAAAACTGGCGGTTCCAACGACTGGTTCGTTCGTGGAAACTTTCTGAGCAGCAAAAACAACATCAGCAAATGCTCAACGAAATGCTGAGGAGCTTGCCGCCTGAAATGCAAAGCCGATACATCCATTCGGCCCAGGTCTGCAGCTCCATCCGATCCAACTTCGCGCAATTTTCTTCTACGTCGCAGATTTTCCTGCAGCAGATCGATACTCGTCTGCAGGGTCTGCTGAACGGCTACGCGCGCCTGTTGCTGGCAGCGGCGCAGCAGCAACAGTACATGAAGGGTACGGACCAGAATGACATCAAGCGCGAGATCGCTACTCTACAGAAGGCGCTGAGCGCCGATTCTCCGAAGGTCCAGGAGATCAACAAGAAACGCATTGAGATTTTGACTAAGCGCCAGGAAAAATTCGACAAGATTTGCGAGAACCGCAAAGTTGTCGATGCGCAGTGTGCAGCGGTGGAGGATGTGCTGATGCTGGTGCGGGACCAGTCAGTAACCATGCGTGATCCGCAGCAGGTCAGCGAACGCCTGGAAAGCCTGGTGCACGACGTGGAACAGACCGAGCAGACCGTCCAGCAAGTCGAAGCCATTTTCAACGATCTTTCCCCGGACTTAGATGGATTGATGTCGCTTGAAGACACTCCAACTTCGTCTGGCCCGAGTCGAGTGAGGATTCCAAATTAGATGCCGGTGAGTTCGCCAAAAACCGAGACCTACCTGGACGCGCTTCCTCTGTGGGCGCGAGAGCTTTCGGAAAAGTATTATTCGCGTTCATTCGCTCTATTTCTTCTCTCCGGCAACGTTCGCGACCTGGTACAGCTTCGCAAAGCCGACTGCACTGACTTCGTTCCGATTGAGGATTTTCTTTTCAATGCACTCTTCGGCCAACGCGATTTGGTTCTGCATTATGACCGTGGTGGGCTGAGTTTTGGCTCGGCCGACAGCCAAGCCGACTTCCGCCGCGCCCTCGAAGGTTATGACAGCTTTCACGGTACGAACTATTCGCAAGGAGGCGTGCCGCGTAGTCCGGACGCAGTGCTCAATCTGCTGGACAACTATCTGCGTCTACGCATCGCTGACGGCAGGAAAATTGGGCTGGTGATTGATTTCGTAGAAACCATTGTTCCGGCTGGCGACGTTTCCAGCATGTCGGCGGAAGACCGCAATTCGCTGGTGATCCTCAAACGTTGGGCGCGCAATCCCGCTTTTCTGAATGCTGACGTTACAATTTGTCTGGTTTCAGAGAACCAGATCGAAGTGAACCAGGGGATCGTGCAACAACCTGGCGTGGCTTCGATCTCGATTCCACTCCCCGAGTATTCCGAGCGGCTGGACTTTATCCGCGCACAACTCAAGAAACAGCCGCTCCCTGCAGGTTCTGACGTCAGCGATGAATCGCTCGCCAAACTGGGTGCGGGCTTGAAACGAGTGCAGTTGCAGAGCTTGATCGCGCACGCGGTGCAGAACCGCCAGCCTCTCACCATGAAAGCTCTCAGCGAACATAAGAAGGAGCTGATCGAAGCTGAATCCGGCGGGTTGCTGGAGTTTGTGCAGAGCCGGTTCGATCTCTCGTTCGTGGCAGGAAACGACCAGGCAAAACGGAAATTGCAAGATGCAGCCGCCGCCATCCAGGCTGGCAACACCGATGTTCTTCCCATGGGCTATGTAATATGCGGGCCGGTCGGGACCGGGAAGACCTTTATTACAACCTGTTTCGCGGGAGAGATCGGCATTCCTGCCGTCACGCTAAAAAATTTCCGCAGTATGTGGCAGGGAGTCACGGAAGGCAATCTGGAGAGAGTTCTAAACCTGCTCAAGGCGATGTGTCCCATTGCCGTGATTGTGGACGAAGCGGATGCTCAACTCGGTGACCGCTCCAGTTCCGGCGACAGTGGCGTGAGCAACCGCGTGTTCGCCCAAATCGCACAGTTCATGGGCAATACTGAACTGCGGGGTAAAGTGATCTGGTTTCTTCTCACCTGCCGTCCCGATCTGCTGCCGGTTGACCTGAAGCGGCAGGGCCGAGCCGAGGAACACATCGCACTGTTCTATCCCGACACGACGGAAGAGCGTCTCGCACTCCTGCGCGCTATGCAGAGAAAAATTGGCATGCCTCCTTTTCCTGGAGATGTCGAAACGTTTTTTCTCGAGCATTCGGGAAGCCTGTCCGGAGCCGATATCGAAGCGGTCCTGGTTCGCAGTCATATGAGGAGCAGTTTGCTGCATAAAGCAGCAGTGGATACCGAGGACCTTAAAGCTGCTCTGGAAGATTTTATTCCACCGTATTACCCGACAGAAATTGACTTGCAGAATCTTGTGGCGGTTCTGGAGTGCACCAGCAAGAGCCTGCTGCCAAAACAGTATCGCGACATCGAGCGCGGTGAGCTGATCCGTCGAGCGAACGAATTGCATGCATTGTCGAGAAGCACCTCGGGAGGTTAGCTGGGAGTTCGGCTCCGCCGCGCGCATGACAAGCGGTTTGTCTTGACGATTTTCGTCGCTCTTGAAAGGGGAATCTTCTATGGAAAACCGTTCGTTTACTGACGTGGGCGGGACTCCAGGTGGGATAGGTGAGTTCCTGATCGGCTTGGTTATGACCTGCATTGGCGGATACCTCATCTCCAATCAGGTGAGTGTCGTCGGCTCCTATTGGAGCTTCTACGGCGCGAACACGTTCGGAGTCACGCTGGTGCCGATGCTCTTCGGCGTTGCCATTTTGTTCTGGAATGGCAAGAGCACCATTGGGTGCGTGCTTACGGCCGCAGGAGCGCTCTTCATCCTTGCGGGTGTGATCGCGAATATGCACATTTACTTTCAGCCCACGACTCTGTTCAATACCATGGTGATGCTGGTCCTGTTGGTCGGCGGCCTCGGGTTGATCGCGCGATCAATCGCAAGTCATGAGGTCAAGAGTCGCGAATAGCACTAAAGTTCTTTGGAGTTCGTGGTCGCAATGGTGTTGGTCCGCGCCTTGCCTGCTAGACATTCTGCATGTAACGATCATGTAACAGTAAACTGTTCCTGCCGTTCTCACTGGGGTCTTAGAGGCTCTTACAGCACCACCTGCGCCCTCTAAGTTCTTGTAAAACCGTTAAGGGTGTGCCCTTTCACGGCGGTAACACGGGTTCCAATCCCGTCGGGGACGCCAATGTTATCAATAGCTTACGGATTTCTGGATCTTCTAACAGGCTGCTGAAAAATGAGCTGATGCAGGCGAAAACTGGCTTCTGCGACTCTCTTCAGTGCTCTCTGTAGCAGTTGTTACGGTTGGAAGCTGATAGTTTGTGGCCGGTAGAGGACGTGTCAGGCACACTGCGGCTGTGGGGAACCACGCATCAGGTTGCGGATACGCACTAAGTTGTAAGCCGCCGCCGTGAACGTGAACATCCAGCCGACCCGTTCCAACCCGCGATGCCGCAGCTTACGAAGTAGGCCGACGCATTTCATCCAGCCGAACACCTCTTCGATTCGCTTGCGCTTCTTCTGACTGACCTGATACCCCGAGTGTCTCGTTGTACGCTGATCTATCGCGCTGCGACGGTTGGTGTTGTTCTGTGCGAGGTGCGGCGTAACATCCATGTGGCGCAGTTCGGCGCTGAAGTCGTGGGCGTCATAACCCTTGTCTGCTCCGAGCGTGACGCGGTGGGTGCCGGGCAAACCTTCGGCCATCAGCAGTGCGGCATGGCGTTCCGCCGAACCGCAGGCTCGTGTTGTTAGCGTGGAAACCACCAGAACGTTACGATTCTCCGTCAGCAAATGACCGCGATAGGCCAACACCGCACCCGTACCCTGGCTTTTGCGTGCCAGCATGGCATCGGGATCAGTGGCCGAGCAGTGGGTCTGGTTGCTGCGTTTCTCTCCGTGGAAGTTCACTGTTGGATTCGCACCTTCGCTAGTTCCGGCGGTTGGTGATTGGTGGTCGCTGTCAGCGCGGCGGAAACTTTTCTGTCCTGCCCATGCCTCCAGCAGGGTTCCATCCACTGTGAAGTGTTCGGAGGAGAGCAAATCTAGTGTGCGGGCCTGCTGCAGCACGGCTTGGAAGAAAGCGTCAGCAAGTTCGCCTTCCAGCAAACGCAGACGGTTCTTCGTGAACACGGTTGCATCCCAGACGACATCATCCATGTTCAGTCCGACGAACCAGCGAAATAGCAGATTGTAGTCCAGTTGCTCCATCAGCATGCGCTCGCTGCGTACTGTGTACAGCACCTGCAACAGCAGTGCTCGCAGCAGTTTCTCGGGAGCGATCGACGGGCGGCCCGTCTTCGCATACAACCGCCGGAAGCGGGGTGACAGTTGCGTCAAGATCTGATCGGTCATGTTGCGGATTTGCCGCAGAGGATGGTCTTGGGGTACTCGCTGCTCCGGTGAAATATAGCTCCACATCGATGCTTGCTGCTGGTCGTTTCCGCGCATGCTCTTTGCTACCACAACCAACATGTGGAAAGGCAGTCGTTCTTTAGTAGCGCTGCTAGTGCAGCGTGGGAGTGATGGTGGCCTTACATGTCATATGGCGCGAGCGAATCAATGACAGCCACCTGAGAGCTGCACCACGAAGTTCGGAGCTGGGCGAGGACAAGAATCGGCGATAGAAGGGCTCCGCACATCCACCAAGCAGATCAAAGACCGTAGGGAAGTATGTCGCTGCCTCTCCGGTCAGGCCGGGTTGCGCAGTTGGTACGAGTAGCGCAGCGGTTTCCAGTTCTTCTGCCAATGCTTCATATCTCTGTTCGGGTGGTGCCTCGGAAAGATCACGAAGCGCATTCGACGGCGGCGTAGGTGCCAACTCCATTTCAAGTGCGTACAGTGGCATGGCCACTACCCAGCCCGATAGTTTTTGTTTGAGGAATATCAGATAATGCTTGTGGGGCCGGAAGTCGGCAAGAGGCGGGCCGGAGTAAACGATTCCTCCTTCCGAAGTGGCGTGGTACTTGAACCACGTGAACTGAAGCTCCTCTACGTGTGAGCCCCAAAACACTCTGTCTATCCGAATATGAGCAACATTGCCGGCAAGTTCGGTGTGATCCACATTCTGAACTCCGAGTGCAGAAGTATCCTCAATAGTCCCCGATACAACGAGATCAGAAATACGCAGCCGTTCGCGGAAATCCCCCGGAAAAATCCACGGTAAAGAAGTCGAGCTTTGGGTCACAAACATCATCGCCAGTAAACAGGCGGTCGTGGCGACATGTCCCATGCACATATAGACACCGCGAGTTCCGGTGCGGTGCCAAACCGATGCCCTTTTTCAGCAACCTGCTAAAGTTGTTCACTAACGTTACATCGTAGACAAAACTGGAGCTGCAGCCTCGTTCAAATACAAGTATTCGTGCGGGGTTGAGAGAGTGTCAGCTTTTCTAGGACATCGCCCAGCTCAGCAGCCGTCAGTTGGATTGGCCTTGCTGAATAACCAGCCCCGGCACCTTAGGCATTGACATGCTTACGCAATATGCGTAATAATGTACGCAATATGCGTAACTCTTCCGTGCTGACTGCGTTGTTCCCGCATGTACGGCAAGGTGTGCTCGCGGCTACCCTCGGCCAGCCAGACAAGTGGTGGTATCTTTCGGAACTCGCCGACCGTTTGGGCACGAGCCCGTCGAGCCTTCAGCGGGAGCTATCGTCATTGGTCGCAAGCGGAATACTGGTGCATCGTCGTGAAGGCACCAGGGCCTATTTCAAGGCGGAGAGCAAGTCCCCGGTGTTCCGAGACCTGCAGCAGCTCTTCGAAAAAACTGCAGGGCTAGCTCCGATCTTGGAGCAGTTACTAAAGCCCTTTGGGAACAAGATTCAGTGTGCTTTTATATATGGTTCCGCGGCACGAAGCCGGGAACATGCAATGAGTGACGTGGATGTGATGGTCATTGGCAGAGCAGGTCTCGCTGACCTGTCTCCGGCGCTCCGTAAGGCGGAGGAGCGGCTGGGAAGAGAGGTCAACGTCACCGCCTATTCACCAGAGGAGTTCCGGGAGAAAATCAAATCGCGCGACCATTTCCTTGCCGCCGTTTTACGAAGACGGAAACAGTTTCTGAAAGGAAGTCAGACTGACTTGGACGAAATTGTTGGCAAATAAGGAAGCCCAGAAACACAAGACCTCCAAAAAGGAACTCGACAACATGCGAGCGCTTGATCGCCCGCGACCTCGCAGGCCTTTCGGCAGATCGGAGATTCGCGACGGCCTACAACGCTGCACTCCAGGCGGCGAATATGGCCATAGCGTGCGCTGGGTATCGGATCATGAGCAAGGTAGGACATCACCGGGTGTCGCTAGAAAGGACAAAACTTGTGTTGGGCAAACCTGTTCACAATTATGCCGACTATTTTGAGACGTGTCGGCGAAAGCGAAATACGATCGACTACACCTTCTCCAACGTTGCGACGGAGACGGAAGCAAAGGAGATCCTCATCCAGGCATCCCAGTTTTATGGCGCAGTCGAAGACTGGATTACGAACAATCACCCTTCACTGAAGAAGTAGAAAGAAGTAGAAACGGCGACTGTTTGGACTCGACGAACCCCTCACGACACAGAAGTAAGTCCTCTCCCGTGCTACCATTCGCGTAAATCTTGTGCTCGGCGGTCGACATTTGCGATCTGCGCAACGCATTCATTTGCTGGCCATTCTGCTTGTCATTGTTTCGTCGCGTCTCTTCGCGAACTCCGTGGCTCTCCGGATCAATGATTCGGAGATGAGCGCTGTCATCTCCGAAAAGGAAATCGCTCTGACACGGGAGGCTCGGGAACAGAATCTAGTCAGTAAGAGACGAACATCGCCCCGCTACTGCTGAATAGGTTCTGTTCCTTCACTCAAGATCTTCAGGTAGCGCGAGTACCCGAAGAGGCGGGCCCGCCGTTTTCCCGTGACTTCCTTGGCAATGCCGAGACGAACCAAGTGGTTCAGGGCCACCGTCACGGTGGGGATGGATAGTTTGAGCGCATCCGCCAGAGCACCGATGCCGGCAAGTGGTTTCTTCTGCATGTATTCATGAACGCGTAGCGCGGAAGACGCCGCGCGCCCGATTGTCTGGATTCGGTCTCGGTGTTTAGCGAAAAGTGTCAGAATCTGTTTTGCAGCTTCAGCTGCAGAGCGGGCCGTAATCTCCGTCCCTTCGACAAAGAACGCCAGCCATTCTTCCCAAGCGCCCTCTGTCCGAACACGTTGAAGTAAGTCGTAATACCGTTCGCGGTTTGTTTTGAAGTATAGGCTGAGGTACAAAAGTGGCTCCCGCAGGGCCCCCTTCGAGCAAAGTAGAAGCGTGATCAGCAGCCGCCCGAGTCTGCCGTTGCCATCGAGGAATGGATGAATCGTCTCAAACTGCACGTGGACCAATCCAGCTTCAACCAGAACGGGCAGCTTATGTTTCTCGTCATGCAGAAAACGCTCAAAACTGTCGAGACACTCCATCAATCGCTCTGGCGGAGGCGGAACAAACGCGGCGTTGCCAGGACGAGACCCTCCGACCCAGTTCTGTGATCGTCGAAACTCGCCCGGAGTTCTGTTGGTTCCGCGTCCGCCACGCAACAGGATGGCGTGAATCTCGCGAATCAGCCGGAGCGAGAGAGGGAACCCGCCTGCGATTCGTCGCAGCCCATGTTGCATCGCGGCAACGTAATTTGATACCTCTTCGACATCGTCAACCGGAACACCTGGCTCTGCGTCACTCTCAAAAAGCAAGAGATCGGAAAACGAGGATTGTGTTCCCTCTATCTGGGACGACAATAGTGCCTCTTTTCGGATATACAGGTAAAGAAAGAACTTGGTATCCGGGAGCAAGGTTGTGAGGCCATCGAGTCGTCCCAACCCCTGGTTGGCTCGGTCAAGATGTTGGTATAGACCCGCGAGCTCCACAGGCGGATTGGGCGGCAGCTTTGGCGGGATGAACGCCTGCACTGGTTCTCCGGTCACGGTCGTTGTGACGTAGGTGCCCAGTCTCGACTTGCTTTCAGTGGCCATTAGCGTTGTGAAGAGTTCCTTTAATAAGCCCCTGTGCTATTAAAGGATATGGCATTATGTCTTAATAAGCAAGGACGCGGCAATTTCTCAAGAAATGTCGACCCTCTCTACTTTGACCAAACAGCGCATCGATGCCGACGGCTTTGCCGTGGTACCAGGAGCACTCCGCCAAAGGCCAGCGCGACTCTATCGGTTTGCTGCGGCACGTTTCGAGAAATTGAAAGATAAGGGAATACTCTTTCCTTTTTGAAGACAGAGAGATTATGAGTTGTGCCATTCAGGTTCTTCAGGGAGATATAACCCGGCAAGCAGTGGACGCGATCGTCAACGCGGCCAACAGTTCTTTGCTGGGCGGAGGCGGGGTGGATGGTGCCATCCACCGTGCGGCTGGGGAGGGGCTGGTTGCCGAATGTCGTTTGCTGGGCGGTTGCAAAACCGGCGAAGCCAAAGCGACCAAAGGCCACAATTTGCCGGCAAAGTACGTGATTCACACCGTCGGCCCCGTGTGGCGCGGCGGAGACAACGAAGAAGACCGGTTGTTGGCTTCCTGCTATCGCAAGTCTATCGAAGTGGCGAACGGATTCAAGATCAGAAGCATTGCCTTTCCGGCAATCAGCACGGGCATTTACGGTTTTCCAAAACAACGTGCGGCCCGAATCGCGGTCAACGAAGTACAAAAATACAGCGGAGACATTCTAGCCATTTTTTTCGTCTGCTTTGACTCCGAGACCGCCGATATTTATCGTGAACTCCTGAAGTGAAAACCAGTTCTGTAGTGCCCCACATCGCCATTCGGTGCGCACCTCCAGTTATCAGGCAACGGACACTAGTTTCTGGGTTTGCAGACACAAATAAAGTGCAAGCCCTAGCTTGCACGGCGTTCTAGTATGTAGGCTTAACAGAATCACGCACATACGACGGAGTCTAAATCTGGACGACGCAACCGTACTGTTCGCGCTGTTAGGTTTCGGCCTCATCCTCGCCATTCCGGCGTCGATAGTCTTTCTCTTTTGGCGCCAGCGTAAGCTTCGCCATGAACTCATCAGACTCGGCGAGATCCATAGTGAACAGAATGATGCGTTGCATCGTGAGCTGCTGGAAGTAAAGAGGCAGCTCGCAAAGCTCTCTCCTGTTACGCAGTTCAGTCAGGAAATTCGCACAGAAGAACCGCAGGCTGCATCACCCACGACGCGTCCCGTTCCTGAACAACCGGCTGCACCAATCTCAGTTGAGAAACGGCGACCGCTCCGCCTGAGACGCCAAGCCCATCCGCTGCGCCTGTTCCTAAACCGCCAATCGCAGTTCGTCCGAGCACGTTGCCTGCGGTTGAGTCCAAGCCGGAATTTCCTGCCAAGCAACAGCCGCCGAGATTTTGTGCCTGGTGCGGCACTGTGCACGCTGGAGGCGTGGAGAATTGTCCAACGAGTGCTCCAGTTGTGCGACCAGCGGAAGGGCCTCCTTCCAAGCAGCCAGTAGCGAGTGACGTGAGGCTTCCGGCCAAGCAAGAGCAAGCGCCAGTTGCCCGCGAATCCCAACCTGCCACCCGGTCGCGCCCGCTAAGCCGGCGGACACACCAGCGCCCGTTGTTTTGCTATCTTCAAAGCCGGTGGCGCCACACACCCCTTCTACCCAGCAAGCTGCTCCAGCGGCTCGGGTCGTCGCCCCACCGCAATTCGCTTCGCTTCGCGCACCGGCGGTGAAGCGCGGAAGATGGTTTTCAGCTTTGGTCTCAGACCTATGATCGGGAGATCAAGGACATCTTTGCCGTACAGGATGAAATCGCCGTAGCCGCGAGGCGTTGCAACTGAAGCTGCTGGGGGGCAACGGCCATCCGATTGCTTCGAATATGCGCAGCGCGAATCCGAAGGCGTATCAGGCTTATCTGCAGGCGAAATACTTCAGTGTGCTGGGACAGAGGAAGGAAGACCTCGGCAAGGCGCTGGCCTACGCCGATCAGGCCATGAAGTTGGATGAGAAATATGCACCAGCCTGGGCTTTGCATCGTCAGTAGAAAACATGATGGTGGAGGTGGGCCTGACCAATACTACAGAAGAAGGCTTTCGAACGGCTCGCAACGACGCTGAGCGAGCGATTGCTCTCGATCCTACCTTGGCCTCAGGTTACATGGCCCTAGCCACCACGCAAATTTACTGCGATTGGGATTGGGGCGCCGCCGACACTTCTCTCAGCAAAGCAGGGGCCTTAGAACCGGGCAGCGCCGAACTCTTCCGCATCCGTTCGTATCTATCCAGGGAGTTGGGCAACCTCGACCAAGCAATCAAGCTTTATGAACAGGCGGTCGAGCTCGACCCACTTCGTACCGATTCTCATTTAGGCCTGGCACATATGCTGTACGTGGCAGGCCGATATGATGACGCCCAGGCCACGCTGCAAAAAGCTCTGGACCTGAACCCGCAGGCTGCCTTTGCCCATCTGACCTTGGGTAAAATTCTCATCGCAACGGGAAAGCCGCAGCAAGCACTCGCAGAAATTGAGAAGGAACCACTCGAGCGGGGGCAGGCTCACCGGCCAAGCATTGGCCTATCACGCGCTCGGCCGTGACCCGGATTCGAATGCTGCTTTAGCTGGCCTTATCGGGAAGAATGGCGCTGATGCAGCCTTTCAGATCGCTCAGGTATATGCGTATCGCGGGGAGGCCGACAAATCGTTCGAATGGCTGGACCGTGCCTACAAACAGCGAGACTCCGGGCTACCCGAGATCAAGACCGATCCGCTATTAAAAAATCTACGCCACGACCAGAGATACACCGAGCTTCTGAAGAAATTGCACTTGCCAACATAGAGCAGTTGGTTGGTGCACCATATATAAGAACGGCAATGGTTTGGTGGTTCCAACTAAGCCGGCGATTGGGGATGGATGACGGGCCATCACGATTTTCAGAGGATCGGAAAACTCTGCGCGAGTTTAATTCAGTCCTGCAAATCGTTAGCGGTCTGTTTCGTCGAGAGCCAGATTGAGTTGTAGCACATTTACGCGCGGTTCCCCGAGAATGCCGAATTGGCGTGGCAGGGTGTGGCCTTGGATAAGAGCACGGACTTGATCTTCGCTCAGGCCACGAACACGCGCAATTCGTGGCACCTGAAACAGTGCTGCGGCAGGAGTGATGTCCGGGTCGAGACCAGAGCCTGAAGTTGTGACGAGATCAATCGGAACCGGAGTGTTGGGATTGTCCGCCTGTGCCGTGGCAACGTCGCTCTTGATGCGATCAATCATTTTCTGATTGGTTGGCCCGAGGTTTGATCCGCTGGAGTTTGCAGCGTCGTATCCGTTTCCTGCCGCGGAGGGCCGCGAGTGGAAGTACTTGTCCGAAACGAACGGTTGACCGATGATTCGGGAGCCAATCACTTCGCCGTCTTTCTTGATGAGCTGGCCGTTGGCTTTGTCATGAAAGAGAACTTGGGCTAGGAGGCTAACCACAAGCGGATAGACGATTCCCAACAGGATCGTCGTCGCGATGGTCATCCAAACAGCAATCAGCAGATTCTTTTTCATAGATACCTCTACGCCAGTCCTACGCGGGTAATCAGCATATCGATTAGCTTGATTCCGATGAACGGAATGACTACGCCTCCCACCCCGTAAATAAGCAGATTGTCACGCAGCAAAGTCGCAGCACCGAGCGGGCGATACTTCACTCCGCGCAGCGCCAGCGGAATCAAGGCGATGATGATCAGCGCATTGAAAACGACCGCCGAGAGTACGGCTGATTCCGGCGTTTTCAAATGCATGATGTTGAGCGCGTTCAGCACGGGAAACGTTCCGGCGAACATCGCTGGAATGATGGCGAAATACTTGGCGACATCGTTCGCGATAGAAAATGTAGTCAGCGAGCCGCGGGTCATCAACAACTGTTTGCCGATCTCCACGACTTCAATTAGCTTCGTGGGATTGGAATCGAGGTCCACCATGTTGCCGGCTTCTTTCGCGGCCTGAGTGCCGGTGTTCATGGCGACGCCAACGTCGGCTTGTGCGAGCGCTGGGGCGTCGTTGGTGCCGTCGCCGGTCATGGCGACCAGCTTGCCGTCGGACTGTTCGCGGCGGATCAGGTCCATTTTGTCTTTTGGAGTCGCTTGAGCCAGAAAATCATCCACACCAGCTTCGCTCGCGATGGCTGCCGCGGTGAGCGGATTGTCTCCAGTAATCATTACGGTACGGATTCCCATAGCCCGCAGCTGACTAAAGCGATCACGGATGCCGCCTTTCACGATGTCCTTCAGTTCGATCACGCCCAGGGCTCCGCGGCTCCTTTCGGCGACGACCAGAGGCGTGCCGCCTGAGCGCGCGATTTCTTCCACAGTGCTCCTTATGGCGGCAGGAAAGTTGCCACCATTCTGTGCGACAAAAGTTGCAATCGAATCGGCGGCGCCTTTACGAATCTGAAATCCGTTGAGGTCCACGCCCGACATGCGGGTTTGAGCGGAGAAAGGAATGAAGGCTGCCTCGTGGGAACCCAATTCGCGCCCGCGCAGGCCGTATTTTTCTTTAGCGAGGACCACAATGGATCGGCCTTCGGGTGTTTCGTCTGCGAGTGAGGAGAGCTGCGCGGCATCCGCTAATTCTTGCTCTGTGACTCCGGGCGCTGCCACAAACCGCGAGGCTTGGCGGTTTCCAAGGGTGATGGTACCCGTCTTGTCGAGGAGTAACGTGTTTACGTCGCCGGCTGCCTCAACCGCGCGACCTGACATGGCAAGCACATTGTGCTGAATCAGGCGGTCCATGCCAGCGATGCCGATAGCGGAAAGTAGTCCACCAATGGTGGTGGGAATCAGGCAAACCAACAGCGAGACCAGTACAAACACGGTTTGCGGCGAGCCGGAGTAGATGGCGAATGGTTGCAGCGTGACAACCGCGAGCAGGAAAATGATTGTCAGCCCGGCGAGGAGAATGTTCAGCGCGATCTCGTTAGGAGTCTTCTGCCGTTCCGCACCTTCAACCAGGGCAATCATGCGATCCAAGAATGTTTCGCCTGGGTTCGACGTGATTTTGACTTTGATCTGATCGGAAAGAACGCGAGTGCCACCCGTCACAGCAGAGCGGTCACCTCCAGCTTCCCGGATCACGGGCGCGGATTCGCCGGTGATTGCTGACTCGTCCACTGAGGCTACGCCTTCGACAATTTCGCCATCGGAGGGGATGAGTTCGCTGGCCGAAACGTGGACGAGATCCCCGGTGCGAAGTTTCGAACTGGGGACTTGCACGATGGAGCCGTCGCTCCCAATCCGGTTTGCCACGGTTTCAGACCTTGCCTTGCGTAGCGTGTCAGCTTGCGCCTTGCCGCGCCCTTCGGCCATGGCCTCGGCAAAATTGGCGAACAGCACCGTAAACCAGAGCCATAGCGTGATTTGCAAATTGAACTTGAAATCTGTGCCGCCTTTGAAAAGCAGGGCGGTCGTGATAACGCTACCAATCTCGACGACAAACATGACGGGATTGCCCATCATTTTTCGTGGGTTGAGTTTCAGAAACGAATCCCAGATTGCCCGTTTGACGATCTTCCATTCCCAAACCGCTCTTGATTTCTTTGCCATAATTTAGCCATCAGCTATCAGCTTTCAGCTAGACCAACGAACGCTGAGTGCTGGCGTCATTCTTCTGAAATCCTTTTCAACCACCACCGTCGAACTGCAACTCCCGCCCAAACCGCCTCGACCAGACCAAATGGCCATGCGCCTTGGAGAAAGCCGTAGATCGATCCCAAGACGCACGCAAACGCGAATGCCAGGATCAACCAAGTGCTTTTCGCCTCCAATGCATAGGTAACCAACATTGCCGTCACCGCAAACAAGCCAAACGCCGACAGCAGATTCACTCGGTCTCGGTCTCCGTTCAAAATGTCTTTCCTGCCATCATCTGCAGGTGCTCCAGCATCGGTCCCAGACTAAGAGCCGGGAAAAATGTGAGTGCCCCGACAATCAGAATCGTTCCAATTAAAAGCACAGTAAAAAGCGGCGTCGTTACCGGAAATGTTCCGAGCGAAGGCGGAACATATTTCTTCTTCGCCAGGTTTCCCGCAATTGCCAGCATGGGGATGATCATCAGGAAGCGCCCGATCAGCGTGTCCAAACCGAGTGTCGTGTTGTACCAGAGCGTGTTGGCAGTCAATCCGCCGAACGCGGAACCGTTATTACCTGCTCCTTCGGTAAACGCGTACAGTATCTCTGAGAAGCCATGAGGGCCGGGATTCAGGATGCTGGAGACTCCATAGCTTTTCACCACGGATACCGCTGTGAGTGCCAGAATCGCCAGTGGGAAGACGAGCGTCACCAGCATCGCCATCTTCACGTCATAAGCTTCAATCTTTTTCCCCAGATATTCCGGCGTGCGGCCGACCATGAGGCCGGCGATGAACACAGCGAGCACCACATAGATAATCATGCCGTAGAGCCCGGAACCCACTCCGCCAAACACAGTCTCGCTCAACATGATGTTCGCGAGCGGAATCATGCCGCCCAGCGGCGTGTAGGAGTCGTGCATGCTATTGACCGCGCCGCAACTGGTGTCGGTAGTCACTGTCGCCCACAAAGTCGAATTGGCGATTCCGTAACGGACTTCCTTTCCCTCCATGTTGCCGCCGGATTGCGTGGCACTGGCACGCTGATCGACCCCCTTCAGCAAGGGATTCCCACGAGATTCTGCCCAGTAGGCAGTAGTCACGCCGGCCAGGAACAGGACGGCCATGGCCGCCCAGACGGCCCAGCCATGCCGCTGCGAACCGGTCATCCGCCCTAGTGTGTAAGTGAGCCCGGCTCCTAAAGCGAAGATTGAGAACATCTCGAACAAGTTGGAGAATGGAGTCGGATTCTCAAATGGGTGGGCGCTGTTGGCGTTGAAGAAGCCACCGCCATTAGTTCCGAATTCCTTGATGATTTCCTGCGAAGCCACTGGCCCTTGCGCGATAGTCTGCGTAGAAACCGTATCCATGACAGGCTTGCCATCCGGGCCAACAATAGGTTTACCGTTCGAGTCCACTTTTTGGATTTGTTGCGGCTCAAGCAGCTTGACTGTGTCGTAAGGCTTGAAATTCTGAACCACCCCTTGTGACACCAGCACTAGCGAGCCGACGATACAAAACGGCAGGAATACCCACAGGCAGCAGCGAACCAGGTCCACCCAGAAGTTGCCAATCGTTTCCATCTGCCGCCGCGCTACGCCACGAATCAGAGCGATCGCAAGCGCTATCCCGACCGCCGCTGACATGAAATTGTGGTAAGCGAGTCCGGCCATTTGGGTGAAATAGCTCATGGTGGTTTCGCCGCCGTAGGCTTGCCAGTTGGTGTTGGTTGTAAAAGAAGCGGCCGTATTGAAAGCAAGGTGTGGCGGGTTGACGCCTGTCAATTTTTGCGGATTGAAGGGAAGGTAGTATTGCACCCGCTGAATAAAGTACAACCCCAGCATTGAAACCACGCTGAATAGCAACATGGAAATGGCGTACTCGGTCCAGCGCATCTCGTGATTCTCGTCAACCGCTGTCACACGATAGAGCAACCTCTCAACCGGCCGAAGCACGGGATCGAGAAAGGTCTTTTCTCGATTGAAGACACGCGCCATGAAGATTCCCAGCGGTTTAGTAACCAGGAAAATTAGCGCGAAAAAGAGCAATATTTGAAACCAGCCATTCGCGGTCATATCAGAACTTCTCCGGACGCAACAGGGCATAGAGCAGATACACGCCTGTTGCGACACTCACGACGAGCATGATCAACGATTCCAACGTCATGCTATTTTCCTCACTTCACCCGATCGCAGAATTTGACGTAGCCTATTGACAAGGCGAAGAATGCGATCGTAACTGCCACCCAAATTATGTCCTGCATATTCATCTCCAAACCTAACTTCCACACGTGAAGGTTTCATGATCGCTCAGAGCCGCTTCTTCTCGCGCGCACGAAAGTATTCGGCATTGTAAAGATGAAGCAGCTTGCCCTTGTCTTTTCTCAGGCTCGGCAGTCTCCTAATTTCGACTCGTTGCCCGTGACGACGTGAATCACGCCACAGAGCAAACATGAAGTAGATCAGGAATGTGCAGCCTGCCATTGCTACTACGGTAAAGATCACCAGGCCTGTCATCTGCTACTCCCTGAGAACCAGCCTTAAGCTGAGAACTCAAGTTTCATTTCATCAGGCATGGCATAAGGACGGACTAAAAGGTTCGTAAGGAAAACGTAAGGGAATCACTCGGGTCGCTACCCTTGTTCGATTGGCGTCTTATTCCGGCGTGGCTCATACTCTTTGTGTCCGCCGCCGGACTCCCTCAGGCTCATAGATGAAAAGCATGCGACGCCGGTTTCGCTTTCGAGCAATTCTTTGTCGCAGTTTCAGAACCAGCGCGCGATGTTCTTGGGACTGCTTCGCTTCGCGCGACAGCGCAAATTCACAGAAGGTCAAGATCGCGATGCTACCTACCGCCACGATCAAGAGAATCGCCATACGCCATGCCACCTCAATCGTTGCTCACACCTATTCGAGTATGGGGCGCATAAGAGTCGCCTAAAGGTCTCATAAAAAAGTTGTAATGGGAGCCGCTGAATCGCGCGATGGAAAAGTCAATTGAAATTCCACCCCAGTTCGATCAGAAGCAGATGGTTGCCGTTGGAGGCTCCGGAATTTCCGATTTCATACGCAGTGTAGGCAGTAGCTTTGGAACTGAGCTTGATGGCAGCACCCGGAGTGAAGCATCCGGCGCCGTGATGTCCGGTAAACCAATCGGCGGCAAGCGTGACCCGCTTATTGATAGGCTGCTCGATCCCGAACTGGCCTCCGGCTTTGTTTCCGCTGGCAACCACGTGGGATGTGAAGTCAAAGGCGCCAAAGGTCAAGCGGGTCTGAGTTTTCAGGGTTTTCGTAAATTCACCGTAGACGTAATTGCCGGCGTTGTAGCTCCGGTTCTGCGCGGGGATGAACACGTCGTCTCCGACCATGAAGACCCAGCCGTTTTTGCCCCCATCGTCGGCCTTCCATTTAATCGTCGGGGTTGGCGTGGTTTGCGATGGGCCGGGAGATGTAATCCCATTTACATTTATGCCGACTTCCATTCGGTGCCCGATTCCAGCGACTACGCGGGGCGTGTAGGTTCCGACGCTTGCATCCCAAAGATAAGATAAATCAAACTCGCCATAGACTTTACCTTTATCAAGAATGTCGCCGCTGGGAACGTTGAAAATGGTTTCCTGCGTTAGGGCCGAAGCTGAAAACGCTGTCACAAAAACCAACAATGCAATCACCAAGTAGCGGTTCATTCGACGTTCTCCCCGTCCAAGAGTGCTCGGAAGCTGCTCGCAAGGTCTGTCCTGCCCAGAACATCGGCGCGGAAAATTCGAAGGCGCGCCTCCCCGTTGTCTGTGAATTCACGTCTGGATGGCAAATTAATGATTCTTACTCTTGGGCCTCTGCGCTGTTTGTGTCCATCGCGCCACAATGCCACTAAGAAATAAATCAAGAAAATGCAACCAGCTAGCATCGCGACCGTAAAGATCCAGACGCCAGTCATCGCAGACTTTCCCCGAGAGCCAGCACGCTGTGAACTCAAGTCTCATTTCAGCAGGCGGGGCATAAGGACGAACTAAAAGGGCCGTAAGGAACACGTAAGGAGACGGTACGATCCTTTGCGAGAGATCGGAGGACAAGATGTGGGGTCTATTGCGAGGTCACGCCTTTGGGCTCAAAACGATATCCCACCCAGGGCTCGGTCAGAATGTAGGCAGGTGATCCTGTATCCGCTTCGATTTTCTTTCGGAGCTGGCCGATAAACACACGCAGGTATTCCGGTTGCTCGGTGCTGCCTGCGCCCCAGACTGCAGAGAGCAGCTTGCGATGCGTAGCCACTTTGTGCGGGTTACGGGCAAAATAGACGAGCAGCTCAAATTCCTTTGGCGTCAGCTTCAGTTCGCGGCCACGGACGGAAACCACGTGCGCGTCCAGATCGACGCGGAAATCGCCATCCTCGATCACTCCTCCACTAATTTCTTCCTGGGGAGTACGCCGCAGGTTCGCACGGACTCGTGCGAGGAGTTCGTTTATGCCAAACGGTTTTGTGACGTAGTCGTCGGCACCGGCATCGAGCGCCTGCACTTTAATGCGCTCCTCGCCTTTCACCGAGAGCACGATGATCGGCGACTTTGATTTGAGGCGGAAGCGGCGACAGAGTTCGAGTCCGTCCATCAGTGGCATGGAGAGGTCTGTGATCATCAGGTCCGGCGGCCAGTCGCGGGCAATCTGCAACGCAGTCTCTCCGTCGTTGGCAACGCGCAGATCGTAGCCGTGCGCATCGAGCGACGTTCGCAACACGCGCGTGATTTGCGGCTCGTCGTCAACTACGAGGATGCGCCGGTGATTGGCGGGACTCACTTGGCCTCCTGCGTCACGATGTGCACGTCAATCGGAGGCGCGTGGCGCAAGAATTTCTGGATAACCGTTAGATACAGGTACTTGCGCCAACCCTCTTGCGCAGAGCGTCCGAAGATGACGTGCGTGATGTGCTTTTCGCGAACAAACTCGGCCACTCTCTCGGCGATGTTCCCCTTTGGCAACCGCACAACTGTCGCGCCAAGGTTCTCAGCAAAGCGGACATTTTCTTGCAGGGAGCGACGGTTGTCACCGTCTTCGTCGGCGCGTGATTCCACGTAAACAACGTAGAATTCAGCATCGATGCCATGTGCCATACGGGCGCCGCGGGCGATCAGATACTGAGCGATGGGATTCGAGCTGATGGCCACCGCAATTTTCTCGCGCACCGCGACCGTTTGTTGCAGGCCCTCGCGCGTCCAGTGCGCCTCCAGGCTCTTGTCCACAACCTGCGCGACTTGACGCAGGGCCAGCTCGCGAAGGGCAATCAGATTTCCGCGGCGAAAGAAGTTCCCGAGCGCCTTTTCGGCACGGTCGAGCGGATAAATATCTCCGCGCCGCATTCGAGTTTGTAATGCCTCCGGCGTGAGGTCGGACATGACGATCTCTTCCGCGCGCTGAATCACCCAATCCGGGACAGTTTCGCGAACGTGAACCCCGGTAATACGTTCCACTAGTGGATTGAGGCTCTCAATATGCTGCACGTTCACGGTGGAGACAACATCAATATTCGCGTCGAGAAGATCGATCACGTCCTGATAACGTTTGGGATGCTTGCAGCCTTCGATATTGGTGTGCGCCAGTTCATCGACAAGTACCACCGCGGGTTTTCGCGCCAGGATCGCATCAACGTCCATTTCAGTGAACACGGTCCCCTTGTAGTCGATCTGCTTACGCGGGACGGTTTCCAGTTTCGCCGCCAACTCTGCGACGGCCTTGCGCCCATGAGTTTCGATCACACCCACAACAACATCTTCGCCGCGGCTATAGCGGCGGATGCCTTCGCTCAGCATGCTGTAGGTCTTTCCAACACCAGGTGCGTAGCCTAGGAAGAGCTTGAAAATGCCTTGTTTCTTCTCCGGTGCGACCTCTTCCAGCCATTGCTCTGCACGCTTCTGCACAAAACCATTGTCATCCGAGTTCTGTGGTTTGTCGAGAAAGGAGGTCGCCCTCGATTGTGCTCGCGGCTTCCTGTGGCCTCATACGCACAAAACGCCTTAAGTTACAATCACGCCGTGACATCACAGGCAAGGTTCAGTTTTAGGGCAGTTGCGTGCGCGCTGATTGTCCCGGCAGTCGTGCTGTTCCACAAGCATGTCCTGCACGCGAATGTGACAACAGTCGCGCTGACGTTCCTGCTTGCGGTCCTGGTGGTCTCGGCTAATTGGGGATTCTGGTATGCAGCTTTTGTCGCGCTGCTTTCGACACTCGCGTTCAACTTCTTCTTTCTTCCCCCATTTGGCACATTCACTATCGCCGACCCACAAAATTGGGCGGCACTCTTCGCCTTCCTTGCCACAGCGGTGATTGCCGGACAGCTTTCCGAACGTGCGCGTCGGGAGACGTTGAGGGCGAATCAGCGCCGGCGCGAGCTTGAGCACCTCTATGCTTTCAGTCAGCGCTTACTCACGCTCGAAAGCGTGCCGGAGCTGCTGAATATGGTGCCGCGTCACATGGTCGAGATTTTCGGCGGCAAAAGCGCGGCACTTTTCGTGTCCGACCGGATCGACGTTTATCGTTCCGACCCGAATACTCGCGAAATTGAAAGTGGGCGCTTGCAGTCGGTTGCCGCGCGTGGCGAGCCGGTGATCGATTTCGAGAATGCGCTGGCCTTCGTTCCGCTTCGGCTTGGGGTGAGGAGCGTTGGGGCAATCGGAATCTCCGGCACAACTCTGTCTCACGAAAGCCTGGAAGCGCTCTCGACGCTGGTAGCTATTGCGATTGAGCGCACTCGTGCGATAGAGAATGTCGGCAAGGCGGAGGCCGCGCGTGAAAACGAGAAACTGCGCTCTGCCATCCTCGACTCCGTCGCGCACGAGTTCCGTACTCCTCTGACAGCGATCAAGGCCTCGGCGACGAGCTTGCTCTCCGGAGGCCTCGACGCTCAGCAGCAGAATGAATTACTAACGGTCATCAATGAAGAGTCCGATCGCATGAACCACCTAGTCGAAGAGGCCACACAGATGGCACGCCTCGAATCGAAGCAAGTCGAACTCGAGCGCAGACCCCACGATATTCGCGAGGCCCTCGACCGGGCTGTGGAATCGGCAAACAAGGTTGTCGGCGGGCATCCGATTAAGTTTGATACTGCGGCCGAACTGCCATTGGTTGAATTCGACTTCGAACTTGTGGTGAATGTGCTTCAGCAACTGCTGGACAATGCCGCAAAGTACTCGCCATCGGAATCCCCGATCCAGATCTCTGTGGAGAGGACCGACGCTGAGCTCGTCGTCAGCATCGCGGACCGGGGGCCGGGGATTGACGAACTTGAGCAGGCGCTAATTTTCGAGAAGTTTTATCGGGGCAAGGACAACCGCTATTCGGTGCAAGGCACAGGAATGGGCCTGGCCATCGCGAAAGCAGTTGTAGAAGCGCACGGCGGAGCCATACGAGTCACTAGCCAATTGGGGCAAGGCTCAGTGTTCTCCTTTAGTCTTCCCTTGAAATCGGTGAATGTTCAATCCTGAAACCTCTTCCAACCACGTGTGCCGGCTGCAGACCGGAAATCCCAAAGCCTGGCCACGCAAAGGTCTCGGTAACTAGCTGAATCGACAGCAATTTCTCGCCATCTTTACGGTTTCCTTATACGCAGCATGTTGGAATAAAGGTAGAAGTCTCAGGGAGTCTCATCCTCAAAAAGGCTGCTTCGTGAAATTGTCGGAGTAACTTGAAAATCGCCCGCGAGCTGAAACCTTAATGCCATCTGCTCCCGTTTCCCAGCAATCAGCACCGAGCACTACGGCACGTGTGCTAATCGCCTCCAGCGCCATGCTGGCGTTTATTTCCTTCTGGCGCGTGGCCGCCATCGTGCTAAACGACATGGGCTCTTCGGCGTTTTACGCCGGCGCCATTGCCGAGCATTTTGTCGGCAAGCCAGCACCGTGGTTTGTTCTCGCGATCATGTTGCTGGCCGGTACCGTGGCGGCGCTTTACATCGAGAGCTGCGGGATGTTCGTCCGCGGCGGCGTCTATCGCGTCGTGAAAGAGGCGATGGGCTCCACTCTGGCCAAGTTTTCAGTTTCCGCCCTGATGTTCGATTACATCCTGACTGGGCCGATCAGCGGAGTGTCTGCAGGCCTTTACCTGGTCGGATTGCTCAACGAACTTCTGCGCCACTTTCACTCGAACGTCATAATCCCGATGAATGGCGGAGCCGCATTCTTCGCGATTCTGGTCACGCTTTACTTCTGGTGGGAGAACATCAAGGGCATTCCCGAGTCCAGCGAAAAAGCCCTGCGCATCATGTACGTGACCACAATCATGGTGGTCATGATGGTGGCTTGGTGTTGTTACACCATCGTGGTCAAAGGCGGACATCTCCCACCCTGGCCGCACTTGCAGAACATCACTTATCTGACGGGAGAACATGGAGGCGCGCTCGGCTGGTTGAGCCATACCTCCCTGCCTTACAAAATAGGACTCATCGGAATACTGATTGGGTTGGGCCACTCCGTTCTCGCTATGAGCGGCGAGGAAACCATGGCCCAGGTTTACCGCGAGATCGAACACCCGAAACTTCCTAATCTCAAGAAAGCCGCTCTCGTCATTTTTCTTTACAGCCTGGTTTTCACTGCTGGGGTTGCGTTTTTCTCGGTGATGATCATCCCAGATTCGGTGCGCGCCAGTTTTCAGGACAATCCCATCGGCGGTCTGACGATGTATTTGGTCGGACCAGTATCTCTGCGACTCGCGTTCCGTGCTTTTGTCGTTGCGGTCGGCGTGCTGATGTTGGCAGGCGCGGTGAACACCGCGATTGTGGGATCGAACGGCGTCTTGAACCGAGTGTCCGAGGACGGAATTCTTCCAGAGTGGTTTCGCAAACCGCATCGCCGCTTCGGAACTTCGTATCGCATCCTCAATCTTGTAGTTGGGCTTCAACTGCTCACCATCGTTCTGAGCCGCGGCGACATTTTCCTGTTGGGTGAAGCTTATGCCTTTGGCGTGATGTGGAGCTTTTCCATGAAAGGACTCGCGGTCCTGGTACTTCGCTATAAAGACCCGGGAAAACGCGAGTTCCGTGTACCCCTGAATCTCAGGATCGGAAAAACGGAAATTCCCCTCGGCCTGGCGCTGATTACTCTTACTCTGATCGCGCTCTGCGGAATCAATCTCTTCACCAAAGAAGTCGCAACAATTTCCGGCGTCGCTTTCACGATCATCTTCTTTACGGTTTTCGAGATCTCGGAAAAAATCACCCGCAAGCGCGCCAGTAACCGTGCCGAGTTGGATCAATTCAACATTGAGCCGGGTGACAACCTCACTCCGAAAGCTCTCGGAGTCCGGCCGGGCAATGTGCTGGTAATGATCCGCAACTACAACACGCTTTACAACCTCGCCGCGACTCTCGATCGTGTCGATCCTCACAACCAGGATGTTGTCGCGCTTCACCTCCGCTTTTTGGGTCGCGCCGATGCCGGAGAGTACGAACTGGAACCGGAGCAACTCTTCAGCTCGGAAGAGCAAACCCTCTTTACACGAGCGCTTGCTTTGGCTGAGAAAAAGGGGAAAACGATCCATCTTGCGGTCGCGGGAGCGACCGAGAAATGGGATGCAATCTTGCGTTCCGCACAAAGTTTACAGTCATCTGTCGTCGTGCTGGGCGCTTCGCCCAACCGGCCGCTTACCGAAGAGGCTCGCATAGCCGGACTCGCATGGGAACGCCTGCCCGATCCCAAGCCGCAATTGACGCTTGCCGTTTACTCACCGACCGGGCAGGAACATGTTTTTTACCTGGGACCCCACGCGCCGCATCTCACCCCCAAGGAAGTTGATCTGTTACACGGTATCTGGCTTGAACTAAGCAATGATGTGGCTCCAGAAGAAATCCATCATCACGATGTCGTGCACTTCGCTCTTGAGGAGCTACGTCAGGAACTCAACGATTCTCAGCGGCAAGAAGTTGTGCGGCGATTAAGGCAACACCTGCAGCAAATTAAGGATCGCCGCGCGGTGTAGTAGTGAAGAGTGAGTGCCGAATACTGATCCATGGCATCACCTCTCGCATTTACATTCGGTCTCCGCAAACTGCTGCCGACAAGGGCACCAAGGCTACAAATCTTATGGGATGGGGTTCGAGCGTAATTCTTCTGTTCGTCTGTCGTTTAGAACCTTTTTGCGTGAGTTGCGAATCCAAAGGGGCTGGCCTTCCTCTGGAGGATGATGTGGATCTGAAACTCACTAGAAAAGTTGCACTGGTAACCGGATCGACGGCGGGGATCGGGTTTGCGATCGCCCAGTCGCTTGCGAGCGAAGGCGCGCATGTCTATGTGAACGGACGCACACAGCAGCGCGTGGATGCCGCGATTGAGGCGATTCGGTCTCATGCTCCGGCCGTCAAGGTTGACGGCATTGCGGCGGACTTTTCGGGTTCTGACGGTGCGAAGGCGGTTATGGCAAAACTGCCTGCAGTAGATGTGCTGGTGAACAATGTGGGAATATTCGAGCCCAAGCCATTTGCGGAGATCCCCGATGCGGACTGGTATCGTTTTTTCGAGATCAACGTAATGAGCGGAGTTCGGCTCGCGCGACACTATCTCACAGGGATGCTGAAGAAAAACTGGGGCCGTATTCTTTTCATTTCGAGCGAGTCGGCGGTGCAGATTCCAGCGGAAATGGTGCACTACGGGATGACTAAAACGGCACAGATTGCCGTGGCTCGCGGAATAGCGGAGTCGGTGGCGGGAACCGGCGTGACGGTGAACAGCATTCTTGCCGGACCGACGGAGTCGGAAGGTGTGGGCGCTTTTGTCGAGGCCATGGCGAAGCAGCAGAAAAAGTCAAAGACAGTGGTCGAGAAAGAATTCTTTGAACATGTGCGGCCATCGTCCCTGCTGAAGCGCTTTGCCACCGTGGATGAAATCGCAGCGATGGCTACCTACGTGGCTAACGAGCTTTCTTCAGCGACAAACGGAGCAGCACTGCGAGCGGACGGCGGCGTGGTGAGGGCGATCCTGTGATTTGAGGCACTAATCTCGAAGCGAACCGTCGCCAGGATTCTGCCAGGAGTTTGAGTTGCGGTCACATAACTTCCGTCAATCAGTAGGAATGCTGCCTTGTCCTTTACCCAGGAGTGTTGCCGATCCGCTTCCCATCCCGCCTGCACGTGCGAAAGCACCCCACCTTCGAGTTCGCGTTCGGCCTGGAGCCAGTCGTCCGGCTCACGGCCTGGTTGTTCGCGTTCGAGATGGATTTCGTATGCGCGACGCCCGATTTCCTCGTTGCGCGCCAAGTACCCTACAGTAATAGTGGCATGACGTCCTGTCATGCCGGACCCAACGCACTCTAAGCGACTCCATCCTTTGTAACCAGCACCATGCGAAATCGTGCCTTACCTTCCATCATGCGAGCGTAAGCATCGGCAGCTTGTTCGAGAGGAACTGTCTCAATCATCGGCCGGATATTCTCGAGAACACTGAATGCAAGCGTGTCCTCGCCATCAATCGGCGTGCCGGTCAGGCTCCCATAGATCGAACGCCCTCGAAAGACAAGTGGGAAAGCACTCAATTGGATTTGGTCCTGCGGAACCCCACCACGATGAGTTTGCCGCGGGTCGCAAGACCGGACACAAGTGATCCCATGGCATTACCACTGGTTCCGGTTGCAAGAATCGCTCTCGCCCCGCCCATACCCTGCAGCACTGCTGCGGTGTCCTCGGCGGCAGCATCGATGTAAACGTGCGCGCCCAAATCTTTCGCAAGCTTTTCTTTCCCGCGGCCACGCCCGATTGCCACAGTACGGAATCCCATGTGCCGCGCAAACTGGATACCAAGATGGCCAAGTCCCCCAACACCCTGCACGGCGACTAGATCTCCGCCGCGCAAGCCGGCATTGCGAAGAGCGTTGTAGGTCGTGATCCCCGCGCAAAGAAGAGGAGCGGCTTCTGCGGATGTGAGCTCGTCAGGAATGGAGGCGATACCGCGGGCTTCAGCGATCATCATTTCCGCATATCCTCCGTCGACATTGACTCCTGGTGTCACGGGGTTCTGGCAATTCACAATGTCTCCGCGTCGGCACGGTTCGCACACCCCGTCTTCGCCGGCAATGAGGCCGACACCAACCCGTTGACCGATTTTCCATTTGGACACTCCGCTGCCCAGGGCTTCAATCCGGCCAACTACTTCATGCCCAGGAACACGTGGCAGAGTCAGACCGGGGTAGACGCCCATCACTGTCGCCGCATCGGTATGACAGATTCCGCATGCTTCCACTCGAATCCGGACCTGACCTGCTCCGGGCTCGGAGATTTGCCGTTCCACTACTCGAAGCACGCCGGGTGCGGAACTTCCACTGCTTTGTATGTGCCACTCATTTGGTAGGTCCTCTCATTTGTAATCTTTATGGATTAATGGATAGCGGACCATGCGCCCGTGATCATTTCGTAGCTCGTTCCTTATTGCTCTTGACCTTTGTTTCCTGTTCGTCAAGTTTTTTCGCTGCGAGCAGCCCCAGCTTCTTAAGCGATCGGTAGAGTTGTTCCATCTCCTTTTCGGACAGCGCTGACATGAGCGCGTCAAGATACTTGGCGTGCCGTTCGAAGGACGATGCCGCCAGCCGCTTACCTACCGCCGTGAGTTCGACGACCCGCGCCCGTCGATCACTTGGACTCGACTTGCGAACAATCAACCCGTGTTTCTCAAGTCGGTCGACGGCGGCGGTCATCGATCCGCTGGCTAGCCGCACCTTCTCCTGAATTTGCGAGATGGTGAGCGGACCTTTGTGCAAGAGAGCCTCCAGGGCCGCGAAATCCGTAAGGCATAGTCCCGTGTTGACGATACTCTGCTCAGCCAGGAGCCTTAGCACACGATAGCTCTTCGCAATCACCAGCCAGAGCCGAGGTGCGGTGATGCGACCGCTCTTATTCATGACGCTTTCCTAATCAGGCAGCTTGGGACCAGGCCGTGCTCCTATCGTTCGCGACGGGGGAAGACAACAGCTGATCGACGGAAGCTGCGCCTGCGCCACGAATCATCAGAAAGGCCGAAGCCGCCAGCAAGAGGAGGTGATACTCATAACCTTCTCCCTTCTGTGCTCCAGTCCAGTTCATAAAGAAGCCGAATTGACTATGCACCAGCGTGACCGCCACGATCATGTTGCAAAAGACGCCAAAGGACGCAACGCGAGTGAGCAGTCCGAAGATAAGGCCCAATCCGCCGAGGAATTCCGCGGCGATAGCCAGAAATGCGAATACAGCCGGAATGTGTAGGACTCCCGTGAAGAAGCCCATGGTGCCGGTGAAGCCGTATCCACCGAACCACCCGAGCACCTTCTGGGCACCGTGCGCGAAGAAGATCACCCCGAGCACCAATCGAATAATAGTTGTCGCTCTGTCGTTGTCGGTAGCAAGCAGTTTTCGAACCATGAAAATTCCCTCCGTATCAAGCTTGTTGCCCATTAAGGCAGACAGCAGATCAGATGATTATCCTTATATAAGGATTCTTTTTATCGAGGTAAGTGTGGACAGGTTCCTTATACCGTTTGTTACGAAAGCGGTGCGTCTGTTCGGAGCTACGCTCGGCGGTTGCTATCGTAACTATAGTCGTCGTAGCTAAGTTCCATGCCAAGGTGAGAGTATGCGAGTTTTGTCGATGAAGTCCGGTGCAAAGAAGAGCCGCGAAACATCGTGGAAGTTCACGATGCCCCGGTGGCGTTTCGTCGATACTCCCTGGGTGCGACGCCGAATACTCGCTTGAAGGCTTTGCTGAAAGCTGCGTCGGAATCGTAGCCAACGGATTTTGCCACATCGAACAACTTCTTATCACCTCTCTGAAGCAATCCTGTCGCCTTCTGCATTCTCCAACCGGTCAAATATTCCAGCGGTGTTTCCCCCACCAGGTCTTTGAAGCGAACCGCAAAAGCCGAACGCGACATACCGCAGGCGGCGGCCAGCGATTCGACTGTCCAAGGATGCTCCACTTTCTCGTGCATGGATTTGAGAGCAACCCCAATTTGCCGATCGAAAATCGCCCGCAGCAAGCCGCTCTTGCAGGCGTCCGACTGCGATCCGATGTGGGCGCGGATGGAGTGTATGAACAACATATCTGCCAACCGGTTAGCCACTAGTTCGGATCCTGGCGCCGAACCCGCCGTCTCGGCGGCAAGCATGTTCAGGGTGGTGTGCAAGGCCAGACTCTGCGCTTGATCAGCCTTGACAAGTATGAGTGGAGGAAGCAATCGCGTCAGAGGCTTCACGCTCGGCGCACAGAATCGGAACCATCCCGAAATGATGGTGGTCCGCGCTCCTCCGCCACCGTATGAGATCACCTGGCTACCATCTCTCGGTGCGACCTCACAGAAGCTGCGGACGCGCGTGCGTGGATTGTCCCGCAGTGAGTATGGGCTTCCGGGAGCAAGCAAGAAGCAATCACCCCCGGCGAGTGGTATCGGATCAGGAATGCCCTCGACGCTAAGCCAGCAGTTACCACGGGAAACCATTCCGAAATGAGCGAAGTGGAAAGGCGAACTTACGGACTCATCCAACTGTCTGTCTTTCGCGTTTTCCTCGGCGACATCAGCATCCCTCTTCAGTCCCCACGGCGCACTGGCTTCCAGCCGAGCATGAACTACGCCCACGACTTGCATGGTTTGAAATAGATCGGTAATTGGATCCAACTGTGACCTCCAATCTGGACTCCTGAACAAGTTATACAGACGAACTGACGGGTCAAGTCCAGAACTGCGGACATCTATTCCGAGAAGTTAGATGAATTCCGTGAACGAGGAGGTTCAAATGAGGCTGCTTCAGATCGATTCCAGTGCTCGGACCAGTTCTGTGACCCGGCGACTCACCGCCAAATTCGCCGAAGAATGGAGAAAGAACCATCTGGATGGGGAAGTCATCCAGCGAGACCTTTCTGCAACAGCACTGCCGCTGATTACGGACGACTGGAGCGCGACCCATCTCGAAGATTCGAAGCTGACACCGGCGCACCGGTCCTATCTTTCGACCTCGGATGAGTTAATCGAAGAGCTCGCGGCGGCGGAAACGGTTGTTATTGGGGCGCCGATGTACAACTTCTCGATCCCTTCGTCACTTAAAGCATGGATCGATCAGATTGTGCGGATCGGGAAGACGGTTGGCTACGGGCCAAACGGCCCGCAAGGCCTTCTCGCAAGAAAGAGAGTCGTCATCATCACTTCCCGCGGAGGTGCCTATGAAAAGGGTACTGCGAGGGAAGCTTTCGATTTTCAGGAACCCTACCTGCGCCACATTCTGGGTTTCATCGGACTTACGGACGTGAAGTTTATTCACGCCGAGAACCAGGCCCGCGAGGAGGCCGCCATCTTTTTCGCAGCCGCTGCAGAACGTGTCGGCGAAATCGCCATTCATCAAAACCAGCAAATGATCACTCTTTGATTCCGGCGCGATTTTCAAAAGGAACCCCAATGACAATGACCCTTGCGCCAGCTAAATCATCACCGTCGAGTTTGGCACGGGCGATCGTGCAGCGCACCCGTGGCCGGACGCAGGGCCCGTTAACACGTTTGATGAGCCCGTCCGACTTCGGCGAGATGCTGAAGCCATTCGTGTTTCTCGACCTTTTCGACCATGAGGGTGCGCCCTTCAATGGGCCTCTCCACCCCCACTCGGGTATTGCCACCCTGACCTACATCGCGGAAGGCGCTGTCAGCTTTATCAATCCGGACAACGTCAGGGGCACACTGCCGGCCGGTGGCGTCGAATGGATGCAGGCTGGACGCGGCATGTGGCACGGCGGCGGACTCGACAAAGCAGGCCGGACGCGCGGCTTCCAGCTGTGGATCGCCTTGCCTCCGGAACTCGAATTGGGTCCGACCATAAGCATCTACCAGGCCCGTGAAGATGTGCCGCAAGACGGTCCGGCGCGCGTCCTTCTCGGCAGCTACGGGTCGGCATCGAGCGCAATCGTGTCTCCATCGCCGATCAACTATCTAGCGGTACGCCTGAGGGCCGGCGAGCGCTGGCGCTACGAGCCCCCGACGGGCCACACCGTCCTCTGGACCGCCGTCGCATCAGGCACCGTATCGGTCCCCGACGAGTTGCGACACGGCGACTTGGCGGCTTTCGAGCCGGCGAGCGAAGCGGTCGAGTTCGAGGCGCGGAGCGACGCTGAATTCGTTCTCGGCTCGGCCGTCCCCCACAAGTACGATCTCATCCTCGGCTCCCACTCGGTTCACACAACGCCCGCCGCGTTGCGTGATGCCCAGACGCACATTTCGGCGATTGGAACACGGCTCGTCCAAGAAGGCCGTCTCTAAGCGCTTGCTCGGGGCTGGACATCGCCCTGAGCCCCTTCAATCGGGAGGGTAGGATGACGGGCAAACGTAGCCGGCATACGGCGATTTGGCGTCAGCAGGAGAGCGAGGTACTGCTAGAGAGCGACGGTGCTCTGTCGTAAGCCCGAGAACTAATCGCGGTGGCCGATCGCGTGTTCGGCAATATCGCCACGGATTTCGAGCAGTTCATGCCACGAGTCGGGTCCTTCGCTGCCCGCGGCATAGTTGGGGAAAGCCGGCGCCGGTAAATGCGCCCACGCTTCTTCAATCGGCGTAATGATGCGCCACTCCGCTTCTACTTCGTCCCGGCGCGTAAATAGCGTCGCGTCGCCACGCATCGAGTCGAGCAGCAGCGTTTCGTACGCAACCGGCCCCTTTGACCCAAAGCTCGCTTGATAAGAGAAGTTGGCTTGAACCGTCACTGTACGCACCTGCGTTCCTGGTCGCTTCGCGTCGAACGCGATCGAGATTCCCTCATCCGGTTGAATGCTAATCGTGATGACGTTGGGAGCAATAACGGATGACGTACTGGCAAACAATGCCTGTGGCGTCGGTTTGAGATGCACGCGGATCTCCGTCAGATTTCGTGCAAGACGCTTCCCACTCCGGATGTAGAAGGGAACTCCAGCCCAACGCCAGTTCTCAATCTGAAACTTTACGGCTGCGTAAGTTTCCGTTATGGAGCTGGGATTCACGCCTGGCTCTTGCCGATAGCCCGCTACCGGTTTCCCGTCAATCACCCCGGAACCATACTGCCCGCGCGCGGTGAATCGTGCTACGTCCTCGACACTCATCGGCCGAATGGATCGAAATACCTGCACCTTCTGTTCACGCACCGAATCCGCATCAAACGCTACCGGCGGCTCCATCGCGGTCAGCGCCAGCAACTGAAGCAGATGGTTCGCCACCATATCGCGCAGGGCGCCGGTCTCTTCGTAGAACGCCGCTCGGTTTTCGACTCCCACCGTTTCAGCCGCGGTGATCTCTACATACTCGATGTAGTTTCTGTTCCACACCGGTTCGAACAGCGAGTTGCTGAAGCGGAATACGAGGATGTTCTGCACTGTCTCTTTACCGAGATAGTGGTCAATCCGGTATACCGTTTTCTCGTCGAATACGCCGCGCACAACCTCATTCAGCGTCTGCGCCGATTCCAGGTCGCTCCCGAAGGGCTTTTCCAGAACAATTCGCGTCCACCCATGGTCGCGGCGGTTCAGTCCAACCGCTCCCAAACCTTCAATGATGGGCCCCGCCACGGACGCCGGCGTCGACACATAGAACAAATGGTTTGGGCTCGAACCATTCTTCTCCATCTCCTCCAGACGAATGCGCAACTGCGGATAGAACTTCGGATCGTTGATGTCACCTACCATGTAGTGCAGCCGTGTTTCAAAGTCTGTCCATCCCGACTCGCTGAAGTCGCGTGTGTCTTTCGACTTGGCGGCTGCCTCCCCTGTCTTCTCGCGAAAGTCTTCAGAATTCATCGGGGTGCGACCAATCCCAAGAACTTCGAACTGCGGGTTCATGCAGCCCTCACATGCGAGGTTGTAGAGGCCCGGGATCAGCTTCCGCTTCGTCAGGTCGCCCGAAGCTCCAAAAATAACCAGGACACACGAATCTCCGGTGGGCAGTGGTTCTTGCGACAACTTCTCAAGGGGACTGGCTTGGATAATCGCAGACATAAATCTTCTCTCTATAGATGCTTTCGATATGGATTTCGAAGCGTAACCGGAAAAACAAAAACTAACCTACTCCAGCGAATTCTTCTATGCATCTTTGGCTGCAGCTTGGCCGGCGCTCTTTCGCATGTGAACGACAGCTCCACCTTCTTCGAAGCGCACTTCATCCATCAACACTTTCATCAGGTAGATGCCACGACCGTGAGCGGATCCGATGTTTTCGGCGGCTGTAGGATCCGCTACCTTATTAACGTCAAATCCTCGTCCCTCGTCCTTACCGCGATTGAGACTTCATCAGGTTTACAGCAGCAACGAACATAGACCTGTGTTCGGGGATTCTCATGATTGCCGTGAATGATCGCGTTTGCGAGAGCCTCGCGCAATGCGATCTCAACGTCGTTCTCGCCGGCAGGAGCACAGCCGCACTTCCTCATCAAGGGCATGAGCTTATCCACGAAGGGAGAAATCGCAGCCACTTCGCTTGGCAAAGAGCGCTCCAGGTCGATGCAAGGGTCGCATTGATAATGGGCTAGAGTCATTCGTAAACCTTCTTTGATTGACCCTCACAATTCAGAAACGATCACGTTCGTTCGCGTGGTCCCCAAACTTTTCATAACTCTCTGTTTAGTCGGCATATTTCGGCATATGATCACACTGATCGATTAGATCTGCGCCCTGCCGCCGTCAACGAATAGTTCAATACCGGTGACGAAGCTGGAGTCATCCGACGCAAGAAACAAAGTCACTTTGGCTACTTCATCAGGTTCCCCCATGCGTCCCATCGGAATGGTAGACACAATCCGCGCGATCACGTCTGCAGATTGCCGACTCGCCAGTGGCGTATTGATCGGACCCGGACTAACAACGTTTGAGCGGATACGACGGTCCTTCAGATCTGTAGTCCAGGTTCGCACGAAAGAGCGGATTGCCGCTTTACTCGCGGCATAGACGCCGAAGGCGGCAGTACCCTTAACACTCGCGACGGAGCCATTGAGAATGATAGAGCCACCATCCTTCAGTAGCGGTAAGGCCTTTTGCACCGTGAACAGTGTTCCCCGCACATTAATGTTGAACAGTTTGTCGAAATGGTCTTCGGTGACGGCGCCAAAGGGAACAAATTCGCCAACACCGGCGTTGGCGAAAACAATATCGATTCGCCCCTTCGCCTTAGCGACGGTCTCGTAAAGACGATCAAGGTCGGCCAATTTGGCAACGTCTCCCTGCACGCCACAGACGTTGCTCCCGATCGCCTTCAGGGCCTTGTCGAGTTCCTTCTGACGACGGCCCGTGATGAAGACATAGGCGTCCTCTTTGACGAAAAGCTTTGCCGTAGCCAATCCAATCCCTTCTGTGCCGCCGGTGACGACAGCGATCTTACCTTCGAGCTTTTTAGGCATCGTTTTTCCGTTGTTGCTGAGTTGTAACGAACTTCCCGCGGCCGCCTCATTTGTATGTCGGGAAAGTCTTTCCGAACATGGGCCGCTTGCTTATCGACTGTTCTTCCGTCGCTTCATCTTGAATGACGTCCCAATGCTCGACAAGGATGCCGTTTTGAATGCGCGCAATCTCTGCGGCAGTCCAATTCACAGGAGCGCCAAAACCGCTAAATCGCCCGTGCACGATCACGAAGTTTCCCTCAGCCACGATCGTTCCAGATTCGTACTTCAACGTGGGTGGGATGCTCTTGATGAGATCGAACAGACCGTCGCGGCCGGGTGCGATATGAGCGCTGTGGGTGGATTCTCCGGCGGTACGCTGACCTCGTACTACAGTGAATGCTGACTGCGATGCGGTAGCCATGCACAACAAGAACGCGACAATCACCTTGATCTTCATGAGGCGGTCTTTTCTTGCGCTGCGGCGTTCACCTGCTGCCCGATCGGCGTGGCCCGATCGGCGTGGCTAAGCGCGGCGAAGTAGAGCCAAGGCCGTATGCATTGATTCAGGTCAGTCCTCACCATGGTGTTCATTTCCAGCCTCGTCCTGAAAGGGTGTTTTGTTTTTCGCCACAGCTGCCAAACCTAGAGCAAATTGCTATCGCCGTATGGGATCGCAGTCGTCATGCAATCCGCCTCCACTCAGCCGGCATTTACCTCGCGCTTAAGCTGAAATTCCGCTGTACTTCGATTTGCTGTAAAGCGCGAAATCGCGCTGAGATCACGTCCTGCCGCGTGCAGCCCAGGAGAACCGAACAATCTTGATCGGAGTAGCGCTCAAGAACCGACATGACATACACAAAGCGCTCGAACGGCCTGAGTTCAAGGATCGCGGCAATCTCGCCCTGCTCCACCAGCGTGTTGCCACTGCGGTTGGAACTCGAGCGACCTTCCCCCATTGGCCTCGGGTTGATGACTCTCACGGCGCACTGAATGATCGCCCGCCGAGCCCAAGAGCGTGCCCATGCCTTGAAAACGCGGTTGCCTTTTACCGAACTCTCCAGTCCGGAGACAAAGCACTGCTCAGCTTTCTCATGCTCCCCAGTCAGCAGGAACGACAACTGGTACAGTTCATCGACGTCCTCGTAGAAGATTCGGCAGAAATCACTGCTACTCGCGTATGGCGTGGGGCTGGTGATGTGCTTTGTCTCTAGCATGTTCAACACCCGGGTAACTCCTGTTGTTTCTTACGTGCAAGTTGTTTCAACACATGTTTGGTGAGAACGTTACCGCAGGAAAACTTCGCGCCTTCCTTCATCAGATCGAAGATCGCGTCTTCTCCCGCGCGGCTGATCGTGGTCAGGTTTCTCAGGTCAATGACCAGTTTGCGTCCGCCTAGCTCCTGGCATGTATTTCTCCAGCTTGTGCGAAGCTCAGCGACCCATGGTCCGACCAGCGTTCCTTCCACGACTAACGTGCGCTGTGACCGCGTATCGAAAGTGGAAATCTTGAACATGTGGCGCTTGTGATCTCGCAACCCGCTTGCCAAAGCCACATTCCCTGGCGGGCTAGCAAACTATTGAATCCATTGGTCAGGAGGGGCCGGGAGTGCCGGGTCTGTCGAAGAATGTCGAAATCAGAATCGACAATTGTCGAGGTTGGAAACAGCCAAAGAGAACGTTACCGTGAAGGCCGAACCCACTACACACGAGAAAAACAGTTACGATACTTTTCGCGGGTCGATGCCGAGCTTCTTCATGCGCGAGATCAGCGTCGTGCGCTTGATATCCATCCGTGCCGCGGCCCCTTCCGGGCCTGCTATCCGTCCGTTTGTTATTTTCAAGACGCGGATAATCTCGTCGCGTTCATTGGCTTCGCGCGTGCCCGCCACGGGAGCGTTCTTGCCATTGTTGCTCAATGCGGCGATTGGAGCTTGCAGCGCCGTGCCCTGGGTAAGGATCACCGAACGCTCGATAAAATTTTCCAGCTCACGAATATTCCCCGGCCAATGCCAACTTGAGAGCTTCCTCAGGGCCGCAGCGGGAATAGATTCGATCTGCTTCTGCATGCGGCGGCCGTACTTCTGTGTGAAGTAACGGACCAACAGCGGAATGTCTTCGTGGCGTTCGCGCAAAGGTGGGATGCGGATCGGAAAGACGTTCAAGCGATAATACAAGTCGCTGCGGAACTCGCGATTCTCCATCATTTTGTCGAGGTCGCGATTGGTCGCCGCTACCAATCGCACATCGACTTGCTTGGTTCGGTTGCTGCCTAGCCGTTCAAACTCTCGCTCCTGCAAAGCCCGCAAGAGTTTCGGCTGGATCTCAATTGGAATGTCACCAACTTCGTCCAAAAAGAGCGTGCCTTGATCAGCCAGTTCCAGCCTTCCGGTCTTCTGAGCAATCGCGCCTGTGAAAGCGCCTCGTTCATGTCCAAAAAGCTCGCTCTCCAGCAGTCCGGTGGGAATGGCGGCGCAGTTGAGCTTTACAAAAGTCCGTTCCTTCCGCCGGCTGCGGTCATGGATAGCGCGCGCAATCAATTCCTTTCCTGTACCGGTCTCGCCCAGAAGCAACACCGTCGAGTCGCTGGGAGCTACCGTCTCCACCAGATTCAAAACATGGCGGAGAGCTGAACTCTGCCCCACAATTCCTTCAAAGTCCATCTCGCCACGGATTTCATCTTCTAAATACAGCTTTTCCTGAGCCAGCTTATCTTTTAGTTCGGCGATCTCGTGATAGGCCAACGCGTTCTCGACGGCGATCGCTATTTGCCCCGCCGCTTGCAACAGGAAATCCACGTCATCTGGGCTAAATGAGTTCTCGACCCGGCTGCCGAGTGCTAGAACACCAAGTGTCCGGTTTCGGCTGATCAGGGGTAGAGCGCAGGCAGACTCGATGTCTTCCGCAAGAATGTCAGAAGCGTCCAGCAAACCCATGGCATCCGCGCTTGTTCCTATGACAACCGGCTTGCCCGTCTTGAATACACTGCCCACAATGGACCCTTCGACAGGGTGCAACGAACCTTCCTTGGCAAATCCCTTAGTTTCCGGGAAATCTACAGCCAGACTGCGCATTTGGCGCTGCTCCGAATCCGGCAACAGTATGCCGACGGCGTCGCAGTGCATGACTTGCCGAATGCTCGCTGAGACCGCGCGAAGCACCTCGCGACACTCTAAAGTCGAGACGAGGATATTCGTCATGTCCAGGAGCAATTTCAGCCGGTCGCTTTCTCTTTGCAGTTCCGGTCTCTGCAGTTCCGGTCTTGCGCTCGACGACAACTCGGAGTTGACTAAGTAGTCCGCTACGACCGAAGAACTCATCCTCTAACCTCCCACAGTCCAATGCTGCAGTCGCCCGCGCGTCCCCGCTCGCCTGGCCGCGCGCAGCACTTCATATCGTTGCCTGGCCGCCTCTGAGATTATTACCGACGAAGTATTCACAAACTTCAGTTGTTGCGATGATTCGGAATCTATCTATCCGTTCAGATGTGGCGAAGAGGCATAAAGCTTCGAGAAAATGTCGTAATTGTCGTCACCTGTCGGATTGTGTGTCGAAGTGCTCGACAATCCATCTGAACAGTCTCTTGCTCCCGCAGGGCGACCTTTGTTCGCTCAAATAGTTGGCGACCGCGCAACAGCAAACGCAATTTTGGCACCTCACCTGCCCATATTGAATGCAGAAGCGATTCGCGCACAGTGATCATGGTGGCGGGAATCGTAGACACACATTCAATTATGGAGGAATCGCACGATGCGGCGAACTGCGATTATGCTGGCAGGTTTTGTCGTTCTATTAACTCTTGGCGCCACGGCTCAGGAAAGCCGCTCAGAGATCAGTCTGCAAGGCACGGGCTTTTTCACTAGCGATGGTAACGGCCAGGGAATCTCACGGACTACTTCAGACACCGGCGGATTCATGGTGGGATACCGTTATCAATTCAACCGTTGGCTTTCTGCGGAAGGGAATTATGGTTACGACCGAAACACGCAAAAATATTTCGCCGGTTTCGGAGAATCGAGAGTCCAAGCCAACGTGCACACGGTCACGGCCGATTTGGCGTTGCGCCTCCCACTTCCCATTAAGAGGGTCAGTACCTACGTGCTCGCTGGGGGCGGCGGTCTGATCTTTGATCCCACCGGCAACATAGGCGGGTCTGTTCCTGGTGCCGACAGTCAAGGCAGAGGCGCCTTCCTGTACGGAGTAGGCGCTGATTATGTCCTGACGCGACACTTCTCCTTACGTGGCGAATACAGAGGTTTTGTATACAAGAATCCGGATTTCGGACTCACCGCCTTGAACACGGACACTTGGACGCACACCGCGCAACCATCCGCTGGAATCGTTTTCCGATTCTAATCGTAAAGCTCCTGGCGGGCAGGGCTTTCCTGCCTGCCTGCTGAGTTTGTCGAGCTGTTGTGCCGTTGCCACTCGCATGACCGCACCCACGATATTCCCTACAGAAGCCAAATTTCCGGAGGAAATGCACCATGGCTGGAGGAGAGCGCAAGAACTGGAGAGAGTTGGCCAACGCCGCACTGGAAGCAAAAGATCCCGATAAGTTGCTGTCGATTGTTCAGGAACTTAACAGGGTCCTAAAACACGAAGAGCAGGTCCGCCGTGATTTCAGGGAGGCCGCGAGAGCGAACAAGTCTTCTCTCGAAGTCCGACGTTAAGAATCAAGAATCAGCGCGAAGCAGTGATATATGAATGTCGCATACGTCTCTGCACTATCGGCGCTTGCCGGATCAGTGGTCGGCGGCCCGACAGCGGGCATCACGACTTGGCTGGGGCTACGTGCTCAGGCGAGGGCTGGGCAGCTCGCCCGCGAAATGTTACGGCGAGACGATCTCTACAAGGATTTCATCGTCGCAGGATCGAAGGCGTGGGGTGATGCCATCCTGAGCAACGAGCCGCAAATGCAGGAGCCATAGAGTGGGGATTCGCCGGCACCCGGACGACAACGGACGCTTATTTCATCAGTTCATTGGCGTAGCGGACAGGGACCGCCAAGTTCGAGCCGCCAAAATCACTCAGAGTAGCGAAGTTCACGCCAATGACCTTGCCATCGCGATTGAAGAGCGGTCCGCCGGAACCGCCGGAGGTTGTCGCTGCATCGTAAACAATCTTGTCCGTTAGCACGTCGCCGATATGTCCCTGGGTAGTCGTTGGCCGAATGAGATGTTGCTCGGCCAATTGGGAAACAATCTGGGTTACCTCATGGGCGTTTTCCACCACTTTTTGTGTAGTGTCGCTTCCCGCGCGAGCGAGGATGCCGTCGATTCCTGTAGGGTAGCCAATCAGGACGACCGGATCGCCCGACACACTGGCTTCCTTCCGAGTGTCGAGCTCCAGAAGCGCGGCGTGAGGCGGTGCCGGAGTCTCTAACTTGAGAGTTGCTAAGTCGGCATGCGCCGAAATCCGGTCGAGCTTGGCCGCGATACCTTGCAACGACCCTGGGAAGTACACCGTGTAAGACGCGGCAAACGCCGAAGCACCCCGGTCGAGAAGTTGTTTCAATTCGTCATTACTCCACCAAGGCTCGGCGACGTGATGATTCGTGAGACGTCCATCGCGCGCTACGAGAAATCCTGTGCCAAAGACGTCAATCTGCAGAGGCGGCCCTGCTCCCTCTATTTCGAGAGATACCATACCTTTGTCGTCCACCTGCGGCTTACCTGTAGCATCGGTGGAAATACGAATTAACCGTCCGGAGTCATTGTCCCGAAACTGCACGACCACGTGCAGCAAGCAAATGCTGGGTCCGTAGGTATGAACAATCGTTTCCGCGACTCGTCCCTCATTCTCCAGCCGGCTCAGGCGATTCTGAGTGTCCTGAAGCTGCTTCTTGAGGGATTCGCCGTCGGCATCGCCGTCCGCTGCCATCTTCTTGCGGATCTCTTCGGTTTGCGCCTTCAACGACTCGCGCGTTCCCGACGCTTGGCTTACGGTCAGGGATGCACGCGCTTGTTCGGCCCGGCGCAGGAGGTCTCCTTGTTGTAGGATTCCGCCGCTCAGCCGCGCAACGTCGGCTTTGAGTTGGAGTGCATCCTTCCGGCTGTGCCAGCTCGAAATTACCGTTGCCAGTGCAGCCAAAAGCACTGCCGCGCTCAGGATAAAAATCGCCGGAATTACCCAAACGCGCCGTTTGGCATTCATGTCGCCACTCAGGGCTTCCACGGCACTCTCCGCCAAGTGCTCCTTTTGCAATGCATCGTTTAGTTTTGCTTCAAGCTCTAACTCTGGTTGTCTCTCACGAAACTGCGTCCTGATCCTCGCTGCAAATTCCAATGGTTCGAAGGGAAAGGAGATGACATCATCAGCTCCCAAGTCCAACCCGCGGGCGCGTTCCAGCGCGCCACCGTGAACCACCATCACAATCTTCAGAGTTCGCGGATCAGGACCTGCTTTGATTTGGCTGATCAAGCCGCAGCAGCTCAGGTTGGATGGCGTTGCTTCTATAATCAGCACTTCCGGGGAAAGAGCAAGAATCTCATCAACCGTCAGGCTGCGGTCTGTGGCGATTTCATAGCCTTGGCCTGATAAAGCCTGCTGCACCGCTTGGGTGGACTCCACACCGAGATTAAGGAGAAGAATGCGCATTGCTGTCAACCTATCACCGAGCCGTTTAGACTTTCAGTTGGGGAGCGCTCCCGCCGTAACGAGATTGCGTCTGACGAATACTATTCATCGCGTATCACTGGAACCCATCTCGCTTCATCAATTCATTTTCTGCCGTTTCAAGCACCTTATCTTCTTCTACACCATAAAATGATGCACGGCGCCTGCCAAAGACTGCTTCTAGCCGGGACCACAGCAAGTGATTCAAGATAGAAGAGCTTCGCTTTGTGAGACATCGATCACTTGAGAGACTGTCGAAACAACCTCGACAGGTGTCGAGCCGCAGCCACGGCACTCGGATACAGTTCCTCTTTTTTCGTCCTTGCTCTCCCGGGATCGGCCAAGCAACGGCAAAGAGACGCATGCGAATTTCCCAGAGATCATTCCAACAATCCGAATGGCTGGTTGAGTAGTCTAATGCAGCATGAGGCTACGACAACGTTTGATCGGTTTCATTGCAATTTTCCAGTCCATTCTTTTTTTGACGCATTTTCTCCTCTATGCGACGTGGGCATTTTCGCCCGCGGGAGCGGGTGCCCGCGGCGCACTGTGGATCAAACTGCTTCTCGGCTTTCTGTCGGTGAGCTTTATTGCCGCTTCGCTACTCGCCTTTCGCTATACCAATGCGGCCGTGCGTGCGTTTTACAGGGTTGCTGCGATTTGGGTTGGTCTGCTGAGTTTCCTCTTCACCGCGGCGGTCTTCTCCTGGATTATTTTGGGAGTTGCGCGACTGGCCGGGCTGGACGTGAACTTCCATCGCACCGTGGAATTGCTCTTCGGGGCTGCAGTAGTAGCCGGAGTCTTCGGCGTCTTCAACGCGAGCTGGACGCGAATCACCCGAACCACGGTGCGGCTGGCGAACTTGCCGGCAGCGTGGCGCGGGCGAAGAGTGGCGCTGATCAGCGATCTGCACTTGGGGCACGTGCGAAATGGCAGTTTTTTGCGGCGCATGGTCGCGAAGATCTTGAAGGAAGCGCCAGACGCGGTTTTTATTGCCGGAGACTTGTATGATGGCACGGCCATCGACGCGGGACGAGCGGCGCAGCCGTTGAATAAGCTAACCGCGCCACACGGCGTGTATTTTGTAGCGGGAAATCATGAGCAATTTGGCGATGACAGCAACTATCTGCGCGCCATTGCGGCGGCCGGAGTCCGCGTGCTCAGCAGTGAGAAAGTGGAAGTGGATGGGTTGCAGATTATTGGCGTGCCCTACCGGAACGCGACGCGGAGCGAGCACTTAGCCTTGGCGCTACACGGCATCCGCTTGGATCGCGACCGCGCGAGCATTCTATTGATACATGCACCCGACCATCCGGAAATTGCGGAGGCTGCCGGCGTTTCCCTGCAGCTATCAGGGCATACCCACCTTGGACAGTTCATACCTTGGAGCTGGATGGCGCGGCGGATCTATCGGCAGTTTGTGTATGGCTTAAGCCGGATCGGAAAGATGCAGGTGTTCACTTCAAGCGGAGCAGGGACATGGGGACCGCCGCTGCGGCTGGGATCGAACCCCGAGATTGTGATGCTTCAGTTCGAGTAAAAATTTCGTAGGGCTCGGATGCGCGAAGCACTGAGACTTTCGCTGCCATTAGTTTCGCATCAAAGAATCTCAAATGAGCCGGAGAGAAAAGCTTTGGCTACTTGGGTTCTTGTTTTGCGCTTCCGTTTGCACTCCGCTGAATTGGGCTTGCGCGCAGGACGGGCCAGCCGATTTGCCTGACAGCCCATCGCATGTATCCCGATCTGCGCCTGACCATGACTCGCCATCGGATCGAGCGGTGTCCTGGCGGACTTTGCCAAAAGACTTTCTCCAAGATCAAAAAGGCATTTGGCTGCTGTTCCCAACACAACTGGCGAAAGGACGTGACTGGTTGCCCACTCTTGCCATCATAGGCGGAACGGCGGGACTCATTGTGGCCGATCCGCACGCAATGCCCTATTTTCGTTCTCATGAGAAGAACCTGGACGACATCAACGACGTCTTCACTGCTCCCATTACCACGGCAGAAGTGGTGCTCCTGCCGGCTTCACTCATGATTGCCGGCTATGCTCGGCATGATTCGTATCAAGTGGGCACGGCATTACTTGCCGCGGAGGCCTATGCGGACAGCGCTGTCGTCGATCTTGCGATCAAAGCCATTACTCGCAGAAAACGACCTAACGACGTTCCCCCCGGAGGGTCCTTTAACAATACGTTCTTTAGCGGTGGCAAGTCTCCCTTTAAGGGCAGCGCGTTTCCATCTGGGCACGCCGCAGGTGTGTTTGCGGTCACTACGGTTGTCGCCAGCCGGTATCACAACCACCGCTGGGTACCGTGGGTGTTGTACGGTTTCGCGACCGCTGTCAGTCTTTCTCGCGTAACTACGAGTGCTCACTTTCCATCGGACATATTTCTAGGCGCGGCTCTCGGCTACACCATTACACGCTACCAGGTCCTGCGCCCGCGCTGACTCTTGCCGGTATTCCTTCTGAATGGTTCTTCCACCCATGGGACCGTCATACCGGTCTGGCTTAACTTTCTCACTTCGGCGAAAGCCTCCTAATCGCGCAGCGCGACGCCCTGTCCGCCGGCTACCCAGCTCGAACTCAGTCTGACTCCCTGATGTTAGTGGACGAGCTCCGCGTTTCCTGCAGTCAGAGTAATGGCGTTTTCGCCAGCCTTGAGCGTAACGGGGACGTCCCAGACGAGGCCTCCATCGGTGCTTTTTCCACCGCCGAAGACGAAGTACGAGCCGGGAGAGACCGGGGCGATCAAGGTGGATTTGCCCGCACTGTCCAAGGTGGCTTTCCCAAGATAGTACTGGTGCATAGCGCTAACGAGGGCTTTGCACTCTTTGGGCGGAAGGCAGTTGGCGGTCCACAGCTGCAGTGCTTTTCCAGGAGTAGTGTCGGCTGGAATAGGCGCCCCGGCTTTGCGCAGAGGGCTGTCGAAGCGGTCGCTCATCAGGAAGACTGTGCCTCCGGCTAGCGGGTTCGGCCCGCCCGGAAAGGACGAACTGATCGCGAGCTTCATACTCGCGCCACCTGCAGCCGTTGAAGCGGGGGCACGCGTTGCCGCTGTCGCAACTGGAACGGGAGCGGGCGAGGCCGTGGCAACGGAGGTTGCGGGCATGGCGCCGGTTTTCGGACGGAAGCTGTCGACATCGCAGGTTTCACTGTGCGGGGCGAACGCTACATTTTCGCCATTCATCCCCGTGACCAGGCGGCCGTTGACGGAAGTGCTGCCCGCACCGCGCAGAGAGTTGTCAGGCTCAACGGCGAGGGTGAAAGGGCCGCCGGAGTTCTGGACATGGATAAGCAGCGCGCTGGGCGTGTTTTCGACTGTGTAGAGCTGGCGGACATGCGCTTGGCCGCAATCGAGGACGAGAGAGTTTCCGCTGAAATCGAGCAGCAGCTTGCCGGCGCCGTATTTGCCGGTCATGCGCAGGCCCACCTCGCCGGCACCTGGAGCGAGGGTGCTGACGAAGCCGGTGAGCATGCCCATCATGCCGGAGTCGTCGGCGGGCTGTGCCGTGGCAGGAGCGGCTTTGGGACTCGGCATGGCGAGCGAGCCAATAGCGCAGCGTGCCATCGAGGGCCGGTAGTCGGGAGTGGATGTGGTGCCGGTAGCCACACTATTCTCGTAGTGCGTGTGCGTGAAGTAGCCGATGATGATGCGGCCTTTGACCTCGATCAAGCCCGGGCCGGTGAGACCGCCGTCCGCGCGCATCGTCAGCACGATTGGGTTGGGCTCGTTCTCGACCGTGACCCGAACCGAGCCCGGCCGCTTCTCGATGGCGTAGTTGTGCGGGTCGGCGACGAGCTTGCCGCAGCCGTTGATGGAAACGCCGCCTTCGCCGAAGTCGAGCGTGGTGGTAGTGGCGGGATTTTTATAGAGCCCGCTGAGGACTACGCCGGCTCTGCCGGGTCCGACAAGGGATTCTTCTGCTTCGGCATTGAAACCGATCATGTCCATGAAGCCGGACATAAAGCCCTTTCCCATGCAGCCGGCGGAAGACCCGCCAAGTTCCAGACAACGGCGTGTGGCGACGGCGGTGGGGTCATTCGAGAGTCCTTGTGTTCCGTATATCTGCTTGTCGGCTGCCTGCTGAGCCGCACTGTCCCGCTTATAGTCGGCCATCTCCTGCTGGTACCGGCGCTCGCCGGCGGCGGCTAGGCCGGCCTCCGCGCCTTTGTAGGCAGCGGCGGACTGGGAACCGATCAGTCGTGTGGACCAGTCCTTGTAGAAACCGTCGTTCATCTCATACTGCCCATGAACGCGCTCGAAGGCCGCGGCTTCGGCCGGAGTATGAGTCTTCGCGTAATCCTGCGACATCTGGTAGGCGGCTGTCCTATAGGCGCCCATCATCTTCTGCTCGCCGGGCGTGAAATCGCCGCGCACGGTGCGGTTGTACTTGATGCGGTCGATGTACGACTGAAGATATGTGAAGACCGCGACTTGGCGCGCGAGCGTGTCCATCGGGTCCGAGCCCTTGATCTCCGCCTTCACACGCTCGACCGAGGGCAGGTCATTGGTGTAGTCGGAACTGGCCGCCGGTGCCCGAGCCGTCCCTGGCTGAATCGTAGCTGTTCTTGGTTGAGCTGTCCCCGCTTGAGCGGCTGAGCCGCCACCCTGGACGGTGCACAAAAGTTCAAGAGCAGCCAATTGCGCCCGGGGCATGGAAGCTTCATTACCGAGCTGGCCGTTCTGTCCGCCTCTAAAGAAGCAGTAATCGTTTCCTTCTCTCTTCTCACAACGACTCACGATCACGGTCATGCCGTTCTGGCAGTGGTAGGGCACATTCAATTGCACAGGAGTCGGCTGCTGTTGTGCGTTTACTAGAGCCGACGCCACCAGCCCCAAGCATCATGGCGCCGATCACATTCGTTTTCATATCTACTCCCCAGTCAAAAGCTCGTAACCGCAAAGTTCGCTAAGGATCCGCGAAGGTCGCAAAGAAAAGCTCTTCTTTGCGAACTTTGCGACTACTTTGCGACCTTTGCGGTTAAAAGCTCTTGACCGCGGATTCGCAAAGTACCGTGCTCCCTTGCCGCCGCCTATTTCTTCTTCGTCAAGCGAGTCAACAATCCGTCCGGCGGCCCACTCAGCGCCCCATCATCCTCGACCGTGAAAACTGTCTTGTCACCAACGCAGGTCATGGTCACAGTCTTTCCACTCTCAGAGTAACTGCAGGTAGTCGTGGCCGGCCCAGCGGACAGAAATGCTTTGCCGCCGGATTTGAACTCGATCTTCACCACGCCGCCGTTGTCTTCGTAAGTATTGCCTTCAACTTTTCCGCTGCAGCCCACGGCGGCGCCAAGTGTTCCAAGCACCGCAACGGCCAATGCGTTCGATAGAGTAAATTTCTTTTTCATAAGCCCTCGTTTCTCGCAAAGACATTGCAGCTTCTCAAACCACAATTACGTAGGCCCGCACGCCCTCGTCCGGGCGGCGAGCTTTGCTCGCAACTCTGGAGCTTCGCTCCCGCATTTGCCGGGGCCGGACGGGTGGGGCACCCGCCCCTACGTGTTCCGGTGTGACATTCGAAGGATGATCCCTAACACGTCAATTGCTCCCCCTCGCAACCGCAGTTCCCCCGCCCAGCATCGTGGCCAAGCTCGTCTCCGGCGACAATGTAATCGTGATGCGCTTCAGCGAATTCTCGTCTTGCGCCAGGAAAGACAGCGTGCCGTCAGGACCGAAATCCCACCAGTGCGGGATTGTCCCCGCCGAATGAAAATCCACCAGCGGCTTGCCATCGATGAAAACTCGGTCCGGTTGATTGCCATAAGAGTGGATCCAGAACAGATGCTTGCTATCCGGAGAGAATGACAATGCGTGATTGGTGCCTTCAACACTCGCCGAAATATACCTGCCGTCAAGGAAAATTCCCCGCCGATTATCTCCGGTCGCGGTCGGGGGATTTGCGAAATGAGCGATGTGCTTGCTGTCCGGGCTAAACACATATTTCAAGGCCAAAGCATTCTGCAGGTCCATCGTATCCACATTCGTGAGCACCGACTGTGGTTGCGCTACTCCATCGATTACCAGGCGATAGCCCATCCCGGCATCGATTGCGAAGTACGCATAGTGCGCGCCGTCCGGACTGAAGCTTAGGTTGCTTCCGCTGCGTCCATTAATGGGGGTAATCTTCCCGTCCAGCAAGAGCGAGGTAGCACCGGCATTCCCAACAAGTAAAGCCCCAACCCGATTTCCGACCGGGGCGATGATCGGTTCTATCGTGCTTCCCTCAAACTCCTCGTCGCCGACTACGGTGAAAACCTTGCCGTTGATGGCGTGATAGACGACTTTCGAAGAGTCCGGCGTAAAGCCGAGCTTGTCGATCAGGACGTATTCCGCTCCCCGCTTACCATCCGTGAAGACGTAACGCCTGCTATTCGTGCTCGAATATACGGCAGCGTAGTGCTTGCCGTCCGGGCTGATCACTACTTCACTAGGGAAACCGCGGTCGCGGGGAACTTCACTAGCAACGACTTTCTTCCCGCTAACCACCAAATATTCAACCGGCTTAACTAATGTTCCTCCGCTTACGGCAACCACGACCATGTCACCCACTGGCGGAATGAAAACTCTGAAGCTGAACGCCCGCGCCAGCAGTTTGCCGTCGAACAGCAAGTCTGTGCCTTGTCCTTGCTGAGTTTGGGTGTACAGGTGTTTACTGTCGGCAGTCCACTGCGGAGAGCCACCCTGATATCCAGCCGGTTTCCCGTCCACAATAAGCGTCCATGGTCTCTGGCTTTGTGGGTCGTTCCACACGTAAGCGTAGTGATCGCCGTCAGGACTGAAGGCCACGAGAATGTTATTGGACGCCCTGCTCGGAATACCCGGCTTGCCGTCGAACACGAATCGCTCAAAGCTTGCCGGGGGATCACTCGAATCAACGTTACTGAAGTAGTACAGATGCTTGCTGTTTGAGGTAAAGCCCAGTTTGCAAGTCGTATCGTCGAACCTGCCATTTCTGGATTCTGAGCTTCGCACCAGCTCCTTGCCATCCACCATGACGACATATTGATCGCCGGAGCGCGCGCAATACGCGTAGCGGTTGCCGTCGGGACTGAATTCGATAGCGCCTGAATTCAGGATTTCATCGAACTTCGGCCCCTCGACTCCATCGTAGATAACCACCGAGCGGCTTCCGCTGTTGGTCACCGTGGCGACGTGGACTCCATGCGGGCTGACGGTAAACCTCGCGCCCTGCTGCAGCGGCGCCATAACCTTCTCTTCGATCTTGGTTCCAGCGGGAGGCTTGAACGCCCCGGAGTCGTTAATCTGACCAGCTTGAACTCGGCCTGGAGCCTGCTGTTGCCCCGGCCGCTGTTGTCGTTGCTGCCCAGGACTTTGTCCAGGCTGCTGTTGTGGTGGTTGCTGCGGCTGTTGCGGCTGGCCTTGCTGCCCCGCCTGTTTGGCAGCGTCTTTCATCTGCTGCCAGATGCTCGGCTTCTTCGGAGTGCTCTGGGCACCCGCCGTTCCTGGAATGATTGTGATCGTGGCCGCGAAAACGGCGAGTGACAAGATACTTCTTGAGTGGCGCATTTCAACCCCCAAATCGCAGCGACGTTTGGCGCGAACTACGTCGCCGGATCTTCACGCGAAAATTGTCAGCGATTCTACGCTGCTTTCCCTTGATGAGCACTCACGAAATTGCTGGCCGGCGCATGTCCCGCCCGCTTGGTGTTTATCTCGAGCAGCCGACCTGTAAATTTATTGCCGGTCATTTCTGCTCCACCGCGGTGTTTTGCTTCCGGGCTTGCTCCTTTGCATTCGCTTTCGCCGGGAGCGGTTTAGCAATGCCGGTAGCAGGGGCGGGTTTCGCAGCGGGCACAGGATTTGGTTTTTGCGTTGTGGCAGTCGCCCAGTGCGCCGATGCCGCCGGTGGAGCAGTAACTGCGCTTCTGGTGGCCGCATTTACAACCGCACCCTGCGCAGGCGCAGTCGCGGTCGCTGGCGTAGCCGCCGAAGCTGTTGCATTCGTGACTGACTTCAACGCCTGGACCTGATTCGCCTTGGTGACGACTGCTGTCGGAACAGCTTGCTGAATTGCGGCCGGCACGGGTAGTCCACTCACCGCGGGCGCCGCAACGCCGGATCCACCAGCGGTATTCGGATCGCACCCTGCTGCATTCGCGGCCGCCTGTCCAGCGTTCTGCGTCTTCTTGTGGCGAAACATTGATCCCAGGCTGGAAATTGCATTTGCGGCAGTGGCTACCGTATTGGCAGCTTGGCCGGCGCCTTGGCCGAGAGCTCCGGCAGCGGCGCATGGATTGGACATTGCCCCAGCACTGGATCCAAGCCCTGGCGCAGAAGAGAATCCTGTGGCAGACCCTATTCCGGTTGCAGAACCCGGCGCGAACATCGGCGACGCTGCTCCCGATCCATTAGCGAGGCCCTGGAAGTGAAGAGGAAATTCTCCACCCAGAGTGTGCTGATTTCCCTCAAACGTATTGATTTCAGCTACCGTCAGATCAAGCACATAGTTGAAGCCCACCACTGGAGGCCAACCCTGCAGCACCAGCTCGAACTGCGCGTCCGCCCAGCCGCCGGCGCGGATCGTAAACTTGGGATCGAAGTTAGCGCCAGCAACCAAACCAATCCCGCGGTATGCATTCGGGCCCCACGGCACCGACCGGTTTCCACGATCATCAGTGGCGATTCCGGACTGGTTCACATAGCCCAGAACTAGCGGCTGGTTCGTCTTATTTTGAAAGCGGACAGTCGTATCAATGATCTTGTAGTTGCTGTGGTTCGTGCTCGTGCGGAAGCTGGTGATGGTTGCCGCGAAGTCGGCCGCCTCCTGGCAGAGTTGCTGATTCCCGCAAATCTGTGGCGCCTCGGTAACTGCTGGAGCCTGCGCCGGCGTTGAAGAGTCCAGTATCTGTGCCAGCGTGGTTTGACTTACGGTTGCGATCAGAGCCCCCAGAAGGGCAGCCAGAAAATGTTTCGTAGATTCAAGTGGCGCATTTCAATCCTCCAATGTTGAACTTTGCTTAGCGGGCATTGATGCCCTTTAACCCTTGCCGCATTGGTAGAGACGTTGCCTGCAACGTCTTGCTGGCCCGAGCCAGAGACCTCCATCTCGAGGAATCTCTCTATGCTGCTACCTGCGTTGACCCGGAGGTGGCATGTCCCTCCAGCCCACGCGCCAGCAAAAACTTCTTCACGCCAACCCCCGCGCAATAAAGACTCACCAGACCGGACAAGTAACTGCCCAACCCAAGAGACAGAGCTTTCAACGCTTCTTCGCGCATCTGCCTCGCCATGTCGCCAAGAGGTCCGTTGACGTCACCTCCCAAGCTGCTGTTGATAGTCGCGCTCAGCATGATCCAAACCATCAACATGAACAGCAGAGGAAGCAGTCCGCCCAGGCTGGCGCGCTTGTCTTTCCAGAAATAAGAAATGAACGGCCCCGCGAGCGCGATGATCGCGAGAAAGCCATAGAAGCCGGCACTAGGACCACTGCGTCCTTGCATCACAGTGTCGAATGCGCTGCTCGAATTCAGATAGCCAAGCAGTTGCCAAAACGTAAAATCCATTTTGCCCAGCAAGCTCTGAATGGAGACGGCGCTCAAGAAAAACCAGCCGACAATCAGCAGCCCAGTCGCTACCAACGTCGGTAACCCGAACTTGGCAACGGCAGCAGATGCGAGCACTCTGCCCTTTTGCCGCGCCGCGTGCACAACCGCTTCGGCTTGCTCCTTAGCGATCTGCGAATCTGAGATTGCTGTGATCGCGGTAATACTGCCGTCTGGCGCGAATTCAACCTGTACCGCCATTCCCGGAACTGGCGGAGCATCTGACCGCCACACCCCATCCAGAGAAAACTGATGGTGCTGCCCGTCGATTGATATCAGCCCCGGTCCAGCACTTGTGTCCCGCAACACCTTGCCTCGCTTCATCATGGTTCCTCCGTGCACAACTTGATTTTGGAGCGACGGGCGTCCTCGCCCGTCTCGCCCGAGCGCATCCCCGAACCCGCCGAAATTTCCAAATGAACCCATCTCTATCCCTAGCCCGCCACTTGTGTCAGAATGTTGGCGCCTTGAAGCAGGCGCGATGGGGCATAGCCTGCACTACTTGCCCGCTGTGTGTCCTGACGGAATTCTTAAGAACTCTAAAGAGGGCTAAGTTGTGAACTACAAAGGATCATTAGGCCAAGTCGAGGAGACTTCAGGCCGCCTCTGGCGCTTTGCAAATTATGAATTCGATGAGCTGCGTCGTGAATTGCGGGTCAAGGGCAAGGCCGCGGACTTGGAATCGAAGCCGCTCGACATCCTTCTTCAGCTTCTATTGCACGCCGGCGAAGTAGTGACTAAGGAAGAATTGCTCGAGGCCGTCTGGCCGGACGTGATCGTAGTGGATGGCTCCTTAGCGACCGCAGTGTCGAAGCTTCGCAAGGCGATGGGAGACGAAGACCACCCGGCCATCGTCACTGTCCCCCGCGTGGGTTACCGCCTGGCCGTGCCGGTCTATTGCAAGACTGTCGCAGCCGCGGCCGGACCAGAACTCGGATTCAGAGCCGGAGACCTGGTGCCGGGAAGGGAACAGTGGCGGCTTTCTCGCGCACTGGAGGTCTCCGGGTCGAGCGAAGTATGGCTGGGCGAAAATCCCAAGACTCGTGAACAACGCGTGTTCAAGTTCGCGGCGGATGGCGTGCGCCTGAAAGGACTGAAGCGCGAGATCACGATTTCTCGCTTCCTACGAGAATCGCTCGGTGACCGGCCGGAATTTGTCCGTATCCTGGAATGGAACTTCGAAACTTCTCCATTTTTCCTGGAAAGCGAATACGCCGGCCCGAACCTCGCCGAATGGGCTGAGGCGCAGGGTGGTTTAAGTAAAGTCTCGCTTGATGCCCGGCTGCATCTTCTTATTGACGTCGCCCAGGCCCTTGCCGCCGCGCACAGCATTGGAGCGCTGCACAAAGATCTGAAGCCGGCGAACATCCTGGTCGTGCCCGGCGCAAATGCGGGCTGGCAAATCAAAATTGCAGACTTCGGCAGCGCGTCGCTGTTCGATCCGTCGCGCCTGCATGCCCTGGGTATCACCAATCTAGGATTTACTCAGACCGCTGCGCTTGAAACCGGGTCGCTGAGCGGCACCTTGATGTATCTGGCTCCTGAAGTTTTGGCGGGACAATCTCCCAGCGCCTCCGCCGATGTATATGCGCTCGGAGTGATGCTCTACCAGCTAATCGTCGGTGATTGCCGCAAGCCGCTTGCGCCTGGCTGGGAAGCCGAAATCAAAGACCCGTTGTTGCGGGAGGACATAGCCGACGCCGCCTGTGGCGATCCTGCCAAGCGCTTGAGCAGCGCAGCAAAATTGGCAGAACGCCTGCTTACGCTGGATAAGCGTCGGGTCAAGCGTGACGAATTAGAGAGTGCCAGGCAGCGTGCCCAAGTTGCGGAACGCAAGCTGGCCGAAGCTCGCGCTCGCCGTCCCTGGGTCGCGTTCGCAGTTATTGCGTTGGTAGTCGGACTGGGCTTCAGCCTCACCCTCTACCGGAAGGCGGCTCGGGAGCGCGATCATGCCAATCGTCAGACCGCAATCGCCAGCTCCATCAATCAGTTTCTCTCTGACGATCTCCTGGGCCGCAGCAATCCGTTTCTAAGCGGCAAATCCTCTGAGTCACTGATGGAGGCAATCAAGCAGGCCTCGCCCAGCATCGATCGCCAATTCAAGGACGAACCGCTGGTGGCTGCGCGTCTGCATCAGACCATTGCGCGGGCGCTCGATAATCGCACCAACTATTCTGATGCTCGTCAGGAATATGACCATGCCGCCACACTCTTCAAACAAGTGGACGGCGAGATGTCCCAGGACGCGATCATCGTCAACCTGCAGCGCGCTACCCTTGAATCGCGAAGCTATGAAAAGGATTCGCTGTCACTGGCGAAGTCCATCCTCCTCCAGCAGGAAGGGTTGATTGCCAAGCTTCCAAAGCCGCGGCCGGATTTGCCGGTGTGGTTGTCTTCTGCGCGAGGAATGATCGCTTTGATTGATAACAATGCCAAGTCGGCTGCGGAGAACTTTCAGGCTGCGGTCGAACGGGCGCAGATGCTTCCTGCGTTCGATGAGAGTGCCCGCCTCACATTCAAGCAGCGGCTTGGATTCTCGTACATTCGTTTAGGTGAAGGAGCCAAGGCGGAGCGGTCGTTTCGAGAACTCATCGGCGACTTCGCCCGCGTGACCGGGCCCGAAAGTCCAAACGTACTGCGCGTGCGCCTCAACCTGGCACAAGCCTACATGATTCAGAACAAGCACGAGGACGCGGTCAAAGAGGCCAATACTATTTATCCAGAATTCGTCGCCCGGCTTGGACCGGACCACGAACTCACCATGCAGTTGCTGACCACGCGCGCGCAATCGGAAGCCAGCCTTGGTCTGTGGAACGACGCCATCCGCGACGATATGGCGATCTACAACCTCGCTGTCCACAAACAGGGACCGCTGTCCTTCTTCGCGGTTGCCACTCTTTCGGACGCTTCTCTCGCCCAATGCCGCGCGGGTCGCTATAACGAAGGAGAGGCCAATGCGCGCAAAGCGCACGAGGCCTCCGTGAAAGCGTTCGGCCCACGTGCGGGCCTGACGGGGGGCGTCGCCTCAACCCTGGCCGCCTGTTTGATTGGCGTAGGCAAGCTCGACGAAGCCAGCACGCTGTTAGAGCAAATCGATGTCCCCGCCGTAACCCAGCTCGCTGGCGATCCAGATTGGGGTGCGGGGGTAAAGCTGTTGCAGGCGGAGATTGCCTATCGCCGAGGGAACTACAGCTCCGCTAAAACGTACGTGCAAGCAGTGACTCCAGTTTTCACGCGCAAAGATGCGGAGGCGTATCAAAAACACGCACTGGAATCGTTGACGGCGGAATTAGCAAAACCTGTTCAGGCGAGTAGCTCACACTGAGAGTTTGAGCTGGGTGTGTGGGGCGGGCGCCCTCGCCCGCCATCTGCTTACGCTCAAGCTTTAAGCAGGAATTCGTATTGCTCCTCAGTAAGCGGCACCACGCTTAACCTGCCTTGTCGTACCAGCGGCGAATCGCCGAAAAGCTTGTCTGCTTTGATCTCCGCCAGCGTTACCGCTTTGGGTAGCAACTTGCCCACCTTAGTCCGCACCCGCGGATTCTTGGGGTCAGAAGTGTCAACAGAAACTACACTAGCCATTCCCACTGCGCTCTTCTTATCTCCAGTTTCGTAGACAACCAGGCGGTCCCCAGGTTTCATTCCACGCAGATTCTTCAAAGCGACGGGATTCGACACACCGTCCCAGATAGTCTCCTTATCGCGCTGAAGATCGGCGAAGGAGTATTCGGAGGGTTCGGTCTTGAGAAGATAAGGCATGTGGATTTCAGATCGTAGATTTTAGATTGCAGATCGAGTAAAAATAAACGCCGACGGTAGGTCAATCTGCAATCTGAAATCCAGAATCTGCATTTCACTTCTGTTCGGGCGTTTTCTCGTCCTTCTTCTCCGTCGGATGTTCTTCGTAAATCGAATACTGCCTGCCCGGTCGTTTCATCTTGACCGTGAGGTCCACGGTCGGCTGGCTGATGTCATAGTCATCGCCGTGGGTCTGGAATCCGGGGGCGAGAACCTGGATACGCATCTTGCCATAAGGAACCCCATCGTAATTGGCTTTACCTTCGGGATCGGTCTTGAGCTCGATTCCACCGCGCTGCTGTTTGCCATCTTCGTTCACTGCATGAATCACAACCGCCGCATTCCGTATCGGCTTCCCGTTTTCATCGCGCACGATGACAAAGTTGACCGTCGCCAGCGGTACCTGCTTCTTCTTCGCCAGCGCCGGCAATGCAAGGCCGAGCCCAAGCAACAAAACTACGCAAACTCTGATCGAATGTTTCATTTCCCCCGCCGAGCTTGCGTCAATTCTAAACACCTTCCTGAGACTCTGTCACGTTTGCGGCGACAACAAACGCCGAGGCTGCCCCACCCTTCGCGATTTTCGAAGGGTGGGGGGAACCCAAGCCGGAGCGCAGCTCCGTAATGCGAAGGAGCGAATCAGGATGAAAGCGCGGCGATCATCCTGCGAAGTCGAGGGACTATGTGTTTCCCCCTACGTGAGGGCTGCCCACCCTTCGCGATTTTCGAAGAGCTTGCCCTGAGCCGAGTTGAATGGGGCAGGAGGAACCGCGCGAATTCATCCCTTGTTCATCGTGAACGAGCCTGAGCCAGTGCATCCCGATGTGCCGCCGGTGAGCGTCCAGGTACCGGTGATCGTGTTGTTCTGTACCGTCCCTTGCAACGTGAGATCGTTTCCGCCAACTCCGGAAGCCGATTGAATGGTCATCTGGAATCCGCCGGATGTCACTCCATTCAGAGTCCCGCTCAGAGTGAATCCGCCAGTCGCAATGGCGCCAGGACCGAAGCAAGGACTAGTTGTTGTGAAATGCAGGTTGGTGATGCTCAGGCTGCTGCCGCCAGTCTGCAGAAGTGTAACGTTGAATGCGAACGCCGGCGAGCCGCTTGCGCCCGCATTCGTCAGTGCCGCCGTCCAATTGCCATTGATATTGCCGGATGATCCCGAATTGCCGCACGCCGCCAGCAGCAGCACGGTTCCAAGCACAAGAATTGTTCCCGCTTTCTTCATAAGCGCTCATACTCCATTTGAATTTGAGATTTGCCCTGTTTAGGACTGCATTACCCGGGGTTCAAGGGCGTTCGGGCTAACCCCAACAGCGCCGGGAACACTTAATACATCAACCCGTGTGGCTGATGTTTGTCGCGGTATGTCGGAGTATTGTTCTTTAACTATAATTGCTCGCTATGAACAGACTGACCGCAGTCGTACTTCTGGTTTTTATCTTCGCTGCGTTCTCAGGTGCCGCTCACTCGCAGACGGCCGATCACCCCTCCTCGCGCGCAACTCCAGTTGCACAAGAAAAAGTTCCGACGATGGATGGCGCCGCCGGCCCATGTTCGCTGGAACTGACCATCACTTCTCCGGATGGAAAGCGGGCTTATGCCGTCACCGTCAGGGTCCACATTGCTTATGGTTTCGCCGGGGCTCGCAGGCTGGACCTCGAAGCTGGAACCAACTCAGACGGTAAGGTAAAGTTCACCGGAATCCCCGCCCGCGTACATCGTCCCTCACTCGAATTCAGTGCGTCTAAGGACGAGTTATCAGGTGTCGCAACCTACGATCCCTCCGCCGAGTGCCAGGCCAAGCACGAAATAATGCTCACTAAGCCCCAAAGCCTTAGAAAGGCATTACTCCGGAGCGGTGCACGAACGGGAAGTTAGCTTCCAGCCGAACGAGAGCGCTCATATCCAGGGCACAACTTGAGGAACGCCGCAGTGCTTGTATCAGGGCATGGCTTGAGCCATGCCGTAACAAAAGCCTCAAAAGCGCGACGAACCGAAGCGACCTCACCTAATAGAACCCAAAAGGCCCTAGGGATGGGGGTGGGGTAGGCTCTCAATTCCTAAGGGTTCAGCGGCCTGTAAGTAGATGCAGGAAATGCCTTTACCCCGAGTTCCAAATTGGGTAAACTTGACTCATAATTTGAGCTGAGGATTTGACAGCATGGCACTTACCTACCTATAATTAGCACTCGTACAAGCTGAGTGCTAACAATCAGCTATTCAAATAACCGCAATCAACAATTCAAATCTGAAAGGAGTCTGAAAAATGGCTACTAAATTCACTCCGCTGCACGACCGCATTCTGGTTCGGCGCACGGAAGAGTCTGAAGTCACCCGTGGCGGCATTCTGATCCCGGACACCGCCAAAGACAAGCCACAGGAGGGCGAAGTCATCTCCGCCGGCAAAGGCAAGGTCAACGAAGACGGCAAAGTATTCCCATTGGCAGTGAAAGAAGGCGACCGCATCCTGTTCGGTAAGTACGCAGGAACGGAAATCAAGCTGGATGGCGAAGAGTTCGTCATCATGCGCGAAGAAGAAGTTCTGGGCGTCATCAGCGGCGCTGCGAAGAAAGAGACCGTCGGAGCGAAGCGGTAAATGGAGCGACGGGCGTCTCGCCCGTGCAGCAAGGCCTCGGCCCAAGCTTGCTAGAAGCTAGGAGCTACTAGCTAAAAGCTGATTAGCGACGGCCCAAATAAGAATGTGCAGCCAGTCTGCAATCTAAATCTTTAGGAGAAAAGAAACATGGCAAAACAAATTGTTCACGGTGAAGAATCCCGGCAGGCGATTCTTCGCGGCGTCAACGTACTCGCTGACGCCGTCAAGGTCACGCTCGGTCCTAAGGGCCGCAACGTCGTGATCGACAAGAAATTCGGTTCGCCGACCATTACTAAGGACGGCGTCACCGTCGCAAAAGAAATCGAACTAAAAGACAACCTCGAAAACATGGGCGCGCAGATGGTGAAGGAAGTCGCTTCCAAGACTTCCGATGTCGCCGGCGACGGCACCACCACCGCAACCGTTCTAGCTCAAGCGATCTATCGCGAAGGCGTAAAAACCGTAGCAGCCGGCGCCAACCCAATGGCCCTGAAGCGCGGAATCGAAAAGGCCGTATCCCTCGTCTGCGGAGCCATCGATCCCAAAACCGGCGAACGTGGCAAAGGCGAACTCGACAAGTTCTCAAAGCCCGTCTCCGGCGACATGATTAGTCAAGTTGGGACGATCAGCGCGAATAACGATTCCACCATTGGCAACATCATTGCTGAGGCGATGAAGAAAGTCGGCAAGGACGGCGTCATTACCGTGGAAGAGTCGAAGACGCTGGAGACTCAGTTGGAAGTGGTCGAAGGTATGCAGTTCGACCGCGGATATCTCTCTCCTTATTTCGTCACCGATCCGGAGCGGATGGAAGTGGTGCTGGAGAACGCCTACATCCTGATCAACGAAAAGAAAATTTCATCAATGAAGGACCTGCTCCCGCTGCTCGAACAGATTGCCAAGAGCGGAAAGCCGCTGGTGATCATCGCTGAAGACGTTGAAGGCGAGGCGCTGGCGACTCTGGTCGTCAACAAGCTGCGTGGCACGCTGCACGTCGCTGCTGTTAAGGCTCCGGGTTTCGGCGATCGCCGCAAAGCCATGTTGCAGGACATCGCAATCCTGACCGGCGGCAAGGCCATCACCGAAGACCTCGGCATCAAGCTCGAGAACGTTCAGGTCTCCGACCTTGGCCAAGCGAAGAAAGTGACCATCGACAAGGACAACACCACCATCGTCGAAGGCAAGGGCAAGCACAACGAGATCGAAGGCCGAGTAAAGGAAATCCGCAGCCAGGTTGATAAAACCACCAGCGACTACGACCGCGAGAAGTTGCAGGAGCGGTTGGCGAAGTTGGTCGGCGGAGTGGCCGTCATTAAAGTCGGCGCTGCCACCGAAACTGAAATGAAAGAGAAGAAAGCCCGCGTAGAAGACGCGATGCATGCAACGCGCGCGGCCGTGGAAGAGGGAATCGTCCCGGGCGGTGGAGTTGCACTCAGCCGTTGCGTGTCGGCTCTCGACAAACTCAAGTCCGAGGGAGACGAGCAGATCGGCATCAACGTCGTGAAGCGTGCCCTGCAAGAGCCGTTACGCCAGATCGCCGAGAACGCCGGCGAAGAAGGCGCAATCGTGGCGGGCAAAGTCAACGACTCGAAGGACAACAACTACGGCTTCAACGCCCTGACCGGCGAGTACGAAGATCTGGTCAAGGCCGGCGTGCTCGATCCCACCAAGGTCGTGCGCACCGCATTGCAAAATGCCGGATCAATTGCCTCGCTGATGCTGACCACCGAAGCCCTGATCTCCGAGCTGCCGGAAAAGAAGGAAGCAGCTCCGATGCCCGGCGGCCACGGCGGTATGGGGGATATGTACTAAGAAGCTGTCAGCTTTCAGCCGTCAGCTTGTGTGGCGCGGGCGCCCTCGCCCGCGTGAAGCCCCGTCGAAAGGCGGGGCTTTTCTTGTTTGTGTGTCTTCGAATTTTATCCGAGCGAGACAAAGCTTTCCGCGAATGGGAGGGCACGGCTTGCACCTGTGGCGCAAGGAGTCATTTTGAAATTGGGCTTTAGCCCCTGGGGGTCGCGGTACCTCAGCGGCTAAAGCCGGTTTCATTTTCGCTGCGAATCGGCACGGCTGGAAGCCGTACACTCCCATTCAATAACAGGCCCTCCGTTCACTGAGAGGGTGCCCCGTTCTAGTCGCGTTTTTTGCGACTTGGGTGGGGATTTTTGTGTCAAGAAAAAAACCCCGCCCAAAGCTTGAACGGGGCACCCGAAAAGACTTACGACGGGCGGGTGCCCACACCCGCCCTGCTGCGCCCTGCGCGGCATTTGCGCCGAGCAAGGCTCGCCCGCCCGGACCCTTCGGCTGCGCTCAGGGCAGGCTAAGGCCTCCGGGCCTATGTGTGCATTTTCATTTCCTAGTTTTTCCACGAAACCTCCCCTGGACTTGGCCCTAAAAAACAAAAAGCGCGGCTATTGGCCGCGCTCTATGCTTAACGCTCAGGGCAAGGTTCCTGGAAGCCACGCCCTTACAAGGCAAAGACAAATTTGTCGGACAGGAGTGTCCGACCCACACGATGATGGCTCGGCGAAGGATCCAAACAAATAGGGGGAGGCTGCCCACCCTTTGCGGTTTTCAAAGGGTGGGGAGCACCTCAATAAGCGAAACGTTGCTCCTCCTGTTCCGATTTCGTAACAAGCCAAAAAAGAGTTTTCAATACGGCCCACCCGGTGCTATAAGGAGCCGCCACGAAAATCAATCGACCCGATGCCGCGTATTCAACCCTTCCTGAGGAGGTGGCCAATGAAAACTCCAATGAGAACTAGAGACTCCCGGCCTTGACCGGCGACGGTTTTTGCAGGGTACGGCAAGCCTTGCTGGAACTGCTCTGTTCACCGGTGGCGCTCTACTGACCAGCGTCCGCAGCTATGCCCAAAATCCTCCATCGTGTCCTGCGCCGCCGACTGGCGGCACAACGTTCGTTCCTGGCAGCGATAAGCGACCAGTCGTATTGCGCAAATCCATTGGCGCATTTAGTTCGGCTGAGCTCACGAAACTCCAGGACGCATTTACGGAATTGCGGAAGCTGCCGCCGATTGACAAGCGCACCTGGCTGATGCAAGCCGACATGCATGCGCTGTTTTGCGACTCCTGCACAAATTCTTCTACCGATATTCATGGTTCATGGAGTTTCTTTCCATGGCACCGCGCGTACCTTTACTACTTCGAACGTATCCTGGGTTCGCTGGTCAAAGACTTGGACAACTTCCGCCTGCCGTATTGGGACTGGGAAAATATCCGCACCTTGCCGCCGCCGTACACGCCTCCTGGAAGCGCTGCCACCCCCAACCCTCTGTGGGATAGCTTGCGCAACTCCGGTCTGGCTGGTGGAGGCAATCTGCCCTCGACTGACGGCACAGCTTCCCGCATAAGCACGCTGTATGGTTTTTCCGATTTCGCTACATTCGGCGGAGACGCAGGCTCGGGCGGCAGTTTGGAAGATGACCCACATGGAATTATTCACATCGATGTTGGACGGCCCTTGTCGCCTCGGCACGACATGGGCAGCTTGGGGTACGCGGCGCGCGATCCACTGTTCTTCGCGCATCATTGCAATATTGACAAGCTGTGGAGCGGCTGGAATGACCTGGCAAGCGGAGGATCCGGGACCGACTACAAGAATCCTGGCGATCAGGCGTTCCTCAATGCACGGTGGTCTTTCTGGGACGAGAATCAGCAAGTGGTTTCCATCAGTGCAGGTGATGTCCTTGATCACGAACACAACCTGCGGTACATTTACAAAATCCGACCGATCCGTATCCGTCGCTTTGATTTAATTTTGGAGTGCAGATTTATTTGCTGCCGGCCAGGTCCAGATCCAGGGCCGTTCCTTGAAATCACCGAACAAGTACGGGAGATGGTGCAGAGAGCTTTTCGCGCAGACTCGCCAGTGGTGCTCGTGCTTCGCCAAGTAAGCATACCGGCAGCGATTTCCGGATCGTTCGACGTGGTTGCGGTTCGCGGTGAGCGAAAAACCGTGGTTGGTTCAATTGGTGTCTTGGACCATGGGCGTGTGGCCCACCGGAAGACCCATTCGATTACGCTTTCACTCGACGTTACCAAGGCCGCGGAAGATCTGTTCGCAAAGGAGAAACCTGCTACCTTGCACGTCTATCGAAGGGCGGTGGAAAGAACGAAGGAAAAGCGGCAACCGGAGGCTTTCGTGTTAAAGGCCGAGCGGGCCGAGATTCGTCTGGAGAAACGTTAGACGGAGGCTGCCACACCCCTCGCGATTCTTCGAAGGGTGGGGGACACCCGATCTCCGAAGAGCCTGCCCTGAGCGGAGTCGAAAGGGTCGGGGGATTTTGACTTCGAGAGAAACCGGGAGCATTGAGGTGGAAATCAAAGTCCCCACCCTCCCGCAATGAACGCGGGAAGGATGGGCACCCTCGTCCGTGGTGAATCAGGCAAAAAAGTCAAAGGCGTCGGACAAGAGTGTCCGACCCAAAGGAGAAAAAGCAGGTTCCTCCACTCCGCAGGACCATTCGCTTCGCGAATGATCCTGCTCCAGGTCGGAATGACAGATCTCGGTGGGACGGTTTCGGCACCCTTCGACTTCGCTCAGGGCAGGCTCCTGGAAGCCGTGCCCTTTCAAAGCAGAAGCAAAGGCTTCGGAGAGGAAAACCAAAGCGTCGGAGAGCAAGTCAAAGCGTCCGGAGAGCAAGTCAAAAGCGTCGGAGAGCAAGTCAAAGGCGTCGGACAGGAGTGTCCGACCCACACGAGCACATTGCCGTGCCGTAGTACCTCGGTAACTTGCTGCTTCCGCCCTAACATCCCAACATCTCAATATCCGCCTGACGAAGGCGGTTGGACACTCGCGATCCCCACCTGAGTGCACATGATCCCACTTGCACATTAAGGAGAAAGACAAATGAACAAGAAGATTTTGATTGCGGGGTTCGCATGTTTGTCGATGATTGCGGTTGCGCAATCGAGCGGAAATAAGGACCAGTCTGCGAGCGCACCGAAAGACGCGAAGCCACGGGATGTCGCCACGGGACAGGCCAGCGGCAAGAGTATGAGCCAGCCCACTGGGAGCCCGGCGGCGCTGAATTCAAGCGACCAGGCCGCAGCTCCGCGCGACATGGCTACCGGACAGGCGACCGGCAAGCGCCAGTACCAGCCGATCATCATCAGAAAAGTGACGGAGGACGATCCAAACGCGGCGCGTGAGGCGCAGAGCCCAAAGGCAACGGGCAAGACCGCGGCGCACGATGACTGGCATGCCACAACTAAGACCAGCAACGCGAGTGTCTCCCCGGCCGCTGTGAATCAGGATGGCACGGCCGTCCGGGAAAGCCCAACTTTGCCGAGCAAAGGTCAAACGCGGGTTGCGACTGGAGATGTAAACGGTGATGGCAAGGCTGAGGCAGCCATCAACAACAGTCACTCGAATATCAAAAACGGAAGAGATGTTGCGACGGGGCAGGCCTCGGGAAAGAGCACGGCTACCAAAGAAGCGGGAGCGGCGCAGAAATAACGCTGACAGCCTGAAATTCTCGATCTGAGCCTCGCCGACACCGCGGGGCTTTTTTTTCCGCTAGGTTTTCATTTGAAGGTGTACCCTCAGGGGCCAAAGCCGGAATCATTTGCGCTGCATTCGGCACGGCTTGAAGCCGTGCCCTTTCAAAGCGCGTTTCAACGCCGAAGATAAATCACGGGCTCCGCGTTTCAAAGCAAGCACAAATCACTGGGGCGCCGCGTTTTAAGAAAACACAAATCACCGCTGCGCGCCTAAAACCAAATATTAATTACGGGGGCCTCAAGCAAGCGCTTGCTCCGTGCTGAAAGTTTTTCGCAGCGCGTGACTGACTTTCGTCGTCAAAGAAGTTGTTAGTCCTTACCTTCGAGAAAGGCTCAACGAAAATGCCAATACAAACCTTATCTGCTGCTGCCGCCGGGACGATCTCGCTGGGCGGGCAATTGACTGTGAACCGGTTGGGATATGGCGCTATGCGCATCACCGGCGAGGGCATTTGGGGTCCGCCGAAAGATCGAGCGCAGGCGCTGGCGGTGCTGCGGCGAGCCGTGGAACTGGGAGTGAATTTCATTGATACCGCCGACTCCTATGGGCCGAATACGAGTGAAGAACTGATTGCTGAAGCTCTGGCGCCGTATCTGAAAGACTTGGTAATCGCGACCAAGGGTGGATGGGTTCGTCCCGCGCCGGGGCATTGGAGCCGCGACGCCAGCCCCGCGCATTTGCGCAAAGCCGTTGAGGGCAGCTTGAAGCGGCTGCGATTGGATCGCATCGACGTGTATCAGTTGCACGTTCCAGATCCCGCGACCTCATTCGACAAGTCCGTAGGAGCCTTGGCCGAGCTGCAAGGGGAAGGGAAGATTCGGCTGATCGGGCTGTCGAATGTGACGCAAGAGCACATTGAACGGGCGCGCAAGATTGTGCCAATCGTCTCCGTGCAGAACCGTTACAGCTTTGCCGATCGCGAATGGGATTACGTGGTGGACTACTGCGAGAAGAACCGGATTGCATTCATACCCTGGTTCCCGCTGGCGGCAGGAAAAGCGGCGGGCGAAACTTTGGCGCGGATCGCGAAAGCTCATCAGGCGACGCCGATGCAGGTTGCGCTGGCGTGGCTATTACAGCGTTCGCCCATCATGTTGCCGATACCGGGGACATCGTCCGTGGCTCACCTGGAAGAGAACATCGGAGCAGGCGCAGTAAAGCTAACGCAAGCGGAGATAGCCGAGCTGGGAGCAGTGTCACTGCCAGGTATTGGTACGCGCTCATAAGCATTCGTGGTGCGTGGGATGAGACTTTAGATGACACTTCCGCAGGAATCATTCCGCGCTCACGATGCCCTCATCTTCCCACTGATGACCGCATGAATCGCAGGTCCATTCGTATTTCGATGAGGAGTTGTCGGTCGAGCTTGCCGGCTCACCGTCCAGGCCTTCGAAGACGACTTCCGTGGAATGACATTTGGGGCAGTGGATCGCAAGGTCTCCAGGTTCTTCGTCTTTTTCTGGGGGCGGTTCGTTCGCCGGCGTGTAATGTTGCATTGCCTTACTCGCCCAGGGTAGGCCAATGCTCATGATTTGCACACTAACGCCATTGACGAAATTCAAGGTCCCGGGGTCAACGCGGGTAGCTTTCTCCGCTCCCAGGTAAAACGGTATTCCCGCCGTGTCCAGAAGAGCCTGCAACTGAAGCGCATCGGACAAGCTCCACACGGTGCGAATCTCAACCAGTTTCCGCTCTTCAGAATAAACATCGGGAGAATAAAGATCGGGAGCAGTGGCGCTATCGGCCGGCGGCTGGGGAATCGGCGGAGCGGGCGGCTGTTCGAGCTGCAGCATCAACTTGCGTTGGGAAATCTCATGCGCGAGAACTTGTTGCGCAACTTCGGTCATCCCGGAAATTTGCCGGCCGAGTGCCAGCAGTGCGTCATCACTCATCTGCCGATAACGTTCGGAGAGGCGCATCCATTCCGTTGCCGGATCAAGAGTGTCCATGGGATTGCCAGCAACAAACTACACGCGTCTCGCGAATTCAGCAAGCGCCTCTTGGCTGCGTAGACAATTGGTCTAAACCTTTGAAGGGTCGACGTCACCCACCCCTTTGAAAACCGCTAATGATGGGGGCAGCCTCATCTTGGGGCGATACAAAAGTCGGCCAACCCGCCGCGAAAGTGCACCCGCGCACAACGATACTTCAGTGAATCGTGTGGTTGTCAGCTAATTGTCAAATCAGCAAAGCTGCTTGAAGGAATTCATACAGACGGCGTACCATGCTTGCCGCTCGCCGCAACGTCTCAGGAGGAACGACATGAGATTGTTATCTGCACGCAGTGTTTTTCTTGCCACGCTGCTCGTATCAACTTCAGCAGCGCAAAACCAGCACGCGGTTCCAGACAAGCACAACGAAGCTACGGTGGCTCAACTTCAGGCGGAGATGGCTTCTCACCAGCTCACATCCGAGGAACTGACCAAGGAATACCTCGCCCGCATTATCGCGCTTGACCAGGATGGCCCAGGGGTCAACTCGGTAATTGAAGTTAACCCAGATGCGCTGGTGATGGCGCGCAAGGCAGACGCACTGCGCAGGCGCGGAATTGTGCTGGGACCGTTGCATGGCATCCCCGTGCTGCTCAAAGACAACATCGGTACTGGCGACAAAATGCAGACCAGCGCAGGATCTTTTGCGCTCGTCGGCAGTCCAGCACTGAGCGACTCGACTGTAGCGGCGAACCTGCGTGCCGGGGGCGCGGTGATTCTGGGCAAGACTAACCTTTCGGAGTGGGCGAACTTTCGCTCGTTCGAATCGGTCAGCGGCTGGTCGGGCCGCGGCGGGCAAACGAACAACCCTTATGGAATCAATCGGAATCCTTGCGGCTCGAGTTCCGGATCGGGCGCGGCTGCTTCGGCGAACTTCGCCGCGGTGTCGTTAGGCAGCGAGACTGACGGCAGCATTGTGTGTCCCGCGAACGCCAATGGCGTTGTTGGTATAAAGCCTACTGTCGGTTTGACCAGCCGCGCCGGCGTTGTCCCTATCTCGCATACGCAAGACACGGTAGGCCCGCATGGACGCACCGTCGCGGATGCCGCAGCAGCATTGGGCGTCATTCAGAGTCGGACCTTCGATGGACGCGATCCGGCGACAGGCGGGGTTCCGCTGGGCTGGCAGGGCACGGGCAAGACTCGTCCCACGAACATCCCTACGGACTACACGCAGTTCGTGAATCCCAACGGCCTTCAGGGCGCGAAGCTGGGAATCACGCGCGCGGGGTTGGAGGGATTCGACCCGTTTGTTCCGACGCCGCAACCAGTGTTGGACGCGTTCGAGCAAGCAGTAAACGCGCTCACCGCGGCAGGCGCCACCGTGATTGACCTGGACCAAGCAGGCTTCACATTCCCTTCGGCTGATGGCGAGTTCTTCGTTCTGCTCTATGACTTCAAGTTCGATGTTGCGAATTACTTCGCGACTCGTGTCGGTGTTCCGGTCGCAGGCGGAACGCTCCAGACCGCCATCGACTTCAACAATGCTCACGCCGTGGATGAGATGCCATACTTCAATCAGGACATCTTCGATCTTGCGGAGACCATAAATCCCGATCCCAATTTTGTTGACTCGCGATTTACCTCAGCGACATTTCCCAACGGCATGTCCTATGACGACGCGCTCGCCATCGATCACAACGCAGGCGTAAACGGTATTGACGCCGCGATCAGCCAGTTCGGTCTTGATGCAGTGGTGTCGGCAACCGACAACCCAGCGTGGGCAACCGATTTGATATTCGGCGACCACTTTATTTTTGGCACGTCGGGCCTGGCAGCGCCGCCGGGGTATCCGATCGTGCAGGTGCCAGCGGGCATGGTGTTTGGTACGCCGCTCGGAATCAGCTTCTTTGGGACGGCGTTCAGCGAGCCTACACTGATCAAGCTGGCCTCAGGTTTCGAAGCCGCAACGCAGGTGCGTGCCCACAACCTCCCGACTTTTGCCAGAACGGTGCCTTTTGATCACATTCAGGGGACGACATTGACGAACCCAAGGCGGCATGCAGCTCCGTCGACGTCGAACGCGGCCACAACCAAGAGCGCGCCGCGAAAGGCGACGCCTGCTACTCCAAAGAAGATGCCGCACAATATTTAGTCAGCGTGTTTGTGCGAGGTTATTCTCTCGACGCGGGGAAGAGGGGCGATCCAAGTGGCGGGCACCTGCGCCGGATGAATGGGATTGTCCGGCCCGGGAAGCAGGTAGGAAATCGGAAGCTGGAGATGTCGTGAACTAAAGTTTCGAGGTTCCCACCCTTTGAAAATCGCAAAGGGTGGGGCAGCCTCAGTTGGGATCATGCAAGAGATGGGCCAGCCGGCCGAGTCATTGGTTCGAGGGGTATTTCAAAAGCACGGAAAGTCTGGTGTTGCTACTCCAACTATCAGTTTATTGAAAACCGTCTTCTGCAACTGTGCATAGGTTCCATTCGCAGGAATACGGATGTAATGGATCCACTGCACGAGTCCGTAGCGCTGGGTTACGTAATATTCCTCTTTGTCGCCACAAATCTGGTAAGTTGAATTGCAGTTGTAGCGATAACTGATCACCAGTGTCTTCAGGTTGCTCGGCAAACTTCCGCCGAACGAATAGGTGAAAGGCCCCCACACTTGATTGATGCCATTCTGCAAACCCAAGGTCACTGAGCAACTCTGGGAGCAGTTTGTGTGCAGGTCGTAGTTGGTATTCGCAACTTTGATTGTGGAGCCGGGACTGCCAGCGGTCGCGCACCTCGGAACCAAAGGCAGATTTTTGTTGTTGGTGAATTTCTTATAGCTCTGTGGCACTGTCCACGAGAGTTCGGTGATCCACAGATAGACATAGTTGCTGTCGTAGAGTTGAATATCCCACGGGTAGCCGAGTGCGCCTTTGATCCAATAAAATTTGCCCGGCGCCATAACGGTATACAGCGGGTTGCTGGTTCCTTCCAGATGGTAGGTGGCGCGGAGATCGGAGTCCAAGGTCATCCAATCCAGCATGTCGTATGTGCCCAATGGACAATTGATGGTGGATTCTGCGGCGGAGCGGATTGGATGTCCCAGTGCGACGATGATTACGGCTGTTGCGAGTAACATGACTGGGAAGTGGGGTGCAATAACTTTGTCAACCAGTGCGAGAGCGCGGCGGCTGAAGCTTGCGCGATTACGGGTCATACATCGCCTCTGCTTCGTTATTTCTGTCTTTGAACTGAACTACGGCGAAACGGACTACGGCGGGACCTGCATTGGGCCGGGCCTGTTAGGTTGCTATCTCTGCCCCTCGGAGGCTGAGGGGGTGCAGAGTGTGAGACCAAAGGCACCGGAAGAAGCCGACAGCTGAGGGCGCGTCAATGACGCGATGCCCCGCATTGTGGCCTCAGGCCAGCTACTCTGTCAATCCAAATCGAAAGTAGAAGCTTTGCGGATCAAGATGGAATTATTGCGAAAAGAACGCTCGACTCGAAAGTCATAGCATCCCGCAACTTGGTCGCGAACGTGAATGTAGGCGACATCGGGAGACTCGAGTAATTTGCTGATGGCCGCGACGTGAGTGCCGTCGTCAACCTGTACTTCGGTCACCAGACGCCGGCCCTTCGCATAGGCGGCGAGCGTGGTGGGATATTGCTTCATCTGCTCCGGATAGCCGCCGTCTTCTGGATAGCGCGCGCAAGTCTCAGAGTGGATGAAGATCGGGCCCGGCAAAGGTAAATTTTCCAGACCATGAAACGGATTGTAGGTAAACAGCGTGCGTTTCTCCTGCCCGACATCAAACGTGCGGAGACAATGCCTGCATGGGCCGTGTCCGGCTGCGATTTCGGTGTGCGAGGGGTGCCCATAGCCCGGCGACTTGCGGGTGGCGCGAACCTTCTCGGCTAGCGACGTGGGAATTGCGATGACGCGAATTGAGTTCACTAGGGCGCTCCTTGGGGATGCCATTGATAAGGATTCTGAACCGGCCCGGTTCGTGGTGCTATCCGTTTCTTGTGCTCAAACTGAAAATTGGGGGAGCGGATGTTTGGCAAGGCCCATGATGCTTAGAGTTGTGGTCTCCTACCCCGTTCGACTTCGCTCAGGGCAGGCTCTTCGGAAACCGCGAAGGGTGGGAGACCACGGCTCCAAGCATCATAGGCCTTTCTCAATATCAGAACAGCAGGGTTCTCGACCACGCGGATCGTTTCACGATCCGCTGCGCTCGAAATGACAGGGGTTTTGGGTGATTCATTTCAGCACGGCTGGAAGCCGTGCCCTTTCAAAGCAAAATCACTCTAAAAGCAAAGCCGAAGGCGTCGGACAGGAATGTCCGACCCACACCGTCACCCTAACTTCGGCTGCCCTATCCCTTTGTGATTTTCGAAGAGTGGGGAGCACGACTGTATGCGTTATGGGCCTTCCTTAATATCAGAACACCAGGTTTCTCGACTACGCAGATCGTTTCACGATCCGCTGCGCTCGAAATGACAGAGGTCTGGGTGATTCATTTCGGCACGGCTGGAAGCCGTGCCCTTTCAAAGCAAAATCCCTTTCCAAGCAAAATCACTTTCCAAGCAAAATCAAAGGCGTCGGACAGTAATTGTCCGGAGCTCACGTTTAACGCTGGCCTTAGCCGCTATTACAGAGAAGCATGCAGAGCCGCATAAGTGTGGGATGCCGCTGTAGGCGCGGGTATCCGGGATTGTGAGCCGCTGAAGGAAACCTGGCCAATCTTAGTTCTCATCTGAGATTGTGTCCGATTCTACTTACCTGGAGTAACGGCGATGTCAGACTCAGTTCGATTCCTGTTCCGATCGTTGTTGCGGCCGCGGTTCCGGCCGTTGTTTCGATCCCTGTTCCGATTGGTGTGTGGTGCACTCTTCATGCCTGCGATTCTTGTATTGGTTTCATCCGTTGGCCAGGCCCAGACCCAGGCTTCATGCACGTTCAAAGTTTTCCAGCTGAATTCGCCGAATGGGTTTCAGGCGAATGGAGTCAACGATTACGGCACCGTGGTTGGGCAGGCATACTTTAGTCCCGCGAAAGGCTTCACTCGCTTCTCCGGCGGCGGAGTCTCTTATTTCACGGCGCCGAATGCCGCTACTACCTCATTCCTGGCGCGCAACGATGCCGGCGTGAATGTTGGTTTTTACTCAACGCAAGGTCCAAATTCGAACATCTCGAAGGGATTCATCCTGAAAGGATCAACATTCACTTCCTTCGCGCATCCCAAGGCGGTGTGGGGCACGACGATGACCGGAATAAATAAGTACGACTCTGTGGTCGGGTGGTACCTGGATTCAGGAGAATTTGCGCACGGCTTCAAACGCTTCAGCAACGGTAGCCTGGCGGCGATCAACTTTCCGGGAGCACACAACACTTTCGCGATCGGCATTAACGACAGCGGAGTGATTGCGGGTTTCTATGAGAGTTCGTCTGAACATGGGTTCATTTATCACAACAGCCAATGGGCCACAGTGGATTATCCGAATACGACGGGAACTGAGGTTTATGGCATCAGCAACGCGGGCGTGGTGATTGGGTTGGACCACTCGCTGGAACAGGGACGCGCGTTCATGTGGGTCAACGGCGCCTTCAAGGTGATCTCGGTGCCGAATTCCTTTTACACCCACGCGCTTGGGATTGCGCCGGGCGGGCTCATTACCGGAACGACAGTCCTCAACGGGTCGAACACAGTAAAAGGATTTACCGCGACCTGCAAATGATGTGAGAAGGTCAGCGTTGGCGCGGTTGGTTGTCGCGCATGTAATCGGCTTCGCTCGGGGCAGGCTTTTCGTGAGTTTGAAAGACGGGAGACCACTAGGCATCAGGGCCTTCCAACATCAAGTTTCTCGACTACGCGAATCGTTGCACGATCCGTTCCGCTCGAAATGACAGCGGTTTGGGTGATGCATTTTGGCACGGCTGGAAGCTGTGCTCTTTCAAAGCGAAGCCACCTTCAAAGGAAAATCAAAGGCGTCGGACGGGAATGTCCGACCCACAAGGCTTTGCTCAGGGCAGGCTCTTCGGCGGCAAAGCAGGTTCCTCCACTCCGCAGAATAATTCGAAGAAGCGAATGATCCTGCTCTGGTCGGAATGACAGAGGTTTGGGGGATACGGTTCGGCATGGCTGGAGCCGTGTCCTTTCAAGACAAAGCTACTTTCAAAGCAAAATCAAAGGCGTCGGACAGGAAGGTCCGACCCACACGGGCAGGGCTCAACGTGAGGCTGGCTGTTCAATCCCGGTGGGTTGGCTGACGCCATACCGTCCGGTTCCCTCACAATGTGAAAACAATTGCGGTGTTGATGTCTTGCTATGGCCGGGAAGTTGAGAGTTCAGCAGGCTAGAGTTTGGTATTGGGGTTGCTTCTGATCATGGCAGGCCAGAGCGTAGTCCCAAACCGGTGATTGCGTGTCGTGAGAGGCTGCTCTGGAAGCTGGAGACACAAAAATGAAGACTTTCTTATTCCTGTTCGTGGTGTGTATTTTCTGTGCTGTGGGTGCAGTTGGACAAGTAGCTGGGGGATACACGATCAGTGCCCAACCACAGGTGTTCGCGATGCCAGATCATCCAATGCGTGCTTCTGAGACCGCGATGGGACAAGAACACAATCTGCTGGGGAGCGTGCAGAGTACGTATGCTCAAGGCGAAAGACCTGCATGGGAAGTGATGCAGAGTGCGCCTGTTACACCTCTTGGAGATACAGCTCGTGCCCTCAAAGCAGAGCATGCCACGGCAAAGAAAGCCCAGATCGTTTGGAGCAATTGAGCTTTTAGGTACCGCGGTGCGGATGGATAAGTCATGGGCTTTCCGTGACATCACAACACCAGGTTTCTCGACTACGCGGATCGTTTCACGATCCGCTTCGCTCGAAATGACAGGTCCATCTGCAACTCGAAATTACGGGTCCATCTGCAACTCAAATCACAGATCAATCTACAACTCAAATCACAGATCAATTTACAACGCCAAAACTAGGTGGTCTCGGCCACCGTTGTCACCGAGTCATGGCTGAGCGAGATGACTGCGGCTTTGCCGGCGAACTTGATCTGACAATTCCTTGATGGACCGGTGTTGGTGAGGACCAGTACGTGTTTTCCGTCGGGATTCTCGAATGCCGCATGATCCAGATCGGTGGCCGAGCTTTGAGAATCGATGCGGCGAGCGCCGCGGCGGATAAAACGGGAATAGTGAGCGAAGGCCCAGTACTGGCCGCAGTAAGAAATTTCCCGGCTTGTCGAATTGATGCTCACTAACCCGCCGCAATTGAACGGGCCGATGTTCGGACGCCCTTTTTCATCCAGAGCAAGATTCCAGGCGGTGATGGAGCGGCACCAATTGCGAAGGATGCCGGTAAACGTCTTGCTCCACTTCGACCATCCGGTGACGTAATCCGGATCGGTGTAATCGGGGCCGCCTTCGGTCCAGTACATTTCGACGTCGGGATATACACCGTGGACCCGCTCGATCCATTCCGGTTTGCCCAAATAACCGTGCCAGGCGATAGCGTTCGAGTAGCGGCGGACGTCGGGCGTCTCCAGTTCACCCATGGCCCGTCCCCACAGGTTGTAATTGTGATCAATCAACCAGATTTTAGTTTTGACTCCGCTGCGCTCAAAGGCCGGGCCCAGTTGTTGTCGTACAAAATCGGCTTCATACTCCATGGGCCAGATGCAGGCGGGCATGCGGCCGTCCTGGTCAGTGTCAACTTCGTTTTGAACTGTCACTGCTTGTACGGGTACGCCCTCGGCCTCATACCCCTGCAAGAACTTCACAAAATAATTTGCGTAGGAGGGCATGTACTGGCGGCGCATGGATCCGCCCAGCATGGAGCCGTTTGACTTCATCCATCCCGGCGGACTCCAGGGAGAGGAGAATAAGTAGAGGTCGGGATTCGCTTTTCGCGCCTCACGCAACATGGGCAAAATGTAGGCGCGGTCGTGATCGATTGAAAAACGCGTCAAGTCAGGATCGGCGTCACCGCCGTCGAAGCTGTACGCCTTCGTGGAGTAGTCGCTGGACCCAATGCAGGTGCGGCAAACACTCAGTCCCATTTCAGAGGGATGGAAGAGTTCGTGAAACAGTTTCTCCCGGGCGGCGGGATCAAGCCGATTGAAGGTATAGCAAGCAGCATCGGTGAATGCTCCGCCAAAGCCGAGAATTTCCTGGAATTTCTGATTCGGGTCCACGACGACGGTGTCGGGAGCATTGGATCCGGAAGCAGATTGCCACGCGATGGAAGGCGCGCGCTTCAGTTGCTGAGTTTCATCTGTGATCCAAACCGATAAATCTCCGGCCGCGCCATTCGCACTTGCACTGGTGAGACGTGGCAATATGGCACTACCTGCCAGTGCCGCTGTTCCCGTTGCAGACAGCTTGAGAAATTCGCGTCGCGAAGGTTCGTTCACCATTGGGCTCCATGAAGACAGTAGTTATTTGCACACGTTACATTACCTCAACTCAGGGACGACGTGGGGCGCGTAGTGTCCCAAACTGATTAATTCAAGATCTCCGCGTCCTTTGCGGCTTTGCTTAGCGACGTTTGCGGTTAAAGTCTCTTTGCTTATCGAGAAAGTCAAAAGACTTTAACCGCAAAGGTCGCGAAGGAACGCCGCAAAGGACGCAGAGAAAACCAAATTGCCATCTTGGGGCCAACTTGCTTGACTTCGGTCTAGGCTTCGGATAAGCTCCGCGTGCTCTGGGATTGGGGCTTGGGGCGTCCGCGTAGATCTCACCTCATCATCAAGTTGTATCCAAGAATCCACTTCTCGACCCGAAGGAGGGTCACGTCTATGAAAAGAATTACACGCTGTTTGTTGGGAGCGATACTTTTGTGCGGAGGAGTAAATCTGGCCGCCGCGCAAGAAACGACTGGGTTGACGCCGCCGCCTAAGGTGCTGTTGATCTTTCGCGAATTCCTGAAGCCAGGTAAGGGTGGCTCGCTGCATGAGAAAGCTGAAGGCGCGTTTGTGCAGGCGTTTTCCCGGGCCAAGTGGCCGACACACTATTTTGCGGCAAATTCTGTCAGCGGCAAACCGCGCGCCCTGTTTTTTATCCCATACGACTCGTTTGATGCTTGGGAGAAAGACAATCTGGCAGCTCAGAAAAACGCTGTCCTGTCGGCGGCGCTAGATCGCGCCACTGCTGCGGATGGTGAGTTGCTAAGCGAGGCCGACGCCAGCTTGCTTGTCTATAAGGAGGAACAGAGTTTGCGGGCGCCGGTTGATATTGCTCACATGCGCTATTTCGAGATCTCGTTGTACCGCGTTCGTCGGGGACACAGTAAAGAGTGGACCGACGTGGTCAAGCTGGTCAAAGATGCTTATGAAAAAATTCCCGACGCGCACTGGGCTATGTACGAAGCAGCTTACGGCCAGGAGGGCAATACCTACGTGGTGATTACGCCCATGAAGTCTGCATCCGAAATAGACCGCGGCTTCGAGCGGGAAAAGGAGTTCGTAGCTGCGATGGGCGAAGATGGCATGAAGAAGCTCAGCGAGCTCGATTCGTCGGCAGTCGAGTTCAGCCAGTCGAACCTGTTTCAGTTCAACCCGGCAATGAGCTATCCCCCAGATACTTGGGTAAAGGCCGATCCGGATTTCTGGAAGCCGAAGGCTCCTGCCGCGAAGGCCAAAGCCGAGGAGAAACCGGCGAGCAAACAGTAGCAAGATGCTTGCAGCGAAATGAACTGAGGGAGATATTTCCAATGGATGCCCCATCCTTCTCGCATTTTCGCGAGAGGATGGGGTCTTCCACGAGGTTTTTTCACCCCTTGACATTCCAGCCGTGTGGATTGACACTTCTTCGCAATCACCGTTCGGCAGATTGAGCTTCTTCCCCCCATGAGGCCGAGCGTTGAACCCGGGACAATTTAGCGTCTGGCTAAAGGACTTTGCGCCGTAATGCAAACGTCATTGGCAGATCCGCGCAGCTAGCGCCCACGATTGTGGTGTGTGACCGATGATTATTTCAGTGATTAATCTGACAAACGGAGCCATATCGGACGACAAATTACAGCACGCACTTCGAGCTGTGAATCGCCAGATTGCGGAAGACTTCCAACCTTATTGGGGCTTCGGCGCTCGCTTGCGGCTGGAAGGCAAGGTTGGACATAGACGCACGCGAGTGCAGCTGGCCGACATGCGCGGCGATGCCATACTTTATTTGCGTAGTCTGGTAAAGGTGAGTGACACGGATGGATATCATGACCGTCACTTCTCTGGAATTCCCTACGGAGTGGTTTACCTCGAGTTGAGCCGCGCTTTGAAAGAGGACTGGACTGTCACCCTGTCTCACGAGGCGCTCGAATTGGTCGGCGACCCAGAAGCCAATCTGGTTGTGCAAGGCCCCCATCCAACCGCTCGCCGGAAAGTGTTTCATTGGTTTGAAATGTGCGACGCAGTGCAGGATGAGAGTTATCTGCTCGACGGAGTTCGGGTGAGCAATTTTGTGTTGCCCCTCTACTTTACTAGCGGCAATGAACTAGGCGGCCGGAACGATTTCCTGGGAACCATTACTAAAGGAAAGACGCTGCGATCGTTCTCGGTCAATCCCGGCGGCTACATTGGTTTTTTCGATCCGAGTGCAGGTGATGGCGGTGAGGACACCACGTGGGAGCTCAAGGATGATGCCCGGGCGGCGAAACGTCTGGGAATAAAACAGAAACTGCGTGTTGGACGTGGAGATCTGCGACGGCGACGTTCGGGAGTGTAAGTCACTGCTCTGTGATCCTGAACAGCGGGAAAGACTAAGGAGCGATCACCTCTGACGGCCCTGCTGCATCTAAAGTTCCGAGATCGGGTCTATAATCGGCGGAAGGTGTTGTATGCGGCCGCGCCCAGTTTATGTTCTTCTCGTGGGGTACTTGCTAGGCGGGGTGATCTGCGCCGCTGACGACAACAAGTCCACCCCTATAACTGAGCAACACCGGATGGAACTGATCCGCACCTTTAACGCCGATCTCGTCTATATCCGCACGCAGTTTCCTATGGGAAAGACTGGCCTGACGATCAAGAATGGCAAGATGTCTCCCAATGGCGAAGATCTTAGTCGGCTGCTGGCCTTATGGGGACCCGCGGTCAAACCCGGCGATCGCGCGATGATTACGCAATTTGCTCTAAAGAATGATCGCATTCATTTAGAGATCAATGGCGGCCCGGTAAAGAAAACGAAGTGGTACCAACACGTAACTGTTGGTGTCGGCTCAGTTGGAACGACGCCTGGCGGAGCCCCCGCCGATCCTATCAACAATCCGCGCGGCTCGTATGTGGACCTGGTTTTTGAGCACCACATTCCCGATCTGACGGTTGAGCAAGTCAAGCAAATGCTGTGGCCGGTGTTTGACTTTGATTCCAAGTCGCCGCTGGATGCTTACCTGGAATCGGTGCCGCCCAAAGTGAAAGACGCTATTAAGAGCCACCAGGTGCTTGTGGGCATGAATCGCGAGATGGTGATTTATGCGAAGGGGCGTCCGGAAAAGAAGATCCGCGAAAAAGATGGCGAGACCGATTACGAAGACTGGATTTATGGCGACCCTCCCCACGATGTGGATTTCATACGCGTGGTTGGCGACGAGGTTATTCGGGTCGAGACCATGAAAGTGGGAGGAGAGAAAGTCGTTCGTACGGAAAAGGAAGTGGATCTGGGAGGCCCGAGAGTCGCCACTGCGGCGCAACAAGAAAATCGGCCGACGAAGGCGCCTACCCTGCGGCGTCCCGGAGAAGAGGCGCCCGCCCCACCCCGGGGAGGGACATCACGTCCTACTCCGATTCCCGATATGCCACCTCCGCCGACACCACCACACTTCTCGACTGAGTGAGCGGATTCCTGGCAGAGGCAAAAGCAAAGGCAAAAGACTTTTACCGCAAGGTACGCTGAGAAAAGCCGCAAAGGTCGCAGAGAAAACCTGGATGAGAAGCCAGCGGCTCGAATTTGGCTACCGCTCCCACACCCATTAAACTGGAAGGGTGAAGATCGCGCTGGGCCAGATCAATCCCACGGTTGGAGATTTCGCGGGCAACTCCGCTAAGATCATTGCTTTCGCGCAGCAGGCGAAGTCCGAAGGCGCGGGACTCATACTCTTTCCTGAGCTGTCGGTCTGCGGCTATCCTCCGCGGGACCTGGTCGAGCGCGCCTCCTTTGTAGTCCACAATCGCGAAGCAGCCGAGCACATTGCCGCCGAGACTCGCGGGATTACGGTGGTCTGCGGATTGGTGACTCCTGCTCAGGTTGAGACCGGGAAATCGGTGATGAATTCCGCCGCCCTGTTGATGGAGGGCCGCATCAAGTTTGTGCAATCCAAGATGTTGCTGCCGACTTACGATGTCTTCGATGAATTGCGCAACTTTGCTCCCGCGCGCAGCCAGTTGTTGTTTCCGTTTTGCGGCAAACAGATGGCGTTGACCATTTGCGAAGACGCGTGGAACGACAAGCATTTCTGGAACCGGCGCCTGTACAGCTTTGATCCGGTGGAAGCGCTGGTGCAAGCAGGTGGAAATTTCGTACTTAACATTTCCGCATCGCCTTTCTGGGCGAACAAACGAGAATTGCGCCACGCAATGCTCTCGACAATGGCCCGCAGCAACCGGGTCCCGGTGGCATTCGTGAATCAGATCGGCGGAAACGACAGCCTGGTATTCGATGGATCGAGCATGGTGTTTGACCGGGAAGGGAACGTGATTGCTCAGGGGAAGTCGTTCGAGGAAGACCTGGTCTTCTTCGATTCCGATTCGCTGACCGGAGAGATGCACGAGCAGATCGAAGACGAGGAGGCTAGTGTGTACGCCGCCCTGGTGCTGGGCACGCGCGATTACATGCGCAAGTGCGAGTTCCGGCAAGCGGTCATCGGATTGAGCGGCGGCATTGACTCCGCGTTGACAGCGGCCATCGCCGTGGATGCTGTAGGGGCTGAAAACGTGCTGGGGATCGCAATGCCTGGGCCGTACTCATCGGAAGGGGCGCTGCGCGATGCTGAGGAACTCGCGACAAATCTCGGTATTCGATTCGAAGTTCTTCGCATCACAGAGATATTTGAAGCTTATAAAACTACATTGCACGATCTTTTCAAGTCACGCGCGGAAGACGTTACCGAAGAAAACATCCAGTCGCGAATTCGCGGGTCGCTGCTGATGGCGCTATCGAACAAATTCGGCACCCTGGTCCTGAGCACCGGGAATAAGAGCGAACTCGGAGTCGGCTATTGCACGCTTTACGGTGATATGGCGGGCGGGCTTGCCGTCATTAACGATGTCCCCAAAACCATGGTCTATCGCCTCAGCCGATATGTGAATTCACGCAAGCCGGTAATTCCCGCTGCGAGTTTGGAAAAGCCGCCGTCCGCCGAACTCCGCGCCGATCAGAAGGACAGTGACAGCCTGCCTCCGTACGAAACTCTGGATGTCATACTTGAAGACTATGTCGAAGAATCGCACTCGGCCGAGCAGATTGCGCGCGATCACGGATTCGACTTAGAAGTGGTGCAGGAGGTGATCCGCATGGTTGAACGCAACGAGTACAAACGCCAGCAGGCGGCGCCGGGAATAAAAATTTCTCCCAAAGCTTTTGGTTACGGACGGCGTTTTCCAATTGCCGCCAAAGCCGACATCTAAATACAAGGAAACCATGCATCGTAAATTCGCAACGCTGGTGATGTTACTGCTGGTTGGGGTATTCGCATATGCCCAACAAAAATCGCCCGCCAAATCGAAGCCGGCTGGTACGTCTCCAACGCATCACGCCGCGGGCGCTACGAATCTGCCGAACGAAGATGATGTCAACGCGTTCCTCCAGCAGACATTTGGGTACGATCCTCAGTTAACCTGGAAAATTGCCAGTATCAAACCCAGCGCCGCAGAAGGGCTTGCAGAAGTCATCGTGCAAGTCAGCGGACCGCAGGGGCAAGGCACCCAGAAGTTCTATGTGAGCGCCGACGGGAAACATGCGGTGGTCGGTGACATTATTCCATTCGGCAAGCAGCCTTTCGAAGAGACCCGCCACGAATTGGCAAAAAAAGTGACGGGCCCGGCGCGTGGTCCAGTTGATGCTCCGGTTACGATCGTCGAATTCAGCGACTTGCAATGTCCTCACTGCAAGGAAGCCAATCCCACAATTGAAAGACTGCTCAACGAGAATCCGAATGTGCATTTTGTCTTTCAGAATTTCCCGCTGCCCGTGCACAATTGGGCACAGAAGGGTGCGGCGTATGTGGAATGCGTAGGCAAAGTTTCTAACGACGCAGTGTGGAAATATATTTCCGCCATTTATGAGTCCCAGGCAGAAATTACCGCGGAGAACGCCGATCAAAAATTGACCGAACTCGCCGACAAGGCGGGAGTGAAAGGTACCGATGTTGCCGCATGTGCCGCCAGTCCTGAGGCACAGTCTCGTGTTGAAGCTTCAGTGAATCTTGGCAAGTCGCTTGATGTGAACTCCACGCCCAGCCTGTTTATTAACGGTCGGCCGGTGGGCGTGAGCGGGAATAATTACGATATTCTCAAGCAGCTAGTGGATTTTGCCGCAAAGCAAAAATAGAGCTCGTGTTTCCTACGATAAAACCGGGGGGCACGACTTTACAGTCGTGCTGATCTAGCTGCGTTTCACGAGGGCTTTAGCGGCTGGCGTTTGTGGCTCACCTAAAATCACACCTCAGCGCCTAAAGGCGAATCCTATTCCTCTTACGGCACGACTGTAAGTCGTGCCCTCCCGTTCGTGAGCGACTAGAGGCCTTAACTTTTGGCAGACGCTCAACTGGGCAGCGTGCCATCTCGGGAACACGGAACTGCGTCGATAACCTCTACACGCACGCAAGTAAACGACGCCCCCATGCCGAATGCTGAGTCAGATTGAACTTCGAATACCGGTAAAGGCCCCTTAGCACGTTGCTTTTGAGTGATTGACAATCTCAGGATCGCGTTTTGATGGTTGAACCCATCCATTTCGAATTCGTCAACTTCGTGAAAACGGAGCGTGGTCAACGTGTGGTGTCGCAGCACGAAATAGCCATCGGCGTTTACCTCTTTTGTTAACTCCCAAACATGCAGCTTTACGCTGAAGACCGGAAATTCATATCGTCCAGCGTCTGGAGGCACATCTCCGCGCCAGAAGTGCAAATCAAGCACTTCGGCGTCATGGAACGTTGGCCAGTAACCGAAGATATTGGATAGCTTGTCGCTATCTTCAATTAAGGTCTCGATTGGTGGCTCAGCATTCATGGGCGACGGTGTCACCGCTTACTTTGAAAGATAAATCTCAGAAGCCTGGCCTATTCTCCGGCTCGTAATGTGAGGAGTGATCACTACCAGCAGCTCGTCATCTTCATATTGCTTGCTGTTGCTGGTTGTGACCTTATTCAGGCCAGGCACTTGCCCCAGGCCTGGGATGCCGCTCAGAGAGCGGCTTTCGCTGTGGGTCATCTCTCCTGCAACTACGGCGGGCTCTCCGTCGAGCAGGGTGATGCTGCCCTTGTACTCGCGATTGCCAATCACCGGCACGCCATTGATGGATTGTCCAGCAAGCGACCGCAAGTTGATCTCAAGCTGCAAGCTGATGTCAGAACCTGAGCTGATGGATGGTTTCGCCTTAACGGTAAGTCCGAGGTCCTCGTAATTGAATGACGGGAACGCCGCTTGAAAAGTGTTGTTTTGAATGACGCGAGAGATCGCTGAAGAATTAAAGATTGGCGCGAAGCTGGCATTCAGAATGGGGAAGCGGCTTCCGATGCGAAAAGTGGTGTCGTTGCCTTGAGAAGCTCGTAGGCTTGCATGATCGACGCTCTTGATCCAACTCTCATTCACCGCCAGTTGAGCGCTGAGCCGGTCGAGGCTTACCCCGGTCAGCGTCTTGCCACCACCAAATGTCGCCAGCGGCTGGCTGAAAATCGAATTCTGCTGACCTTGAAGCTGTGCCAGCAAAGCTGAGATGGCTTGGTTGTTCGCCTGATTTATGCCGCCACTCGAGATCAATTGATTAATCAAGTCCTGAATGTTCTGTCCCCCCAGCGCGGCGAGCGCACCCGCAGGGATATTGAACAGATTGAACTGGTAGGGAATGTGCAGCCCCATGTTGCGCGTCAAAGTGTGGCTGATCTGATAAACGTGAATGTCGATCATTACCTGCGGGCGGGAGCAGTCGAGTTTTTGCAGGAATTGGGTAGCGGCATCGAGGATGTTTTGCGGCGCGCGCACAACCAAGGTCGAGGAGCCCACATTCGGGGTGACGAAGCGGATCTCGAACAGGTTCCGCAGCAGGTTCATTACGTCGTTTAAGGCAGTAGGCGTATCCGCCGGAACGTAGAACGTTCGCATCGCCAGACGCTCGAATTGCCGGCGATTGTCTGGGGTATCGGCGGCTATGACCATCTGCTTGTCGCTCAGTGGTGTCCAAAATGTTTTGGTGAGCTGGCCCGCCAGGATCATCGCCTTGTAAAAATCGATGTCATCAATGTTGAAGGAAACGCGTCGCGAGGTCACCGAGTCTTCAATTTGCGCGGAGACGCCGAAGGCCGTCGCAATCGAGGTAAGCAGTTCACGACTGTCGCCCCGGAAATGAAAGCTGGCGCGGTTAGCATTTGGCGCCAGCCGGATTTGCAGCGATTCCTCTACCACTGTCGGAGGGGCGGAAGGCTGGGGCGCCGAATCGCCAAGCGCCTCCCGCAAGCGATCCTGCGCAAACTGATTGGAGGGATCGAGGCTGATGGCGCTGCGAAAATCCGCCAGCGCCTCGATCGGTTTCCCATTTTCAAGTTCAGAATTTCCCCGTTCGATGTGGGTGTAAACCAGGTGCTGGAGGGCGAGTTCGCGGGCAGTCACATATTCCGGGTTGCGAGGGACAAGTTGCGCTGCCTGATCGAACTGATGATAGGCCTGCTCAGGAGCGCTGGACTGAAGCTTGAGTCCACGACGGAACGCGTTCCGGGCGTCTTTAAGTTCGCGGCCTGAAGGATTGCACCGGCTCTCGCTAAAGCCTGGCGGACAGGGAAGCAGCGCCGGCTTCGATTGGTCGGCGCACAGACCGGGAATTGTACACAATGCGGCGACCGCGAAAGCCCAACTCCAACGCATGTTCCGATTGTAACCGGGAATTCTCATGGTTCATCCCCGTTTCGGGAGGTACCTGTACTTCCGTGGAACGCCCGGCGGCTTGGAAACTTGCTGCGGTATGGCGTATAAAAGCTAGTTGCGGGGTGCGCAGGCGCATCCTGCATTGGAGTTCGCAAATACAGGAACTTGAGCGAGGAACCATGTCGAGTCTCACCATGACACATGCCCCGAAAGGCTTGGAGGGCGTGGTCGCGACTACATCCAAGATCTGCTACATTGACGGCGATCTCGGAGTCCTCGCCTATCGCGGCATTGACATTCACGAACTTGCCGACAATTCAACCTTTGAAGAAACCTGCTACCTGCTGTGGAACGACGGATTGCCCACGGCACCGCAACTAAAGGAACTTCGCGACCGGCTGGCGGCGGAACGGAAACTTGATGCCGCGGTCATCGAGTTTCTGCGCACTGCTCCTAAGGGCGCGATGCCGATGGATATATTGCGCACCGCGGTTTCGGCATTGGGTCTTTACGATCGTGAGGAGAAGAACAACGATCACGCCGCCAATGTTAGCAAGTCCATCCGCCTGACCTCGCAAATCGCCATGATCGTGGCTGCCTTTGACCGCTTGCGGAAGGGCAAGAAAGTCGTCCCGCCTGATCCTTCTCTCTCTCATTCGGCAAACTTCCTGCTTATGCTAAATGGCGACGCTCCATCGAAAACCGCGGAGCGCGCTCTCGATATCGCATTGATCTTGCACGCCGATCATGAGTTGAATGCATCCACGTTTGCCGCGCGGGTGACTGCTGCCACGCTTTCGGACATGCACTCGGCGATCACGTCAGCAATCGGGGCGCTGAAAGGACCCTTGCACGGCGGGGCGAATGAGGCGGTGTTTCACATTCTGCAGGAAATTGATTCAAAGCATGCTGATCCGGTGGAGTATGTGAGGGCAATGCTGGAACAGAAGAAGAAAATTTCCGGATTCGGCCACCGCGTTTATCACACGGAAGATCCGCGCGCGACCCACCTGCGCAAAATGTCGGAAGACTTAGGACGTTCCAGCGGAGAGCCGAAGTGGTTTGATATGTCGAAAAAGATTGAACAGTTTGTGAAGGCCGAGAAGAAGTTGAACGCGAACGTGGACTTCTACTCGGCGTCCACGTATCACGTATTGGGAATCGATGTTGACCTCTTCACGCCCATCTTCGCAGTGTCACGTATCAGTGGCTGGAGCGCGCATGTTATCGAACAACTCGACGATAACCGGCTGATCCGTCCGCGAGCGGACTACGTTGGTCCGGCTTATCCGCAGCACTGGGTTTCTATCGAGCAACGGTGATATCCGAGAGCGCGGATCCCCGCGCAAAAACGCGCGCGAGGCCCCATTCGACATCGCTCAGGGCAGGTCCGCGCCACACTGTCCCCCATATTTCTAATTCAGCGGTGCGGTGCTTGCCCAGTGCCGGAGTGCGACGGCGCTGACGATGGAGCAGAGCGGGGTGCCGGCGCTGACTGGCTCATCCCGCGCGGCGCTGGCTGCGATGCTCTAGAGGGGCCGTTTTCTGCATTGCCGCGTGCAGATGGAAATTGCGCTGTAGCTCCTTGGCGCTGCGTTCCCCCTCCGCGCGGCGCAGCCGGGCGCTGGTCAATCTGACGCGAGACCGTTGCGAGATCGTTAATTTCTCCGCGACGGATGCCGAGTCCGGCGGAGTTATTGGGTATTGCGAGCCTGTTCCTCGATTGCACCGACGGCGCCGAGTATGCCGTACGGTTCACAACCAAGGTTGTCCTGCCGGTGCTCGGAGCTCGTGGAACCGCAAAGCCTCTAGGTGGGTTCAATATTCTCGGTTGAGAATACCAACCAGTCCAGGCGCCGCCCGGTTGCCACGCCCATCCGTAGCTTGGAAGAAAGACCCAGGTTCCATAGTGATAAGGAGTCCATCCCCAGGGATATGCCGAGACCCATCCGTAACCGAAACCCGGAGAGAATGCCCAGGCGCCGTGCATAAAGGGATCCCAACTGGCGTCTGTGAAGTATGGTTGCCACAACGTGCCATAACCGGGAGCGTCGAAGAAATTGCCGTAATAATTCAGGTCACTGCTGCCATAGGCGTAGGGCGAGTAGCTGTTATATGAGTTGCCTGAGTAGCGCGAGTGAAATTCACTTTGTTGCTTGTCCCAATTATCGTAGGGCTGTTTTTCAATGTTCTTGGCCAGCACTGGCTGATCGTTGGCTGAAAGATCGTTGGCTGAAAGATCAAAGTCAGCGGTCTGGTTCTTTTTCACCTGGGTGATGCCGGAAGGGCCTTCGACTTGAATATCGCCTTTGAAAACCGCCACAGCGGCACTGCTGTCGTTAAGTCCAATGCGCAAACGTGAGGAACGCGCGAGGGCGATTTTCTCGCGGCCGAATAAGACATTCAATTCATCCTTTTTCGAACGATTGAAGTCCAGGTAAGCAGTACCCTTGACCACCTCTACGGTGGAGAGCTTGGCACCGGTATCGCGCAGTGAGAGTTCCGGGAACCGAATCTCGGTACGCGGGGTGACGCGAATTGCGCTCGCATCTTCAAGTTCGATCTCTGCACGCCCGTCATCCGCGCTGCGGATGCTCGTGCCTTCGGTTATCGGCAAGTTCATCATCGCTTTTTCGTATCCGGAGCCGCGATCAATCTGAACGTCACCCTCGACATAGCTGAGGCGCACGATGCGAACGTGCGAATCGGAAAACGCGGGCGGGGAAGCGATTAGAACAAGCACAGCTGCGGCCGCGGTAGTCATCAGACGGAAGGAGATGCGGGACATGGGGACCTCCGGAGGGTACGGCTAATTAGAACACCTTTCGGGTGCAATTGTTGTCTTCTTACGATCCTTTCTTAAGACGGAATGCCCAACTATCGGTTTCCATCAAAAAGAAAGGCCGAGCCGCCACCAGCCCGGCTATTTGAAATTCCAGAAAATAGGCCCTATCGACCTCCGCGCCTGGCTTCGTCAGCCTCTGCGGCGAGATGTTTCATAAGTTCAAAGAACGCCGGAGATTGTCCCATGAAAAGCCCCATATCGGTTAGGAACTTGAGCGCACCTTTTGCCACACCCCTTGTCTCTGTGGGACGAATGACAGAAACGATGGGAAGTTTGCGGCTGAGGAATGGGGCAGGCTCCGGCATGATCAAGCTGGTCGTGAAATCCTCTCCGCCGAAGGGAGGGGAATTGAGGTCTGGGAAGGTCAAACCGTTCGTAGGATCGGTCAGTGGAGGCGCGTCCCCGGCCAAGTCGGACCAGGTTTGGAAATGCATCGTCTCGGTGGGACCGATGCTGATCAGGATTCGCAGCACTTCGACGCTTGTGGCCCTCTGCGCCATCGAAGGATAGAGGCTGTTTCCACCTTGTTCGATTGTCGGCATGTGCCACATGGCCGTGTTGACGATGGCCTGCAGATGGTCGTCGGGGGTCAGGTCGGCATCAGTTCGGGGAATCGCAGTGAATTGGCCCTTTGCCAAGTCCGGGACTGCCTGAGGAAACACGAAATTAGGATCAAGGTCGGGGTTATGGGAGTCGCTGCGATAGCGGGTGTACCAACTGGTATCGAGTGTGAGCTGCATGAGATTTGTGAGGCGGAGCTTGCCGCTGGATCCGGTCGCGGTGCTGCCCGGCAAAGTTCGAAAGGGTTCCAGGTCAACCGGGTCGGCCCCTTTCGATACCAGGTACGCGTTCAGGAAATTCTGGTGAGTGAACTCGTCGTCGGTATTGTCATGGATGTACTGGGGAAAATCGTCGTCAATGGCCTCAAACTTTTCTTGGTAGTCCGGATTGCCACTGCCGCCCGGAACCTCGTCATCCTGGATTCCTGCAAGCTCGTTGTACTGCACCCAAAAGTCGGTCTCGAGAATTTCCGCCGCTGCCGCAAACCTGAGCAGGGCGGCGTCGCCTTTGGTGAGCTTGCCGCTCTTTTCTTCTGCACCTTTCTCAGCGAAAAGTTGTGTGTTGTTGCTAAGCAGCGAGGCGCCCACGGTTGCGGTACCCGCGGTGGCGAGTCCTTTTTTCATGAATGAGCGCCGGTTGACCGGGTTTCGGACACCGTTAAGTAGATCTTTCATAAATGTCTCTCCTGAGAGTTTTTCGGTCGTGCACATAGAACCGGGACCGGAAGAGGCACGAACGTCAAACCGAAAGTAGCTGAGGCGATGTTGCTAGAGTGTCAACGGGAAAACTGAGTTATGTAATTTGTTTGTTGGAAAAATGTCACGAGAGTCAGCTATCAGCTATCAGCTGTCAGCCGTCCGCTATCAGGACATTGGTGCTGTTAGAAGATTACCTGTAAGGCCGGACGTCCTCGTCCGTCGGGCTGGGGAGGGGCTGGGAATACAATAGAAACATGCGACGCGCATATCTCGACAACAATGCGTCCACCCCCGTGCTGCCTGAGGTGCTTGAGGCCATGCAGCCGTATTTTGGCGAGCGCTTTGGGAACGCATCCTCCATCCATCATCACGGGCAGGAGACAAGGGCAGCGGTCGAGCGGGCGCGTGAATCGGTATCGGCGCTTTTGGGATGTCGTCCGGCAGAGGTTGTCTTCACCAGCGGGGGCACCGAGGCCGACAACTTAGCCATCTTTGGATTGGTACGTCCGGGAGACCATGTTGTTAGTTCTACGATCGAGCATCATGCGGTGCTGAACTCCTGTAAGCATCTGCAAGAGAGGGGAATTGAAGTTACGTATGTTCCCGTGGATGGACGAGGGCTAGTTGATCCAGACGATCTTCGCTGCGCCCTTCGCACCAACACGAAGCTGGTCACGATCATGATGGCCAACAACGAGACTGGGGTGGTGCAGCCAGTCGAAGAGATTGGAAAGATTTGCGTCGACGCTGATGTTTACTTCCACACTGACGCGGTTCAGGCGGCTTCAAAGGTACCGATTCGCGTGAAGGAAATTGCTTGTGACCTGCTTTCTATTTCAGGACATAAGATTCATGCTCCGCAAGGAGCGGGAGCACTTTACGTTCGGAAGGGAACCACTCTCGAACCGCTGCTTTTCGGTGGAAGTCATGAGCGGTCGCGGCGCGCGGGGACTGAGAACGTTCCCGGAATCGTGGGTCTGGGAAAGGCCGCGGAACTCGCGATGAAAGCTCTTGAAAATGGCGAAGACCACGAAATGGCAGCCCTGCGAGACCGCTTGGAAACTACGATTCTGGAGAATGTCGAAGCCGCCGGGGTGAACGGTGAGGGAGCGCCGCGGGTTCCGAACACGTCCAACATTTACTTCGATTACATCGAAGGCGAGGCGCTGATCATTGCGCTTGATCTGAAAGGCCTGGCGGTTTCGACCGGGGCGGCATGTTCTTCCGGGGCAATTGAGCCTTCGCATGTGCTGACTGCGATGGGATTGCGCCCGGATCGCGCTCGCGCCAGCATCCGCTTTAGCCTCGGCAAGCAGAACACCGCGGACGACATTGATTTCGCCATTCAATTGGTCCCCGCTTCAGTTGCGAGATTGCGAGAGCTTTCGCCTTTGTACAATAAGGGCGCTGCGGTTCACGCCTAGGCTGGACGGCAGAATTACTCGCGAACTGCATAAACTGGTGGAGCCCGCCCCTGAGGTACTTCGAGCTGATGTACCTCAGTGGCTGAAGCCAGCAACAAATGTTTGGACCATAAGGCAGGTGTAAACGCCTGTTCAACCTGTACGGAGCTACGCTCCGGCGCGTGGTTCCCCCCTTCGAAAAGCGCGAAGGGTGGGGCAGCGGCGCTATGTTTAAAGTCGAAAGCCGCTTTCGCCATGAAACAGAAATCCGCAATGCCGACAGGCATTCTCGACGAGAAGAATGGGGCGGTAGTGGGTACAATTGATGTGGAGAGCGAGCTTGCAAACGCGTTTTCTGACGAGCACCGAAAAACGCTAGAAGATTGCGCCAAAGCGGCCCGTCCGCCTTGGGTTCAGGTTGGAGCCGTCGCTGCACTTAGACGGGATACTGACTGCTGAGTGCTGAATGCCTAATTCCAGAACCATCGCCGTGGCTATGTCGGGAGGGGTTGACTCTTCGACGGTTGCGGCCATGCTGCGTTCTGAGGGACACAACGTCGTCGGACTAACCATGCAGCTCTGGAACCAGCGACGGCTGGCCGGTCACGAAGGAATGCCGGAGTCTGTTCAGGGACGCTGCTGCTCGCTGGATGACGTGTACGACGCCCGCCGTGTTGCTGAGACGATCGGCATTCCTTATTACGTCGTAAATCATGAGGACCGATTCGAGCGCGACGTGGTGCGACCCTTTGTGCAGGAGTATTTGTCCGGAAGGACTCCTATTCCGTGCAGCCTCTGCAACAATCATCTGAAGTTCGACCAACTGCTCACCGTTGCCCAGCAGATTGGTGCTGATGCGGTCGCAACCGGCCACTACGCGCGAGTGGAGTTCGATAATAAGCGCGGTCAGTGGCTGCTGAAACGTCCCGCAGATCATTCCAAGGACCAGACATATTTTCTTTTCGGACTGACGCAGGAGCAACTCAGCCGGACGCTTTTCCCGCTGGGAAATATGACCAAGCCCGAGGTTCGCGAGCTCGCTCGCAAGCACGGTCTGGCCCTCGCAGAGAAGCCCGACTCACAGGAGATTTGCTTTGTACCGGGCGGCAACTACAAGAAGTTTTTGGACGCTTATCTTGCTGAACAGGGAGACGCGCTTCCCGATACTGCCGGCGAGCTGGTAACGACCGATGGCCGCGTGATCGGCGAGCACAGCGGAATCCACAACTTCACCGTTGGACAGCGTAAGGGATTGGGAGTGGCCACGGGTTCTCCGCTGTATGTGCTGCAGATTAAGGGGGAGGCGCGCCAGGTCATAGTCGGCGAGCAGGAGAATCTCTATTCGCGCACATTGTTGACACGCCGCGTCAATCTAATCTCGATCAGCGATCTCACGGAGCCGATGCCAGTTAGGGTAAAGATTCGCCATCGCCATGAGCCAGCGGCAGCGGTTATAGAAACGTCGGGTACTGATGAGATTCGCGTCACCTTCGACCAGCCCCAGCGGGCGATCACGCCCGGGCAGGCTGCCGTTTTCTACGATAGCGATGTGGTAGTGGGCGGCGGCTGGATTAGCTAGAGATAACTACAGCAAACTGGCCAGTCTTGAGGGACCTGCGTTCGAATTCCTCACGCCCGCTCAATCACCACAGTCTTCACCACCACATCCTTATTCGGCCGATCCTGCCGCCCGCGCGCGACGTTGGCGATTTTGTCCACCACATCTTGACCTTCGACTACTTCGCCAAAGATCGTGTGCTTACCCGTCAGCCAGTCGGTTGGAGCGACGGTGATAAAAAACTGGGAGCCGTTTGTATTGGGGCCGGAGTTGGCCATGGCCAACTTGCCCTTCTTGTCGAATTTGTGCGGTGAGCCTTTGGTTTCATCTTCGAACTGATATCCGGGGCCGCCCATGCCGGTGCCTTGAGGGTCTCCGCCTTGAATCATGAAATTTGGGATCACACGATGGAAGATCGTTCCGTCATAAAGTCGGTCTGAGCTTTTCTTGCCAGTGCTCGGATGTCTCCACTCGCGTTTGCCCTCGGCAAGGTCGGTGAAGTTCTGCACGGTTTTGGGCGCATCCTTTTCAAATAGACGGCAGACGACGTCGCCCTCGGAAGTATTGAACAGTGCGTAAGTGCCAGGTTGGCGCGGCATGAATTTCCTTTCTAAAATGATTCGATGATGGGTTTGTGGAAGGACCACTTCCAGCCTTCCGCGTTCTGGGTTCTAGTTTCAGCCCGTGGAGTCTCAAAAGATAAAGATGTCGGGGAAGTTCGGCGGATTGCTGCTGGCAAGAGTCCCTCCGCGGCTAAAGCCGGACTGATTCTTTGGCATTTTCTGGCACGGCTCGGAAAGGCCTGTTCACCCAGTACGGAGCTGCGCTCCGGCCCGTGGTTCCCCCCACCCTTCGAAAGGCGCGAAGGGTGGGGCAGCCCGGCCAACTTGGAAGCCCGTCGTGACACAGGCTCTCGAAACCGTGCCCTTACAGCTTCCATTGCAGTTTTTCGCAGCCAGCGGCAAGGCACGCTCCTCTCAAATCGTCTCCGACTCCCGCCCTTTCAAAGCTCGAAAACTATTGCGGCTTGGTTGTGGTTGCCGGCTTGGCCGCAGGTTTATGTGCCGCGGCGGGATGAGCGCCGCCTGCGTTCAGAATCGTGACCTTATTAATTTTGACAGGATTATCGGGAAGATCATTCGGTCCACGCGGCATGCGCGCGATCTTCTTCACCAATTCCACGCTCAGATCATCGCACTGGCCAAAAATTGTGTAATGGCCATCCAGGCTCGGATAGGGAACTTCGGTGACAAAGAACTGCGAGCCATTCGTGTCCGGGCCGGCATTGGCATAGGCTAGGCGGCCAGGACGGTCGAACGTCAGGTCGGGAGCAGTCTCGTTTTTGAACTTATATCCCGGATCGCCCTGTCCGGTTCCCAGCGGATCCCCGCCCTGAATCATAAATTCCGGAATCACGCGATGAAATATGGTGCCGTTATAGAGCGGCGCGCTAGTCATTTTGCGACCTGTTGTAGGGTTGGTCCACTCTTTGGTTCCCTTCGCCAACCCGACAAAATTTGCGACGCCTATGGGAGCTTTGTCCGGAAACAGCTTGCAAGTGATCTTGCCGGCGGTTGTATCAATAACTGCCGTAGGCGAAGCGGAAGCGGCCATCGGCGATTTCGTAGCAGGTTTCGTGGAGGTCTGGGACATCAATGAAATCGAATACAGCATGAGAACAGCAATTAAAGATTTGCGCATGTAGGCTCCTCAGGAGAAAAACAGAAAGAGCATTGTACGACAGCCAAACCACCCGCGCAGTGCCAGAAAAGAAATCAAAGCGCAGGCGCTCGTCGTGGCCGATCAAACAAAAAAATAAGGGCCCCGATTTCTCAGGACCCTGTCTTGCTCCCAGGGAGGCGCGGATTAAACCTTTATTGCGGAGGGGCAGTGGACGAAGGCGGAGTTGATGTCCCGGTGCCGCTTGGACTCGAGCCAGTTCCACTGCTGCTGCCGTAGCCGCCTTTATTTTCACCTTTGCTGCTCTTGCCGCCGCAGCTCTCGGAAATCATGTCAACGCTGGCTACGCTGAAGGTCTTCTCGGTTCCGGCGCTTCCGGAAGGAGCTGAAGAAGACGATGCGCCCGCACCGCCACTTTCCCACGTGCCCTTCACAGCCACTTCATGACCCACATGTGCAGACACGTCTTGTCCGGTTAACGCAACCGCTTTGCCCTTCTTCGTTTCAAGTACGTACTGTCCGCCCTGGGACTGTACGCAGCCCTTCAGTTTTTTCTCGCCCTTCTCCGTTTTTTGATTGGGATTGCTCTGATCGGGAGTCTGGCCCATCCCGGTGCTGCTGTCAGGTTGAGTCGTCCCAGGTTGCTGTTGGCTGGGCTGACCCGTGCTAGGGGAAGAACCTTGAGTCCCTTGTCCGCCACTGGGCGTCATTTGAGCGACAGCCGCGGTCACGAAGAATGTAATTGCCAAACAGATTGTCAGCGATAATTTCTTCATTGCTTACTCTCCTGCTCCTGAATTTTGAACGATCGTCTGTTCCAAGAATCTGGCGACCTTACGCGACCGTCCGGTGTCCTAGATCAGACGCCTGAGTCATTGGCGCGGGTTGCAGGGTGCGGGTACGTTTCTTGTGCAGTAAACGATATATCGTGGTTAAGATCTGATCGCGGGAACCGGCTTTGTCGCAGAACCCATCTACAACTTGGCGTGCGCGCTCGGGCACCAGGGTACTGCCAGAAAACATAACCACTGGGATTCTAGGGTTAATCGCTTTGATGGAAGTGGCGACATCGTCACCATTCATCTCCGGCATTTCGTAGTCAGTGACGACGACATCGATGTGGTGTCGGGATGCCAATCTTAGACCGGCTTTGCCGCTCGAAGCGGTAAACACAGAGAAGCCTAAGTTCTCAAACATGGTCCGATAAAGGGCGAGACCCGGTTCAAAATCGTCAATCCAAAGCAGCGTCGGCCTGACTTGTTCCGGAACCAAGCTGTCTGCACCCCACATCGCGGGGTCTGCCGCAGATACACAACTCGCTCTCCCAGCCCTAGGCATAAACCGACAGTACCGTCGTCCACCTGTGCAAAACAATGAGTGGAACGCTGTAAGTGAAATCAGTGAAATCCTGTAGTATTCTGAGGTGTGCGAAAACGTTATTGCAATGCTAAACTGCTGATAATAATGGACTAGCCTGCTCTCGCGATTCTAAGAGGCGCGTTTAACCGGACGCTGAATGTCATTTTCACTCCGGTTGCCTCCACTCTGTTTTTCCAGGTGTGACAAGGTCTCCATCAGGCTTTTCAGTTCTTCAGCGTGCTGTTCCTCTTTGGCGAGAATTTCCTCCATCACGCGTCGGCTCGTTGGATCGTTGTCGCCTAGATAGCGGATGATTTCGCTGTAAGACTCAATCGCGATGCGCTCTGCAACCAAATCTTCGCGAATCATGTCCACCAGACTGTCACCTTCGACGTATTCGCTGTGGCTGCGGCGAGTAAGGGTTTCGGGGTTCAGATCGGGCTCGCCATCGAGCTGGGTAATTCGCTCGGCGATTTTGTCGGCGTGCTCTTGCTCTTCACGAGCGTGTTCTAGAAACTCTTCCGCGACTCCCTAGGCGTGAATGCCGCGGGCCATGTAATAGTGCCGTTTGTAGCGCAGCACGCATACCAGTTCCGTGGCCAGGGCTTCATTAAGCACCTGCACCACAGTCTCGCGATCGCCGCGGTAAGTCTCGGTCACCGCGCCATTCTCAATGTGTTGTCGCGCGCGCTGGCGGATCTGTTCGATATCGGCAACGAAAGGACTCTGCGATTTGCGTTCTGAACTCGGCATTAAAAACCTCGGATTTCACGATCAAAAGTTTGATAGTTCCAGGTGCGGCGGAGCAGCCTACAACCTGCCCATGAGCAGGAGGACTAGCAGGATCAGCAGAATCAGTCCCAATCCACCGCTCGGGTAGTATCCCCATCCTGAGCTATACGGCCAGGTTGGGAGTGCTCCGACAACCAGCAGAATCACGACGATCAGCAGGATTAATCCCATAGCTTCCTCACTTGACGAGCCGATTGCGCGAATCCTGTCTTATATTCGCGCCTGAGCAATACGCGTTGCTCATTCCTGGAAACCAGGACACGAGGAAGCAACAGATAATCGGGTTTACGCTGTACCGAATTGCAGACGATTCTGTACCGCTGCGCGGATGACGGCCGGGAGCCTTTAACTGCCCGCCCATGCGAGGCATCGGAGGGCGCGGTCTCACACTTCAAACACTCGATAAACCGCGGGCGGATTCTGGGATTGCAGCAGCGTGATCGCGACGTTGTGGACCGGCACACCTCCGGTGGTCTTGCCATCGCACTTGCCATTGTGCGCATGCCCGTGCAGAACTAAATCTGCGCCGTGCCGGTCAACCACTTCCGCCAAGCGTGAGGTTCCGAGGAATGGATAAATCTCGGGCGCTTCTCCATCAACCGTCGCCAAGATGGGCGCGTAGTGCAAGACAATGACTCGCTTCTTAGTCCTGAGCTGTGACATGGCCCGCTCCAGCTTTAGCGCTTCATCAATGCCGGCGCGGACGAAGGTCTTGATCTCAGGTTCACCAAATGCCGTAAGTACCCCGCGCCCAAAGCCGCCGACGAAACCCTTGGTTCCAGCAAATCCGACACCATCACGTTCGTAGGCGCTGCCGTCGAGTACTTTGATTCCCTCCTGCGTCATCATGCGCATCAGGTCGGCTTCGCGGCCGCTTTCGTAGTCGTGATTCCCCAGCACAACGATGACCGGCAGGCGGAGCCGCACCAGCACGTTGAGCAGCGGCTCCATTTCCTCTGGGCGTCCGTAGTTAGTGAGATCGCCGGCAAGCACGAAGACGTCAGCGTCGTCGCGCACGCGATTCAGTTGGTCGTGCAACGCGCTAAATCGAGCGGGGGTGAAGTGGAAATCAGCGCTTGCGGCAATTCTCATTTGTTATCACTTCCGGTGTTATCACTTCCGGCTTTGCGGACTACACCCAGCATAGGCGCCGCGCGGGCCGGCTGCTTTTGCAATTGCCGGGCGCGATAGCCGCTCTGCAGGTCTTCCAAGCCCCAGTCTTTGACATCAATCGAAAAAATGTTTTCATCTACCAAGCTGCCCCGGAAGGGAGCCTTTGGGTCGGGGTGCTGGACGAGATGCATATAACGAGAAAGTAAGTCCTGCCACAGAGGCGCAGGAATGTAATCCGTATGTGCAGGATACACGTAGCGAAACAAAATGAGGGCCCACAGAACTATTTCCCAGTGCTCACCTGCAAGCTCAAGGATGCGATCCCACTCGAGCCATCCCTTGGTTCCATAGATAATGTGTGCTATGTCCGAACCATCAAATCTTTCTCTGCGAATCACGAACAGCTTTGAGGCCACCAGGTCTTCGGGAGAGATGATCTGGGATCGAATGCCGGCAATGATCGCGGGTTGAGTACGCTTCATCCAACTGTCGTCTACCACGATCACTCCGTTGCTCATGCCAGAAATCAGGTCAACGAAGTATTCTCCACGGTGCGCCTTCGCCAGCCACACCGGGTCAAGAGTTTCACACCAAAAGTTTTGCTTCCCTAAATGCTTGAGAGCTACCGGCACGTCCTCCTTTTTCATGAAGAGATCCAGGTCTTTGGTGAGGCGCCAAATTCCCGTGTATTTCTGCAACGCGAATGCTCCTGCAACCGCGTAGGGTACGCCGTGCTCGTTCAACGCGGTCAACACTTCGCTATACAGAGCTTTGGCTTCTGGAGGCAGAGGAGCAGCCAGGGCAGAGGTCAACGACGAACTCTCTGGAATCTTGAACGTCTTGGGAGCCTGCTCCGCCATGAAGGGCTTGGATGTGCTTCTGTTCGAAGCGGTTGCAGAGACTCTCATTTCCTTTCGTCGAGGCGCGCCGGAATCACGCGACATGTTGGTCCGAAACGCAACGCCACTTGGGAATCGCGCATCTCTCAAGCGCACTCGGGTTAGCGACCACATGTCCTCAGTTCCGGAGTCCCTCCAGGATTATCCAGCGCAGGCGACCTCTCTAGAAGTTGGCCAACTGGCTCGCCGAATTTCTGAATTAGGAGAATGGTTCCACAATCTGGATCTACACGGTGTGCCTACAGCACCGCATCATTTCCTGGGCGATTTCCCGAAGATTAAGTGGCGCCAGATGGCGCATGCGATTCCTGATGACCTGACCGGCGCGACCGTGCTGGACGTGGGCTGCAACGGCGGGTTCTACTGCGTCGAGATGAAAAAGCGTGGCGCCGCGCGCGTTGTTGGAATCGACGTGGATGATCGGTATCTGAATCAGGCGCGATTTGCGGCAGAGACTTTGGGAATCGAAATCGAGCTGAAGAAATGCTCGGTTTACGCCGTCGATAAGTTGGCAGGCCAGTTTGATTATGTCTTGTTCATGGGCGTTTTTTATCACCTGCGTTATCCGCTTTTTGCGTTGGACAAATTGATCAAGAAAGTCGCTGGGAAACTGGTTTTTCAGACGATGGTCCGCGGCTCCGGGCAGGTACAGGAGTGGGCCGAGGATTATCCATTCTGGAATACGGAAATCTTCGAGCACCGCGATTTTCCCGCCATGTACTTTATTGAAAAAAGCTATTCCAGCGACCCCACGAATTGGTGGATCCCGAACCGCGCGGCAGTGGAAGCGATGCTAAGAAGCTCTGGCCTCGCCATCCAGGGGCATCCCGAGCCGGAAACGTGGATTTGCAGCCCCGTGTCCGTCGCTAAGGAAGGAAAATTTATTTTGGATCATGAGCTCGAGGGCAGCCTTTAAATCGGCTTTATAAGCCAGAATGCATCAAAGAAATAGTCATGGTTGAAGCGGTGATGTTGTGGAATGAGCCGAATAATCTTTCCCACTGGGACTTTCATGTGGATCCCGATTGGAAGATGTTTGCCCGCATGATAATCGCGGCGGCGAAAGAGGTCCGCAGGCTCAATCCCGAACTCACCATTGCTCTGGGCGGTCTGTCACCCGTTGACCCAAATTTCGTGAAATTGTTGGGTAGTTACGGGGTGCTGGACTATGTTGATGTGGTCGCCATTCACGGTTTTCCGCTGGACTGGAATCACTGGACGATTCATGACTGGCCGCGCAAAGTGGAGGAGATTCGTTCGGTAACTAACAAACCGGTCTGGGTCTCTGAAGCGGGTGTCTCGTCTTTTGGGGCGGAAGAAGTGCAAGTGTTCGGCCTGCAGAAGACTGCGGAATTGCTGCTGCCATTGGTTGACCGGGTACACTGGTACAGTCTTTACGATCTGCCTGGCACGTGGACTGCTACAACCCGTCACAAGGAAGCCGAGGGAAGCGCGTATTACCGGCATTACTACATGGGTTTGCTGCGGGAAGACGGCACCCCCAAGCAGGCGCAGGAAACTTTTCCCCCTGGCTTGGGTATTTGCCAATGGTTTCACTTCGAGGACCATCGGCTGGAGAGCTCGGTTGAGTGGCTGCGCCGCTTGGGCGTCACCTATTTACGGACCGGTTTGAGCTGGGCAGACTGGTTCCGGCCGAACGCGGAAGCTTGGTTTGATCGGCAAATGCAGGCTATTGAGGAATTTTCGACAACTCTGACTTTGTGTTTCACGCCCGAACACCTGGGCATCGTTCCTCATTACACAAGTCCTCCCAAGAATTGCGACGATTTTGCTGAGTTCGCGCACAATGTGGTGACGCGGTACGCAAGCGGTCAGGCAACCAAGTCACAGACTGGAATCTTGACCCAAATCGACGAGCGTTACGCTCAACTTCGCTGATAGATTCTCCGGGCCATTGTGATCTAGTCGGAGGAGTTCGACATCCTCTTTGTCCTAGTTTGTCTTAGTCGCATAACTTACCCTCCAACAAGACATCTCACCTACGGTGACATTCATCCAAAGTTCGTTGGGAAGGTCTGAGATCGCATCTCTGCTGCCACAAGGCATGATTTTTGAAGTCATTAGCGGCTGAATTTGAGGATATCGGCAAGGAGATAAGGTCAAGTGAAACCGAAACGGGTTCTTATCACGGGCGGCGCCGGATTTGTCGGGTCTCACACGGCTGATGCATTGCTTGAGGCGGGACATAGTGTTCGGATATTTGACAGCCTGGATTCGCAGGTCCATTCCGCCGGAATCTATTCCTATGTGCCGAATGGGGCGGAGTTCGTCCTGGGCGATGTGCGGAGTCGCGCACAACTGAGTAAAGCAGTGTGCGATGTGGATGTGATCTTCCACTTCGCGGCGGCCGTGGGAGTCGGACAATCTATGTACAAGATTTCCGATTACACCGCGGTAAATAATCTGGGTACAGCAAACCTGCTGCAAGCCATCCTCGATACCGGCTCGCAGCCGGAAAAGATTATTGTCGCCTCATCCATGTCAATTTACGGAGAAGGGAAGTACGACTGCATCAATTGTGGCGCAGTGGTTCCCCCGCTTCGTGCGGCCGATGAGTTGAAAAATAAGCATTGGGAGATGAAGTGTCCCAATTGCGGCGATACTCTGGTTCCGACCGCGACATCGGAAGATAAGCCTGTGCAATGCAGCTCGATTTATGCCCTCTCCAAAAAAGATCAGGAAGAAATAACTCTGCTCTTCGGCCGCACCTATCAGATCCCGGTAGTCGCGCTTCGCTACTTCAACATTTACGGACCGCGGCAATCGCTCTCGAATCCCTACACGGGAGTTGCTGCCATTTTCGCCTCCCGCCTGATCAACTGCAAGTCACCGGTGATTTTCGAAGACGGCGAGCAACTGAGAGACTTCGTCAGCGTCCACGACATTGCCGATGCCAATGTGCTGGCCATGGAGAGCTGCAAGGCCGACGGTAGAGCTCTGAACATCGGCTCGGGAGAATCGGTCTCCATCCGCGAAATTGCCGCAGAGTTGGAAGGCGCGCTCGGTGTCCGCATGCCCCTGGAGATTACGGGGAAATATCGGGCCGGCGATATACGGCATTGCTTTGCCGACATTTCTGCTGCCAGGCAGCTGCTGGGCTATCAGCCAAGAGTGCGGCTGAAGCAGGGAATCGAAGAGCTGGTGGAATGGCTGCACTCACAGCAGGCAAACGACAACGTGGAAGAAGCCATGGAGCGGCTGACGGTTCACCGCCTAGTTGCATGATGTTTGCGTGTTGGATTCACGCTTGCCGTAGCCAGACGTGCTCGTCCCGGGTGCGGCTGTCCAGATGGGGGAAAGATGAGTAAGGTGTCAGCCATTCGCTCAATCTTGATTTTTGGAGGAGCAGGCTTCGTCGGTTCGAATTGGGCGGGCCATCTGTTGAAGACAACAGGTGCTCGTGTGCACATTTTCGACAACCTGTCACGGCGCGGCGTCCAACAAAATCTGGAGTGGCTTCGGCGTGAGCACGGGGACCCAGAGCGCCTGAAGATTACCGTGGGCGACATCCGGGAGGCTTCTCTGGTGGATCGCGCGGTGCAGAGCGCAAGCGAGATTTATCATTTTGCGGCCCAGGTGGCGGTCACCAGTTCGGTAGCCGATCCGCGACTGGACTTCGAGGTAAACGCTCGAGGCACGCTGAATATTCTGGAAGCAGCCCGAAAAAGCGGACGGCAGCCATTCATCCTTTTCACTTCCACAAATAAAGTTTACGGCAATCTTACTTCCAAGCAGCTGGTGCTTACCGGCCGGGGCTATTGCGCGCTCGATGAAAAGGGCATAAACGAATCGCAGCCACTGGATTTGTACTCTCCCTACGGGTGCTCGAAAGGTACCGCCGACCAGTATGTGCACGATTACAGCCGTATGTTCGCCCTTCCGACGGTCGTCTTCCGCATGTCGTGCATTACCGGACCGCGGCAATGCGGCAATGAGGACCAGGGTTGGGTAGCGCACTTCATTTACTCGGCATTGGAGGGCAAACCTCTTACGATTTTTGGTGATGGCAAACAAGTGCGGGATGTGCTCGCAGTCGATGACCTGGTGCTCGCTTTCGAGACAGTACGCGCGCACATCGAGAAAACGGCCGGTCACATCTACAACGTGGGCGGGGGAATCGAGAACTCAGTTTCACTGTTGGAGGTGATTGACGAAATCGAACGAATCACTGGCAAAAGGCCGCAGTTCTCACTGCAAAGGCCTAGACCCGGCGACCAGCTTTTCTATGTGACCGATTTTGAGAAGCTGAGAAAGCACACCGGCTGGACGCCGCGCATCAACGTGCGCGAAAACATCGCCATGATTTGCGACTGGTGGAAACAACAACGGACGCTTTCGGAGGATTTGGAATTGATGCCGAGCCCTACTATTTCTGATCTGGAGCAGCTTTCAGAGGCGGCCTCATGAAATTTGGTCTCGTCAATCCGGCGTGGACCTTCGAGGGTTCAACTTATTTCGGTTGCCAGGAGCCCCATTATCCGCTTGAGTTGTTGTTTGCTTTTGACCAGGTTCGGTTAGCGGGGCACGAACCGTTGCTGATCGATGCGCAGTTGCTGCATCTCTCGCCGCGCCAGGTGAAAACGAAACTCGATCGTTTTCGTCCGGACTTTCTAGTTCTACCGACCGCGCCTTCGTATCTTTTCTGGCGCTGCCCGCCTCCCGAGTTGCGTGTCCCACAGCAATGGTTTCAAGAGCTGGAGAGCAATGCTGTAAAGGTCGCCATTGGCCCACATGCTTCCGCGACCCCCGCCGCTACAATTAAGAAACTGAGTTGCGATGTTGCTATGCGGGGTGAGCCCGACCAGACCCTCCCACAGCTTGCTTCCCGTCCTTGGTCGGATATTGATGGCTGCTGCTGGCGGGATGGATCGGGTATTCACCTGAACCCGAGCCTCAGCGTAACGGACATGAAGAAGCTCAGCGCGCTCAGCTTTGAAAACTACGATATCGAGATGCACGAGCATCGCCATCATGTCTTTCATGGCTCCGGGAGGGGCGCCGAACTTGAGTTCGCGCGCGGGTGCCCATGGGCTTGCAGCTTCTGCAATAAGACACTCTTCCGAAATAAGTTTCGCGAGCGGGACCTGAACGCGGTCCTCCGCGAGGTTGATACCCTGATTTCGCGTGGCGTGGATTACATCTACTGGATTGACGAAATTTTCGGAGTTGGAAAAACTGTTCGCCAGTTGCTGCAGGAGTTGAGCTGCCGTTCCATAACTATCGGCCTGCAGACCCGAATTGACCTGTGGGACGAAGAATCGCTCGACCGGCTGGGCGCGGCGCATTGCATTTCCATGGAGTGCGGCATTGAGTCCATCACCGATGCGGGCCGTGACGAACTGAACAAGAATTGCCGCATCTCAACCGACCGAATCACGGAGCTCCTCACATATGCGCGACAACGCGTGCCATGGGTGCAGGCAAATCTGATTCTCACAGAACATGACGAGCGCGGCCAACTGCGCGAGTTCCAAGAAAACCTGCGCAAGCACGGTGTGTGGGTGAGTGAGCCTGTGCCTATGTTTGCATTTCCTGGTACCCCGGACTATCTGCAGCGGTTCGGCCCGCCCGACGATTTCGCCTGGGAGCGTGCCCATCAGCACTACCTGGCCGCCTTCCGCGATAAAGGTTTCAGCGACATTCAGGACCAGCAGCCCGCTCGTATTGAGGACCTCGAATGCACGTACTGATCACCTCCGACACCGTCGGTGGGGTCTGGACTTATACGCAAGAGCTTGTCACCGGCCTGGTTCACAGCGGCCATCGCATAACGCTGGTCAGCTTTGGCAAGCTGCCGCTCCCTCATCAAACTGCCTGGATGCAAACCTTGGTGGGCGTGGACTATCGGCCCACCGAGTATCGCTTGGAGTGGATGGAAGTTGCGGAGCGGGATATCGAAGAATCGAAGAGATATCTCGAGTTGCTTGTGCAGGAAGTGCAGCCTGACGTGCTTCATCTCAGTCAGTACTGTTATGGTGACATCGCTGCGCCAATTCCAAAAGTTGTTGTCGCGCACAGCGATGTTGTTAGTTGGTGGGTCGCAGTCCACGGAAAAGAGCCGGACGACACTCCCTGGACGCGTAGCTATCGTCAGATGGTGAGCAAGGGCTTGCGCGGGGCAGATGTTGTGGTCGCGCCTTCGCAATGGATGCTGGATCAAGTCTCGAAATACTACTCGGTTCCAGCCATTCGGCAAGTGGTTTACAACGGAAGAACATCGGCGTTGTTCGACTCGGATCAACGCAAAGATGACTTTGTGCTGAGCGTTGGCCGCTTGTGGGACCCCGCCAAGCAAGTCTCACTCCTGCTCGATCCTCGTCTCAATTTCGAACGACCCGCGAGTATTTGCATTGTGGGATGGGAACGAGAGCCAGGCAGAGCGGGAGCCGATGCAGTTACTACCGGTTCGAACAATGTCCATCTCGTGGGTGCCAGGTCGCAGGCTGAGTTGCGCGTTCTTTACGCCAGTGCGGGGATCTATGCGGCAACATCGCGCTATGAACCCTTTGGCCTATCGCCGCTGGAGGGTGGGTTGTCCAGATGTGCTCTGGTCCTGAACGACAACCCGGCGTTCCACGAGCTATGGGGCGATGCTGGCCTCTACTTCAAGAAAGATGATGCAGAGGACCTTGCCCGCCTAATCAACGAACTGCGAAACGATCCCGAACTACGGCAGGAGTACGGTCAACGTGCTTACGAGGTTGCACTCGAAAAATTCTCCGCCGTTGCTATGGTCGAGCAGTACGAGAGAATTTATCAGGATGTTGCCGCCGTCGCGAGGATCGGGTGACCGGGCAACTTAGTTTCCGCTTCTTTGCGCACTCATGGATTTCCGATTGGAACCATGGCAATGCGCACTTCCTTCGTGGACTCGCCAGCGAGCTTGTGAAGCTTGGGCATGAAGTCCGTTGTTACGAAGAGCGGGACGCTTGGGCGATGAAGAACCTGGCTGCGGAATCGAATGGCACTGCTCCCGCAGCATTGATCACCTTCCGTCGCGCCTTTGCTTCTCTGGACGTCCGTTTCTACAGCAGTGACAGCGACTTTCCGGAGTTTGCGCGCAGGGAACTGCGCGGCGCAGATGTCGTTGTGGTTCATGAATGGAACTCGCCCGAGGTCGTTCACGCGATACTTTCCCAGAAGCAGCAGCTTGGATTTCGTGCGCTGTTTCATGACACACATCATCGCGCTTACACCAGCCCTAAAGAAATACTGCGCTTTCCATTATCCGAATTCGATGGCGTTCTGGCATTCGGACAAGCAATCCGCCAGATTTACTGCGAGGCTTTTGGTGTGAAGCGCACTTGGACATTTCACGAAGCGGCTGATGTATCCCACTTTTTTCCGTTCGTAGCCGAGAAGGATACGGACGTGGTGTGGATCGGCAACTGGGGAGATGAGGAGCGCACACGTGAGCTGGAAGAATTCCTAATCACGCCCGCGGCCGCCATGCGGGACTGCAAGTTTGCCGTGCATGGAGTGCGCTATCCAGAACACGCGATGGATCAGCTCTACCGCTCAGGAATCGAGTTTCGCGGTTACCTTCCGAATTTGCGAGCTCCGGAAGTGTATGGCCGCAGCAAGCTCAGCCTGCACGTGCCCCGAAAGTTCTATGCCAATGGACTGAGTGGAGTGCCCACCATCCGCGTGTTTGAAGCTCTGGCGGCGGGCGCTCCGCTGGTGTGTGCTCCCTGGATTGATAGTGAACAGCTGTTTCGTGCAGGCGAGGACTACTTGTGCGTGCCAGATTCAAAAACAATGGTTGCAGAACTCCGCAGGCTTTTGCGGGACGGCGCCGCCCGGGAGCAACTCAGTGCAAATGGGCGGCAGACGATCCTGGCGCGTCACACTTGCGCGCATCGCGCGGAACAACTCGTCGAAATTTGCCGTGAGCTGGAGAATTAAGGGATGAAGATCTACGTCTTCGGTTCCAGTCTGACTTCTTGTTACTGGAATGGGGCCGCCACCTACTATCGCGGAATTTACAAGAACCTGTACCGTCTGGGGCACGAAATCACTTTCGCTGAGCCGGACATTTACAATCGGCAGCAGAACCGTGATTGTCCAAACATCGAATACGCGGATGTCCGCGTTTATCAAACTCCTCGCGATCTGGATCGGGTTCTGAGTGAAGCTACGGGTTCCAATTTGATCATCAAGCATAGCGGAGTCGGCGCCGACGATGAACTCCTGGAGTTCGCAGTTCCACAGCTTCGGTCTTTTCGTAGGCAGGTTGCATTCTGGGATGTAGATGCTCCGGCAACACTGGCACGAGTCGAAAATAATCCGCGCGATCCGTTTCGCCGGCAGATTCCAGAATTTGACTACGTATTCACCTATGGCGGAGGTGACGCCGTCGTCGCGCATTACTCCAAGCTCGGCGCGCGAAATTGCTTTCCTATGTATAACGGTCTCGATCCCGATACGCACCATCCTGTTGCTCCGGATGAACGATTTCGTTGCGATCTTGCTTTTGTAGGGAATCGCCTACCCGACCGGGAGGCCCGTGTCGAGCAGTTCTTCCTTGCCGCCGCTGAAATAGCTCCGGAGTTTCAGTTTGTGCTGGGCGGGGAAGGCTGGGGCAGCCGCTCGTTATTCTTGCCCAAGAATGTTCGCTGGATCGGTCACGTTGGCACCGCTCAACACAACGTGATCAACTGCTCAGCGCGTTTTGTATTGAACATCAATCGCGAATCTATGGCTAACGTCGGCTTCTCTCCGCCAACTCGAATTTTTGAGGCTGCGGGAGCAGGCGCGGCCCTGATTACAGACGCATGGGGTGGGATCGAACAATTCTTTGACCCAGGCAAAGAGATTTTGATCGCATCTGGCGCTACAGATGTCGTTCGTTATCTGCGCGAGTGTTCGGCATACCAGGCTCGCAGGATGGGTCAAGAAATGCGCCAGCGGGCGCTTCGTGATCATTCGTACGAATTGCGCGCACAGCAAGTTGATCAGGTGCTGCGCGCGGGCCGTGCATGGCAAAATCCCGAGTTTGCACAGTCTGCTGCCTGAGGAGCAAGCGTGAAGATCGTCATTTGTGGGCTTTCAATCACGTCATCATGGGGCAATGGCCACGCGACTACTTATCGCGCGGTGTCTCGTGCCCTGCATGCGCGTGGGCACCAGATCGCATTCTTCGAGCGCGATTTTGAGTGGTACGCCTCCAATCGCGATATGCCTGAGCCTCCATTTTGCAAGGTACATATTTATGAGCAGTGGCATGACATAGTGCGGCTCCTGCGCCACGAGCTTGCCTCGGCGGACGTGGCAGTTGTTGGATCCTTTTTCCCGGATGGCATACATGCCATAAATGAAATGCTTGATTCGTCGGTCGCTGTCAAGGCTTTTTACGACATAGATACTCCGATTACATTATCTAAGCTGCGCGCTGGAGATCCCGAGTATTTGCTGCCGCACCACATACCGAGCTTCGATCTGTATTTCAGTTTTACCGGGGGGCCGAAGCTGCGAGAACTAGAAAGCGATTTCGGCGCACGTTGCGCTGTTCCCTTGTACTGCTCTTTCGATCCCGAGCGTTATGGCGTCCGCGAAAGTGATTCGCGTTACCAATGCGATCTCAGTTACATGGGGACGTACGCGCGCGACCGTCAAGCGCAGATGGAAGAATTACTTTGCGAACCGGCGCGCCGCCGTCCCGGGAACAGTTTTATTGTGGCTGGGCCTCAATATCCTACAAGTGTTGAATGGCCCGAAAACGTAAAGCGAATCATCCACGTCGAACCCAAGTTTCACCCGCCGTTTTATTGTTCTTCGCGCTTCACCCTGAACCTTACCCGTAAAGAGATGGTTGAGGCCGGCTACTCGCCATCCGTCCGCCTGTTCGAAGCTGCCGGATGCGGCGCGACAATCATTTCCGATTCCTGGGAGGGTTTGGAAACGTTCTTTGTTCCCCAGCAAGAAATATTGTTGCCAGGTTCGGCAGAGGACGTACTTTCCTATCTCGACAACCTTGGGGAAGCCGAATCGCGGGCGATCGGCCGCCGCGCGCAGGAGCGGGTGCTGGCTGAACACAGCGCTCAAAAGCGGGCAATCCAATTCGAGGAATTTGTCGTCGGAGCTAACGCCCGCTCATTCAATACGCGTGCCCGTGCTGAAGAACCAACCGCGCCCACACTCAGCTGACTAACTTCAAAGTGAAATTCCCCTCTGGTGGCGGACAAAAAAAGCCAGGCCCCCGAGGCCTGGCTAAGAGGAGACGTGCACTACCGAGAAGAACCGTTGCCTGAAGTAGAAGGCGGCGGGGTTGCGCTACCTTGCTCTCTGGCCTGGGTAGAATATTTCTTCACCGCAGCTAAAAAGGGCTCGCTACCATTTGGAGGCTCGACCTTGCCACTAAGAATCGTGGCGAAAGGCACCATCTTTCCAAAGAGGAGCCGGGTCTCATCCTGGTCCTGCGCAATACGCGAACCGCTCAAATCAATTCCTGCGAATACGCCACGCGCGCGGGAGTAGGTCAGCACTTCGGACTTCATTTTCCAGTCGGTGCTGGCTTCACTTTGCCTACCTACAGGTCCCGCGGCAGCCGACGCGTCGGCGCCAACTTTGAACTTGCTGGAAAGCAGTGCGTCCATGCCTTTCTGATTCATCACCAGCATGACTAAGTCAATCGCCTGTCCCCCGATCTGCAGACCCCAGCTTCCGCCCGTGATGGTGAACGGCGCAGGGGCGCTCCAACCGTTCGGCGTCTTGCAAGTGGCAACCCCTTTGCCGTGATTGCCGCCAAAGCCAACCGCAATCTTCACCATGGATGGAACTACCGCAATGCACTCTGCCTCGGACATGATCTTGTCGGGAATTGCTTTGTCCTTCACCGCCATGATCTCGTCGAGCACGTTGGCGGCGTTCTGAATTCGCTTCTCGATGTCCGACTTGTCCTTGTCATCGGCCGCCCATCCCGCGGTGGCGATGAGCAACACCGTAGCCAAAACAAAACTTGTGACTGTTTTTCGTGTCATCTCTGCCCCTCCTGTGCCCACAACGGCACGCGACTTTATTCTGCACAGCAATGGTATGCGGGGGAAACAGCCTCTTCCTATCCGGTCTAGGCTGTAGTTGTAGTCAAAACGAGCCTTAGAGGTGGGGAAGAGTCAGGAGAATAAGTATTTACCGATATGCCTAGTTTCCGGCGAGCCTTGCTACTACTACCAGCCGTTGCGGCGCAGGCCCGATGGCGTGCGTGGGATAACAGGTGATCAGCGTCAGCTCCCCGCTGTCGCTGCTTCGCAGCACTGAAGTGTCGGTTGGCGGGACCACTCTCCTTGAGGTCACAACGTAGTGAAACAACTTTCGGCTCTTTTGCACGTAGATATCGTCCCCATACCTCAGACTGTGAACGTGCCGGAAAAAAGTGTCTCGATGTCCGGCAATTACCGAATTACCGATAGCTCCGGGATCGGCAGATCCCGTCAAATGGGCCGGCCCCAGCAGCAGTGAACGCCGCGAGGTGCCCTCAAGAACCACGGCTCGAAGGTGAATTCTTGGGATGGAGAGCCGGGTTAAAGGCGCGTCCTGGCTGGGAAGGGAAGCGTTCTGAGCTTTCCATTCACGCATCAGCTTCCCCTGTTCGGCGTACATCCAGACATAGTTTCCGGCGACGTAGGTACAGAGCAAACCGCCGATCGCGAAGAGCACATAGGAGATTGTGCGCCGCCGAGGAAACGATCGGACCACCAGCTTAGGTTTTCCCGAGGCTATCCTGGACCGCCATTCGCCTGGTTTCAGCACCCCTAATTGCAGAGCCCGCGAACGGTCTTTGACGAAGCGGCGCCGACGGGTAAGACTGCTGGTCCTTGGGACCTGCATAGAAATTTATCGGCGCGCAAAAAAACCAGCCACCAGAGACCCCAAACCGATGAGTCCGAGAAGTGGAAGGATGGTTGAGGTCTGTGGCAATTCCGTGTTGCCGGTGGCAGAAGTCTCCTGCTTATTCGCCATATCTTGGACGCCGGGGCCGGCAGCCGCAGTTGCAGCCTTCTTGGAAGAATCGTTTGCACCTGCCGGTGTGGCCGGCTGCTGCGGTGAACCTTGATGTGAGTCGCCAACCGCAGTCTGCGCGACCTGATCATTGCTCCGCCCTGCCGAGTTTGCGCTGTCTTGCGCAACCACGCCCAAGGCCACAGCAACCAATGTCGCGGCGAAGAACAATACAGCTCTCGTCATACACGTTCTCCGAAGTGCCGATTTCTTTCGAATGTAAGCCGCTGCTTTCTGAGCAGCTATCCGGTGATCGCCGTAACCACAAATGGGGTTTCGGGTAAGCAGACTAGGAGTTCTGCGCGAATCGTTATAGGGTAGCGACTACTTCGATTTCCCCTTGTTTTTCCAGTGCTTGCACGCGTACCGTGTCGCCTTGGCGCTCGAAGTGAAGATCCACCGAAGCATTGCCAATTCGAAGGCCGTGAATAGAAAGATGGGGGATACCTTCGGGAAGGCACGGGCGCTCGAAGACGACCCGGTTCTGAGCCCCTTGCACGGTCAATCCGAGACAAGCCTGAATCAACAGGAATGGCGCCGCCGCGGCCCAGGCCTGTGGAGAACAGGCAACTGGATATAGGGTTGGACCTTCGCCGGTGCGCCGCTCCAGACCGCAGAAGAGTTCCGGCAACCGGTGCAACTCGAGTATGCTGCTTACGTCCATGAGGCCGAGCATAATTTTTCCGGCCAGGACCTTCTGCCCATATCGCGTAAGTCCGCTGGCGATGAGCGCGTTGTCATGGGGCCAGACTGAGCCGTTGTGGTAGGAGAGCGGGTTATAGCGAGCCTCGCCCCGGGCCAGAGTTCGGATTCCCCAGCCGCTGAAAAAATCAGCTTGGAACAGAGTCTGAGCGGTTGTTCTTCCGTGTTCTGGATATGCGATCCCGGAAAACAGGCAATGGCCCGCATTCGACGACCGTACCCGGCAGGCACGCTTCTCGCCATCCAGCGCCAAGGCATACATACGGAGGTCGTCGCACCAGAATGCATTCTCAAAGCGCTCACGAAGCTGTGCCGCTTCGGAATGCAGTCTGGCGCCATTTTTCTCGTCTCCCAGCACGTAGCTCAAACGCGACGCTGCTTCTTTTGCCGCATAGACGTAGCCCTGCACTTCGCACAGCGCGATCGGCGCCCTAGCTAGCGAACCATCTGCGTGAAAAACGGAATCGTTTGAGTCTTTCCATCCTTGCTGGACCAGGCCTCGGCTTCCATGCGCCGCATATTCTACGAAGCCATCCCCATCGCGATCGCCATAATTGTCAATCCAACCAAGCGCCGCCTGGAGGTTCGGCCATAATTGCTCGATGAACTTGGTATCACCGGTCCGCTCGTGGTAAGCGCCGGCCAAGGTGATGAACAATGGCGTGGCATCAACCGTGCCGTAATAGCGGCCGAATGGAATTTCCTTCAGGTTCGCCATTTCGCCGTGCCGCAATTCGTGCAGGATCTTTCCCGGCTCGGCCTCATTTGCCGGATCTTCTTCGGTGGCCTGGGTGGCCGCCAGAAACTCGAGCACACCTTTCGCGAGTGTTGGATCAACCCAGAGCATCTCCAGCGCGGTAATGATGCCGTCGCGTCCAAACACGGTGCTGAACCAGGGCACGCCTGCATACGGAAAACTTTTCTCGTGATTGCCGATCGTCATCATCTGCACGTCGGCGCTCGAGCGTTTTATCCAATCGCTGAATCGCGAGTTGGAGCTGACGATCTGCGGAAGCGCCTGGGAATATCCCAGCATTTCACTACTGGCGCGACGAATGGCTTGCGGGTAGGCCAGGCTCGGGCTCGCCTTGCCATTTTCAAACCCCAGGCGAAGATTGAAGGTGACCTCATGTTTAGGGTCAAGATCCAAATGAAATTTCATCTCCGAGCCGGTGACACTCATGGGGGCGGGCTCGCAGTAGATCCTGGTGCGCCGCGCCACACCATCGAGGCCCTGGTAACCGAAAACAATGCAGTCCACGCCGCTCTCTGGTTCGAGTTGCCGTCCTTTGCGCTCCCGGCGCATGCCTCGGACTTCGAAAATATCCGCGAAATCTGCGGCGAAATAAATACCCAAGGGAACGCTGAGCGGCGACATGCCATAGTTAACAAAGGTCAATTCCTCGTAGGCAGCGCAACGCCACAGAAATCTGGAACGTAACAAGTGCAGCGTGCCGCGATGGATTGCCACGGAGTTGGCGCGGGAAACGTCGAGATTGGCAAGATCGGCGGTGAACAGAAAATTATTTGGCTCGATGGTGGAACTCAGCAGCAGCGGGCGCTCGTTCCACATTCGCAATTCCATCTCCGAGACATGGCGGGTGCCCTCGAAGAAAATTCCTTGCTCACCCAGTCCGCCGGGCTGGATGTCGCCCCAGCGATCGAAAACTGCGAAGGTGCCGCCATGTTTCAGGACACGTGCGCGGTCGTCGGTTGGAGGAGATTTGGTGGCTATGTAGTATTGCTGGGAGACGTTATTTGCGTCCAATTGAGAACCCCACTGGAAGCGGTAAGCGGCGCTTTCTTGCGGCCCACCAATCGTTCGTAGATTTTGAGATAATCCTGCGCCATGCGGGCGGCAGTAAAGTGTTGCTCGAAATATTTTCTCACCTGTTTGCGATCAATATCGCCAATATTGCGTACTGCGGCAATCGCACCCTCGAGGTCGGCCACAATGTAGCCGGAAACCCCATCCTTCATCACTTCCGGCACGGAACCGAACGGATATGCGATTACGGGAGTCCCGCATGCCATGGCTTCGATCATCACCAGCCCGAACGGTTCGGGCCACGATACCGGGAACAAGATTGCTGCAGCGTTACCGAGGAATTCGCCTTTGCCAGGATATCCCACTTCGCCCACGAACTCGATATCAGATTCCTTGAGCAGCGGCTGAATGCAGGTTTCGAAGTATTCCTGGTCCACCTTGTCAATCTTGGCCGCGACCTTCAGCGGCATACCCGCGCTTTTGGCGATTTCGATGGCGCGATCCAACCCCTTCTCGGGAGAGGTTCTTCCCAGAAAGGCCAGGTACTTCCCTGGCTTTCTATGGAAGGTGTAGTTGTTTTCCGGCAACCCGTGATGGACTGTTCCTAGCCAGTTCAAGTTCGGCAAAGGCTCACGCTGGGAATCTGAGATGGAGACTACCGGCATGTCGCGATAAACTTCGTATAACGGCACCAACTCCGGCAGGTCGAGCCTTCCATGCAAAGTTGTAACGTGGGTGTAGCGCTCGCGTTTGCTAAATGGGTAATGCAAATAGTCAATGTGAAAATGAATCACGTCAAATTCATTCTTGCGCCGTAGCACCTCCTCTAACAGCAGCAGATGATGAGGCACATGGTCCACCGAGCCCCCGGCTAGTCGTAATGATTCGGGGCATGCCGGCACAAGTGTTGCCGTGGTCATGGAGTCACCGCTCGCGAACAGAGTCACATCGTGCTCCAAGCGAACCAGTTCCTCGGTCAGCCAGGATACGACTCTCTCGGTGCCGCCATAGAGCTTGGGTGGAACGCTCTCGAATAGCGGCGCGACTTGTGCGATTCTCATAACCATCATTCAGTTTCGGACACCACGCCCAAGAGCAGCGCCGTTGGCTGGTGTGTCGCAACAAACAATTGTCCGGTAAAACGTCGCCTGATCGCTAGAGCGCCGTCTGAGGTATGCGAACAACCCGTACCGCATCAATAGGTTAGAGCCATGCCTGATGAATTGCCATCCGGTTCTTGCTGTAGATGGTATTAGGGGACAGCAGATGGAAATTTCTGATGACCGCACCACGTGATCAAATGATTCCTCCAGCCAGAAATTCAACGGGGCCACGCATTTCTGGCAAAACTCTACATGTTCAGCTTCGCGGCGGTAAAAAAGGACTGCGTAGATTCACCAGACCCCTTTGTCGCTGCCGGTCAAGTGGTAAGCAACCAGAGCAGACACAGCAAGGGGTGGAAGCAGAGGAAGCCGTGAAATGGCGCGCAGATCACCATGGCGGCTCGCGTTGAGCAACTGCGAGCCATACAGTCCAGCGGCCGAGCCGATTGGGACGCGCAAGAAGTTTCCTCGAAAGTGGACACGCAGATCGGGGGAATACGCCTCTCGAGTTACGTCAAGCGGCAGACGCAAATCATCAGCGCTGTCCTTGACGTAGTCCGAGACATAGTTCGAGACAATGACCAGAAAACTTGCCACCCCCGGCCAGATGCCTCCTAGTTCGGCGCCACGGCGCAATTCCGCAAAGTCCACTGCGCCGCTAGCGAGCAAAGGAGCCAAATCCGCGATATCGCAAAGGCGAAAATAAAAATGCCGGTACATTCGCTGCAGAGTCGAGATCAGGATTCGTTCTTCCAGCGCAGGTACGGGAAAGGTGCGTCCCTGCACAGTTTTCGTGACGCTGCGCTCCAACACGCGTGATGCCATTAACTTTTGTTCGCCGGTCTGCCCAAGATACCGCACGTGGATTTCAATCAACTCCGCCAATCCCGGCACCTGGAAATTCCACTTGTTGGCCAGCCGGTCACCCCAACTGCGAGGCTCCTGCTGGGCTTGCAACCGGTCTCGCATTATGCGAATCACTTGCTCGGGTGTGCCGCTGGTGTAAAGGTCAAGATCGGAACCGAGGTCCGGCCAATGATCCAGCGACTTGATCACGCTCACCGGGCAGCCACAGTCTTGCAGCGACTGCACAATCGCGTACAGCCATTCAACCGCGGTCGAAATTCTAGCGGACTCCAAGTGCAACGCTTTGCCGCACCATTCCTGCAAATCGGCTCGCTGCCGCTCCCCTGCAAATTTCTCCAGCACCTTTAGCGCACGCATGGTGACATGATGTTTGTCGGCCAGCTTCAGCAGTTCCGCGAAATCCGATTCGGAGTTTGCTAGATCAGCCTCTGTTAATACCTGCCCCAGGTCGGAGCGCAGCTTGGAAAAGTGTCCCTCGTATCCATGGAACATCAACCTGGAAAGCAACGAAATGTGGTGGTCGCTGCTGTGGCGCGCGTTATTTTGCCCGTCGTTGCCGTGGCGGCCGTTGCTGTGGCGGCCGTTGTCAGGTATGCGGTTCATAGCTTCGCAAGAAAGAACTTGGTTCGATGTGAGCTGAGCAAATCAGGTTGGTCGCTGGCTAAGATCACTGATACTGTTCACTGATTTGGGGTTTGGCCGTTTTGCTCTGCCACTTGATTCTTGCAGTCAGAAACGCCGGTCTCGATCTGTGTGCCTTCCTCATAATCATTCCAAGTCGCGATTAGCAGAAAAGGTATGGGGTGTTCAGGATCGTCATACTCGTGAAAGATCTTCAAGGTGTCCTCAAATGTTTGACCACACCGGCGATCCATATGGCGGTTCAAGCTCCACGACGCTTTGGTGTCATTGAATCCCGGCCAGATACCCCCCACAATAACCTTACCTGGACGCTTTGCCATTCGCTGATAAAAGCCGTGCAAATAGTCCTTTCCCCAGTCGCTGCCGTCGGGTGCCCAACCGTGGCTGGGATGTACCCAGGCATAATAGCCGTCGAAGTCGTGAGCGTATTGCGGCGGTGGTACATCCTTGTAAATCAAGATCGGCGGCCGATCCCATTGGTTGACCGCGTCGCGCACACGGTCCCAGTCGGTGCGTCCACGCTTGGGAAAAATAAAAATTATCGGACGTCCCTGATACGTGACGTACGCGTCGCGACCCGGAGCCTGCGGGCCGATGTATGCGCGATATGCTTTGTCGAAAGCATCCAGCGCTTCTTCAGTCGCTTGCCCATTGTCTTCCTGGGTTTCGTCATACATCAGACAAACGTGGAAATTGCTCTCGGCTGCGACCTGCTGTAGAAGCGCATAGCTACGATCTTCGAAGGGGCGGCGATTGCCATACCAATCCACGGCGAACCCATAGATCCCCATCTCTTTGGCTTTTTGAATCTGGCGGCGCAGAACAGCCGGATCCAAAGTCGAGTACCCAACATTGATGTGTTGCCGGTCGCCGAACCATGGCTGATAGTCGGCCAGTATCCGCGAAGATTCTTGCAGGTTCGGCAAGGGACGGTTCATGGCTTGGCGTACTGATCCCCGGGAGCATCCGCTGGTTTGGGTGATCAAAGCCACTGCAGCGAGCAGCAAAACAAATACTGTAGGACCTTTCATAGGCAAAACAACACAATGAGTAGATACTGATTCATTTTGATGCGGTGAGCGGTACCAAGTAGTTGCTGTAGTCGAACTAAGGCTTTTCTCCCGACAGAGCTTGCAATTCGCGAACCAGCCAGCGATCTGCCCCTGGGGACATGATGACCATGTAGTCGAAGGTGACCGGCTCTTCGTAGATCACTTTGCTGCCATCCAGAACCTGAATATCCAGCTTGGCGTGATCGCGCAGTTGCATGGCATCGCCCGCCGGGGAGTAGAACAATGCCTCGAGTTTGTGTCCGCGATCTTCGTAGCGAGTGCGCAACCCAGCTTTGGCTTGCGAATTCACACGCTGAACCAAATCCTGTTTGGCGAGACCTGTGAAATATCCTTCAAGAAGGCCGGGACGGTTTTCTTCCAGCGCCTGTGCCATGGTTTGCCAAGCGAGACCGTAGTCGCGCGGCACGCTCTTCGCAGTAAGGTCCTCGATGGCGCGCGGGGCAATGTTGTCGGCGTTTAGTTCCACCCGGGGAGCCGCGCTTGCGGCTGAGGCGCGGAGGTCATGGACCAGCGCGAGCGAGGCAAAGGCGATCATCATCGTAGCCAGCGCACCGTAGCGTAGCGCAGTCTGTTTCATAGTCCGCCCGCAACCTCCAGCTCATTTCCTGTCACTACTCCTGAAGCGACCGTGATTCGGGCACGGCCGTCGATTGGCATTTCCACTTTCGCGACTCCGCGTTTGATGGGAACATCCACCGTGGTCTTGCCGGCGTCGTCAACTTTGGTGAAGCTCACTACGGTACCGTCGGGGACGGAGTTGCCGGAGCAATCGCGCACCGGATCCGTCTCAACCAGGAAGTTCCTCTTGGCGCGCGCGGCTTTGATGCGCAGGTTGCACGCATCGGCGGCGACCTGCTGCACCACACGGATCTCATTGGCGTGTCCGATGGCTGCTCCCAAGCGAGTAGCGCCCTCTTTTTTCGCAGAACTCAGCCGCACCCACGCCACTCCGTTTTCAGAGTTGCGAGTTGCGGAAACTTCTTTTCCATCCTTGGGCAGAATGCTGAACTTCACCGGCTCGGGATTCAGCACCAGATTGTGAAAATTGTCATGGACGAACGCCAGCGCGCTAATCCGGTTCGGGCTGTCAACAGGTACCCGTGACGGATGGACCAGAAAACTCAACCGATTTGGCGCGGCCGGCTTGACGTGAAATGTCGCAGAAGCGCAGCCGTCGGATGCGCACAGGATTGCGATATATCGCCCTGCATGCTCCAGTTGATCGGAGTCAACTGCGATGTCGCTGCCCGCTTGAACTTGTCGCTTGCTGGCATTGGCGGGTCCAATCAGGTAAAACGTCGCGGTTCCCGATCCATTGGTGGCGATGGTTGTCGAGGTGCCGGCGACTACCTGCGGGGGCGGATGGATCTCTGACGCTGCAGCGACAAGCGCCACCAAAATCAACCAAGCTGTAGCAAAAATTCGCATTCTCTTACTCTTAGGACGTTGTGTCGTAATGATTAACCACCACGCGGTACGTCTGAACATTCTTTGCGATGTCGGGCGGCAGATCCACCGCGAACGGCACCGCAATTTGCGGCAGCAATGCCTGCGCGACGTATCCGTCGGAAACCCAGATCACCTTGCCATTGCTGTCGTAATAAGCGGCAATCACATGCGGAATGTTCACGATCTGCCCACTCTGATTGGTTAATTGCCCGCTGAGGACTTTCTTGCCCAGGGGATCGGTTTCAAGTTTCTGCTGGTTGACCTCGATCACGGGATCGGCGCTGGCTGCGATCAGCAGCGCCTTGGCATCCATGCGTACGTTCTTGATTTTCTCCAGCCGCATTCCGGGGAAATCAATCCGATAGGGAGAGACTTGCCGCGGCAATAGCGTGTGCGCAATTTTGTCGAAGCTGCTTTCTTGGGCGATCTCACGATCGTTGGGTCCAAGCAGTGTCGCGCCAACATTCACGTACGCCGGAACCGAATCTTCATTGACCACTTCACCGACCAGCACAACGCTGTCCGGCCGCTGGATGGCGTTCATCGAGAGAATGCGAACCTGGGGCGAATCCACATTTTGCACGCCCCAATCTTCACCGGAGCCGCGATTGATCACGTCCCAGCGAAGATAGTTGACCGGAATCACTTGCGGAGGAAGCTTGGGGCCTGTATTCACAGGCCAAACCACCTTCCAGCTATCACCCGCTCTCGCAACTTTCAAATCGCGAGTATCGTCGAGCGGCCCTACACCCGTTGCGTAGTGCAGGCGCGCGCGAATTGTCGCCTCCTGGTCGGACGCATGGAGCCCGGCGACGTCGAAGCTCTCCAGCGAAGCAATGGTCAGCAAGCTGCCATAGCTTCCATTGAATTCGTGAGTAAACGAGAGCTTGTCCACATCGCTGCGGTTTGCAAGCCGGGCGTAAGCAGCGTCAAAGTTGTGCGCCTGAATTTGCGAGAGCATTAGTCGCACGGCTTGCTCGGGGGTGTTGGCGGCACGCATCTCGTGGCGTGCCATTGCACCCGACTGAAACCACGCGATCACCATCAGAAACGCGGTAATCAAAGCCAGCAAAACTGGAAGTACCCGTTTCATCACTGCGTCTCCCGGACCAGAGTTTCTTCTTCGTCAGGCGTTGGGAATGCGAGCACGAACTCTGGTCGCGCACGAGAGCGATCGGGGATCATAAACGCAAATAGAATCGCGAGGATGCTGCTCGCCAGCGGCAGCGTGCCCCACAGCAATCCCTCAAGAGCGGTCGGCATCGCGTCAGATGGCATCGGTCGCGCTGGAGGGACATCTTCCTTTGACCAGACGGTGATCATACCGGAATCGTAAGTTTCCACTTTCCGCCAGCCCGCGAAATTCACCAGTGGCTCGTAGTAGGGATCACGGACAAAGATGTACTTGAGTCCGTAATGGTTCGCGTGGCGAAGCATCATGCGCAAGGCTTCCATGCCGGCGTTGCCGAAATACTTCGCACTGGTGAGTTGGGCGGTGCCGTAGCGCGTGAACTCTGGCAGTAGGCGTGCGGAGTTGTACTCACCGTCCACACTGTTCGCGCCGGTGTAAGTCGATACCTTGGGCAAAGCGTTGCCGAAGCCTAAAGTCAGGTAGCGATAGCGGTCATGTCCGTCGCGATTGAGGAAGCTATCCACCGCGTCCACGTTGATATCGGCGTTTGGCGAGAACGGGGTCACCGCCATCCATGCCATTGGCAGCAACAGAGTCGCGAGTGCAGATAGCGCGAACCCCGCCACCGCCTTCGAGTGGTACCGGTCAATCATGCGTTCAGCGATGAAGCCCACAATCGGCAGCACCATGAGGGCCGCCCACAGGGTGAAGCGCTCAAAGGTGAGAATCTCAAAGGCGCGGCCGAAGACCCACTTCGGTATCGGGGTTGTGCCGCCCAGGGCGAAAATGAACGTTACCCAAAAACCAAGGAGCAGTGGCCGCAACCGGCGGATCGCCGAGCCGTACCATGCGATAAAGGGGAACGCCACGATCAGCATTCCATAAGGCACGAAGAAATAATTCGTGAGATACGTCAGATTCAGCAACAGATTCGAGCGGCTGGCATGCGGAATAGGTATCTGCTCGATGGGGTGCCGAATGATCGAGATCCAGTACGGCAGCAGGACGATTCCCAGACCCGCGCCCGCAAGCACGGCGAAGATTGCTGCTCGAATTAGAACGGCCGCAGCATTTCGGTCTTTGCCACGATCAATCACCGCGAGCCAAAGCACCGGGAGTGCAAACAGAACTGACCCAAACAGCAATGTGACGTGGTGAACTGCGCCAGCCGCCAGGGTGAGAACAACGCCTTTTATGAGCCCGCGGCCATCCGCAGAGCGTGACCAGTCATAGAAATACGGCAGTGCCAGCAAGTACAAGGGCGCGGAAAGCGTGGTTGGCAGCTGCCCCGCAAAATAAACCAGGAAGATCACCGCCCCCACAAATACGCTGAACAGCGAGGCGTAACTGCTGGCGCGCTCGCTTACCCAGAGCCGCGCGAATCTGTACACGCCTATGGGAGTGAGCAATACGCCGGCGAGCTGCACCAGCAAATAAGCCATGTGCAAACCGAAGACGTACGAGAGCAGTGCAATCCACTGGTGCGCCAGGGGCGGGTAAGTCGTTTGCGAGAATCCGGCGAACCACTTGGGGTTCCAGGGATCAAACCAGTGGTGCGCATAGTGCGACGCAAAAAACACATGGAAGTTCGCGTCGTAAGAATTGGTCAGCGGCAACTGCATCGCTAGCAGAGGGCCGTGAATAGCTAACGTCAGCAAAAGAATCAGTCGCAAAGGAATGGGTCGAGAAAAGTAGCTCGTTTCCACGGTGGTATTTGTCCTTCCCCGAGCCAATGTGAGCACCCGCTTGGATTCATGTAGGCGGCTTAAGGTTGCTGTGGCCAGCTGCCAGGTTAGTAACCCGGGGAGTCGCCAACTTGCTGTGGGCGGCGGATTTGCGGGTCCTAGGTGCGGCTCTGAATCCAACCGGAACAACTCGCAATGCATCTGAGCGTTGAAGGCACGGCGACAACCATTCGGGAGCAACTGGAGAATAAACGCCGCCGCTGGACACTGCACCCATGCGCCAGCTTTCTATTTCTATTGCGTTGCTGTTTTCTCTGACGGCAGTGTCACTGCTCCGGGCGCAGACGTTCGAAGTGAATCCATCCCCCTCCTCAAAAAAGGCGCCAAAAGGGAAGCCGAAGGCCAACCCTCCCCAAAAAGCCAAAGAAGGAAACGGAATCGGTTGGGGATCAGGAATTGAGACAGCGCGCGAGGCCCGCGCAGTTCAGCAGGCCTTGGCAAAAGGGGATTACCGCGCAGCCATTACTTCCGCTAACCGTGCCGCCAATGCCGCCCCGCAAAATGCCGAGCTGTGGTTTCTGTTGGGATACGCGGCGCGCCTGGGAGGCGATTACAACCTTTCGTTGCAAGGCTATCAGCGAGGACTAGAGCGAAAACCTTCGTCCATACAGGGCCTTTCTGGTGAAGCACAGACTTACGCGAAGATGGGGCGTGACAGCGAAGCCCAAGATCTGTTGAAGAAGGTATTAGCGGCCAATCCGAAGAGTGTCACCGATCTGCAGCTTTCCGGCGAACTGGCTTTAAATTCCGATCCCAATACCGCTCTGGACCTCTTGAAGCGCGCCAATGCGATTCAGGCGAATGCCCGCACCGATCTGCTGATCGCGCGTGCATATCAGAAACTGAACCAGCCGGAGGCCTCGAAGCAATATTTGGATAAGGCACAGAGCCGCGCGCCCAATGATCCGAGCGTGCTGCGGGCGGTGGCGGCCTTCTATCGCGACGCTGGAAAGTACGGCGACGCGATAGCCACGCTGCAAAAAGCAGTCCGTAAGACTCCCGAAGCCTTGCCGGAGCTAGCTTATACCTACGGACTTGCGGGAAAGAAAAAAGAAGCGGCGGAAACTTATACCCAGGCGGCTAACCGCCTTCCGAAAGATGCCGGACTGCAGTTGAGCGCAGCGCAAGCGCTAGTAAACGTAGGTGGGTTCCAACAAGCCTCAACTTTTTTGGGCCGCGCCGAAGCTGCAAACCCTAACAACTACCGGCTGCACGCAATTCGCGGACAGATGGATAGTTTGCAGGACCACAATGAAGACGCCGTCCGCGAGTATCAGATTGCAATTCAGAACTTGCCCAATGCAGTACAGGAAGGGCCGCTCTACCCAGTCTCGCTGCACCTGAGCCTGTCTGAGATTTACCGCCGGATGCAGCAGAGCGCTCCGGCTGAGTCTGAGCTCACCGCAGCTCGCGCAGCCCTCGACAAAGTTCCCGGAGTCGCTAAGACGGAGCGCCCGGAATATTTGCGGCTCCGAGCCTTGATTGAAAGTGGTTTCAACGACACGGCTTCCGCCGAACGCGACTTGAAGGAAGCAATGTCACTGGCCCCCAACAACATCAACATCGCACTGAATTACGCCAACCTGCTGTGGAAGACGAATCGCTCGCGCGAAGCCCTTGAACAGTACAAACGTTCATTACAGAGTGACCCCTCAAATCATTCGGCGCTGACGGCGATGGGATATCTGTCGCGCGAACTGCAAGATCCGGCTTCGGCTGAAAGATATTTCCTCAAGCTGGAAGAATTGTACCCGCGCGACTATGTGCCGTATTTTGCGCTGGGCGATCTATACACTTCCAACAAACAGTTCGACCGCGCCCAGGCAAGTTATGAGAAGGCGCACGAACTTGCGCCGGGCAATGCGCTCATAGTTGCCGCGGGAATCAATTCCGCCTTGGAAACTCCGGGGCATCAGCTCCCCGTCGCCAAGAACTGGGTGGCGCGGGCCGCTTCAAATCCAGCAATTTACGACAATCCGCAGGTCATGCGCGAACGCCAACGCTATCTGACTTTCACCGGAAACTATCAGGAAGCGGCCGATCTGGGTTACAAAGTAATTGAAAAACTGCCCAACGATCCGGAGGCCCCGGTCTATCTTGGCTACGATCTCCTATTCTTGAATCGTTTCGACGACGCTTACAAGATCGTGCAGCGATACGAGCCGCTGATGCCGAAGGACAAAGACTTACCTTTGATCGCGGGATACGTGCACGCCCACCAGGGCCATTTTCGTGAGGCGGAAGCTGATTTCACCCGGTCTCTCGATCGCGAGCCCAATGACGCCACCGCTTACATGAACCGCGGTTATGTGCGCAATGATCTGCGGGAGGCCAGCAAGGCGGTGCAGGATTTCGAAGCTGCGCTGAAGTTGCGGCCGAATTACGGCCAGGCTCATTTGGGCTTGGCTTTCGCCGATCTGCAATTACACCGCGCGAAGCCGGCGCTAAGGGAAGCCGACCTGGCCGCAGGATTGATGCCGGACGCTGCGGCCATCCATCTGGCCCGCGCAGAAGCCTACCGTCAACAAATGCTCTTCCGCCAGGCTGAGGGCGAGTACCGGGCGGCCCTGAAACTGGCGCCGAATGATGTGCAGGTCCATCTCGCTCTCGCCGAAGCATTGTACCGACTGCACCGATATACCGACTCGCTCGACGCGCTGCGTAGTGCGTTGGGCCTCGCTCCGAACGATTCCGTTCTGTACGCTGAAATGGCCCGCAATTACGCCCAACTCCGCCAGAAGGACAGCGCTTATAAAGCAATCACCAGCGCCGAAGCCAACGGCAATGAGAGCAAAGTCCTGATGGCTACCGGCGAGGCCCTTCTCATCCTTGGCGATGACAAAGCCGCCATGCAGCGTTATGCGCGCGCCCTGGACGCTCCCGGCTCCGACCGCGTCGAAGTTCGTCTAGCTTTGGCACGGCTATTCGTACAGTCCGGCCATCGAGATGACGCCCACGACCAAGTCGCGTTCGCGCTCGCGGAAGCTCGGGTGGGTGAAGCGAATGCGGTTACTCCTGAGAACTTAATTGATGCGGGACGCGTGCTTGTCTCGATTGATCAATTTGAGCTCGCCAAGAAATATTTCACGCGGGCGCAGTCGGAAGGCGCTGACCAGGAAGCCGTCAACCTTGGCTTGGCGAATGCCGATCTGGCGCTAGGCGACACCCGAAGCGCGTTCGCGCTGCTGAAAGTCATCGGCGACAATCCCGATTCCGCACAGGATTATGACTATTTGCTCGCCATGGGTAATGCCTATCAGCAGGAGCACGAAACTTCGCAGGCCCTGAGCATGTTTGCCCGCGCCAACCAAGTGATGGCGGGCAACGATTTCGCCCGGGAAACAGAAATTCGACTGGCCGAACACGAGGGGCGTCAGGTCACCCAGCAAGTCAGCGTCCAACCGCAGTTCTCCGTCTCGCCCATTTTCGAGGACATCAATATTTATCAGCTCGACGCTAGACTGAGGGGCCTGACGTCCACCCCGGCGTTGCTACCGCCGCCGCGGTCCTCGGTAGAAACAATTGGCAGTGCCCGTTATCGCTTGCATTTCAACGGGTGGCCGACCATTACCGGGTTATTTCAGGAGCGTAACGCCCGCGGAACCATTTCGTTTCCACAAGGTCCGACAGGTGTTGTGGGTTCGCCAGTTGCCTCAACGTTGATTCAATATCGCAATACCTACGACACAATATTCGACGGCGGTGTAAATCCTATCTTTCATTTCCTCGGCGCGAATATCGGCCTGAACCCGGGAGTGCAGTTTACGATTCGCCGCGACTCCAGCGCTCCGGTGCAAATGAACCAGAACCTCTTCCGGCAGTACCTTTACCTTTACACGTCATCCTTCGGAAACTGGGTCGCGGTCTCGGGAAGCCTGATGCGCGAAGCAGGTCCGTTCACGGAACAAAATTTGCACTCTCGTGATGCCGCTGGCACATTGGAGTTCCAGGTAGGCCGTCCCTGGGGCAAAACCGCATTGCTTACCGGTTACAAGGGACGCGACATTTTATTTCGCCCGCTCATTCGTGAGTATTACACCACGGACATGTATATCGGAATTCAGCGAAAGTTCGGCTCCTCCTGGACGGCGGCGGTTATAGGCGAGTATCTCCGCGCGTGGAAAGTGCAGGATGCCTCTTTTGCCATTGCCCAGGCATTGCGCCCAGGCTTCCGGGTAGATTACCGGCCACTAGCCTCGCACTGGGCCGTACATGCCGCGGGGACGTGGTCACGCGGGGAAGGTTACAACGCGTATGACAATACCAGCAACCAAGTCTTCGTGTCGTATACGAAGTATTTGCAGCGGCCACTGGCGGATGGTCTCGGCGAAGTTCCCGTGACCTATCCTATGCGCATCTCATTGGGGATTCAGCAGCAGACGTTTTACAACTTTAACGGTCGTAACCGGAGCACGTTTCTGCCGGTCATCCGTTTCAATCTTTTCTGATGAGAGCCGGTGTCAGGGCTTTTCTTATTCCCGGGGTTTTGCTTTATGTCCGATGACACTGCCGAAGCGGCGACCACCTTCATTCCAGATACTCCGCCTCCTATCCACCATCGCCACCGTATCCGTGACTTGCGCGTCCGCGTCCTAAGCGGAAGCGCGATCATGCTGTTCAGCTCCGTCTTCGTAGGCGGGATGAACCTTATTTACAACTTCACCGTCGCGCACAGGTTGGGCGCTGACAAGTTCGGTCACGCCAGCGTGGTGTACACAACATTGATGCTGCTTTCGTCAGTGACCCTGACGTTTCAGTTGCTATGTTCAAAGTTCGTAGCGCGCAGCGAGTCGAGCACGGAACGTGCCGCCATCTATCACCTGCTGCACCGCTGGGCGTGGGCAGGTGGATTCGTGGTGGGCGCGGGGCTTGCTCTAGGCAGCGAATTTGTGACCCGATACCTAAACTTGCCCTCCAAGAACCTAATCACTCTATTAGCGGTGGGAACCGTCTTTTACGTTCCGCTCGGGACCCGGCGCGGTTTTCTGCAGGGGACTTATGACTTCCGGCCGCTAGCGCTGAGTTTCGCCTTGGAAGTGATCATTAAACTGGTCGGCGCGACCGTGCTGATCTCCGCGGGATACGGAGTCGAGGGCGTAGTCGGAGCTATCAGCGCCTCCGTGGTGGTCGCGTACTTCGTCGCCATACCACGCAAAAGTCATGGGTCCGAAGTGCAGCAGGCTACTCTGCAAGCCGGAGTAGGAGAGGGCGTCCAGGCGATCACATTCTTTGTTGGCCAGGTCATCATCAACAACCTTGATATCGTTCTCGTCAAACACTTCTTTGACGCTACCCAGGCGGGAATCTATGCGGCCGTCGCGCTTGTGGGAAGGATTGTTTACATGCTTTCCTGGTCGGTCGTCAGCACCATGTTCCCGTTCTCTGCCGGAGCCAAGTCCAGCGAGAGCGATGGCAGGGCGGTTTTGAGCGTTGCTCTCCTATTAGTGGTGTTGATTGGGACGGTGTTCACTCTAGGCGCATGGCTTACGCCGCCTGAGTTGTGGCACATTCTGCTGGGACCGGGCTTTCCCGAGGGATCGCACCGGTTTTATGCATCGCTGCTGATCCTCTATGCACTGACCACAGGGATTTATTCCCTGGGAGTCGTGCTCATGACCTTCGAGATTTCCCGCAAAATAGGCAACGTCAGTTGGCTGCAACTAGGGTTTAGCGGCGCCATCATCGCTGGTATCTATGCTTTCCACGCGACGCTGCATCAGGTGATCACCGTCCAGCTGGTGCTAATGATGACTCTGTTGCTGGTGGTGTCACTGCCTTTCTTGCGCACCTCGGTATTTCCGGCCAGCGATTTGACCGTGACTTCACTGGCAGTCGGGCTGAAGAAAATCAGGCGTGTTGATGAGAACGAAACTATTGCCGAATTTCTTCGCGGTGAGTTCTACCAGGCCGAATTCAAACGTTATCGCGAGCCCTTCGCTGACTTGGTGAATCACCCGGATTTGACCGATGAGCGCGATAACTCGCTACGGCGTGCCCTGCTGTTTCGACGCCGGGGCCGATTGTGGCGCGAACTTCCACGTGATACCGAATGGTGGGAGGTAGAACTGACCCCGGCTGATCTGCTGAGGACCCGCGTGTTTCCCCGCAATCAGTGGCTGCGATATGGCGCCCCATCTTTTCTCCTGTTGGAAACAGCCGAGCGTATTCGTACGCGCATCCTTTCTCAATCCCAGGACCCATTTGTTCTGAAGTTGCGATCGCTCAGCATTGCGATGGCCCAGCAAGTTGAATACAGTTCGGTGATTCTTATCAGCATTGATGAGAAAACTCCCCTCACCGTAATCGAAGGTAACCATCGGGTCGCCGCGGCCGCGCTCACATCTCCCCAGGACCTGCATCAACGCTTTCGATTCCTGTGTGGTTTTTCACCGCGAATGGCGGAGTGCTGCTGGTACCAAACCGATTTCTCCAGCCTGTGGCGTTATGCCAAGAACACGGCCGCCTACTACGCGCGTGACCGGCGCAAGCTGCTGGCTGAAATCCTCGAGGCAGAAAAGAACGCAAATCCTGGAAATCCGTCGGGAACCAACGCTGCATGAATCTTTCAGCCGGTACAGCCAGTCGACCCGCAGTGCCAGCTGGCACTACTGAATTGTCGGAGTTTACTAGTTCGGTTGGGCCGAGTTGGCGCCCGGCAGATCAATTTGTCGTGCCGAGTATCGGGTCCCGTCAAAGATCGCCGAGATCGTGACGTTCTGGCCCTCGCGAAGCTGGCGCAGAATATTGGTCGCGACAGCGTCCAGAAATATATCGTAATTTTTGCCGTCAGTATTGTTATGAAGCGCTATTAGCTTCCGAGACAAATCAAGATAGGTCACGCGTCCCGAGAAAGCGAAGACGGTTCCAGGCGTCGCTAGGATAGTGACTTCGCGGAGTTGCCTTTGGTTGCCGAAGCCCACGGATACCAGCGCGCCTTGAGTAAGGTCGTTCAGCGAGGCCGGTTGGTCACCCTTGCGCACCACCGTCGCGGACGTAAGCTGCATCTTGAGCGGCTGATCTGCGAGCTCATCGCGCACCGTCAGAATTTTGCGTGCGATATCGAAATCAATGATTTGCCCGCGGGCAATTCCAGGTTCCTCGGCTGTCTGGATCCAGATTGACTTTGCAAAAACTTTGTCACCATTGAGCATCGTGTCCAGATAGACGCGCTGGCCTTGTTGGATTTCGCGTTGCTGAATCGGTTTCCCATCGCGATAAAAGCGGGTACGCGTGTCGAAGCGGACTTTCATTTTTTGCTTGCCGCCAAAAGGTTGCACCACCATTCGGTTCATTACTGCGTCTAGATTGACGACTGTCCCTCCGACGAGGGTGACCTGACCACGCGGCAGCGGCGGCAAGTCCAGCAGAGGATCATAGTTCTCCCGATGCGCTGCCGGGGTTGTGTTGGACGCAGAGCTGGACGCCTGCGGTGTAGTGGCGCCAGGCTGATTCTGCGCTTTACCTACTACAGCCAGGCCGCATAAAACCAAGCCAAAGGCCAGGACCGTGTGCCCTGGGATTTTCATCGCGCTTCGCATAGTTTTGACCGCAGGTTGGATGCCTACACCGTCTCTGGGGTAGCCAGAGCTGATGGTCCAGAGAAGCAAACGCAGCTGCTGGAACGGCATCCAAGACATTCGAATCTCAGGACTTTAAGGAAATGCATCGCTCACTCCCGTTATCGGTCCTCGCGTTGATGGCCGCCTGTTTGGTCGCACTCCCGCTTCTGGGCCAAGGTGTCAGGATCACAATCCCCAAACGCACCGAAGCCACGCCGGTGCAAAAGCTGAACCGCGAGGGCGTCAAGGAGATCCAGAAGCATCATCTGGAGAGAGCGCAGCGCTTGTTTTATAAAGCGTATTTGATTGATCCCGACGATCCGTTCACGCTCAACAACCTTGGATATATTTCGGAGCTGGAAGGGAAGATTGAACGGGCGCAGCGATACTACGAGCTCGCAGCTAAAGAGAATAACTCAGAAACGGTAATCGCCGAGGCCAGCTCGCGGAAGTTTCAAGGAAGAAAACTGAGCGAGGTCACGAATTCCTACGGCAATCTTGAGCTCAGGATCAATCGCGCCAACATTCTTGCCATGGGACTTCTCGAGCAGGGACGTAACCAGGAAGCAGAAGATGTGTTGCGGGATGCACTGAAGCTGGATCCAAAGAATCCTTTCACGCTGAACAATCTTGGGTTCGCCATGGAAGGCCAGGGCGATCTGGAATCCGCTCTTCGCTACTACAATGACGCCTCGATCACGCATTCCACGGAACCCATCGTCGTGGCGCTTGATCCTCACTGGCGTGGCAAGGCCATCAGCGATGTGGCGTTCAGCAACGAGCAAGCGGTCCGCGCCCGCCTCGCTTCAGAGCAGAACGCTCCGGACCGCGCGGCACGCCTGAACGTTCAAGGAGTCTCCGCCCTCAACCACAACCAGCCTGACCAAGCGCTTACTTATTTTGAGCAGGCCTACAAGCTTGATCCGCGAAATGCTTTTTCACTAAACAACATGGGCTATCTCTCTGAAGCCAGAGGGGACCAGGAGACGGCTAACGAATTCTACGACCTGGCGCAACGCGGCGAGCAAGCTGGTCTGTCGGTTACCGCCGCCAGTCATCATGAAATGGTAGGAGAAGCTGTGGGCCGGGTCGCCGGCACCAACGCCCAGGGAACTGAGGTAAACCTGCAGGCAGAGGCGGAAATCAAGCGTCGCCGGCATACTCCCATCGTGTTGCGGCGGCGCGATAACAGCCCTGTGACTCCCAGCCCACAGAGCGCCGCTCCAGAGCAGCCCAAGCCCCCGGTTCCTCGACCTCCGGTGGACAACGCACCAGTCGAGAACACGGTTCCGCGTCCGCACTGAAGTTCGTTTGAATTTGGACAAGTGAATCGGCTAGCTCAGGCGGTGCCGGTCTTACGTCCTTCGTCGTTAGCGGCAGAATCGACCAGATACACGACCTCGGCTGATTCCCCCTTGCTTGGACTTGAACTGCTTGCTGCCGCAGCGGAGCGGCGAAACACTTTGCGCGCTCTACGCCGAACCAGCACATCGCGCAGCGGGAGCCAGTGCGGCAGTTTGCGCAGCGACGAGAGCGATCGCATGTCATCAAGTTCCCGCCGCAGCTCGAAAGTGCGCAAGTACTGCCGGATAATTTCCGGCATGCTCATGCGCATCGCGGCAGAAACATTTTGCAGCGCCATTTCCACTTGCCGGTCGCGGTGCTGCAAGAAGTGAACCAAGTGACGAGCAAGTTCTGCGACGCTCCCGGCCGGGTACAGATCTATTGCTAGTCCTTCTTCTTCCACCAATCTCCGAAAATCAGGGATGTCGGAGGCGATGATGGGAACACCATAAGTGCAGGCCAAGTGCGCGATTCCGCTTGATCCTGCCGAAGATGTGTAGGGCAGCACCGCAACCGTCGAACTCTGGAAGAGCTGCGGGATGTCTTCTTCCGCGATGTATCCTGCGAATGAAATTTCAGGACGTGCGCTGTATTTCTCGCGGATCGATTGCAAGTACCCGGGAGTTTTGGGGTGGTCGGTTCCGGCGACAACGAGCCTTGCCTCGGGGACTTCTTTTAGCACCTGGTCGAAGGCCTCCAACAGGGGTTCGAGACGTTTGTAAGTGCCCCACTTACCGAACGCAAGAATGCGATGCTTCGGGTTGCCGCGCTTGGTGAAATCGGGATATTCCGGACGCGCTGAAAAAATGCCGTGGCGGCGCACATAAACTGCTCCGCGCCCGTATTTTTCCACGAGCACGCTGCGATACGCCGGCAGCATGACCGAGACAGAATTCGCGAAGAGAACAATTTGTGTGGCAACGAATCCGCCGGCGCGATACAGCAGCGGAAAGCGCACGCCTGCATCCTTCAGGTCCACAGTCTCCATCAATTGGTGCAGGGTGACGTGCGTGTACGGTCCTGACAGCCGAGCGAGGCAGGGAATTGCGATTCCCAGAAAGGCCGCCGATGCCCTGCCGCCGAAACTCGCGAATCCCAAATTAAACCACGCCACATCGGGACGCTCGCGCCAGATGGCACGCAGGACGCGCCAAGGATTACGCAGACTATTGAATTTCCAGCAACGGATTACTTGAAAGCCTTCCAGTTCAGGTTGCTCCGGCGGATGGTCATCGCCCAGGATGGTGAGTGAAACGCCGGGCAACCGTCTTAGTTCCCCGGCCAGATGAAAGCCATATTCGTTCAATGCGTCCCGGCTCGGCGGAAATGCTGTGACCAAACAGATCTTCATTGCTGGCCCGGACCAAACAGCGCATAACGAGATAGCTTTCCGAGCAAACTAAAATAATGAAGAGCGACTTTGAAGTCTGCTTTGCTCTTCCCGTAGTGACGCGTAGCAAAGTGAAAAGGAACTTCCGCGGGGTGGCGGATTCGCCCTTTCACTAGAATTTCCAGCAAGATTTTGAAACCTTCCGGTTGCAACTGCAAACCTTCAATGCACTCACGATGCACGATGAAAAATCCAGAAAGCGGATCTTTGATGTGAAACCCCCGCCTTTGCAGCGGAGCAGTGGCTAGAATTCCACAGCGTGAGATCAAGAGTCGAAGCTTATTCCATTCGCCGACGCCATCGCCATTACCTGAGGCATAGCGGCTGGCAATTGCGATGTCATTTCCGTTCATTACCGGTTCCAGCAAGTTCGGCAACACTTCCGGAGGATGCTGCAGATCCGCGTCTATCACGCCGAGAAGATCCGCATCCGTCTGCGCCCAGCCGTGGATCACCGCCCCCGCCAGTCCCCGCTTTCCTTTTCGGACGAACACACGCACTCGGGAAAAAGCCTGGCTGTACTCCCGCACCACGTCCGCGGTTCCATCGCTGCTATCGTCATCAACCACGATGAGTTCGTAATCGAGAGGAACGCGGGCCATGGCTTCGCGAACACGGTTGAGCAGCGGGGCAATATTTCCCGCTTCATTCAAAGTCGGAATCACTAGGGCTAACTTCTGGGTTGGACGATCACTCATAGCGGGTTCCCTGAACTTGCGCGCAAAGTCTTTGGATGTTGGTGAGCAGAAAGGTGTTGGTCGGCCGACCGAATCAAAACTGCTGTAGCTGCCATATAGCCGACACAGTAGGCCGGGTCAGCTTGAAAAGGTCCGTGACAGCGGCAGATCCAAGGAAACTACGCCACCACGGCGGAGTCTATTTGCGCCGGTTGCGCGAGCTTTACAAATGACCTGGTAAAACGATCCACGATCGCCAAGTGCACGTCTTCGACATCGGCCGCAGCGATCAACTGCAGTTCCGCAATCTTCCGCAAGTCGAGGTATCCGTTGCGGTACTTCTGCATGAAATCAAGCGGGTATTCCGGCTTCCGCGCGCGGGCTACCTCCGGGATAGCGTCAAGCAAATAGCAAAGGTCGGGTTTCGGCGCGAGGCCCAGCAACGCCCGCGCGTAAGCCCTTGCCAGCCAGTGATCCATGGGTAAAGCCGCCAATTGGTCGTAGATGTAGCGATCAAAAATGATGACGCCTTCAGCTCTGGCGCGGACCTCGCGAACGACCCGCCGTAAATTCCATACATCGAGGAGATGAAGAATGGAGCGGCCAATTTGCAATGGCCAGGTTTGATTGTTCTTGTCGCGCCGATTAGCTGGACGTTCCGGCGTACCAATGGTGCCGTCGCTTTGCAGAACGGTGCGGCTGAATGCGGTGCGTGCGCCGCGGAGTAAAACAACGTCGTCCCAAAAAGTCAGCTGTTGAAAGGGAATTCCCGCCTGCGTCAAATAGGCGCGCAGCTTTTCAATCTGTGTGGTCTTGCCTGCGCCATCAATTCCAGAGAAGGTGATCAACACTGATTTCAAAGAGTCTCCCGTTGTAGCTCCACTTCGAAATGCAACTTCTTAATAGCTCAATGTCCGGGACTGTTGGGTACGTGACCCGGACTGGCAGCGGAAAGGGCTGCGACCGTGCCTACCGCCGCGCCAACTCCCGCGATAAATCCAAACTTGATGAGCCATGAGCGGATCTGTCTTTGTTTTGGCGGAGCAATGGCTACGCCCGCTGGCTTCGATGCTGCGCTGCCACTGACTTGGACGGCAGGAGCCGCCGCAGTACCGCTCGGCTGAGGTTGGCTCTGCGGGGCGGTGGCTGCGGGAGGATTGCTCTGCTGTGTCGTCGTCGTTCCCGGGCTGTCAGGCAGCTCAATCGGCGGAAGCGTTGAATTTGGCGTGGCGGGAACAGATTGCTGCGGCGGCGCGGGCTGCTGTGCAACCAGCGGTTCAACTACTCCGCTCATCACCAGGATCAAGGCACCGCCAGTCAAGCGCGCCAGGTTCGCATTCATAAGGCCACCCTCCTGGCCGCGATCAGGCTGCCACCGGTTGTGGCTGAACCACCCTACCGGGTGTAGCTTCTTCCGTTGCCGCCTCCGCAATTGCAAAGGTGGGAGTCTCCGTCGGAAGTGACGGGAATTTACGAAACAGCCGATCCATGCGAGTGAGTTCGAGAAGCGTGGCGGCTTCGGGAGAAACTCCAGCCGTTTGAATCACGCCATCCCGCTTGGCTACTTCTTCCATGCAGTTCAACAATCCTTCGAGGCCGGCCAAATCCATCTTCTTGACTCGCGAGAAGTCGACAATCACGCATGGGTTATCTATCGAAAGATTGCTCTTTAACTCGCGCCCTAGTTTCCGTGCTTCTTTTCCGCCGAAACTTTCGGGCAACTTGATCATGATTGCGGACGCGGTGTCCATTAATACCCCCTTGGGCTCTGCCGAGTTCGTCGATCACAGGCGTAAAAAAATAAGTCCAGGTACTCATGTGTGCTTCTTTAAAGATGCAAATTGTTAACAGAAGGTTTACGGACCATGAACTTCTTACTCTTTGGCATTATGCTAAGGCTCCGGCATCTGCCATGACAGGCGCGGGTTTTGTGGCACCGATCAGGCGCCGGTCGTTGATTCTGACTTCAACATTACGATCCAAATGAAACAGCCGGTCATGAGTAACAATGGAGCGGCGAACGTCTAGGCCGACGCCCAGATAAGCACCTTGAAGAACGCAAGACTGCTCCACGGTGGTTCCGCAATCTACTTCGCAATTCCGTTCGATAGTAGATGAGCCGCTGATTGTGCAGCACGCGGCTATGCGTGTTCCCGCGCCGATGAACACCGGGCCGGCGATCACCGCTGAGCTATCCACCTGCGCCCCCGGTCCCTGCCAAATAGAAGGTCCAACTTCTGTGCCCAGCGGCCGCAGACCGCATTGCCCATTGAGTCCATCTTCTATCAGCTTGCGGAACTCCTGCGGCCGGTTCAGACGGTTAACGTATCCACGATAGAAGAAACGTTCTTGCTCGGGAATGAGCGCGCTCAATGCCCTTCGATAAGCACCGCCGGAGTCGCGCAGAAGAGTCGCGTCCACCAGGGCCAGGTCGAGAGGACCGTCGGGGGCATAGGCTTGAGTTAGCTGGGCTTGGTGCTCCAGGTGAAACTCCAACAGGTCGTCGTAGTCGAGATCGCAGTATGAGCTAACGCGCAGGAGCAGAAGTAAGCCGGCGCCTTGCTGCACGTATTTCGCGACGGCTTCCTCCCACGCGGCGATGAAGGCGGTAGTTTTCGCGGAGCGCGCTGGCAGCACCTGACCTGAAGGCATTCCCTCGGGAATAACGGTTGGCGGTGCGGTCACAAAATCCCGCAACTTGCCAAAGGCACGGGTGAGCAGATTCTGACCGAGCACGTCGAGCAGCACACGTGACGAGCCGCCAAGAAATCGGCCCGTGTCCTTGCGCTTGCGTGGAGGCTCCGCAAAATCTCTCTCCGCATGCTGCTCCCCAGCAATAGTGAGAATGGCTCCGATCTGCACGGTTTATCTCCGCTCCTGTGCTGGGGGGCGCACCCACAAGCAAATTCGTCTCTGTTCGTCTCTCTTCAACCCGCGCTTCAGGCGCTAGTTGCCGTAAATTGTGAGGCAGCCGGAAAGACGGCGAGGCGGGAGTGCATTGCTGTGACTTGTCCGCGCCCCCATACGCCGTTTTTCTTGGACCGCGCACGCAGCGGCCGTGGGACCACTGCTGCCTCGCCATCACGCGCCTTCCCGAGCAGTTCCCGAATGCGAAGTTTGGCTTTGTGCAGCTGCGACTTCGAATTTCCCACTGAGCAATCGAGCAACTCCGCGATTTCCTGGTGCTCGTAGCCTTCCACTTCGTGCAATAAGAAGATAGTGCGATAGCCATCCGGAAGGTCCTTGATGGCGCGGGCCAAAGCGATCCGGTCCACGCATCCGGTGAGGCGGTCGTCGCGACTGCCATACTCGCGGCGCACGACTTTCGCATCCTGGTTATAAGGTTCATCAAGAGAAATTTGCCGCAGGGCTTTTTTTCTGAAATGCATTAATACGGTGTTCACCGCAATACGGTACAGCCAGGTTGACAATGCTGAGTCTCCGCGAAACGTAGCAAGCTTGCGGAATACTTGCAGGAATGCATCCTGAGTAAGATCCTCCGCCTCCGCGGTATTGTTGGTCATGCGTAAGCAAACTGAATAAATTCTGGCCTTGTGCGAATGGAATAACGAAGCGAACGCATCGGCATCGCCTTGTTGTGCGCGCTTCACCAAATCAAGATCGGAGTCGAACCGTACGATGGTGTGGGTGTCGGTGGTCATTAGGCCTCTCCTTTCAAAACAGCCTTCTGTTGCGGCTTTCGAATCAACTGATCTCGTCGCAATCACAGTCCGAGAGTAGAGTTCCGAACGCCGATGGTCTATCCGGTGAGGTCTGTATCCACTGAGAGACTTTGCTGTATCGCATTGATCTGCAAAGACCTGTGCCTGGGGGAGTTGTAAAGAAATGCAATCGGCAGTTTTTTCCCAAGACGAGAAATTTTTCCTCGGCTCGCGTAGCGCACGCGATGAGGTTCTACGTTATTCCTGGCTTTGGGCTTCGCCAGGGTCGGCAGGAAAAACTCAAATGCTCGGGTGAAGGATTTTCCTGCCGCTGGAGGAGAATCTCCTCCCATCTTCGGGCCTGCTTCTCTCGCTACAGACAATCCGCAGGCAAACTACAGACTCAGCAGGATTGTTCGCCAAATCGCTTGGGCCTATGCTCACTCGCATATGAAAGTTGCCCTCAACTTCCCCACCTCTCGAGCAGGGGCCGGAAGGCTTTAGGCTACCGGCACCTGCTTCTCGCCTGAAAATAGAGCTGAGCAGAACGAAAGTTGAGACGCTGTTCCTGTTCCGAGCTGAAAATCCCCGAAACAACGCACCGCTTCCTCCGCATCAAAAAGCAAAACAATCCAACTTCTGGGAGATCACAAATGGCAATCACAACTCTGCAGGATCTCTACGTCGAACAACTGCGCGACTTGTATGATGCGGAAAACCAGCTTATCAAGGCCCTACCGAAAATAGCTGAAGCATCCCTTTCCGACGAGTTGCGCCAGGGGTTCGAGGAACACCTGGAACAAACCAAAGAACACGCTCAACGTTTGGAAACCATATTTGAAAAACTTGGGGAGAAAGCGAAAGGCAAGAAGTGTAAGGGGATGGAAGGTCTGCTTAAAGAAGGAAGTGAGGTACTGGGCGAAGACATGGACGAGAACGTAAAAGACGCCGCGATTATCGCGGCGGCGCAGCGCGTCGAGCACTACGAAATTTCTGGCTATGGGACGGCCCGCACTTTTGCGAATTTGCTGGGAGATCGCGAAGCCGCCACCTTGCTGGACCAAACCCTAGATGAAGAGAAGGAAACTGATCGCAAACTGACTGAACTGGCGGAGGGAATTAATGTCGAGGCTGATCGCGGACCCTCGGAAGTAGAGGAAGAGGCTATCAAGCCGAGAACCGTCACTCGCAAGAAACCTGCCGCGTAACGCCACAGAAAGAACTGAACCGGCAGAGTCGCGCAATTGACAGACGGCTCTGCCGTTGCCTTGAAAGAACCTGGCGCTACTCGATTCCCGCCTGAACAACATGGACAATGTTGTTACGAACTGCGTACAGGACGAGGTCGCTAACCGAATGCAATTGCAGTTTGCGCATGATGTTTGAACGGTGCGTTTCGGCCGTCTTCACACTCAATCCCAGCGCAACCGCAACCTCCTTCGTGCTCTTTCCTTCTGCCAGCAACTGCACAATTTCCCGCTCTCGCGGGGTAAGGCGGTTTCGTCCGGGAGTGATGACGGCGCCCGGGGTACCGCCCTTCAAATAGCCTTCCAGGACCATAGCCGCCACTTTGGACGTGAAATAGGTCTTGTCCCGGCGTAGGGCTTCGACCGCCGCCACCAGGTCACGCGTGGCATCAGATTTCAACAAGAAGCCACGCGCTCCCGCGTTGAGCACTTCGCGAACTACCTGATCTGAATCATGCAGGGTGAGAATCAGCACACGTGCCTGAGGATTGATTTTCAGTATCTGGCGTGTTGCTTCAAGTCCGTTCAGACTGGGCATTCCGATATCGAGGATTACAACATCCGGCTTAAGGTGTTGCACCTTTTCAACCGCCTCGCGGCCGTCGGCGGCCTCGCCGCAAACTTGCCAGTCCGGCTGCGCTTGCAGCAGGGAAACCAACCCTTTGCGGACAACCTCATGATCGTCAGCTACCAGGATCCGAAAAATTCCCATACCAAACCTCCCCACAAAACAATTGACTGGGACCTGCTAAGGCAAGCGAACCCTACGAAACGACTGTGCATCATGATTGCCAAACTGAAGTCCTTGCGCGGCAAGCAACCAGCGACAAAGGCATCACACCGGTCATGTAATTCTTACTTGTGATCACGTCACAGTTTCGTTCTAATCGTCGTCCGTCTAATCGTAGTCCGTAAGTGTTGCGCAAAGCAATGACTTAACACTCCTTGGCCGCCGGAGAATCCGCCGCGACTGGCCGGTCTGGATCATTTAGATTTCGCTCCTCCTGAGAGATCAACCGAAGGCCCCGCGCTGGTTCCAAAACCAGCGTCATCGTCGAAGCGCAACGCCCGCAAAGCCAAAAGTGCAGGGTCTCGCGCTGAGGCTTCTCGTCAAATGGCGCTGCTTTCTCGTCGCTCGCAGCCAACGAAATGGAAGTCACCTCAAACTGAAAGAGCCTGCCTTCAGCAAAAGAGTGAAACGGACGTTTGCAACTTTCATTTGTACAGCGCGCAAGCATAACGACACATTCAGCCGAGCAGACCATACAGCTAACGACTTATTTCTCCAATACAGTGTCCACTGTATTTTGCCGACAATCTGACCGTTCGAGTTCCTGCCCGAATATGTAGATGACCGGCAATCGCGGGAGGAAACAAGAACTGAGCAAAGAGTCGGCCCAATCGAAACATCTAAGAGACGATGTCGCGCAAAATCATACAAACTGCGGCTGCGCTTGTTCCTTCGAAACCAACACTGCAAAGTCTGAGGGACTTGGCCGCAGGTTGCAGAGCGTGTGATCTGTGGAAAAAAGGAACCCAGACTGTATTCGGCGAAGGAGCCGCGAATGCGTCAGTGATGTTGATCGGCGAACAGCCTGGAGACAAAGAGGATTTGGCTGGTCATCCTTTCGTCGGTCCTGCCGGTCGAATTCTTGATGAGGCCCTCGCGGCCGCCGGGATCGACAAATCACAATTGTACGTAACCAACATAGTGAAACATTTTAGCTGGGTACCGGATGAACAGGGTAAGCGCCGCATTCACAAGAAGCCGCGTTACTCTGAAATCCAGGCGTGCCGTCCGTGGCTCGACGCGGAGATTGCGGTGACCCGGCCTGAGGTGATCATCTGTTTGGGAGCCACCGCTGCACAGGCACTGTTGGGAAAAGAGTTCAGCGTCATGCGGCAGCGAGGAAAATTTGTTGCTTCCGATCTTGCTCGTTATGTCATGGCAACGGTGCATCCATCTTCTATCCTGCGGGCGCAAGACGACGATTCGCGTCGCCAACAGAAGGAAGCACTTATCGCGGACCTAAGAGCGGCAGCCGCGCAAATCCGGCGGCTGCAAAAAGCGGCGTAGCAGCCCGAAGAGAAACCAGCCCTGCATGGGATGATCGGTTATTCAGAAAGCCTTACATGCTCGGGACATTTTCTTAATTGCATTACATCTTTCTCCGGCCCAACGGTACAGTGCACATCCGATACAGTCAGCCCTGATCTCAAACTAATCTCAAGTTTTCCGAGGTATCTATGAGTCGCATTACTAGTGAAGATCAGGGGAGGCGCAGGCTTGGCGACGGAGATGGCGAACCAAATCCGCCACGTCCTCCCGGATCAAACGAGCCAGAGCCGGACGTGCCTGATCCAGACGATGAAACTCGGGAACTGGTGAAGCCGATCAAAACCTAACCAGGAAATATCACCAGTTTGGTGCCTCCGGAATCGCGGCCGACGTAGGATGCGGGCAAAGGCATAAAACCACGAAGGACACAAAGGTACACGAAGGAAACAACTTCTTATGACACTCACGCGCACACTCGTACGCAGAATGATTTTCGGCGGAGCTATTGTTGGAGGCACAGGTCTCGCCGTGGGTGCAGGAACTGCGCTTGGACTGGGCATGGCATATTGGGGCGTAAAACGAGCCTTGCGCTATCGACCGTCCGGCAAAGTAGTGCTAATCACTGGCGGCTCTCGCGGACTTGGCCTGGCTTTGGCGAGAACATTCCTGCGCCGCGGCGCCAAAGTTGCGTTGCTGGCCCGCGATCCTGAGGCGCTCGAACGCGCTCGTCAATTATTGGCAGGACATGGAACGGTCTTTGTTCGGCCCTGCGATGTGCGAGACGAAAATCAAGTGAAGCAAGCCGTGGCTGACGTCCGTCAGCAATTCGGAGAGATCGACGTTCTAGTCAACAATGCCGGAACCCTGACCGTCGGCCCGATGGATACGATGACGGTGGAAGAGTATCAGGAAGCACTCAAGATATTTTTCTGGGCCCCGCTCTATGCGAGCCTGGCGGTGCTCCCCTCTATGCGCGAGCGCCGTAGCGGGCGGATCGTCAACATCAGTTCAATTGGCGGAAAGATCAGTGTTCCTCATCTCCTTCCCTACAGTGCAGGAAAATTCGCGCTCGCCGGACTTTCAGAAGGCTTGCGCGCCGAACTGGTTAAGGACAATGTCTATGTGACCACCGTATATCCCGGACTCATGCGAACAGGTAGTCCGAGGAATGCGGATTTCAAAGGCAAACAACGAGCCGAATACACTTGGTTTTTGTTAAGCGACTCCACGCCCGGTCTCTCCATCAGCGCTGACCGTGCGGCTCGCCAGATCGTGAGTGCCTGCGAGTATGGCAAAGCGGAACTCGTCGTTTCATTTCCCGCGAAGGTTGCAGTCAAGCTGCACGCTCTTTTTCCTGGCACCGCGTCTGCGGTACTCGCCGCAGCCAATCGGCTGCTACCTGATGCTCACGGAGCAGATGGCGCAAAGCTAAAGGGCGCGCAAAGCGCTACTCCGATAACCGACTCATGGCTGACAAGGCTCGACCAACACGCAGCCAAAAAGAACAACCAAGTTCCCAATCCAGTACCGGTGACGTCATGACAATTACAACAGATCTTTCTGCCCGGCACGGCGAGAAAGAATTCTCGCGTCGTCCTGCCACAACCAAATCGGTAGCCGCTCTGACGCTCCTGGCCGGCGCCGGACTTGCAACTTACGGCATCCTTCGGCGGAATTGGTTTGGCACGGCTGTTGCTAGCGGAGGAGGTTACTTCTTGTATTGCGGCGTTACAGACTTGCGTCGTCCGTACCAGGGCAGAGTGCGCACCGGGTTCACGATTGCGAAGACTCGGCAAGAGATTTACGACTTTATCCGCAACTCACAAAACTGGAACCGGTTTTTGCAGGAGATTCAATTTGAGAACCGCGGAAACGCCGGCTTTGGCCTCAAGATTGGCAAGCGCGGGATTGAGTTCACCTCCAACGCAGAAATCACGGATGAGAAAACTGCCGAATACATCGCGTGGGCATCAGACGAACAGGTATTTGAACACCGCGGAGTGATCCACTTTAAAGACGCCCCGGGGAATCGTGGAACAGAAGTTACGATCGCAGTGGAATACAAGGCGCCGGCCGGGCCAATCGCTCGGTCTTTGGCATCGTTGGCAGGTCGCAGTCCTGAACACATCGTGCGCGAAAGCCTGCGCCATCTGAAACAGCTGATGGAGGCTGGAGAAATTCCCACAACGGTTGGTCAGCCGGTGGGAGCGCGTGGAATCAAAGGCGCCGCAATGCGAGTGGTACACCGCGAAAGCGCGCGCGAAGCCGAGCCCCAGCAGGTCAAGCTTGCGGGCGACTAGAAATCTGGAGGAGTTGTGAAAGCGCTTTGTTGGCAGGGAAAAAACAAAGTTGAAGTCGAAAGGGTGAACGATCCCGTGATCCTGAATCCTCGAGACGCAATTGTGCGGGTTACGAGAACTGCAATTTGCGGCTCGGACCTTCATCTCTACGATGGCTATATTCCGACGATGGAGCCCGGTGACATTCTCGGTCACGAGTTCATGGGCGAAGTCGTGGAAATCGGGCCTGAGGTGAAGAACCTTAAAAAAGGAGATCGCGTCGTTGTCCCGTTCACCATCGCGTGTGGCCAATGCTACTACTGCAAGCACGAACTCTGGTCGGCTTGCGACAATACCAATCCCAATGCGTGGATTCCAGAGAAACTCTACGGTTTCTCAGGCTCGGGCTTGTTCGGCTATTCCCATATGATGGGCGGCTATGCCGGCGGGCAGGCGCAGTTCGCGCGTGTGCCATTCGCCGATGTTGGTCCCATCAAAATCTCTGATGGACTGACTGATGAGCAGGTGCTATTTCTGTCAGACATTTTTCCTACCGGCTTCATGGCCGCGGAGAATTGCAACATCAAGCATGGAGATGTTGTAGCGGTTTGGGGATGTGGACCGGTGGGCCAGTTCACTATCCGGAGCGCCTTCCTGTTGGGAGCTGCGAAGGTCATCGCTATCGACCGTTTTCACGAGCGGTTGAAAATGGCACGCAGTGCCAACGCCGACGTCATCAATTATGAGGAAGTGGCTGACCTGGTTGAAGAATTGAAGTGGATGACCGGAGGCCGCGGTCCAGACGCATGCATTGATGCTGTCGGACTCGAGGCCCATGGCACAGGACTCGCGGCAGCTTACGATTACGCGAAACAAACAGCGAAAGTGTCGTTTGATCGCCCCACTGTTCTTCGCCAGGCAATTCAAGCCTGTCGTAAGGGCGGGGTTGTCTCAGTTCCGGGGGTGTACGGCGGCATGCTCGATAAAATCCCATTTGGTGCAAGCTTTGGTACAGGCCTGACCTTCAAAATGGGCCAGACGCATGTTCATCGCTATTCGCAGAATCTTCTGAATCGGATCCAGAACGGGGAGATTGATCCCTCGTTCGTAATTACCCATCGGCTCAGTTTGGACGAAGCACCGGCGGCATATAGAACTTTCCGCGATAAGCGAGAGCAGTGCATTAAGGTTGTTCTGGATCCTTGGCAGGAGGCTAAGGCGGCGTAAAGGGGGTAAAACTGTTTGCTAAGCAGATTTGTGATTTTCTTTGCGGGCTTTGCGTCCTTGGCGATCTTGCGGTTAAAAGGTTGCGATTCAGGAGGGTGTCCTACCGGATACAGGGCACTTTTGAATCTTAATTACTCAAAAGAGCGTCTGTTATAATGAGCTTGTATAAAAGGAGACATTCATGGCGACAACCACCATACCCGAAGTGAAGCCGCAGGAAACGACGCCTCAGGAAACGACTAAGAAAGCGCCTATTTCGCTGACCCCGACAGCAGTCGCAAAGGTCAAGGAAATCATGAGCCAGCAGAATCCTGTGCCCGCCGGGCTGCGCGTGGGGGTGGTCGGCGGAGGCTGTTCCGGCTTTTCGTATTCCATGTCCTTTGAAAACGCCTCAGGGATGATGGACAAAGTTTTCGATATGGGCGACTTGAAAGTTTTCGTGGACGCGACTTCAGTTATGTATCTGAATGGCTGCATCGTGGACTATATCGAGACGCTCGAAGGCGCCGGTTTCAAGTTTGAAAATCCCAACGTAAAGAGCACCTGCGGCTGCGGATCATCTTTCAGCGTGTAAATCGCAGTTCCGCTCCACCCTTTAGAAAAGCACAAGCCCTCGAACTCGAGGGTTTGCTTTTCGTACATCCGAAAATCTCCAACTCAGGAGACTTTCGCTAAAACTACAACTTTGGTGGTATGCAATTTCTTGCCGTCCACCGGCAACAACGAGAATGCTGAAACACCGCTTGACAGGCGGGTTTCAGGCCACGATAATTTCCGCACGTCTGCGCCACGTGAGCTTCGTCGCTCTCGTTCCTGCGCACCCAGGGCTTTCACTGAAGTCGGAAATCCATTGCTGTATTCGAGGGGTACCTGCGGACCGGAATCAAGCGGCGTAGTGTGCCTGAACGAGAGTGCACGATTAGCCAGCATCGTGCGTGTGTGGCAGGTAGATAGAAATGGAGAATATTTTATGAGGCAGTGCAGCGCATTGCGCGCCGTGAAGTCTTTCTCGTTCGTGTTCGCGGTGCTTTTGCACAGCAAAAGGATTGCCAAGCCACTTCATGTCCACACTCAAAAGGGTCGCGTGAACCCCGCGTTGGTTATCGTTCTGTTTGTGTTCACCATTGGGTCTGCGCTAACTGCGTCTGCGCAAACTCCGCCATTGAACATCTTTAAGAACTACTTTGTCACTGGCGACTATGCAGTGGCGGGGTGGGTAGAAACTTCGAGCACGAATGGTCTGGCTACGGGCACAATCAGCATCCCCGACTGTAGGCAAGCCCAATACATGGCGATCCCGTGTCCGCCTCCTCCCGTACCAGTCGGGGCCGACGTTGTTTCGGCCTACCTGTACTGGGGCAGTGTCGAGGGCAGCCAGTCCCTCTTCATTGGACAGCAGGCGTTCTTCAATGGATACAAAATTGTCGGCGACGTGCTGGGGAATCCCAATGCTCCCACTTCCTGGAGCTCGGGCGGCTGTACAGGATCCTCCACCGGATCAAAGACGATGCGGTTCTATCGCGCCGACGTTCGCCCGTACCTGCCGCTCGACCTGACTTCCTCGTCCCCAACATTTGGAGCCCTGGTTGCCAACGGCCCGGTTACTGTCAAGATGGCAGATTCGGGCAGCAACGGCAACACACAGCCAAACGCGCTGGGCGCAACGTTAGTGGTTATCTACCGTGTGTTGTCGCCACACGTTCCCATCACTGCGGTTGTTCTTTATGACGGATCCTATGCTCCGAGCAACACTAGTCCGACAATGACTCAAAACATTGGTGGCTTCTATCAGCCCGCCACATCGGGTCCCGTCGCGAAAATAACCCATATCGTTGCTAACGGCCAACTGAATAAAGGCGAAAGCGTATCCTTAACTTCGAGTTTGGGAACATTTGCTCTGACATCCTTATACACTCCCACGCTGGGCTTGAATGCTCCGCCGTTTCCAGGAATCTATGGTGCTTGGGACAATCCGACTTGGAATGTAGGCCAGGATTTGAAGGGAGCTGTGCCGGGATTCGACACATCGGTGACAACTTCCGTCTCACCAACTGCCACCAACAGCGGCTGTGTCAATTGGGGAGCGATAGTATTCAGCACAACCGTACAGGACTTTGATGGCGATGGCCTGCTGGACGTTTGGGAAGGGCCAGCCCAAGGCTATACCGATGCAGTGAGCGGACAGCAAATCGCCTTACCCGGAGCGAACCCCGTCACGAAGGACCTCTTCGTCGAGACCGATTACTTGGCCCTTAGAGACCCCAATAACAACATCAACATCTTGCATTCGCACCTTCCCAAGCAGGGGGCGCTGGATGCAGTTGGCGCTGCATTCGCCGCGAAAAACATCAATGTGCATTTTGATCTGCCATCAGGCATTTACACAGGGGACACCGACTACGTGGTCTCAACCGGCGCGGGTGGCAATGAGATTTCCGAAAGCGCTTTGGTCTGCACGGATCCGGCTCAGCCGGGTCCCGGTCAGCTGTGTGCGTTCCCCGGCCAACCTGCAGTCAGTTGGAAGGGAGGACTGCTTGCGCTACAGAACGGCGCGTTGGCGTTCCAGAACGGAGTAAAGGCGTTCCAGGCTGGCCGGACGCAAAGTTACCGTTACGCGTTATTCGGTCACTCGATGGGAGAACCCAAGTTCTATTGGAGCACGGTTGGGAGCGCATACGCTGCAAGCGATTCCCAGGATCTCGGTTCTTCCATGCCACAGTTAGTTAAGATTGTGGTATCGAATAACACGGCGACGGTGACCATCAAATCTCCGTCGTGGATCAATGGGGTTCAACCACTCAATGCCCCGCTTGTTGTGAAACCCGGCGATTGCAGCCCTCCTCCCCCTTCCTCCCCGCCTCCTGCCTGCCTCGACGAGAACGCCAACCTAGTCGCCAACTATAACCGGGTCACGATCTCCGGCGCGCTTCTTCCCCCTCCATTCACCCCCGGCACCACACCCCCGATTTCTCCGTTGAATGGAACCTATACATTCTGCAACGTCCAATCCTGCAAACCCAATTCGACGACGCCGGACCCAACCACCCACATGATTACTACGACATTTCAGATTACGACCGCAAACGTTCCGAACGGGACTTTCGACTTCAACAACGAGCCACAACTAGGCGTCGGCTATCTGGGGCCCACGAGTAGCTCCGGCCACGGGGACTTCGGAGGTGGCGGAGACCTTGAAGTCACTCTCGGGCTCTGGGGAGTGGATAACGCTCCAAACTGCCAGCCCGATCCGTCACAAACGGGGTTAAATCAGGTGTATTGCGACGACCAGGTCGGCACCTTGAAGGTGCAGACCGGCACACTCATGCACGAACTTGGGCACACCCTGACCCTTGCGCATGGAGGTACCTACTACGACCCCGCGAATAATCCGAGCGTCCCAACTTACGACCTGAACTGCAAGCCCAATTTCCTGAGCGTAATGAATTACTTGTTCCAGGTCCGCGGTTTCGTGGATGGCGGATTCGACTATTCGGGTCAAGAGCTGCCGGCTCTGAACGAAACCACTTCGCCGGTAAATGGTGTCCCTCTGAGCGAAGACAGCGGTTTAGGTAATACCGCAGCGGAGCATCTCACGCGCTGGTATTCCAGACCGAACATCGGCGATACAACCCTGCAGGATGTGGCATTAGGCCACTGCGATGGCTCGCCGCTTGCTTCTACGGAAAATCCAAGCACAGACCCATGGGTGCGGGTGGAAGGCACGGTATGGCCCGGTGGGAACTTCTCGGCACCGTTTGATTGGAATAACGATCTTACGATTCAGGATCCCGTTGCGGCTCCGGGGCTGGATCTTAATCACAATGGGATTACTGGGGACAAGCCGTTTCAAGGCTTCGACGATTGGAATACGGTTGATTTCCAGCAAATGAACGCGCGATCCAGTGGCTTCGGGTTTTCCGAAGGTGGTGGGCTCCAGCGTAGCCCTGGTGGCGGACTGCAACGCAGCCCCGGTGGCGGCACTGACCCGGACGGCGGCGGACTGCAGCGAAGCCCCGGTGGCGGACTGCAGCGCAGCCCGGGCGGCGGACTACAGCGCAGTCCTGGCGGCGGCCTTGAGCAAAATACGGAGACTGCCAACGCCACGGTTGACCCGCCAACCGGCCTGAACTGCTTGCAGTCGTTGACAACCACAAACGGTACGATCATCCCAGCTTGCACCGGTACAGGGCCATTCCTGGAGAAGTCCAAGAGCGTTCCGCTCAGCTGGACTTCGCCGGATTTCGGCCAAATTCGCTCGTATACCGTCTGGCGCGCTTTGGGATCTTTCCCAACCGTGCAGCAAGCGCTGGCGAACATCGGCCAGTTCTCGAAGCTCACCCCGACATTGACCGGACAGCCGCCGGTAACGTCGTTCATTGACAGTGCGAATCTGAAAAGCAGCAAAACTTACACCTACTTCGTCACCGATTCGAACAAGCCTGGGGCGAAGAGCACAGCTTCAACCCCGATCGTCGTAACGATGAAGTAAGATCTAAAATATTAAGAGAAAGTGAGCGGATCGCGTATGGAAGCGATCCGCTCTTTTGTTTTTATACAACTCAGTGTGGAAGGTCAGAAGAACTGAAACCGTATTAATGGGACGGATGTTCGGCTTCGTCCAGGCAGCTTTGCCCTTATAGCAAATGGAAGAATCGGTTTCCCCTTCAGCTCCGCTCAAGGTTAGAGCCTCTGGGTGTTTCCGTCTTCGCATGACCCCTTGCAACGAAAGAAATGAGTTGAGTGTCGCTGGACTCTGCGTCAAGAATTGGGGCCTATCTTAGTCGACGCGTTCCAGCTCTATTATTGTTCGCTGTGCTTATTGCCCGAGCTGCCGCTGAACGTCGGCGACTAAGGGATCCTCGGTGCTCTTTCCGCGGATGTCAATGTAACTGCGGTAGAAATCTCTAAATCCGGGACTCTTGAGACCCTCGCGAACGCGTCCTTCATAGTAATAAACAATCGGGAAGTAGCTAAACGTAGGCATATCGTCCATGAAGAGTTCCAAGGCCTCGCCGCGGCGGCGGATGCAACGGTCAAATTCAGAGTCTGCCTCGGCAAATGCTCCTGCATCGAGATACGCTCGTCCCAAATCGAAACGTCCGATCCAGGTATCGAGCAGATCGTTGGCTCCGCTGAACAACTGGATGGCGGACTTTGCATCATGTTCCCTTAACGCGACTTCGCCAAGAACTAATTTGGCATAAGCTTGCGGCTCGGCGCCCAATTCAGAAGCCAGAGCGGCAGCCAGCTTTCGCGCCTTCGCGGTTTTCCCCGCCTCGACGAAGATCCGCGCGGAGAGGAACTGAATTTTTACGGAGTGGCTATGGGCGAGCGATTTCTCAGCGGCGCCGGCCGCCGAGGTTTTATCTCCCCGCAATAACTGCGCGTGGGAAAGCATTGCAAACTTGTCTGCGGCTGCATCGGGCTTCTTGGCGGCTACGTCAACAGCAGCGCCTTTTTCAAGAATCTCCACTGCATCCCGGAATCTTCCTTCGTAGAGGGCGAGATTCGCCATCCCTGAACCCGCCAGGGATGCCCCCCATGCGCTGACCTTCTCCAGTTTTTGGTAAGTCGCTTTAGCTTGGGACACCTGGCTCGCCCCTGTTTGCGCATATGCCAGCGCGACAAAAGCTTCTTCATAGTTGGGATTGAGTTCGAATACTTTGCCCGCCTCCTGAGCGCAACCGTCGAAAGCGGTTGCATAGCAGGAATACAGGGCGTAATTCAACCGTGCTGCCGCATCCTTAGGCGCAAGCTGCAGGGCTCGCTTTCCTTCCTCCATGGCCTTGGGCATCTCATGCAACTGGGCGTAGCAGGTCGCGAGGTTATTCTGTCCGAATTGATCGGCCGGGTATTGTTTCACGAGATCGCTATATTCTTCTACGCACTTCTGCCAGTTTGCGGTCCTGACGTAGTACATTCCTCGAACGAAGTAGCGCTCGCGCTCCGTCATCCGGTCCACATGCTCCATGGCTAGTTTTGCATACTTTTCAGCGTTCTGCGTTTGGCCAAGATTTCCCGCGACGGCAGCCATAGCGGCATAGGCTCTGGCGAAATTCGGATCGAGTTGCACCGCGTTCGAGAATGACTGCAGCGCCTCCTCCATTTTGCCCGCAGCCTGTTGTTCCATGCCGATGGAGTACTTGTGCACAGCTTCGAGATTGCTGACTTTAAACGTTCCCTGGGACGCGGCGAGCTGCACGGATTCTGGCGTTTTGTCGCCCAATGCTTGGCGGATCGGGGCAGCTAGTTTCGGAACATCAAGGAGAAGTTGGTCTTTGTTGTCAGCCATAATGTGGTCGGTAGCGAGGACTTTTCCGGTCACCGCATCAATAGCTTTCGCTGAAAGTTCGTAACCGTTGCCCCGGCGATCGAGAGAGCCGGTCACGATCGCGCTGATACCCTGGCTCACAGCCACTAACCGTGCCGTCTGTTCATCGAGCTTACTGGTCGGGTTCGGAAGCTTCTCCGCGACCTGGCGTGCTGCGCCCCGATTGAAAGCGTCAATGAAGCTGGCTCCTTCTAGCGCTACGTTAAGCATCGGCTCCAGAGTTCCGTCAAATATGGTGTCGGAGGTATTGTTCTGAAAATCGGCCACCAGCACTGAGACCGGAGCGGAACCAGAGAGAGGCTTTCCAAGTCGGCCCGCTGTGTTTGAATTGAAAAGCCTTCCGCGCACGAAGAAGCCGGCGATTGCGAGCACAAGGACTGCGCCGATGCCGCCTATCCAATGCCAGCGGATATCCTGTCCCCAGGTACGCACCGGCGGAAAATGCAGCGAGGCGGCCGCGCCCTTGCCCTGCCACGCTTCCAGGTCAGCCAGAACATCGGCGACCTTTTGATAGCGCTGGTCCAGGTTCGGCTCCAGGCACTTGGCCACAATGTTGCTCAGGGGCACGGGAATTCTGGAATCATGGTGCGACGCGGGGACGGCGCGTTCCTGTGTTCGCTTTAGCAAGCTGGCCAGTGCGCTGTCGGCCTTGTATGGCATCCGTCCGGTCAGCAGCTCATAGAAGATGAGGCCGACTGCGAACAGATCCGAGCGCTGGTCCAATTGCTTGCCCAGGCCTTGTTCCGGCGACATATATTCAAACGTGCCAATGACCGCGCCCGTCTGGGTCATGCCATCATTGCTGTCGATCGAGCGAGCCAGGCCGAAGTCCATGACCACTACGCGGCCGTGATCGTCGCTCATGATGTTCTGAGGCTTCAGATCGCGATGGATCACACCCACGGCATGCGCGGCCTCGAGGGCGCGGCAAACTTGTTCCATCACTGCGACTGCCTGTGCGGGTGGAAGGACTTTCCGCTCCGCAATCAGCGTGCGCAGGTCCTGACCGGCGATGTACTCCATGGTGATGAACTTCACACCATCGGCTTCGCCAATGTCGTAGATTCGCACCACATTCTTGTGCGTAACCTGGTGAGAGAGGATCAGCTCTTGCTTAAAACGATCAATAATAGCGGCGTTGCCAGCCAGGTCGGGACGAATCACTTTTACCGCGACTACGCGATTGACTTCGCGATCGCGGGCTTTGTAAACCGCGCCCATTCCTCCTTGGCCGAGGACCTGCAGGATTTCATAACGCTGTCCGAGCACTGCGCCGGGGAGCAGCAGAAACTGGCTGCTACTGCCGAAGGCGGACGATTTTCGCGGACTCGATGGCAACGCCCCCGGTTGCGCAATGGTGGGAGCGTCGGAGCCGGACTCCAAAGGTATGGTGGCGAAGTCGGACGAGGAAGGGGAAGGGCCAGGATAAGATGAAGGTGAACCAGAGCCGGATGGATCAGGATCTGACGAACCTGGGTCGGACGGAGCCCGCACCGCCGCCGCGCCGTCAGCCACCGTGGCGAGGTCGTCCACAGGACGGCGCACATCGCGTCCTTCCATACTGTCTCCGAATATTGATTGAAACCGCGCCCGCCTGCAAATCAGCAGGTCACGTCCAGTTAACGAAGTATATAACAGCAACTTCCCGGCGTCATCAGCTTCTTTCGCCCTACGGACACGGATTTCCGGTGGCGCAACCGGGGGTGTTCTCGCATATAATTTCGACACCTTTGTCGCATCCCGCAATGAGTTCAATGGGCGCCGCTTCCGCTTCTATCAAAAACGACGCAGTCAGCCGGGTGATCCTGGTCACCACGGATCAGGAGGCGCTGTCGGAATTCTGTCAGGTCATTCCGCCTTCGCTCGAAACCATTCGGGTGAACAGCGTCGGGGAAATGGATGCGGCGCTCGCAGAATCTCACGCCGACGCGGTTATTTTCGATCTGGATATCATTGCGCCCTCGGCAAGTGAAGCTATCGCGAGGGTAAGCGACGCCCGTGGCGCCAATCCGGATCTCGTCATCATCGCGCTCACGCGCTCGCGGAATCGCAGTGTGCGTCTGAAAGCTGAACAGGCCGGGGCCGACGAGTTTTTTCTGGCACCAGTCGAAGCCCAAGAATTGCGAATCGTCCTGGAAAGGACAATCCGCAAACGCCGCGTTGAAATTGAAGATCGTGAACTTCGCGAGCAGGTGGCCGAGAAATATTCTTTTGGAGAGTTGATTGGCGGCTGCGACGCCATGCAACGGGTTTACGAAGCGATCACTCGGGTCGCCCGGGGCAATACCACTGTAATCCTGAGAGGTGAGAGCGGCACCGGCAAGGAACTGGTTGCGCGCTCCCTGGTGGCCAACAGCGCGCGGGCCGACAAGCCGTTTATCAGCCTGAATTGCGCCGCCCTGCCGGAGAATTTAATTGAAACGGAACTCTTTGGTCACGAGAAAGGCGCGTTTACCGGCGCCGACTCGGCCCGCCCAGGGCATATCGAGCTGGCGGATGGAGGAACGTTATTTCTGGACGAGATTTCGTCTCTCGGTCTGGCTCTGCAGAGTAAGTTGTTGCGGGTCCTGCAGGACCACACCGTCACGCGGGTGGGAGGCAAGACTCCGCGCAAAATTGATTTCCGTTTAATCGCTGCCACCAATGACGATCTGGAGCAAATGGTTGCGGCCGGCAAGTTCCGCGAAGATCTGTACTACCGCATAAACGTTGTTCCAATTTACCTGCCGCCCCTGCGCGAGCGGAGCGGGGATGTTTCTCTGCTGGTTGACCATTTTTTGCGAATCTATTGCGCCGCAAACCAGAAGCCGATGAAGCAAGTAGAACAGGACGCTCTGGAGATTCTCGAAGAGCACAGTTGGCCGGGAAATATCCGCGAACTGGAAAATTTGATTCAGCGCCTGGTGGTGATGGGTGACGGCGACGTGATCAGCGCTAAGCATCTACCCAACCAGATTCTTTACATCAGCACGGCTAAACAGGAAGCTTTGCTTATTCCCCAGGGCGGAATTGATTTGGAGGAGGAAATGACCAAGATCGAATCCGCGTTCCTTCAAGCGGCAATCCGCCGGTGCGGGGGCAAGAAAGTAACGGCCGCCGCCCTGCTGCGCATCAATGCGCAAAAAATGAAGTACCTTTGTCGTAAGCATGGGCTGCAGGGTTAAAAAACGACCCAAGATGGTTTAAATTTTAACCCTCGATGAATTTTGTAGCTTTCATCCAAACCATCTCTGGAAACCTAAGTTGCTGATAACGCATAATTTCAGAGATGCTGATTTACACAAAGGACTTTGGCATAGAAGCTGCTATATCTCTTCACGTCAGCAGTCAATCAAAAAAATAAGCGGGGAGAATAACAATGTCAGTTCTTAAGAAATCCTTGATCGTGAATCGCGCCGCGGCCAAGAAAGCTATCATCGCCAGCAACGCTGCTTCCACGGAATTTGCTTCCACGAGCTCGCCCAAGGCATTGAGAGCGGTGGCTTCGCCCAAGGCACTGAGAGCAGCGGCAGCGCCCAAGGCACTGAGAGCAGCAGCTGCGCCCAAGGCATTGCGAGCGGCGGCAGCGCCCAAGGCATTGAGGGCAACCGCAGCGCTCAAGGCGTTTTGATTAGAGTCGTCTAGACATCTACATGGGGCGGTTTTTTCGGAAAGATTCGATTCTCTCCGACTAACTAGCGAAATAGAGGCCGCAAATAGGCGGTCTCTTTTTTTTGCAGATTACCAGAGCTTACGCTCGAAAAACTCCTTGCCCGCTTCCCAGAACCATCCTGCCACGCTGCGGCGTCTGACCATAATCTTTGCTTGCCCTGACATCCCGGGCATCATTCTGCCGAACGGGTTCGCCACGAATACCCCTGCCACGTAGTAACGTGGCGCGACCATGCCTTTGTATTGCGCGGTCTCTACCAACCCCGCCGCGATCTCTGATGAGGCCGGAGCCACTGAATTTACCTCCGCGCGAATAGGCCCGAACAGGGCGTCGAGCTTCAACGAGACCGGAGCGCCAACCCGCAGCCTATGCATTTCGAACTCGGGAACGAAAATGCGGGCCTTAAGATCCTTAGGGTCGTCAATTTCAATCAGTTCAGCCCCTCGTTCGACGAAGGACCCTGTCAGGTTCCGCACTCCTGGGGTCACAACCGCGCCAGCGATTGGACTGGAGACCTGCAGGGTTGCAGTTTGCTCAACAATCGTCCGATAGTGCTCGATGTCGGATGCTAACTTGGCGCGGGCCTGTCCCCGGTTGCCATTGTTCAACTCGGCTTCTCGGGCCGTCACCTCCGAGACGCTAAGTTGTGTCCGAGCGGTATTGGCTTGCTTTTCCAGGGCAACATTTTTAAGAATGAAGAGCGGAGTCCCGACAGCCACAGACATCCCTTCATCGGCGAGCACTGAGGTAATTTGCGCAGGAACGGTAGCGCGCACCACTGCACGCCGTTGCGATTCCAACACAAACCGGCCAGTCACGGTGTCGCGCCAAACTGGGACAAAGAGCACGATGAGCGCAACGGCTGCCGCGGCCAGTGTTCGACGTGGTGTCCACCACTGTTTGATTTCAGGTTTCTTGTCCAGATAAAAATCTCGCATGAACCTCACCGAAGACCGAACGCGCGACCGAAAAATTAACAACGCCAGTGCCAGTGCCGGCAAGAACGCCCACTGCGGACTGAAATGGAGGGAAATGTTATAGCAAAGACGCACCACAGCAAAGAGGACAACGTAACTATACAAACCGGAAAGTATCGCGTAAATCGCAAATAGCGATCGCCGTCGCCGCGAAAGGTAAGGCACGTCCACGGGAAGTCGGAAAATATGTTTCTTTACCCAACTTGAAACAAATTCGGTGGAACTCTCTTTCAGAGTCGAAATGCCGATTAGTTCGCTGAAAAGATAGTAACCATCGAGCTTCATCAGGGGATTCAGATTCATCAGCACCACCGCGACACCGGTGATCAGCATGATTTTGTAAGTGAAGTCGTGTACTGGACTCCCCGCCGGAGTACCCCACCATAGGATGCTGGCGGTGGCGCAGATCAAGAGTTCCACCCAGATGCCGGCAATAATAGACGCGACCCGCTGCCACTTGCCGCCGTAAATGTAAATTTCACTTACGTCACAGAAGAAGGCAGGGGAAAGATAAATGAGCATAAAGCCCATTTTGTGAACCTTTCCACCATAGTGTTTGCAGGTCAGTCCGTGGGCACACTCGTGGAAGAAGCCGATCCCGCAGAACAATAGCCAGAATTCAGCCAGGTCCTTGGCTCCCTTTTCGGTAAATGTGTAATATCTGACCGTATCGCGCCAAATTTCGCTCCAGCCGCTTAGAAAAATGAGCGCCATCACGCCAAAGATTGACAGCGTCAACAGGGTGAACCACCCTGTATAGGCAAACTTCAGAGCTCCATGGATCCTGGTCAGGAACGTGTCGGGGTCCCAGGCCGATAGGCTCATCTGGGAAAGATCAATAGTCTTTTTTTTCACCCGCCGTTGTCTCTGCTCGTTTAACTTCTGATTGGCGGTGATGTTCTGTTCCAGCGGGCTTTTGTACCAGAATTCGGTTTCTTCAAGAGCATCGGCAAACTCCCGAACTTGCTCTTCCGTATATTCGACGCCGGCCTGCTGGCGATAAAGTTCGGCGATTTGCTTGTAGGGGCGTTCGCCGTTAAAGAGCTGCACCAGGCTCCACTGCTCGGGACTGAACCTGAATAAGTAATTGCCGGCCGAGACCATGGCGACCATTACCATGGCGCCCTCCTCCATTTGCTCGCGAGAGATCAGCTTGGGATGGATTCGTGGATATCCCCTGCTCCTTCGCGCGGGAAGTTCCGGCAAAGCAACGTTGAGGACTTCGGAGAGGTTCATCGCGGGTCGGGGAAGCGGACGTTTGCGGTCATTCCCGGGCGCAAGCTCGCGGAATGGTCTTCGACTTCGGCAGTCACGTCAATGGTATCGCTAGAGGGATCTACAACGGGGCTGACCATGACCACTTTGGCGCGATGCATTTTGTCGCTACCGACTGGCGCCACCACAATCAGCTCGGTGCCTTTATGTACGCGTCCAAGATAGCTTTCGGGCAAAGCGAACTTCATTCGCAACGGTGCGACCGCCGATACCCAGAATAGGCGATCATTCTTTGCGACTTGCTGGCCGGCGCGAACGTAGCGGCGGGCGACCACACCATCGAATGGCGCGGTAATTCTGGTTTTCTCCAACTCCAATTGCAAAGTCTGCAGCGTGCTTTGTGCGACTTTGAGGTCCTCCGCCTGTCGTTGGACTTCGAAGACCGTCGCATCATACTGATACTTGGCCTTCTCTTCTTGCGCTTTGGCGATAATGTGGGCTTCCCACATCGCCTCGGCGCGATCACGTTCGACTCTCGCCACATTGGCTCCAGCTTCCCAGTTTTTCAGGTCGGCATCAACGCTCCGCACTTTGGCTGAGGCTGCATCGCGTTCGGCGGTAAGTTGGCGATCATCCAGTTTGGCCAGGAGTTGGCCCTTCTTCACAGACGCGCCCGCTTCCAGCAGAATTTCTGCAACCAGACCGTCGCGTTGTGCGGCGAGATCGACCTGATTCTCTACGACGATTGGACCGGAGGCGATGTATTCCACTGAGGCGTGCGGTGGATTTGCCTGCGACACCCCAGCATGGGACGGACTGGTCGCAGAAGACGGACGATCAGGCTCGGCAGTGAGCGGAGCCGGGCTCGCCGCCGCCACGGGTGTAGAACTGGAACTGCACCCGGCAAGCACAACCGTGATACCGACAATCCCCAGCAACGCCAAACAGGGCAGCCTTAGCATAGATGACTCCAAATCGAACCTCGCGTTCCGCGACTCATCGTCACTACCAACCAAACCAGGACCACAACTTGCCCCAAATCCACATGGCAGTCCCCCGGAAAAATACGTATCCGGCCGGACGCCAACCCACCGAAACCTTGCCGAGTCCTTGCATCCCGGGACGAATTCTGCCGGTTTCGTTCGAGACGTTCACACGAGCGACAAAGAACCGCTTATCGGACTGAACTTGCCCTTGCGGGCTGACGACGGTCACGGTCCCGTGAAAAGTGTGAACTGGGAAACTCTCGAGCTTGATAGAGGCGCGCTCTCCGGCTCGGAGCAACACGGCGTCACTTTCCGGAATATTGACATCAACGCTGACCTGCGCCGTCTGAACAAGGTCCGCCAGTGTATCGCCCGGCAGCAAACGCCGTCCTGCGGAGTTTTCGATTTGTGGTGTGGTGATGATTCCATCAAATGGAGCGCGGATCGCGGTGCGATCCAGCAACTCGCGGGCGCGGGTCAACTCTGCCCGCCAGTAATCCGCTTTCACCCGTTCAGTTCCGGCCTGGGTTCCATCATTCACTGACAATGCATGATTCATCGAGGCCGCAGCCTCATCGAACTTGGCCTGTGCCGCAGCGGCTTCCGCGCGATAGTTCCAGTCTTCCAAGTTGGCCAGGACTGCGCCTTGTTTCACATAACTGCCTTCGCGCACATAAACATTTTTCACCACGCCATCCAGTGCCGACTGGACATGCGCCATGTGCGCCGAAGTAACCGTAGCATCTCCGGAGACCCGCATGGGAAGCGGGCAGACAACAAGGAACAGCGCTACCGCGGCCGCAAGCGCGACCATCGTTCGCCTTCGCCGTTTCTCCATTGCCATGAAGCGCTGCTTTCTTTGAAGCAGCGGCTCCAGCACATTGATGAAGGGAACTTCGCGATACAACGAGGCGTTGCGCAACGCGACGGTGGCTTGCGCTGCCAGAACGCGAATCATTTCCAAATGCGCTGTGGTCAGGAAATCAGGGTCACTGCTCTCGAATGAGAGAAGGCCCAAGCGTCCCTGATCGTCAATTAAAGGCAGCGCGTAGAACGAGCGCATTCCGGTCTGCGAAAAGTATTCTGCAAACCTGGACTGAATCTCCGGCCGAGTGTCATCAATCTTGTCGCCGTGCTGTGTAACATAGGTCTCGTCGGTCGAGAGCGATGCCCATTCCAGCATGTCTTTCAGAGCGCGAATCATTGGATCGGCGGAGTTGATCTGCGCGGCGCCTGAGACTGCCTTCAGTTCCAGCGAGCCCCTTTGTTCCAGCGCAATCGCGGCGCGCTCAAACGCGATGATCGCTTGCGTGTGATTTACCACCGCTTGCAACACACGGTCCAGGTTCAGAGTTGAAGTGATTTCTTTGCTGATCTGGACCAGCGTTTCCAGAATTTCAACTTTGCGCTCGGCTTGCAGCAAGCTGGCATTGTGCAGCGCCCCGGCGGCGGTTTCGCAGAGAGACAACAACAACGAAAGATCATCCTCATCGAAAGCGCTGCCGTCATGCTTGTTGACCACTTCGACGACGCCAACCAGGTATTCGTGGTCCATGATTGGCGCAGCCATCAGCGAAAAGGCCGCACCCTCCTGAATCCCTGAATTACGCTTGCTAAGTCGCGGATCTGATGGCAAATCTATAAACAAGCCTTCACCACTCTCCGCCACATCCGCAGGCACTCCTTGGTTGGGATGCTCGACCGCCCCAGCCGTTACCGCGGGATCAAAGCCCGAGCGGCTGACCAGGAGCAGGTTCTCGTTGCCATCAACCATCCAAACATTGACTGCCTGCACATTCAAAATTTCCAGGAACTTCGAGGCGATAATGGGCAGGAGCTCGTCCATTTCTAGCGTCGAGTTCAGGACTTTTTCTATGTCGTAGAGTTGCGCGAGTCGTGAGATGGACTGGAGGCTGGAATTGCGCTCGCTTTCGTAATCGACGGCGGAAGCGATGGCGAGAGCGGCGCACTCCACAATCTCAAACACCGGCGCCAGCAGAGTTTCATCCAGCGCGCTCTCGAAAGAGATTAGTTCCAGGCCACCCAGCAGCACGCCTCGATGGAGCAACGGGATGTACGCCAGCGAATAGATTGTGCGTCGAACATCAAGATGCGCATAGTCTTCGCGGGTGACCGCTTCATGATCGCGGATGAAGGCTGTGAGTTTTTGTCCCAGTTCACCCAGCGTCCCTTGGTCGAAGGGGACCACATCCTGGGGCACACGCAGATCGCCGGCAACTGCTTTCAAAGTCCACTGGGGATTGTCCTGGTCCTCGACAACATACAGCGCGACCGCCAAACCGGGGACAAGTTCGGTAATTCGGGCAGAAATCAACCGTGCTCGCGGGATGACTTCGCGTTGGGCGAGTAGAGTGGCAGCAAATTCAGCCAGCAACAGCGACGGGTCCGGTACCTGGGTAGCCATTCAAACAGCTTTGGAGCCTGCAGAGGGGAAGTGGCACTTGCATTTTCCAGCACATTCCCTTAACGTGACCGGACTGTAACAAAGTACCTGAAAGGCTGTCAATCGAAATACTTACGGTCATTTTTCTGGTTTGGGAGTGGCTTTGGATATCAACATTCGCAAGCAGTCTAATGTTCAAATTATCCAGCTTCGTGGAAGTTTGAAGCTCGGTTCGGAGCTCGACAAATTCAAGGTCGCGGTTGATGAACTCCTGCAGGGCGGCGACGGCAATATCGTTTTGAATCTCGCCGAAGTGCCAATTATTGATTCCAGTGGAATAGGAGTCCTGGTGCGTTGCCTAACCTCGCTCAAGCAAAAAGGCGGATCGCTGAAACTGGTAGGCCCATCGAAGATGGTCCTACAAACCCTTAAGCTGGTCGGGATACTCAACCTGTTTGAGGTCCATGAAAGCGATGACGCAGCCGTCGAGTCCTTTAGCTAAGAGGTGGGGGGAAGTGAGAGTTAGGATTTGTGCTCCGGTTCTAGTCATCGTCCTCAGTCTTTTCGCAGTGTCCGAGGATAAGGAGAAGGACAAAGGGAAAGACAATCCCGTTTTCAAGGACGATCCAGTCTTCGTCGGTGCCGGCGACATCGCCAGTTGTGACGATCTATCCGGGGCTTACGCTACCGCGAAATTGATCGAGAAAATTCCGGGCACGGTTTTCGCCGTGGGCGATCTTGCCTATCCCCAAGGTACCGACGAGCAGTTTGCCAAGTGTTACGGACCTACATGGGGTCGCTTCAAAGATCGTACCCGCCCCGCTCCCGGCAATCATGAATACGGGACCCGGGGAGCATCAGGATACGCGCGCTATTTCGGGACTGCTGCCGGCGATCCCGACAAAGCCTATTACAGCTACGATCTTGGGCAGTGGCATATTCTCTCCCTGAACAGCGAATGCGCGAAGGTCGGCGGGTGCGATGAGGCCTCTCCTCAGGGAAAATGGCTGCAGCAGGACCTTGCTCAACGTGTCGCCGGTTGTACGCTGGCATATTTTCACAAGCCCTTGTTCAGTTCTGGCCTGGCGCATGGCAATGATCGGGAGGTGAAACCTCTCTGGGACATGCTGTACCACGCCAGCGCCGATATTATGATCAATGGGCATGATCACGATTACGAACGCTTTGCTCCCCAGGACCCAAACGGTAAGCCCGATCCGGACCATGGAATTCGCGAATTCGTAGTTGGCAGCGGAGGGAAGAACACCCATCGATTTTTCGCTGCCACCCGGCCCAACAGCGAAATTCGTAATTCCGACACCTACGGCGTTTTGAAGCTGACATTGCATCCCAAAAGCTACGACTGGCAGTTCGTTCCTCAGGAAGGGAAGACCTTCACTGACTCAGGCAGCGGCACCTGTCATTAAAGACTGAATGTTTTCGCCTCGCGCAGATCTCGCTTGATAAGGCTTTGTCGAAGTGTTTCACCGAATAATCAATAAAGTTGCCAACTTGAAATAGACGAAGTGAAATAATGCAGAACATGAGTTCGCGCAAGGTGGCGTCTCCGCGGGTGGTCAATATCGCCGATCTCCGGCGCATCGCTGAGCGCCGTCTGCCCAAGGTAGTTTTCGATTACCTCGACGGTGGCGCGGAAGGCGAGGTTACTCTCCGTGAAAACTGTCGCGCATTCGAAGCCATCACATTCCGTCCGCGTCAGGCCGTAGCCCTCGGACAATGCGATCTGCGGACCACAGTGCTAGGGACGGAGATCTCGTTTCCGGCGATGCTCGCTCCCGTCGGCTACAGCCGGATGATGCATCCCGGCGGAGAAGTTGCCGCCGCACGCGCCGCCGGAGAAGCTGGGACGGGATACGTTCTCTCTACCATTTCAGGGCACAGACTCGAAAACGTGAAGGCCGCATGCTCGGGGCCGGTTTGGTTTCAGTTATATCTGGTGGGCGGACGGGAAGTCGCCGAGACCGCAATTGCACGCGCGCGCCAAGCAGGGTTCGCAGCGCTGGTGATTACGATTGATACTCCGGTTGCCGGACTGCGCGAGCGCGATCCGCGCAATGGCATGAAAGAACTCTTGGCAGGAAGTCTATTGGCGAAAGTACCTTTCGTGCCACAGCTTCTTGCCCATCCCGGATGGCTGGCGGAGTTCCTGCTCGATGGCGGCCTCCCCAAGCTGGAAAATATCGTTGTTCCAGGGGAGGGTCCGATGCCGCTGGTTGATGTGACCTCGGCGCTAAGCCGCTCGGCGGTGTGTTGGGAAGATCTTAGCTGGATACGAAAAAGCTGGCCGGGCCCGATTGTCATCAAGGGGGTGCTTACGCCAGACGACGCGCGGCGTGCGGTTGATGAAGGCGCAGCGGCAATCGTCGTCTCCAACCACGGAGGCCGGCAACTGGACGGTGTCTCGGCAACAATACGAGCGCTGCCGGAAATCGTCGCCGCTGTAAAGGGACAGACCGAAATATTGCTGGATGGGGGTGTCCGCCGGGGCACTGATATTGTCAAGGCCGTCTGCCTGGGAGCGCGGGCTGTACTGATCGGACGCGCGTACGCTTATGGACTTGGCGCCGCCGGACACGCCGGAGTGGCACGGGCACTTGCAATCTTGCGCGAAGACGTGGAACGCACCCTCAGATTGCTGGGCTGCGGAACCATCACCGAGCTCAATCCATCGTATGTGGGTTGTCGCAGCGAATTGCGATCTTAAAACCCGGAGGCCGCCACCTGATAAACGGTAGCATCGCTCAAGAGTTTGCGCCGCCAAGACTCTTCCCACATATTTCCTCGAGAATAACGCTCCGAAAAAACAACTGCCCGGCAATCATTGCTGGTTCCGGGCAGTTTGTTTGCGTTTCGTTTAGAGAATATGCACGTTTTCTGCTTGGAGACCCTTCGGCCCCTTGCCAACGCCAAACTCTACCGCTTGACCCTCCTGCAAACTGCGAAAGCCGTTTGACTGGATAGCCGAGAAATGCACGAAAACATCATCGCCTGACTGACGGCTGATAAAGCCGTAGCCCTTGGCGTCGTTGAACCACTTTACTGTTCCTTGTTCCCCTTTGTACCTGTTTCTATTTTTGAATTTCTGCTGAGAAGAATCGCTGCGGGTGAGCTGGGCTGACGCTAGTGCGGAACCAACTATTCAACTGCGGGTGAATCAAACTTAGCTGATGTGGATTTGATGTGGCAGAACTGAAAAGGATTCATCAGCTTGCAGAATAGTTTTTGGTCGCCCGCCTTCCGGGTTGGTGAGTACTCAGCTGCGTGGGAATAAAGAGCGCGACCTCTAATCCCCGGAGTGTTGCGATTGCTGCCACGCTGGGCTTGTCAACTCGATTGTCCAGATGGGAGCGCCTTGATATAGTGGCCCCTCCATTTTTACGAATGCCGGAGCTTTTCCGCCGAGAATCCAGACGTACGTGTCTTGCGGCTGCTTGCCAACGATTGGGGCTACGACTCCTGCGACGCCGCCGAGCTCCACCTTCACGACATAATGCGTCGCTTTATGGGGTGAACCAGCGGTTGTAAGCGTGTCCTCGCCGTGGGGCGTGATCGTGAGTTTCACGAGGCGCGGTTTCGGAGTTGCCGCAAGATAGGAAAGTTTGGTTTCTGGCGCATCAGGGCGGATGTTCTTCAGGATGGTGAGTATCATTCCATTGGCCAAATCCGGCGGAAGGTCGAGATGCTCAGTCTGAACCTTGTCTTTTCCGTTTTCATTGGACCGTACCTGGACCTCGCTGGATGAAGTATCGATGGAGAGGTCCACCGGATGGGGGAACGACGCGCCCTTCTGCACGTGATGATTGCTGAGCAGCCGGAAGTGATCGCGTTGCGAAAAGACAGTAACCTCGTCATCGAGCGAGCCGTCTTTGAAGTGAAAGGTCAATTCAGATATGAGCCGGTCGCCGCGAACCACCTGAATAAGGTCCCCGGCGGCGAGTGTCTCGCCTTGCTGAGTGCGCAGCACGAGAAATCCGTGGACCGTACCTTCGATATAGCGTACCGGGATCTGCTCTGCCTCGAGCGCGCGGGGCTTGAACAGCGTGGCGCTGACCAGCAGGACGCTGAGCAACCGGAAGTTGGCAGGATGTCGAATGCGCGTCGATGTCTCCGGTAATTCCAACGGGCGGTGGCGTCATTCATAGATCCAGCGTCGATCGCACCGCCGGTGCAGGTATCTTAGGACGCCCGGGAGAAATTTTAGGTTGTTTGAGGCCAAAGTGGCGTTCTACGACAGAAGTCTGAACTCAATTGCAGACAACAGGTGCTCCGTCCCACCTGGTTGCAACTGTTCTGTGATCGCCGGCTGAGGGCCAGCGGTCAGCACCCTGGGGATAGAAGACCCGAAACTCTGGAAATACAGGATACCCAGTATTCCCGCGTTCAGAATGATTGGTAAACACTCTTAGGGTCGCGGCATACAAATTGGAGGAGGGAATATGTCTCCGAAGTCCTTCCACCGAGAACGTGAGGCTCGCACTTGGCGTGAGCGAGCGAGGATCTTCGGTCCAGCAGCTCTCCTCTCGCTACTTGCCCTGATTGTCACCTACCACTTTGTTCAACCCGCTCCCCCGCACCACATAGTTTTTGCGACAGGGCAGGAAGGCGGCGCCTATTATCTTTTTGGCCTGCGCTATCAAGCCCTGCTCGCGCGCGAAGGCATCGACGTCACCGTGCGTCCGACTTCCGGGTCCGTCGAGAACATCGATCTGCTGAAGAAAGGAAAGGCGGACGTTGCCTTTGTTCAGGGCGGGACCGGAGCAAGCGTCGATGCCCCCGGATTGCGCTCCCTTGCAAGCCTTTACTACGAGCCCATCTGGATTGTGGTGCGAAAACACACGTGCATCGAGCAGCTATCCGATCTCAAAGGACACCGCATTGGAATTGACCAAGAGGGCAGCGGAACCCGCCAGGTAGCTCTTCTTCTGCTGCCGATAGTGGCATCGATCCCAAGGCTGCAAACCTTCTGCCGATCGGGGGAGAGGAAGCCGCGGGGGCCCTCCGTGCGGGAAAACTTGATGCAGCATTTTTCGTCATCTCTCCACGCGCTCCGATTGTGCGGGAGGCTCTTGCCATCCCTGGCGTCCGCCTTCTGAGCATAAAGCGGGCTCCGGCCTACGCACTGCAACACCACTTTCTCACCGTGTTGACCCTGCCAGAAGGAGCGATGGACTTGCGAGCAAATCTCCCACCTCGCGAAACCGCGCTTCTTGCCCCGGCGACCACCCTCGTCGTCGGCGAACAGTTCCATCCGGCATTGGCAGAGCTGCTCCTGAGCCTCGCACGCCATATCCACAGTGAGCCCGGACTGTTTCGAGCAAGCCGGAGACTTTCCCTCGTCCAAATTTCTGGATTTCCCTACCAGCGATGCCGCGAAACGCTTTTTCAACTCCGGCCCACCGCTGCTGCAGCGTTATCTGCCTTTTTGGGCCGCCGATCTGATCGATCGACTCAAGATCATACTGCTGCCACTGATCACGCTCATTTATCCGCTGTTCAAGCTGGTGCCGCCTACCTACGATTGGCGCATGCGGTCGCGGATCAACCGCTGGTATAAGGATTTGCAGGCAATCGAGGAGGATATTGAGGTTCGAGAACCGAGCGCAGATATTGGTCCTAAACTTGATGAACTTGACCGTTTGGAGGCAAACGTCGGACGACTGTCGGTCCCTCTTTCCTATGCCAATCCGCTCTACACGCTACGCAGTCACATCGCGCTGCTACGAGACGAACTACGCCAAGGCCGACAGCCGAAGCAGCACTAAGACCGAAACCGAAACTCGCTACGCGACAATTGCGGGTGTTGTCGCAAGGAGCTAACGTGAAAAGTATATGGGCAGGCGCATCCTTGTTGGCTACGTTTCTGCTAGCGTTTGCCTGCGGCGCGCGCGCGCAGACCTCACCCCAAGCGGCCGACCTCGGCGGCACGTCCTGGGAACTCGTGAAGTTCGAAGGCAGCGACGGAAAAGGCTAACACCCGACGACCGGTCGAAGTACACGGTTACCTTTGAGGCAGATGGTCGGGTGAGTGCGCGAGTGGATTGCAACCGTGGAACGGGGACGTGGACATCTTCAGGACCGACTCAACTCCAGTTCGGTCCGCTCGCGGTCACGCGGATGATGTGCTCGCCCGCACAGCTCAACGATCACATCCCTAAGCACTGGGAGTACGTGCGCTCGTACATCTTAAAAGATAGTCATCTCTTTCTTTCGCTGATGGCGGATGGAGGCATTTACGAGTTCGAGCCAGTCAGCGCAACGGGAGTGGCGGCAGAACGGGTAAAGGGAACGGCCACTTATCGGGAGCGTATGGCGTTACCACCCAACACGGTTTTTGAGGCGACTCTGGAAGATGTCTCAAGGGCTGACGCCCCGGCCGAAGTGATCGCCCGAGTCCGCATCGAACATCCCGGCAATCCTCCCATCCCGTTCGAAATCACTTACGACCCTTCGCGCATCAATCCTTCCCACCGTTATGCCGTGCGGGCCCGTATCCTGGTGGATGAGAAACCCTTCTTCATCACTGGCCAGCATTATTCGGTTTTCACCGCGGGGCAGAGCCATGCGCTTGCGTTGTTGCTGCGGCGCGCTGGCGCCTCCACTCGGGCACATGGAAGTTCGGAAACGTCGGCAAATCAAACCTCCACCTCTGGTGGGACCGCAACGGCGTCGCTGGAAAACACCTACTGGAAGCTGACCCGCCTCGGCGAAACAACGATACGCATGGCTTCGCAAAAACAGGAACCTCATTTTGTTCTTAACTCCGAGTCTCATCGCGTCAATGGATCAGGTGGCTGCAATCGGCTAGCGGGCAGCTATGAGTTGCACGGCGACCGGCTCACCTTCAGTCAGATGGCAGGCACGATGATGGCTTGTCTGGAAGGCATGGAGACGGAGAAGGTGTTCCTGGATGTACTGAAGCAAGTGAACAGGTGGAAGGTCACTGGACAGCAGCTTGAGTTGTTTGACGCTACTGGCAATCTATTGGCGAGTTGCGAGTCGCGTCACTTGAAGTGAAAGTGACAGCGTGGCGGCGCGAAGCAGCACGTTCAAAGTCAGTGAGAACCGAGATCGTCTAGCTGCATTACTGGATAGATAGCACTTACCTTCTGGGGCTGCGCTTGTCAGGGGTACGAAGCCAGCCCGAATAACGGGCAACCCTGAAATAATCCCAAGGTAAGGCTAGCCGACTTCTGATTATCTGGTTGCTTCAGCAAGCCCCAATAGGTAGTGTGGAGGCGTGCCCCGACCGTCATTCCCAAAGACGCTCCGCCAGTTTCACTCCGACTTTGCCACGGAGGAAGCCTGCCAGCGATATCTGGCAGCTTGTCGGTGGCCGGACGGGTTCACGTGTCCGCGATGCGGGCATACGCGAGCCTATGAGTTGGTGAACCAGCGGCGCCATCAATGCTGCAAGTGTCGCTAGCAGGTCTCGTTGACATCTGGAACTATCCTCCATCGGACGAAGATTCCTCTGACCTACTGGTTCTGGGCCGTGTATCTGATGACCACTGACAAGCGCGGCGTGTCCGCCCTGCTTCTGCAGCGTCAACTGGGCCTGACCTGCTACGAGACCGCATGGATGATGCTGCACAAACTCCGCCGGGCGATGGTGAATGCGGCTAGGGAACCTCTGCGCGGCGAGGTAGAGGTGGATGAGACGTGGATTGGTGGTGAACAAGCTGGCCTCCGGGGGAGCCGACAGCTCAAGCAACGAAGGGCAGCTCTTGTCCTAGTGGCGGTTGAAAAGCGCGGCAAAGCTTCGGGTCAAGTCCGCATGAACGTGATTCCCGACTTCAAGGCCGTCACCATCATGTCGTTTCTCACCGAGCACGTCGCATCTGGGGCCACTATCTATACGGACGGCCTTAAAAGGTTCTCAGGTCTGTTAGAGGCTGGTTTTAAACCTGTCGCCGGTAGCCAACCTCTCCGGTCGCAGTTGCGCAAAGCCGCGAAGTCCGCTGTCCCGCTTGCCGATCGGGCGATTGGAAACCTGCAACAGGGGCTGATCGGAACCTACCACGGAGTGAGCAAGGACCAACTTCAGGTTTACCTCGATGAATTCGTCTTTCGGCACAACCGTCGCAAGACGCCGGCGGCCGCATTTCAGACACTCCTTGGCTTCGGGACCGCTCACAGATCAACTATGTACGAGCAGATTCGGGGAGCGAGGGATCTCAACCCCAACCTGTTGGGGCTTGCTGAAGCAACCAGATAATCAGAAGCCGCCTAACTGGGAGTTGGCGCGTGTGGCTCGATGCGATCAAGATCACCGGCTTTTATGCGCCGGCGTTGCGGGCGTATTTCGGATCGTTGAGATACAGCAACACCGCAGCAGAATACGCGGATGAGTTGATCTAAATTGCTAATGTCTGAGGAAAGGCTTTGAGACAAGCGCAAAACAAGCACGGCATTCTGCTTTTGTTTCCAAGTCGGGTGGAAGCACCTGCCCCTCAGACTTCCGGATGTTGCCAATGCGAGAGGCTGGAACGTCAATATAAACGCAGCATTCGTGAAATCTCTTCCGTCGTTAGAACGAGATTTCCTAGGCGACAAATTGCACGAATTGCATAAATGGCAGGACATCCGAGACAGGCGTGTGAGCGCGATGAACGAGCACAGAAAATCTCACAGTCCGACAACGGCAGTCTCGCCGTAATCCACAGGAGAATAAATATGCGAGTTCTACGAGTTTTTGTGTGCTCTGCTGCTGTTTGCTGTGACGGCACTTGCTGCTGACGACCGGTTCACTGGTACCTGGTCTCTGCGGCATTTCCGAATTGCTCAGGGCCGCGTAAGAAATGTGGCGTTTGTTGACGTTTTGCTGCGAGACCATTTTCCTGTACCTTCTTAATCGCTACACGGCGAACGTAGCGTACTGCCTCAGCGCGGGAAGTTAACGTTGGGGCAGTTCATTTTTTAGCTCAATCCGCTTTATACAAAAAATACTGGCCCTCGGCGGCGTTCGGTAGCCCGAAGGCTAAGCGCGGCACGAGGGCCGTGGTCACAGTGACACTTGCAAAATACTGACATCTCCCTGGTGAAGGCAAGCGTCATAAACTGCCACTCTGATTTAATGGTGTTACACTCTAGAAGTCCTTTTACACATCCCTCCGTCGTGCCCCCTTCAGGCGTCGGTCTCTTGTGCAATCTGATTCGCATCGGAGGCAAATATGCTGCTCAACAGCACGGGCGTTATATCCATGTCGCAACATGCAGAAGAGTCTGCCTTGTTGCGATGCAAGATCGAGGAACTGAACAAGAATACTGTCATTTTGATCGCTCAAGCTGAGAAATTACTCCAAGAATCGAAACAGCTAACGGCACAGATCGAGTCTCTCGAAAGTCCCAGCACGAAGCCGAAGCACCAGTGTTAGGGATGCTACCGGATCATCCCTGCTTGTGCATGCCGGATGCGCCGTCCGGTACGCCCGCATCATTCTTTTTGCGATAAACTCGCTTTTTATGCCACGTCAGCGCAACTTCGATCTCGACAAGAGTCACGTTCGCTGGTAGCTTCGTGTCCGCATTGCGGCGCGGAGATTCCGCCAACACGATCCAAGAGGCAGGAACAGGCCCTGGGAGCCTGAAGGCCCTGGGAACCTGGAGGCCCTTTGGAGCCTGTGCTACAGGGGACACAGGTAAGGTGCAAAGGGGAAGAGCGTTAAGGCCCAATCTCTCGCGGATTACCTGCATCCCACGGTACGATACCAGACCAAACTCTGTGGAATTTCAATCAGGCGAACCCTGCAAGTTGAGAGATCATCCTCAGGGGGTAGAGCTAAGGGGTTGGTGTCGTCAGGCGGCTTGGTGATTCCATCGTTGATCCAACTTCGCCATCGCATCCATCATCATCTGCTTTTCCACGTGTGAGCCGGGATCATTGCCTATCAGTCGTGCTCTCGTGCGCATGAGATAAAGTGCAGCTTCGACTAAGGTGCGGTGTTCGTGGTGATCCGGCTCCACCATTGCTGTCCGATAGACAGCAAACCATTCAGTTCGTAATTTAGACATAAGAACCGCCAGCCCCAGTGGAAATATCAAAGGCCGACGGATTGAAACAAAGATTTGCTTGAACCACCGAGCCTAAGCTCTTCGCATTGGGACTAATTGAAGCCTACGCCTAGTCCTACTCTGATTCAACGAGACGGTTCATTTTGGCATGCGGATGGCGCACAGTTCCGCCGTTGTTGGGGTACTATTCCTGTATCCGCTTGTGAGGGCTGTATGCTTCATAAGGGCCAAGAAAGTTCGTCCCGCAAATTGGTCTGGGTCGAAGGGCAGAGTTTCGGAGGATGGGGATGCTCTGAATGCACTTGGTTTTTTAGAATTTCTGGCCCGCCCACTGGTAAATCACTAGACGAAATGAAGCTGAATTTTCAAGTGCAACTCTCCGAAGAGTTTGCGTCCCACGCTTGCGCCAATCACGCTCGGATCAAAAAGCCGAAGCTTGCCTCGTAGTCAGCAATGCATCATTCCGCATCGGGACGTGAATGCGCTGTGACCCTCCCGGCAATGGGGCGCAAGGGCGGGAAGATCGGCGTAGGAGTCAATTTCTATGATGGTACTGATCTCGATGAAGACCTTGTTAATGTTGATTGGCGTAATTGTGGGGGTTTTTGTCGCGGTCAGGGTAGTCCGAAATTCAAAGTAGGCCACTACCCTTTGACCCTCCCTGTTGCGAAGTGGCTCAGGGGCACAGTAGTATGTGTTCGTTTAGTACGCCCTTCCCCACGTAGCGAAGCCCAGTGATTGCACCTGGGCTTTTTGCTTGCGCCTGGAAGCGTCCAAAGGCGTACTGAAACTTTGTTGTTCTCAGGTGGGGCCACAGGGCTTTGTTCGATACAATACAAAACTTTATTTACATTGCAACTGAGTAGGGACGATTATGCCGTAACCGCCTCTTCCTACTCTGATCCTTTGGCAATCGCTTGGCAAAGCCCTTCTACAAAAATCCGAGCAAGCCAGTTCGTGCAGTCCCGTTTGCGAAGCCACTCGTCCTCTGCATCGAAGATGACCCGATTTATTTGCATTTGAGAAAGGCCGTTCTTGAAAAATAGGGGTATAACGTCGTCGGCGTCACTAGTGCTGATGATGCGTTGGGGACGCTTTGGGAAGCTCCTGTGTGCTGCATCATTGCCGACCACATGCTGCAAGGGCAAACGGGCGTTCAAATGGCCCAAGTGATGAAGAAAATCAAGCCAGACGCGCCTATCATCGTCCACTCGGGCACAGTCCCAGAGACAATCCAGGGCATAGATGTGTACGTCAATAAAGGTGAGCCGACAGAGACATTCCTGAAAATTGTCAGCGATGTCATCCAGCGGTACTGCTCTTAAAGACCCTTTTCTTGCTTCAGTCTTTCTTGCACTTGCCGCAACTCTTTGCAGTAAGGGCACTCTGGGTCAGAACAATACGGTGACCCTGCCGATTGTGGCTGCTTGTGCGGTTGCGGAATGGGCTGGCTTGCCGTGTTGCCTCCACGTCGAACCAAAGGTAAGTAGAACCTTACCATTTATTAACCTCTGGCGCATGCGAAAGTTGCGTTGACCTTTGCCCGAATACCATTGCCCCATGCGGGTTCACGTGTCTCATCGTAGATTCCAAGTCCTTGGTCAGCGCAGCCTGTTCAACCCGCGAAGATGAAGGGCTAAGAAGATTGTTGCGCATTTTGGGCAGAGTGCTACACAATCATCCAACGCTTGAAATGCCCCACGCCTTCGGGAACCGCTGTTTAGTCCCTTCACACCCTGAGCAGCGGCTTCAATTTATTTCAAATAAGTTATTGAAAACGCCGAAGAGCTGAGGGAATTCGGCGTCCAGCAGCGGAGCGGAGGCGACGTCCGTTCTCCCAGTCTTTTTTTTTCCACTGAGCGATATAGAGATATTTCCCCACCAACGCCAGCAAACCTCCGGCGAGTTTCATTTCTGGTGTTGTTCCCAGTCCAAAATAGATTCGCTTAGCTTCAGCCGATCCTCGGGATCCATCTCGGTGAAATCAATCCCGTTCCCAACCTGAGGATATTTTGTCGCTACGATACCTTTAGCACTGATCGGTCCTCCTTCGAGCGAAAACACCAAATCAAGATTCGTGCCGATATCCATCGTGAACATAGTTTCGATATAGCATCCACAGAGACTGAGCTCGTCAGTCGATGTCCGCATCGGCGCGGAACCAGCGAAGTGCAGCTCAACCGGTACCTTGGCCGTCACTCTCGGATAACGGCGTCGCTCAGAATCACTTTTGGGGCTATGAGGCACTTTGGGCGCGAATATACGGCTAGATTACCTTGAAATCAAGTCCGCAAATTCCTGTTAATCCGCTCCGCGAGAGGATCGCCGGAAAGCCGAAAACCGCACAAAAGCGCTGCTCAGTATCTGTGGCAGCAAGCGATATCCGGGACATTAAATCAAGAATTGGCATAGTTTCCTGTTAGCCGACCACTCCCCCACAACCGGCTGAACGCTTGACCGCCAAAGCTGGAGGGCACGAAGTCGTCGCGCTCTCCTCGGCTACGAACGATATAATCCTCCCGGAGGATCGCATGGGAACAGGAGCTCTAGAGGCCGCGTTTGACCGGTCATTAAAGGACCCTGCCGGTTTCTGGGGCGAAGCAGCGGAAGCCGTCTATTGGTACAAAAAGTGGGAGAAGGTGCTCGACGACAGCCGTCAGCCGTTTTATCGCTGGTTCGTCGGCGGCGAAGTGAACACCTGTTACAACGCCCTCGACCTGCACGTTGAACAGGGCCGTGGCGATCAACCCGCACTGATCTACGATAGCCCCGTTACCAACTCCACCAAAACGTTTACTTATCGCGAACTGCGTGACAAGGTAGCCGGTTTTGCTGGAGCGCTCGCGCGCTTGGGCGTTGGTAAAGGCGATCGCGTGATCATATACATGCCGATGGTTCCTGAGGCGGCCGTGGCAATGCTCGCGTGCGCCCGCCTGGGAACAGTCCACTCCGTGGTATTCGGCGGCTTCGCCGCAAACGAACTGGCGGCGCGCATCGACGATGCCAAGCCAAAAGTTATCGTTTCCGCCTCGTGCGGTGTAGAGGTGAAGAGAATAATTCCTTACAAACCCCTCCTCGACGACGCGCTTCGAATCGCCAGTCACAAACCTCAGAAATGTGTCGTCCTTCAGCGCGAAATGGAGTGCGCCGAGCTTGTAGTAGGCCGCGACTGCGACTGGGATGAAGTCATGGACGCGGCAAAGCCACACGAGTGCGTTCCGGTGGCCGCAACGGATCCTCTCTACATCCTCTATACTTCCGGCACCACCGGGCAGCCGAAGGGCGTGGTTCGTGACAACGGCGGCCATCTTGTGGCCTTGAAGTGGACGATGAAGAACGTCTATGGTGTTGACCCCGGCGATATCTACTGGGCGGCTTCGGATGTTGGTTGGGTCGTGGGCCACTCTTATATCGTCTACGGGCCGCTGTTCCACGGGAATACGACGATCCTTTACGAGGGCAAACCCGTCGGCACACCGGACGCGGGGGCATTCTGGCGCGTCATTTCCCAGCACAAAGTGAAAGTCATGTTCACGGCGCCTACGGCTTTCCGTACCATCAAGAGGGATGATCCCGCTGGGGGGCTAATCAAGAACTACGACCTCTCAAATTTCAAAGCGCTGTTTCTGGCGGGTGAGCGATGTGACCCAGATACGTTGCACTGGGCCGAAGACCATCTTCAGGTTCCGGTGATCGACCACTGGTGGCAGACGGAAACGGGATGGCCGATCTGCGCCAACTGTCTCGGTATTGAATTGTTGCAGGTGAAGGCTGGCTCGCCAAGCAAACCCGTCCCCGGCATGGACGTGCGTGTTGTCGACCCTCACAACCGGGAGATGAAGCCTGGCGAGATTGGTGCACTGGTCGTCAAGCTACCTCTGCCGCCAGGAACGTTCCTGACCTTGTGGAATGCCGACGAGCGCTTCGTTGCTTCCTACTTTTCACAATTCCCCGGATACTACACGACAGCAGACGCGGGGTATGTGGACGAGGATGGTTATGTGTATGTCATGTCGAGAACAGATGACATAATCAACGTGGCAGGGCACCGGCTGTCCACAGGCAGCATGGAGGAAGTTCTGGCCTCTCATCCTGATGTAGCCGAGTGCGCGGTGGTCGGCGTACATGACGAACTGAAGGGACAGATTCCAGTGGGTTTCCTGGTGCTCAAAAAAGGGGTTGACCGCGATCCACATGAGATTGTCAGAGAGGTAGTGCAGATGGTCCGGCAAAGGATCGGCCCGGTGGCGGCGTTCAGGACTGCGGTGGTTGTGCCAGCTCTGCCTAAGACGCGGTCCGGGAAGATTCTGCGTGGCACAATGCAGAAGATTGCCGACGGTAACAATTATAAAATGCCCGCTACGATCGATGATTCGAGCACCTTGACCGAGGTCGCGGAGAGATTGAGGCAGGTAGGATACGCCAAAAAACAGGGCGCCAGCTCTGTCTCTTCAGGCTCTTGATCAAGCTGCTGCAACATGGTGAAGCGGGCGAACTAAATGGGCGCGACCGCCAGAGTGCCTGGATCACGGGCAAGCCGGAAGTAATAATGTCATCAAACGTGCGCCCATACCGTCATCGAATGGATAGATGTCTAATCTTGCCCAATTGCAGACAACAGGTGCTCCGTCCGACCTGGTTGCAACTGTTCCGTAATCGCCGGCTGAGGACCAGCGGTCAGCAGCCCGGCCAATTCTGCAACTTGCTCACGAAGTTCCGGGACGGCAACAGACTCCCAAAGTTGTCCTTTGCGAAAAGGCCCAGCGGTGTAGAGGAAGTTCGAAGCGACCCCGTCAGAGTCGATTAAGGCGCCGTTTTCGGCAACGTCCAGTCCCTGAAACAACTCGTCAGGACGAACCGACCCTTTCTCCATCAGGTTGGTGAGCAGAGGGCTGGATATTTTGCGGCAGTCGCTCTCCGGACCGGTGCAGTTGATCACGCGATCCACACACAGCTGATTTAGTTTTCCAGTCTTGCGATCGCGATAGGTGACTTCTGCTCCCGCCGGTCCTTCGCGATAGGCGGTGATTCGTCCGGCGTGTGCTTTGATCTTTCCGCTTTGCAATTGTGCATTGATCACCGATCCAATGACCGGAGCTACGCGATGGCGATGCGTATCCCAGTACGATCGCAGGTGTCGCAGAAATCTTCGCTTTTCGTCCAAGGGGAGTGACCGCCAGATGGATGGCATAACCGGACGCAGGGAATCAATCACGCTGCGCCAGTTACCACCACTGGATTCCGTCAGTTTTATTTGCGCCAGCAGCATACGCAATAGGCCACGAGCGGTGCGCGGAAAATCGGTATTGCTGAAGGACTGGAGCGCAACCGGGCCGTTGTGGGTCCGCGGCAGCAGACCATGCCGCGAAAGCATGTGGATCACTCCGCGGAATTCCTGCTGCCGCAGAGCCAAGGCCTGGTCCACGCTGGTCAGCCCTGAGCCGATCAGCAGAACGTTGCCGTCCTGCGGCACTGTGTTCAGAGCATCGGAAGCCCATGCGCTAGAAACATATCGGCGATGGTGGTCTGTTCTACCAGGAAGATAAGGGTCACTGGCAGGAAAATTACCCAGAGCAAGTACGACTTTGTTGGCAAAGACTCTGCGACCACTACGGCAACGAATCTCTGCCACGCCGCGCACGTGAGCCATTGCTGTGGCTTCGTCAGCTATCCACTGCAGTTGGCCCGGACTCCGTTCTTCTTGGTCCCGCAACACCGACTCGATGTACTGGCCGTAAAGGCGGCGGGAAAGAAAGTCGCAGGAATTGACTCCGGAGTCATAGTTCAAGCGTGCCCAGCTCAGGAAGTGCGTGGGTTCGTCTGGAAAAGCGCTCATGTTTTCGGCGGGCACGTTCAACAGATGGCGGGAGCATTGCGTGCTGTAAGCGAGTCCGCGTCCTGCACGTGAGCTGTTTTCGATCACCACTACACGAACCGGAGCACTCGCACTCGCCTGGCGAAGCAACTGTGCCGCCAGCGTAGCTCCGGTAAATCCGCCACCCACGATGGCGAATGTCTCTTCTTCTTTGTTGAAGTACGCCGCCATTCGCCACCTTAGGTACAAATGTCTATTAACATACTAGACATGCACGTTTAGTGCCACGCCGCTCTCTCATTTCCTCTCTCAACATCAAGCACTTAACCAACTCAGGATGCCGTGGGAAGCTAGCTGACGAAACAAATTAACCATACCGGTGAAAGGCCTTTCCGGCGGTGAGACTTGGAGGACGGGGTGGGAATCGAACCCGACGATGATCGGCTTTGCAGGCCGATGCCTTGCCACTTGGCTACCCGTCCGCACTCGAGAGTCTGCGGGACTTTCTACTATTTGAGTACTCGGGTGAGAGCGACAATAATTGCGGTCCAGAAACTTACGGACAGAAACGCGGTGAATGTCCAAGTAAAGAGGAAGGTCATAGGGAATCCTCAATAAAGTATGTCTATCAATATACTAGACTATAGGAGATTTCGTCAAGCAGTTTGCGAGGACTGGTATTCGTGCAGTTAGTTCCAATGCTTCTGGTTGATCTAATAGCAATGCTCGACAGATTCGCGTCAGGCGCAGACTGTAGTTCCTTAAGAAATACAAAATGCCCAGTTCAGCTTTTTGAACCTGCTGACAAACCCGCTCACGCTGAAGGCATCCTAAGCTGCGCGAGGGCAAACGTGTCGAACTCCGATCTGACTTCGATTCTCTTCATACTCCTGCTTCTGGTCGGGTTGGCACAATTGCTCGGCTATTTCTTCGTGAAACTCCGGCAGCCGAAGGTGGTCGGCGAAATCCTGGCTGGCATTGTTCTGGGCCCGGCCCTAATCGGCCGATTGCCGTTCGCGTCGGGTCTGATGGAAGCCACGAAGCATCAGGTAAACATTTTGAATTTTGTTTACTGGCTGGGCTTGCTGCTGCTGATGTTCCTGTCTGGGGCGGAAACCCGACAACTGTTCACTCGCGAAGAGCGCCGCGAAGTGGGTTGGCTGGCCATTGTGGGTACGGGCATACCATTCATCCTCGGGCTGGTGCTAGGTCCGTGGCTTATTAGCCCCGCGCTCGCGGGTCCTAACGGCAACCGCATTTCTCTGATTATTATTCTTGCTGTCGGAGTCGCTGTAACGTCGGTTCCGGTTGTTTCAAAGATTTTCGCCGACTTGAAGATACTGCACACCCGCTTCGCGCGACTGGTTCTTGGCGTCGCCGTGCTGGAAGACATCGTGCTGTGGCTGGCGCTGGCGCTTGCAACCGCGATGGCCGGGAAGACCGCGCTCAATGGCCGGCAAATGTCGTATCACCTGATCACGACTATTGGGTTCTTCGGACTGGGACTGACGATCGTTCCGCGGATCGTAAAGCGAATTAACAAGTCTCGGTTCAACATAATCGCAAGACACTCGCCGGTGGCTTATGCCATTGCAGTTTTGCTGGGATATTGTGTGGTCGCTGGGGCGCTCGATGTCAGCGTGGTATTTGCCGCGTTTCTTGCCGGCTTCGCCGTCGTGCACAAGAAGCGCAAACTGTTCTCCGAAGCGCTCGATGCCATAGGGAAGGTATCGTTCGCGTTCTTTATTCCTGCGTACTTCGCGCTTGTGGGATTGAAGCTCGACCTGGTTCGCGGCTTGTCGTTGTCGATGATGGCCGCCTTCATCGTCGGAAGTTGTGTCGTCAAGATTCTTTCCGTATCACTGGCGGGGCGCTTCGCAGGATTCCGCGGGTTGGATCTAATCAATCTCGCGATTACGACGAACGCACGCGGCGGTCCAGGTATCGTCCTTGCCAGCGTGGCATTTGATGCCGGGATCATCAGCCCAAAGTTCTACACGACACTGGTAGTAGCGGCTGTCCTTACCTCGCAGATCGCAGGCGCGTGGCTCGACTATGTGTTGCGCCGAGGCTGGCCGTTGCTAGCGCCAGCTGCCACGGGTGAGCCGGCGATTGTCCCGGCCGAAGAAAGTCCGACCGCTGCCTGAGTGCGGCTGAGGCGAACACTTCGGACAATCTTCGTCGTTGGAGCGCGGTAGTTCGATACGAACCGTTGTGGGCTACTCAGAGATTGCTTCGGGGAAAGCCGTTGAGTGCGCAGAACGCTCTACCGCAATTCTGAAGCTGGTCTCTTCGGACACTTCATCTGCCGACTCCTCGCCGGTAGCGGCCTCGACGGGGATTTGTGGAGTCGCAACCATCAGGCTGCCGCCGAGTTCCAGGCCGTCCTCAAAGTCTTCATCCGATTTCAAATTGAATGCTGCACGCAGCGCGAGTGGGGTGAGCAACGTTGTGAGCAGAACTACGGCGACCATCACCGCGACTTCCGATCGTCCAAAAATGCCGCTGCTTGCGCCCATGGCAGTTACGATTAGGCCGACCTCACCGCGTGAGATCATGCCGCACCCAATTCGCAGGCTGCGCACCCAATCCATACCTGAAGCCAGCGCCGCAAATCCGCAACCGACCAACTTCCCGACCACGGCCACCACGAACACCACCACCAGCAATGTCCAGTGTCCGGCGAGAGCTCGGTAATCGCTGGAGAGGCCAATCGCCACAAAGAAAAGTGGAATAAACAGACCATGCCCTATGGCACTAAAGCTACGTTCAACGTCCGCCTTGTACTCCGAGCCGGCAAACACGTATCCCAGAAGATAAGCTCCGGTGATGCCCGCAACGCTTCCCAACCACTCCGCAGAAATCGCGTAAAGCATGATCAGCGCGAATACGCAACTCGGTACGGCTTCATTCGCAGAAAGTTTGCGCAGTTGCAGGATCAGCGGATCCAGAAACTTGTGTGCGGCGCCGTAGCCAATCCAAAAAAATAATCCGACGCAGGCGGCGATGACGAACATTTGTACGATTAAAGGATGATGCGCCGCCGGACCCATATGCTGCTGCAGCCAGGCGCTGGCCATGGGCGCCATCCCAAACGCCTGGACTTTCGCGGTGCTGCTGGAAGCAGCCAGGAATGCCAGAACGAACAGTCCCATTACGTCATCGATTACGGCGGCCCCCAAGATGACGCTCGCCTCAGTTGAAGCCATTTTGCCAGCATCCATTAGAGTGCGCGCGGAAATGGAAACACTGGTAGCGGTCAGCGCCCCGCCCATGAAGCAAGCTGTGGGCCACGACAATCCGAGCAGGTGACCAACTCCGGCGCCGAGAAAGAAAGGCCATATGACGCCGGAAAGCGCGACCAGAAAGGCGGTCAGGCTCGCCTCGCGCATACGATCAATGTCGGTCTCAAGCCCGGCAATAAACATCAAGACCAGGCCGCCGACTTGCGCCATTAACATCAGCGCGCTCGAAGCTTCTCCACCCTGAAACAAATGCATGTGGAGTAGATTCAGAGCGCCTGGCCCGAGCAGCACTCCGACGACAAGCTCCCCTAGGATCGGCGGAATGCCGATGCGCGAGAATAGGGAAGCCACAAGCTTCCCGGCAGGAAGCAAGATGGCAACTAAGAGCGCGAGTTGAAGGGCCGGCTGCATCCTTTAAACAAAATCGAGCGCAGCCTCGGAGCGATCCCGGCGCGTCCAGAGGCGGCGCAGCGGTCTCATGAACGAGCGCCAGGGCGTTCCGTAGCCGCCACGTTCAATTCCTTCGCGTTTCATGGTCCGGATGGTGGCCGCCTGCTTGCGCGCCAGTTCCGATTGCGCCAGATTCTGCGCCAGCAACCCAGCCAGCTTGGTGTGTTCCTCGGCTTTGTTAATCACTCGCAGTCTCATCCACAGCTCGCCCAGCTTGAGCTGCGCGATAAAGCTATTTGGAGCCAGCCGGACCGACTCGCGAAGTTCCTCGATGGCTGGATGGACATCGAGGTTCACGCACAGCGCCATGCCGAGAAGCACGCGCAATTCTGAAACCTCGGGAAATTGGGCTACACAGTCCTTCAACTGTGTCACCAAGTTGGCCTTCTCCCCTTTTTCGAGAAGATAGGGATCGGAAAACATTCGCAACAGCAAGCCTTGGGTTTCAGACGTGATGGAAGAGAGCGCCAAGGAAGAAACTCGCGCCCTCAACGCGCTCTTCGTTTGCGCAGTGTTCAGCACAATTTCCATATTTTCGTTGTTCATGAAATTGACTCCTGCCCGGGTCAATGATTTGAAACTTGCGCGCTAATTAACTTCACAACAGCGGCGAGATGCAGAAGCTTTCTGCATCCCGCCGCTGGTCGTCGCTACGTTTGGCCGACGCTACGCGACAGCCATAGCATGAGCATGCGTCATCACTTCGGGCTCCGGACGGAAGACAAACTCGGGATAGCCAAGCTGCCCCATTTCCGGAATATCCAGACCCGCCATTTCAGTCTCGGCAGAAACCCGCTGCCCGACGAAATACTCGAGCCCAAGATTCAGTAGGAAACTGAAGGTGAAGACGAAGCCCAGCAAGGTGGAAATACCGACAAGCTGTGCAACAAGCTGGCTTGCGTCCCCGTAGAAAAGCCCAGTGACTGAGCCCGTCACGCCATTCCAGCCGCCGCCGTAGTTGCTCGTCCCGTCGGCGAATAATCCGACGGACAGTACGCCCCACAGACCGTTGGTTCCGTGAACCGAAATGGCCCCGACGGGATCGTCAACTTTCAGCACGTTTTCGACAAACGCGCAGCTTACGCAGACCAGAACGCCCGCGATAAGGCCAATGATGCAAGAGTTGACTGGGCTGACGAATCCGCTTGGCGCCGTAATCGCGACCAATCCAGCAAGCAAGCCGTTGCCGCTCATTGAGGCATCCGGCTTACCCTTCAGTGCCCACATATAAAGGAGGGCACCAAAAGTTCCGGTGCAGCCTGCCAACATCGTGTTGACTGCAATCGAGCCGATGCGCAGGTTGCCGTTCGCGGAGGCTCCCAGCGTGCTGCCCGGGTTGAATCCGAACCAACCGAAGGCCAGGATGAAGCAGCCGATCAGCACTGCCGAGATATCGTGGCCGATGATGGGATTACTGGATCCGTCGCGGTTGTACTTGCCAATTCTCGGACCGACAATCATTGCCACCGCTAATGCGGTCATGCCTCCCACGCTGTGCACGACCCCCGATCCTGCGAAGTCGCAGTATCCGTGGCCCAGTCCCAAATTGCTTCCTAGCTGGGACAGCCAACCTGCGCCCCATGCCCAGTTAGCGAATATTGGGTAGGTGAAGGCGCCCATGAGCACGGAAGAAATAGAGAAGGTGAGAAATTTCCAGCGCTCGGCGCAGGCACCGGTGACAATCGTCAGAGCGGTGTCCATGAATACCATCTGGAACAGGAAGATGACCATCACCCCGACGTCATAGCTGTGCCCGGCCAGGAACATCCCGTTCTGGCCGAAGATTCCCCAGGTCTTGCCGAAGAGGGTGAGCGGGTGTTCCGTATTCAAAGGTTGCAAGCCGCCGAGGTTGGAATTGCCGGCCGCGCCTCCCATCTGAATAGCGAATCCAATCAGCCAGTACGCCAGCAATCCGCAGCCGTACACGAAGAAATTCATCATGTACGTGTGGTTCGCGTTTTTCACTCGGCACAGGCCCGCTTCCACCATGGCGAAGCCGGCTTGCATGAACATGACCAGGAAGCCGCAAACCAGCGTCCAGGTGAAGTTGATGCCGATTTTGTTTTGTCCAACCTGGTTGGCAACGTCGCCCACAGTGAGTCCAGTTTTGGGATCCGAAACTGGAACGTCGTTGATGGTTCCGGTCAGTGAACCGCCGGGATCGCCTTTCGCCAGATCAGTGGTAGCTGGCGCTTTGGCTGCGGTATCTTTCAGTTCGGCAGCCGAAGGAGGCGCCGCTGCGGCCGGGGCTGCAGACGGTGCCGCCGCCTGGCCATAGGCCATTACGCTCACCATCAGGGCGAGCGCGAGAATAAGAAATGTACAACAGCGTCGGATCAAATTCATCGTGTTTAGCTCCATGGATTTTTAGTGGTGGCGCCGAACTATGCTTTCCAAATCGCGTTCTTGTTAAATGCCATGGGCAGGATGTAGATCATGCCGAACAGACTCACCGCAATGCCCACCAGCGCAAGCACAAGTCGTCCAGTGGTTCCGTCAACGATGTGCATGCCGAATAAGGTGATAACCCATCCCAATGCCGCCAGGAAAGCTCCAACTAACTTCATCACTGTGGGCGTCGGCCCTTGCGCGGGTCTCCCCTCCAACGGTTTAAGTTTCAAAAATCCGAACAGGCTTGCAACGAAAATGACTAGACCGACGACGAAAAGCGGCTTGCCGAAGGTGCTGGAGAAATAGGCTATCCCCACGCAGGCTACGGTCAAGCCCACCAGAAACGTTGTGAAACCACGTCCCTGTCCTGTGTTTGCTGCCATGAAAACTCCTTTTCTGCTCCCTGCGGAGCGCTCTCTAATTGGTGAATTCCGAATCCATTGCTTCTACAGCCACGGGCTCTAAGCGCGGTCCAACATCAAAAAACAAGAGCTTTCCCGAATCCCTTTACCTTCCGGCAATCGCGATTGCCTGGACGGGAAGCGCCAGAAAAATAACGAACAGCACGGCAGCCATGATCTCCACACCCAGCGGCAATTGATTCTGCAATCGAAGCACAAGCATGATGAGCACGATCGAGAACCACTGCCAGCGTGAGCGCCGCAACCTTTCAATCCGTCCGGTCAAGCGAAAGAAGTCCACAAAGTGGGCCTTCGAACCTTCTTGTAGTGGAGCATGGGCGCGGATACAGCCCACCGCAAAAAAGCCCGCCAGCAACAACTCAAGCAGTGCCGTTTTATCCATTCGCACGCTCCGAAAACGCAAACTCGAGACTTTGCTTCCTGGTACTATCCGGGCTGCCGCGGACTCAAACACCAATCCACCGACACTAAGCTGGACTTATCCGACGGAAAACTCCTTCGTGACGAGCGCGACAACTTCTTGAAACTCCACTATTTCGGGCTGGGCTGGCTGCTTTTTACAGCGCCTCTTTTCGACGGGGAAAAGAAGGAAGAACTGTTACCAAAATGTAATGCGGATTATGTTGGCGGGAACCAGCGAAGTCAAATTCAAACTTTTTATTGTGTGTATTAGCGATTTGAGAAACCCTGGGTAGTTTAGGTGCGGCTAGTGTCGTAGCCGCCCGGGTGCCCCATCCTTCGCGCATTTTGCGAAGGGTGGGAGACACATGGCCAGGAATTCCACTAACCAAACGCGGTGCCTACGAACTTCAGGTCTCGGTTTGCGCTCCTCACGGCGCGCGGCTGGTAAGTCTGCTTCCCATCCTGGCGAAAACCGTTCAGCATGGACACTCGGTAAACTAATTGACTAGTCATCTGACTAGTCAATACAATTACAACCGAGGTGGCACGATGGCGCAATGGCAAGTGCAAGACGCAAAGGCCCGCTTTAGCGCGCTCCTGGATGCCGCTCTAAAGAAGGGGCCACAGATCGTCACTCGTCGGGGCATTGAAACCGCTGTCCTAGTGCCTATCGAGGAGTGGAACCGGCTGCAGAAAGCTGCCCGCCCCAGCCTTAAAACGCTGCTGCTAGGCTCCGCAGCTCGGGCTGAGAACCTGGTCCCTGAACGAGGAACCTTGCGGCGTCGCCCGGGGGCAGATCTCGAGTAAGGGTCCCCGGTGAAAGAATTCGCGTGAATAAATTTCTGCTCGACACCAACATCGTCTCTGAGCTGCGAAAACCGCGGCCGCACGGAGGAGTCGTTGCCTGGCTGAACCACAAGCAAGACGAACAACTATTCCTTTCAGCCGTTACTCTCGGGGAAGTGCAAGCGAGTATCGAGCGAACCCGGCGTCAAGATCCGGCGAAGGCAAACGAAATCGAACACTGGCTGGACCAACTGGCCGATTCGTATCAGATTCTGCCGTTGGACACCCCTTGCTTCCGCGAATGGGGGCGATTGATGGACCAAAAACCTGACCAACTTTTGGAAGATGGGATGATAGCAGCCACGGCGCGCATTCATGGTTTGACTGTGGTGACCAGAAACGAGCGCGACTTCCGGCAGTTCGATGTCCGCATTCTTAATCCCTTTAAGGCTTGAAAAAACGTTCTGCAATCGGTCAGCTCAGTCCGAGTTGAGGTAAAAGCCGTCGCGCGCCTGGACCGTGTCGTCCTTCTGCGTCGTCTTTAGCAGCAGCTTGTGATAACCGGTGCTGTCTGCTCTGGCGGGGGAGAAGCCCAGGTTGTATTGGTTGCGCAATTCCTCCTGGATGCTGCTGTAGATCTTATCCAGCGGTTCTTTCTTGGAGACCTCAAACATGCGCCCGCCGGTCTCTTGGGAGATGCGCTCCAGAACTTTCTTGCCGTCTGCGGGACGCTCTTCCTGCGGAGACCTCCCGCCTCCTCCACGGCGACGACCGCCGCCTATGCCTCCGCCCATACCGCCGAATCCGCCGCGATCGCGGACGGGCTCTTCGCCTTTAAACAAGACCGAGTAAACCAGAGTGTCGGAGCGCTGGGCGGCTTCGATTGCGCTCTCCAGGCTTTCCTTGCTGCCCCGATCTACTCCGTCTGAAAGGATGACCAGCGCCTTACGCCCCGTTTGTTTGTTCATTAATTCGTCGGATGCTAGATAAATTCCGTCGTAGAGCGTGGTGCCGGCCCGATGATAACCACGCTGACGCCCTTGCCGCTGCGAGTCGTCTCTGGGCGAGCTGCCTGGGCCGGAATTATCTTGTTCGTAAGCAGACGGCACGTGCAGGGATTCGAGTGCGGATTCCAATTTTTGACGGGACGAAGTCAGGTCGTGCAGCAATTCGACTTCGCGGTCGAAGTGAATCAGAAACGCAGTGTCTTTTTCGCGCAGAACTTGTTCGAGGAAGGTCTTGCTCGCGCTCCGTTCCTGCTCCAACGAATTGCGCTGGCTCATGCTCGTATCCACCAGCAACCCGAGCGTGAGCGGCAAATCAGTTTCGCGCGCGAAATACTTGATGGTTACAGGCTTGCTATCTTCTTCCAGCGTGAAGTTAGATACCGCGAGATTGGGGAGAATTTTTCCGTGCTTGTCTCTTACCGTGGCGAGGATGTTGACCACTCTTACGTTCGCGGAAATCGTGGGCGGCTTCGAGTCGTCAGCAGAGGATTTCGCCGCTGATGTAGTGGGTGTGTTACCGGTCGAAGGCTCCTGCGCCAAGCCTGCTCCTACGGCAAAAAAGACAGCCGAGGCAGCCAGAATGACTACTCGTCCTTTCCGGAGCCTTGCTCTGGAGAGCACGCTCAATCTAAAGACTTGTTGCAAACTTGCAGTGCTGCGCCTGATTGGCTGCATCGGATTCCTAATGTTAGTGCACACTTCGGATTTTAGGGTCCTTCAATAGGATGCTGGCGTACACACATGATCAGAGTAAAGGTTTGTAAATGCGAGTGATTTGTTGTGGATTGGGCCCCGGGTTGAATGTGCGGTCAGTCACTCACCAAAGACGAAGCGGCCCAACTTGTCCCCAAGCCGTTTGGATTTGTGCGGGTCCTTCGTCGCGCGAACGCGTTCCGCCGGTTCAAGGAACGCTTTTTCCTTCTGCTTGCTGGCTCAATTCCTGGTACCTACGTCAGTGCAGATTCAGTGGTCGAAACATGGCCACACCGCAAACCGTGCAGGCAATGAAGGCTAAGGAGAGCGAGATGAGCATTCCACGCAGGAAACCCGTGTCCTGCGAGTGCCTCACTGCAAGAAGCCCTATCCCAATGAGGAGTGCCGCCGTCGTCAGAGAGCCCAAAAGAAAGTAGTGAGTGTTGACCAGGGCGAAGCCGATGAAAAAATCAAGCACAAGGCACACCGCGCCGATCCCTAAACCAGCTAACAGACCCCAAATCAGCTGGATCGCTGAGAAAGGGCGCCTTCCTTCCTCCATACAACTCCCTTCCAGTGTCAGAAACGCGACGCGTGCTCGGCCTGACGCCGCAGCGGTACCAGCCGTTGCTTCTCCAGTTCGTCGCGATAAAACAGATTGTAAGTGTCAAACGGAATCAGCCGCCCGTCAGGATGAACAATATGAATACACGCCTTCTTTACTGAACGCACGTCGAAAGAATATGCGTCCATAAATTGCACGATCAACACTCGAAAAATATTCTTGTATGTAAGTTCGGGAGGAGCAGCCAGCCGTGGGAGGCAGCACAGTAGATCGCGAAGCGTCCCCACTCCGGACCGTGGTGAGTGGTTGGTGGCGAATAGCTTAAAGATGCCTTCGCGCACTGCCTGATCTTCCTCATAGACAATCGTATTGCGACCGCCATTGATCAGAACCTGAGGATCAATCATTCCAGTCAGCGGAACAACTTTGCCGTCTAGCTTCAAGGCATATGCCATTGCCAGACAGTCGGGATGGCACGGAACCGGAATGAGATCTTCGGGACGGAATATCGTCGTTTGCTCGAGAATTTTTCTGCGAACTTCAGTCAGCGTCAGCCGCTGGCGGGCAGCGTCATAGCCTTCCAGTCGCCCTGCGGCCTGAATCGGCTGAAAGGTTACTCCGCGAACACAAGGCTGCTCGAGGGCAAAATCTACGATTTCGCCAACTTCCGCGTCGTTCAGGCCCTTCTTCAACGTAACGACTAGGGTTGTTGAAATGTCGTATCGATTGAGCCGCTCCATGGCCCGCTGGCGCGTGCTGCGCAAGTCCGCCCCGCGCAACTCCATCAGCGGACCACGCTCGAACGAATCGAACTGAAGGTAAATCTCAATTTCTGGAAACGAGTCCGCGAGGCGCTTTATGAAGTCTTCTTCCTGCGCGATGCGAATTCCATTGGTGTTCACCATCAAGTGGTGAATAGGCCGTGTCTTCGCGAGTTCGAGGATTGCAAAGAAATCAGGATGGAGCGTCGGTTCTCCGCCGGAAATCTGCACGACGTCTGGCTGCCCCTCATTGCGGACCACGGCATCGAACATGGCTTCAATCTGATCCAGGGCACGATATTGGTTGCGGGACGGCCCACTGCCCGCATAACAGATTGGGCAAGCGAGATTGCAGTGATCGTTAGTCTCAATCAGCGAAAGGCAGGAGTGCTGCTCGTGGTCGGTGCAGAGTCCGCAGTCGTAAGGGCACCCCATTTCACAGGCGTGTTATAGATCTGAGGCATTTCCGGAGGCTTAATAAAAACCTCGCGGCAGCGTCGATAGTAGTCGATATCGTCGGCGATTAGCACCTTCTCGCCGCCGTGGTCGGGACAGCGTTTCATCAGGAAGACGCAGTCGTCCTGAAAAACAACCTTCCCTTCCACCTTGCGAAGACACGTCGAGCAGATGGAAAGCGCAACGTCGTAATAGATGTAGGGGCGTACTCGATTCGGCATTGAGTCCTTAACCTGCGGCGAAAACTCCGTGTCGTCCAAACGACTTGGCAATCCGAACAAAATGACGCGAGTAATAGATCAGGATCAGCAGGCAGACGACTTGGATCGGAGAAACTCCAAACACGCGATTTGCGGGTTTCACAAAGTCAACCAGAAGCCGCCATGCCATGTAGCTAATCATGAATACTTTGAATACGTCGCCCTGAGCGTGAGGCCGCCGTGAAAACGCGAACAAGCATAGAACTAGCATGGCCGCGAAAGCAATTTCGTAGAGCTGCGTAGGGTGGCGGGCGATTCCATCGCCGAAGTCCACTCCCCACGGCAGACTCGTCGGATTGCCATAGGTTCCGTCGGACAGGCCGGTCAAGAAGCAGCCGACTCGGCCAATCGCGATTCCAACTGCGAGGGGAATGGCGAAAAGATCGCCGGTGGCCGAGGTCACGCTGAAGCGCTGCTTGACCAACTCAACCGCGATCAGTCCACCGGCAAGTCCTCCCACGATCGTTTTTCCCGTCGTTGGCAGGTCGAGACGTGGAGATTCGAGCCAGCCGAGCAGCCTGCAACCCAGTGCTGCTCCTGCTACAGCCGCAGCTATTACCCACCAGCGAAAGTCAACTGAGATCGGGTCGCCCTGCCGTCTGCGGCCCAGAAAAAACAAACCGAAGGCTATAGCGTACGCCGTTGCCTCAAAAAAGATGTGCGGATGAATGCGAATACTTCCTACACGGAGATAGACCGGAAAGTTCACGAAGAAAGTGGCAGAGATTATCGCCTAAGCGCGACAACGGAGCGATGTGGTCGCTTCTTTTTCCTCTTCGAAAGCTGCTCTTACCTTCGACTTTTTCATTTGTTGGTCAAGATAAGCATCCCAGGGTTTTTTCACAACTATCTCACTCATCGAGCTTTTCTTCTTAGCGCGTTTGGATCGTTGGAGCTCTGCTTACTCCCCAAACATCGGCACCTGCCTAACATCCTCAGCCCCCCTCCTCTGCCGCCTCGTTGCCCCAATCACCGCCAGTACAGTCAGCGACTCCAACGCCGTCCGCGGCACAAATAGCTTTTGCACATTCGACCGCAGGTCGGGGGGATTGATAAGGAAACCCTCAGCGGTGGTCAGGCTCAGATCATTGGGCATGAGGCCTTCGAGTACCTCTCCGTCTTTGAACCTGATTCGCACCCATAGGCCTTCGGAGCGGGGGCGAGTGGTGAAGGTCTTGCGCGAAAGGGAATCGGAGTCGCCGAACTCGCGGACGAAGAAGACGCACTTGATGTCGGTAAGGTCAATCGCGACCACGTTGCCGGACGTGTTCAGCAGCTCCAGCTTGCCATCGCGGACAAAGTGCGACGGCGCGACATGGCCGTTTACCGTGTCGCGGTCAACTTTGCGGACGATGACCTTCTTATGAGTGGAAGGCATGGGGGAATTGAATCATTGAATCATCGGGGGATTGAATGATTGAACCCCGTCGTTGGCTGTTGGTCGTCGGTCGTCGGCCAAGAGCAAGTGGACACACTGCAAACCGGGGCTTTCACTGATTCAATGATCCGATGATTCAATGATTCAATTCTCCCGATTCTCGCACTTTCCCATGCAAAACAGTCAGGTATCCAGCTTCGCAGTAGCCAAAACGATAACGTTGTGTTATTTTCTGTAGTTCATCCACCCTTACTAGATGAAAGTAACCTACTCATACTTAAGCACTTACCAAGGGATTACCGGATTTCCACAGGCATGGCTGTGGAAATCAGCAGGTCGGAGTGGTTGTCGCCACACGGGCCTGTTGTAGTCGAGCAGTTCCAAACCAAGAATGGCTGACTACATATACACAATGGAGCTCCGGCTGACGCCGAATCAGCAGAAAGGCGTCACTCTGGTTCAAGATATTGCCCGCGCCGCGGGAATGAACGTTTACCTCACCGGCGGTGCGGTGCGCGACATAATCAGCGGTTTCGCCATCCGCGACCTGGATTTTACGGTTCAGGGAAATCCTCTCAAACTGCAAAAGGAATTTGAACGCGCCGGAGCAGTCATCGGCGGCTCTGACGACGACTTCAAGACTCTTTACCTGACGTTGCCTGGCGGAGTTCGCGCCGAAGTCAGCAGCGCCCGAATCGAGCGCTATGAGAAAACCGGCAAGCCTCCGGTTGTGTCTCCGGCCACGATAATCGAAGACTTGCGGCGTCGGGATTTCACCGTCAATGCCATGGCGCTTTCGCTGAACCCCGGCTCCCGTGGACTGCTGATGGATCCGTTCAACGGGGCGGCCGACATCGAAGCCAAGCTGCTGCGGGTTTTGCATAACTACGCTTTTGTGGAAGACTCTTCGCGCCTGATTCGGGCTTCGCGATTTGCCGCGCGCTTCCACTGGCCCATGGAAGAACGCACCCAGGCCCGGTATGAATCGGCAAAAGAGAACAACTACATCGAATACATCACCCACCGGGCGATTGGCTATGAGTTGGAGCAGTTGGCCTACGAAGACGATCCGCTGAACGTGGTTCGCGTGCTGGAAAAGGAAGGTTGGCTGAAGGTGCTCAGTCCGCACTGGACAACCGCCAAAGTGGACAACGTTGGTCTTTCGCAGTTGATGAAAACGCGCCAGCAGATGAATGATCTGGGTTACGCGCCTGATCCGTCGCCTGCGGTGCTGCATTTCTTGACTGCGCGGCTGAATGACAAAGAGAGCTCAGACATTCGCAAAGCAATTCCGCGCCGAGATCTTGCCGAGGCGTGGCGTGACCTTGAGGACAATGCCAAAGATCTCGCGAAACGGTTGAGCGGCAAAGAAGCAGCGACGCCATCGCGGACATGGAAGCTTTTATCGAGCGCCCGCCAAGAGATGGTGCTCTTCCTGGCGGTCAGTGCGCGTCAGCAGGCCGTTGCTCAGAAGATCAAGAACTTCTTTACTAAGTGGCGTCAAGTCCAACAGAAAATTCCTTTGCCGGAAATGACCGAGCTTCTTATTACACCGCAGTTGCCGGAGTATCCCAAGATTGCTGACGAAGTTTTCATGCTGCTGCTCGATGGCAAGTTGCGCTCGCGGACTGAGATCCTGAAATTTCTGAAGCCGTTGGCGCCGCCACCACCGCCACCACCGCCTCCACCCAAGCGTGGCAGAGGAGCGAAGGCGGCGGCTGCCCAGGCTCAGGCCCAGGCTCCGCAGGCCGCGCCGCCCAAAGCAGGAAAGAAGGCCAAGGGGGTAGCCCCTCAGGCCCCGGCGGTAGCGCCTAAGACCGCAGTAGCAGCTAAGGTTCAACCGAAGGCACTCCCTAAGCCTGCGGTCGTTCCTGCCAAAAAATCAAAGAGCCCGCCTCCAAAAAAGGCAGCGCCGAAATCGAAAAAACTGGCAAAGAAACACTAAGACTGGAGTCCGGTGCGGCGATAGTGAGCCTTCATCGCGCCTCTGGGCTTAGGGTCTGTTCAAGCTCCAGCGCTGCTTTGTAGTGAGCGATCGCCAGATTGGCAGCGCGAATCTCTGCCTCCAGCTTGTTCCGCTCGTCGCGACTGCGGTTCTCCATGATCTGACGGCTCAGCACATCGAGACGTTCTTCGAGATTCTGCAGATGTTTTCGTATGCTAACGTCCATAGCAAGAAGGCCCCTGTACGTCAGAACTCGACTGAAGTAGCGGCTTCAAATCTGGAGCGTGCGCACAAACTGCTCAAATCTCCCAGGTGAAAGATGTCCGCGAAACAGAGGAAGTTGGCTTAGGCACTTCCTGTATGTCTCGTGAACAATCCACAAGACACAACCTTCCTGACGTTATTGGAATCATTCCCCCAACTCGCCGAGAGAGTCAAGCACCTTGTTTCTATCAGAGTCATCAAAATAGGCTATGGCTTCAGCAATCAATATCAACGCCGCTACCGTCCAACAACTCACGCAGCTCCCTGGAATTGCGAAAAATCTGGCCTACCGGATCGTGAACCATCGGGATCGCCACGGCTATTTCACGGCCTGGGAAGAACTGGCAGAGGTGAAGGGATTCCCCACGCGCGCCCTTGAAGAAATCAAGAAACGCGCGAACCTGCTTCCGCCCGAGGGTGTGCGTCCGGAGGAATTTGGACCCCGACGCGCGAAACCTGCGCACCTGGATAAAGTCGCCAAGAAGCCGAGGCTACACCAAAGCAATTCGCGTAACGCGTATTTCCGACCGTCTGAAGCGTGCCAGCTAACGGGTTTTCCTAATAACGCCCATCGCAAGCCGATATAATGGCCGAAACGGCGGACTTCCGCTAGTTTCAACATGGCAATCGTCTGGCTAAGGGTGGCTGTCGCTCTATACGGTCTGGGATTGGTTTACGTCCTGGTCGCCCTCACCCGCACTAAAGAGCTCCTGAACCGGCTTGCGCTGCATGCCGCCTACCTCGGCATGGTTTTTCATTTCGTTGCCATTACTGAGACGGTGCGACAATCCGGTCAATTCGGCCTGGCTTCGATGTCAGTGGCGGCGTCAGTGCTGGGATTCCTGATCATGGTGGTCTTTCTGCTTGTGTACATGGCGTACCAGACGACCTCACCAGGAATCATTGTTTTCCCGCTGGTGTTTCTGCTTACGTTTGTTGGCGCGGCCGGGCAAGAGCCCTTCGTTCTGACCTCTTCGACCGCGCGCCAGGGCTGGCTGATCGCCCACATCGCGCTGATCTTTGCCGGATACGCTGCCCTGGTATTGAGCTTCAGTGCCAGCCTCATCTACTTGCTCCAGGAACATGCTCTGAAGTCGAAGAAATCCGGCGGTTTGCTTTCCCGCCTGCCCGCGCTGCAAGTGACCGACGAGATCGGCTTCCGGTCGCTGCTCCTAGGCTTTCCATTTATGACCGCCGGCCTGGCCGCAGGCATGGTGATTGCGCAAGCACACTTCGGCCGAGTGGATTTTCTTGATCCCAAAATCTTGTTCTCAGTGCTGACCTGGGCGGTGTATCTGGTGCTGATCTACACGCGCTGGAATTCCGGTTGGCGCGGCCGCCGGGCGGCATATCTCGCTGCCGGAGCATTCGCAATGGCGGTGGTAGCGTGGGTCGCAAATTACTACAGCGCGATTCACAGGCTGGCGCGGCCATGAATTTTCAGCTCATTGGCGTCAATCACAGGACCGCCCCGGTCGAGGTGCGGGAACAGCTTGCTATTCCTGAACGCAAGCTGCCGGAAGCGCTGCAGCAGTTGATGAGTGTTCCCGGAGTTGCAGAGGGAATGATCTTATGCACCTGCAATCGGGTGGAGATTCTTGCCCAGACCAGGAACGGCAGCACCGATCTGCGCCAGTTTTTGCACCAGTATTTTTCACTGAGCTCGGAATCGTACGAGTCCCACCTTTATGAATACCGCGCGAGCGAAGCGGTTCGGCATGTGTTTCGCGTCGCGTCAAGTCTCGATTCGATGATTGTAGGCGAGCCCCAGATTCTCGGCCAGGTAAAAGAAGCGTATGCCATGGCACGCGCGGCGGGAACGGTGCAGTCATACCTGGATCTCTTGCTTACGCGGGCCTTTGCGGTAGCAAAAAGAGTGCGGACCGAAACTGCTGTCGGCTCGTCATCGGTGTCGGTCGCTTCAGTTGCAGTAGAGCTAGCCAGCAAGATTTTCGGATCGCTGGAAGGGAAGCACGTGTGCCTGGTGGGCGCAGGGAAAATGTCAGAGCTGGCAGCGCGGCACCTGCTGGCGCGCGGAGCCGGACCGATCTTCGTGGCGAATCGCACCTACGAACGCGCTGCCGCGCTGGCCGGCAAGTTTGGTGGGAGCGCGATTCGATTCGACGAACTCTACCACCACTGCGAGCAAGCCGACATCGTCATAACTTCCACTGGAGCTCCGGTGGCCATCTTCCGCCGCGAGCACGGGGAAATGTTTCTCAGCCGAAGAAAGAATCGTCCTATGTTTTTTATTGATATCGCAGTGCCGCGCGACGTTGATCCGGAGATGAATAAATTAGACGGCATCTTCGTTTACGACATAGACGACCTGCAGGGCGCGGTCAGTTCGCATGTCGCCGGGAGAAAAAAAGAGGCGGCCCAAGCGGAGATCATCATCGATTTGGAAGTCGAACGTTTCGAGGCGCGGCTACAAACCCTTCATGTTGTGCCAACTATTGTTTCCTTGCAGGACTATGTCGAAACCATCCGCCAGGCTGAACTGGATCGCTTGCGTGGGCGACTGGGGCAACTCTCTCCTGATCAAGAGAGCGCGCTGGAAGCGTTGACGCATGGCATTGTCAATAAGATTCTGCACACTCCCATCAGCCGCTTGAAGACGGCAGCCGCGGGGCCGGAGGTCACAACCCTGGTGGATGCGTTCAGAAAGCTTTTTGATTTACAAGGAGAGCCTCGGGCCGCTCCTATCGAAGATGAAAATCTCAAAGACAAAGAATGTCAGCCACGCCGCAGGAGCGAGTGATTGCGACTCAGAATTGGATCGCGCGGCTCGCAATTAGCGTTGTGGCAAGCGAATCACATCGCCGGATTGCTTCGTGCGAATGGTCATGAGATTGAAATCGAGCTCATTCACACCACTGGCGACAAGATCACGGATGTGGCCCTGGCCAAAATCGGCGCCAAGGGAATGTTTACCAAGGAAATTGAAGAGGCACTGGCGGCTGGCCGCATTGATCTCGCCGTTCACAGCTTGAAAGACCTGCCAACTGAGCTCTCTGAGGAATTTGAAATTGCCGCGGTACCGGCGCGTGAGGACCCACGGGACACGCTCTGCTCGCAGCGCTATTCGTCAGTCGAAGAATTGCCGAAGAACGCGCGCGTCGGGACCAGCAGCTTGCGACGTGAAGCGCAGCTCAAAGCTTTGCGTCCTGATCTGATAATCCATCCGCTGAGGGGGAATGTAGATACCCGGCTTCGAAAATTGGGATCCGGCGAGTACGATGCCATCATTCTCGCAGCGGCAGGACTGCGTCGGCTCGGCAGAACAGAACTTATGCGCCAAGCTATTCCCGTTGAGATAATGTGTCCCGCCGCCGGGCAAGGCGCCCTCGCAATCGAAATTCGCACCGGAGACAAAGCCGTTCGCAGTGGCGTTCAATTTCTGGACGACGTCTCGTCGCTATCCGAAACAGATTGCGAACGCGCGTTGCTGAGGAAGCTTGGCGGCGGCTGCCAGGTCCCGATCGGGGCAAATGCCAAACTGCTTGATGGCGAGTTGCGTTTGAACGCCGTTGTTGCCGCTCCGGATGGAAGTCTGGTGCTACGGGAATCGGTTACGGGGCGTGATCCAGTCAGTCTGGGAGAAGCGGCGGGGGAGAATCTCTTGCGCCGTGGCGGCGCCGATATCCTTGATCGAGTTTATGGTAAGGACGTCGCCCTGCCACAACAGCCTTGAACATTAAGAATTCGGAGATAGAAATGGCGAAGTCGAAGAAGAATGGGCTGCCGCTCGCCGAAGCAGCTCTGAAGCATCACTTCCGGAAACCCTTGCAGGACCTAGTGACATCCAGCCGTACTTTTCCGCTCACCGCTCGGGTGGACGTGCAGTTTGCGTTGGAAAAGTTGTTCTCGCAGAACTCCGACGCCAAACTTCTTGGCGTGCATACTCAGTATCAGCATGAAACCCTCACCATTGCCCATCTGCTGGGGAACCAACATTTTCCGGTGGTGGTTGCGCCCTTGCAGCACGAGGAAATAGATATCGGCGAAACTCTGCCGGCACGCTGCTTGCGCCAAGGACTTTGGCTGGCGAAAGAAGGCGCTCTGCCTTATGCGGTGCTGGTGAGTCCGGCTTTCCGCTTTGGACACCCAGAAGGCACCCACATCGAAATCGCTGCCCCGCCAGGCGAACCCGGATCGGAGCTAACGCGGAGGCTCCTGAACGAACTCGAGACGCTGGTAAAGCGTACGGCCTCCTATCGCGGCAAAGTGATTTCGCTGGAGACTATGGACAGATATTCGGGACATGGTGGTCTTGTGCGTGTGCACAAGTTGCGGAGCGTGCGTCGCGAGGAAGTCATTCTTCCGGAAAAAACCCTACAGTTGCTGGACCGCAACATTGGCGACTTCATTCGGCAGCGGGAACATCTGCGAAAGCTCGGTATGCCGATCAAGAAAGGCCTATTGTTTTATGGCCCACCCGGAACCGGCAAGACCCACACCATTCATTACCTCGCGAGCCAGCTACCCGATCACACCACTCTGCTGATTACTGCAGAACAGGTCGCGCTTCTGGATCACTATTTTCAACTTGCGCGATTTCTGCAGCCGACAATGGTCGTGATCGAAGATGTAGACCTGATTGCCCGTGCTCGCGAGGAGATGCACGGCCCGTGCGAAGAGAGTCTTTTGAACAAGCTCTTGAACGAAATGGACGGCCTTCGAGAGGATGCATCCGTGTTGTTCGTGCTCACAACCAATCGACCGGAGCATCTGGAACAGGCATTGGCTTCGCGTCCCGGGCGTATCGATCAGGCCATAGAATTTCCCTTGCCTGATGACCGCGGTCGTCGCCAGCTCGTGCGCCTATACTCCTGCGGACTTCCACTTTCGGAAGAGGTCGTCGAACTAATTGTGCGCAACACCGAGCGGGGCAGTGCAGCTTTTATCAAGGAGCTCATGCGTCGCACGGCCCAGTTCCACCTACAGGATGGCAATGATGGCCACCTACGGGCCGAGCACGTCAACGCCGCGCTCGAAGAGATGCTATTCAGCGGAGGCTCCCTGAATGCCAAGCTCCTAGGCGCGACGGAAGTCGGCAGGCGGACGATTCAATAGTCACAGAACGGAGCTGATCTGTACATCCCCGAATATCATCGCGTTGAGGATCGACCTGTTACCTTGGCTTTCATGCAGGCAAACCCGTTTGCCATTTTGATAACGGGAACCGAATCGGGCCCGTTTGCAACCCATCTTCCGATATTGGCGCGTGAAGTTGACGGCCGGGTGCAACTGCGCGGGCACCTGGCTAAGGCGAACCCGCACTGGAATTCCATCACGCCGGAACAAGAGTCACTGGTGATTTTCCATGGTCCTCACGCGTACATTTCTCCCAGCCTGTATGAGATTCGCGAAAGCGTGCCCACCTGGAACTATGCCGCCGTTCACGTTTATGGTCGCGGAACCGTTTTCACCGACGAAGCTCAGCTCAATGAGCTGCTGCTGGAAATGATTGCGCGTTTTGATTCGGCTTATGCTGAGCAGTGGTCGTCGCTCGGTGAGCAGTACCGAAAGAGAATGTTGCACCACATTGTCGGCTTCGAAGTGGTCGCCACTCGTGTGGAAACCAAGTTCAAGCTTAGCCAGAATCGCACAAAGAGTGAGCGGGAGAATGTGATCCGATCACTCGCAGGCAGTTCGGATTCGACTGTGACCGCCGTCGCCGCGCTAATGCGAGAGCGGGACCGTGGCCGACCGTGAGGTCTGCAAAGCAAAGATCGTCCGGGCAAAGATCGTCCGAGAAAAGATCGCCCGAGCAAAGGTCGTTCGAAAAACGATCGTCCCGGGCGGCACCTCTTGCCGGTCTGCGCGTGCTGGTCGGGCGGGCCCGCCATCAGGCCAGCGCGTTGTCGAAAGGGCTGAAGACCCTGGGCGCGGACGTCATCGAAATCCCATTCATCGAGATTCGCAAGCCTCGTTCCTTCAAGCAACTGGACGACGCACTCAAAAATATCGCCGAATATGACTGGCTGATTCTGACGAGCGTCAATGGTGTCGAGGCGTTGTCCGCGCGCATCACGCGATGGAAGATCAAACGTTCCCAGTTCGCGCATCTGCAAATTGCGGCAATCGGTCCCGCTACCAAAACTGAAATTGAAAACCTTGGTCTCAAAGTCGCGGTCATGCCCGAGCAATATATTGCCGAGTCGGTCGTCAACAGTTTGCGCGGCAGGGTGAAAGGGAAGCGAGTGCTGCTGGCACGCGCGAAAGTTGCTCGCGATGTGATCCCGCGTGAGCTTCGCAAAATGGGTGTGCGCGTGGATGTGGTGGAAGCCTATGAGACCGTGGTTCCTGCATCCTCTCGGAAGCGATTGCTCGCAGTTATGAAAAATCCCAAGCGAAGGCCGCACATTGTGACCTTCACCAGTTCTTCGACGGTCAGGAATTTCCTTGCGCTGCTTGGCGGGCGGGGGCCCCATTCGACTTCGCTCAGGGCAGGTCCGCTCGACACAATCCAGTTCGCATCAATTGGCCCAATTACCTCAGCCACTCTTCGCGAACTTGGACTTCCCGTGCATATCGAAGGTACGGAGTACACCATACCCGGGTTGATCCAGGCTATCCTGGCACAGCACATGTAGGGGCGGATGCCCCTTCGACTACGCTCAGGGCGGATGCCCTCGTCCGCTCCGTCCTCGCGAACCGCGAGGGCGTATGACAACGACACGCGAGGGGCAACATGGGCGAAGCGCCCACCCCGGACGAGGGCGTCCGGGGCTACACGAGGCCGAGGGGCTACATGAGCACTACTTACTGCAATTTGCAGCCGCAATCCGCGGGCGGCACATGCGCTTTCAGAAAATCCGTCACTCGTTGATAGGCGTCAATCTGGTTCTCCACGCGCGCGAAGCCGTGACCTTCGTTTTCATAAATCTTGTATTCCGCAACGCCGCCATGTTTCTTGATCTCATCCACCACCTGAATGGTTTCTTCTTTGGGGCAGCGCGGATCATGTCCCCCGGCCAGCAAAAGAAGCGGCGCCTTGATCTGGTCCACAAAAAAGAACGGCGAGCGGTCATGAAACAGGTCAGGATGTTTCTCAGGATCCCCCATAGTCGCGCGGTCTGATTGTTGCAGAACCGGGTCCTCGTTTTGCATTTCTGTGAACCAGTTGACGAAAGGCACGATAGGCACGCCCGCAGCCCACACGTCCGGCGCTTTGGTCACCGCCATCATCGTCATGTAGCCGCCATAGCTGCCGCCCATGGCAATCAGCTTCTTGGGATCGGGATAGCCGGTCTGCTTGAGGAACTCGGCCGCAGCGAGCACGTCTTGCAGATCGCCGCCACCCATGTCGAACAGGTTCGCGTCCTGAAATTCTTTGCCGTAGCCGGTTGAGCCACGATAATTCGGCGCGATTACCATGTATCCCTGGTTCACGATGTGCTGAACGAATCGGTTGAACGAATTCACTGTCTGCGAAGTTGGTCCACCGTGTATGTAAACAATCGCGGCATTCTGTCCATTACGCTGCATGTTGCGCGGCACATAAACAAATGCAGAGATCGTCCACTTACCGTCGCGGCTGGGATAGTGAACCAGAAATGGCTCGACGAAATGCTGCGCTGGTACTCCCGCCATCAGCGAATTTGTGACTTGAGTTGATTTGCCACTTGCAGTGTCGAACAGCCACGCATCATTGGGGGCATTCGCGCCATTGTGGTAATAAAGCAAACGCTTGCCGTCGCGGGTGAATGCGCTTTCCGCACCCGCGAAAGTATTTACGCCCCTAGGCAGCGGTAAATCAGTGGTCTTGCCGGAGGCGAGATCGTGAATATAGATATCAGTGTTGCCGTCCACATTGGCGCGCCAGGTGACAGACTTGCCGTCAGGCGAAAAATGGCCAGCGGAAATCTCCCACTTGTCTTCCGTGAGCCAGCTGACCTTTTTAGTGGCAATCTCCAGCAGCCCGACGTTTTGATAACCATTTCCGGCATTCGATTCGATCAGCAGTCTTTTGCCGTCCGACGAAAAATCGGTCGTCGTGTAGAGTCTCTCGCCGTCGTGCGGAGTCAACAAAGAGTTCTTCTTCGTTGCCAAGTCTGCAACAAGAATATTCGAATTCGTTCCCTTGGCCTCTTCCTGGGTGTAAGCGATGAACTTTCCATCCCTCGACCAGATCGGGTTTGTGTTGAGCCTGTCCGCGGGCGTATTGGTCGTGATGTGTTTCGTATCCCGCAGCAAAGTATCGAACACATCAATTTCATACGCTGATGCAGTCTTCGGTTTCACCGTGTATGCGAGGTACCGGCCATCCGGACACCACGCCGGGCTCTCTTCCGCAATCTCCCGTGTCTTGGTGATGTTCACCACCTGCCCGGTCTTTGGTGACACGAAGAAAATATCCCACTGCTCGTCGCCGTCGTAATCCGATTGATAGGCGATCCACTTGCCATCCGGTGACCAGGTGGGGCGCATCTGTCGCTGATCGCTGACCGTGAGTTGCGTCGGCCAACCGCCGTCAGCAGAAACCAGCCACAAATTGTTTCGGCCGGTGATGTTTGAGACAAAAACAACAGTCTTTCCGTCGGGAGACCAAGCAGTGTCCCCAACTTGCCGCGTCATGTAAAGACGTTGCAGCGAAAGACTCTCTTCGCCCTGTTCGACGTCCGCATCCGGCTTGGCGGTAATTTGCTTGGGATCAGTGATCGCCTGTGGTGGAGTCAGGCCCTGGGGAGCTGCAAGCGTACTCATGAGTACGACCATAGCAAATGGCAAACCAATCTTGATGTTCATGACGGCTGCGTATCGGCCTACTTGATCAAAACTGCGGAAGGCAGTCCGGTCAACACGATCGAAGAAGTTGTCGGGATATTCAGAACTCCGTTGGCGCCCACGGCAAACGCACTTAAGTTCGAACCGCTGTTATTGCTCACAAAAACCCAGTTGCCGTCGGAGGTGATGCCAGCAGCGAACGGACTTCCACTGACCGACGCCGTATTCGATAACGCGCTTAAGCCTCCGGTGGCCGGGCTAAACGTAAACTCAGAAACTTGTGACGACTTCCGCTCCAGAACATACACAAAGTCCAGCGCGGGATCGACCACGATGCCGGCGGGACCTGAGCCTGCTCCAACGGATGCCACAGGCGTGAGCAGGCCGGTGGGGGAAGCACTCGTACAACTCGGAGAACTGGCAACACACGCGTTAAAAATATTGACCGTATCCGATCCAAAATTTGTCACGAAGAGGAAGTTGTCACGGTTCGTGCCGCTAACGACTCGCGAGAACGCCAGAGCTGAGGGATTCGCGCCAACGGTGTAAGTAGCGGGTGAGGTAGCTGGCGGAGCCAACTGTCCAGCGCTGTCATATGCGAAGACCGATAGCGTTCCATTAAACTGATTAGCTACGTAGAGGAACTGGGCCGATACCGCGATCGCGCTCGGGCCTGTACCAAAAGACGAGCTGGGATCAGTGACGATAACAGGACAGATTGTTTGCGAGTAATTGGCTGGGCATGCCGGTCCGACAGGGGTGAGTGTCGTACCGGAGACGGAAAACACAGAAATCGTGCCCGGGACAGCAGGATCAACGGATGTGCCTCGATCAGCGACAAACAGGAACTTTCCCGAGGGATCCACGTCCATTGCGACTGGACTCTGACCTAAGATAGTTGTGCAGGCGATAGTGCAACCGGGAGGAGACGTCACCAAAGTCGAGGTGGAACTGGCCGCGACTAGGCTACCATCCGAGTTCACGGTATAAGTGCTGACTGTGCTGTTCCCGGTGTTCGCCACGAACAATGTCCCGTTGTTCGGGCTGATCGCCATCGCCGACGGATTCGCACCCGTTGGCACGCTGTTTCCCGACTTCGAGACAGCACCGGTGGACAAATTGATGTTGAAGGCGCTCACCATCTGATCGCCCTGCGTCGTGACCCACATGAAGCCAGTGTTTGACGTCCCCACGCCGTTATTCGAGTTCACACACGCATTCAACCCAATAGCGAGCAGCGCAGCCAGCACACCACACGCCCAACGCGACTTCATGCCCATTCTTTGTCCTTTAAGGAAAACAGAAATCAACCCCGTCATTCGGACCAACGCAGCCCGAATGGTTGACGAAAGATTTTGTAAAGGCTTACCCCAATTGTGTATCAGGAATGAGCGGAAAAGAGCAAACCCACTTGCGCTGCGCTTTACGAATTTTTAGCGGTCGCAACCGGAACCTGCTTAATTCGGGCCGCCGCCAGATCACTAACTCGCAACGGAATCCGAATTTCAACCAAAAGCCCACCCTCAGGAAGGTTGGATGCTTTCACCGAGCCTCCGTGCAGCCTGACGGCTTGATCGGTAATTGCCAATCCCAGGCCAACGCCGCCGGTGGAGCGTCCGCGAGCGTCGTCAATCCGGTAAAACGGATGGAAGATTTTCTCCAGGGAATCGGCAGGAACGCCCGGTCCGCTATCACTTACGCGAATTATCGCCTCGTTTCCCGCCGGAGCTCTTTCCGCCCGGATTTTGACCGTCGTGCCTTCCTCTGTATAGCGAGTGGCATTGCGCACCACATTCTCTATCGCGCTGTGCAACAGGGCGGGATCGCCAATAACCGGTAGTTCGTCCAGAACTTCGCAGGCGACCTGGCAGTTCCGCGCCTGGGCTTCAAAGGCGGCGTCGCGGGCCACTTCCTGGACCAGGTCTTCCAGTTCAACTGGAATCCTTCGCATGGTTCCCGCACCGCTCTCGAGCCGTGAAACCGCAGTCAGGCTGCCAATCAACTCGTTCATGCGACTGGATTCCAGGCTGATGCGTTCAAGAATACTTTCAGCTTCTGGCCCAGTACGCTGCCGGGCTAATTCGAGAGCGACTGTCAGCCGCGCCAACGGAGAACGCAGCTCATGCGAAATATCTTTGAGAAGGCGCGACTGCGCATGCATGAGTTTCTCAATCTGTTCCGCCATCAAATCAAAATCTCGCACCAGTTGCGACATTTCATCGCCCGAGCGTGACCCCTGACCCGCGCGTGCGGAGAGATCACCCGAAGCAAGCTTCTGCGTCGCTTTACGGAGGCGGAGAATCGGGGAGGTCATATAACCGGCCAGAAAGTAGCAGACCAGTCCTGAGGACAGAACCGCGATCGCAATTCCAAGCCCCGGCACGCCATTCGGACCAAACAATGCATTCTGGCCTGGCGGCAGTTCGGTCACCAACGTGTAGCGATGGCCGTCAGAACCAGTCATTGAGGCTTTCAGAAACTGAGGGTGTGGCGAGAACCGGCCCCATAGAGTGTCTGCAGTTCGCTGCTTCCCGCTGGCAACATCCGCAAACATTTGATGGCCAGGCCCGCGCCAAGGCGGCATCGGATGGCCCATTAGACTGCCTTGTTCGTTGAACAGCACGGCATGAACATGCTGGGTCCCCTGCAGGTTCCATAGATACTCACGAAGTTTCGACGGGCCCCCGCTCTGGTAGGCGTCAACCGCTTCGCTAAGGAATTTGCCCTGCAATGCCTCAATCGCAGAAATCTGGCGCGCAGGTCGCATTGCGACAGTCACCAGGATCGCCAGCACCACAAACAAAGCCTGGGCCAGCCAAAACGAAAGGAAAATTCTTAAGAAGAGGCTTTTCATCGGATCGCGTTTTTCATCTTTGGCCGCGCCAGGGCGAAAATATAACCCGCGCCGCGCACCGTCTTAATATGGTCTTCGGCGTCCGAATCCCCAAGTTTCTTGCGGACTTTGCTGACGTGCATATCAATGCTGCGGTCAAACGGCGAGAACTTGCGGCCCAGCACCTCATCCACCAGCGCTTCGCGGGTAACCACGCGCCCAGCTTCCCGCAATAGTACGTGCAACAATCCGAACTCAACCGACGTTAACTCGACCGGCTTGCCCTTTTGCCGAACACTGCGGGTGGCGGGGTCCAACTCCACATCGCCGACGCGAATAATATCCGGGACCTGGGGTTCCCCGGCTTTGCTGCGGACGCGTCGAAGAATGGCGCGAATGCGCGCCACCAGTTCGCGTGGATTGAAAGGCTTCGGAAGATAGTCGTCTGCCCCAATCTCCAGTCCAACAATGCGATCCACGTCCTCACCCCGCGCCGTCAGCAGCAGAACCGGAATCCGTGATTCGTTTCTGATCTTCCGCAGCACATCGAAGCCGTTCAGTCCCGGCAGCATTACGTCGAGCACCACTAGCAGGTGTTCTCGGCTGAGAGCCCGTGCAAGCCCTATCTTCCCATCATGCGCTGCGTCCACCTGAAAGCCTTCGGGACGAAGGTATTCCGAAACCAGGGCGCAGAGTTCAACGTCGTCATCTATAACCAGAATTCGATCCACGTTCTTCATTGTATCGGGCAGGGCGATACGGCCTAGTAAAGATTCGTCAAACTGCGGCCGCCAGCATTTACAAGAATTTACGCGGATTGACGCACTCTTTACTACTTACGCGCGCGTTCCGTGTTCCTATTCTATGTACCAGATCGAAACGGAATGTTGAACGACCAGGAGGACATGTGAAATCCATTAACTCGAAGTTAGCAGTAGTCGCGGTTGCGCTCACGCTCAGTGCAGGTATAGCGTTTGCGCAAGGCGAGGGGCGGGGGCAAGGATCTATGCCGATGCATCACGGGATGCATGGCGATTTTATGGGAGGACACGGGCTCGGTTTGCCCTTGCACCAGTTGAACCTCACCGATGACCAAAAAGCACAAATCAAACAAATTTTCCAAAGTGAACACGCCAACATGAAGCCGCTGATGCAGCAGGAATTCCTAGCGCACCAGCAGCTGATTCAGTTGGTGACCAGCGGCAACTTCGACCAGACCAAGGCAGCGGCGATTGCTGCTCAGGAATCGCAGACTCATGTACAACTCCAGGTCGAGCATGCCAAGATCGCATCCCAGATTTACCAGTTGCTGAGCTCCGATCAGAAAGCCAAAGTGGCAGAGATGATCGCCAAGCACCAGCAGCGCATGCAGCAGCACCTGCAGAACCAGCAGGCGCCGCCCGACCAGCAACAGTAATGAAAGAAAGTATCGAGGGGCGGAGGACGTCTCATCCGCCCTTCCTAAAGGAGGAGCATGGCAAATATCGCAACCAGAGTGGACTTCGTCCATTTAGTCGCTGACGAGATCTGTTTCGGCATTGAGCGTGCCCTTGATTACTGGCTCGGACGGATTGAGCTGGAAGCAGTAGATGGGCGGCTCACCACGGCTGAACGAATCAGCGCGATTCAACAGATTTTGCGCGAATACAAAGTGGCAACGGGGAAAGGACAATCTGTACGCGCATCCGCGTAAACTGAAACCAGAACACCAGAACTAAAGATGAATTCCGAAACCGTAGTATCCTTCCTGAGCGATTCCGACTGGGGATTCCTCGTCTTATTGCTCCTGCTGCTCGGAGTTGCATTGCAGTTGAGCTTTCCCGAGAGCTCTTTATTGCCCGTGCGCCAGGGCCGGCGACTAGGGGAGTAGGCAGCTCTGCTGGTACGAGGATTTGCAGCGTCGCTGGTAAAATCACATCTACTAACTCATGTTCCTGCCGAAGTTGCGCCCACTATTTCCTTACCTGAAAAAGTATCGCAGTGCCTACATCTGGGGCTCGCTTTGCGTTCTGCTGATGAATGCAACCTGGGTGCTTTTTCCTCTGGTGATCGGGCGGGCCATTGATGATCTGCGACATTCCGGAGTGACGGTACATAAAGTCGGGACTTACACTTTTTTGATCTTGGCGGTTGCCGGGGTCAAAAGTGTCTTTCAATTCCTGACACGCTGGATCGTGATCGGTGTTTCCAGAGAAATCGAATTCGACCTTCGCAATGATCTCTTTCGACATCTCGAATCGCTCTCCTACAGTTTCTACCAGCGAACCCGCACTGGCGACATTATGGCGCGCGCTACCAATGACCTGAATGCCGTGCGCATGCTGCTGGGTCCGGCGATCATGTATTCCGCGAACACGTTGGTCTTTACCGCCGGCGCTCTGGCGTTTATGTGGCATATCAGTCCCCGGCTTACGATCTATGCCTTCCTGCCTCTGCCGATTGTCAGCGTCGTCATTCAATATTTCGGGAGCAAGATCCATGATCGCTTCGAGCGGATTCAGGCAATGTTCTCGGAAATCTCAGCGCGAGCTCAGGAGAATTTCTCCGGCGTTCGGGTGATCCGTGCCTACGCGCAGGAAGAGGCCGAGATTGCAGGCTTCGAAACCTCGAACCGGGAATACATTGCGCGCAGCCTGAAGCTGGTGCGGCTGATGGGAATGCTTTGGCCCACCCTCGAAACTATGTTGGGCCTCGCCATTGTGTTGATGCTTTGGCTGGGTGGCCGCGAAGTGCTGCTGGGGCGAATCTCAGTCGGGGCCTTCACCGCCTTCAACACTTATTTGGTGCAGTTGACTTGGCCGGTGATTGCTTTGGGATGGGTCATCAACATTTTTTCTCGCGGCACCGCTTCTCTCGAGCGCATTCACCAGTTGATGACTGAACAGCCCGAGATCCAGGACACGCCTGGTGTGGCGCTTGCTTCTAAGAATGGTGACTTGCGTGGCGATATTGAGTTCCGAGACCTCAATTTCTCTTATAACGGAGCTCGCGTGCTACACAAAGTCAATCTGCTGATCCGTGCCGGCACGAGCCTGGCTATTGTGGGTCCAACAGGTTCTGGCAAGACCACTTTGGTCAGCCTGATCCCGCGAATTTACGATGCTCCGGCTGGTACGGTATTGATCGACGGCAAGCCCATCCGCGAATATCCTCTCGCGGTTTTGCGTCGCAATATTGGGTTCGTCCCACAGGAAACGTTCCTGTTCAGCGAAACCGTCCGCGAGAACATTGCTTTCGGCGTGCAGCAAGCCACCGACGAGGACGTGCATTGGGCCGCGGAAGCCGCGAACATCGCAGGTGATATCGAGGAATTTCCTGACAAGTACAAGACCCTTGTGGGAGAGCGCGGGATTACACTTTCCGGTGGCCAGAAACAGCGAACCGCCATCGCGCGCGCATTGATACGCAATCCGCGAATCTTAATTCTCGACGACGCTCTCTCCAGCGTGGATACCCAAACCGAAGACAAGATCCTTAACCACTTGCGAGAAGTGATGCAGGGACGAACCACCATTTTCATTTCTCATCGCGTCTCGACGGTCCGCAACGCCGACCGGATCGCTGTGCTCCATGGCGGGCGCATCGTGGAACTTGGCACTCACGACGAACTCCTTGCCCAGAACGGTTACTACACCGATCTCTATAGCAAGCAATTGTTGGAAGAAGAACTGGCGGAAGTGTAGGGCTGGTTCACCACAGAGAAAATCTCAGCAAACAACTCCTGGCAAGTGTGGGGACAGCCGCCCTCGGCTGTCCGCCGCCGGCCGAAGAGACTGTGTCACAACTGTTCTTTCGCCCCTTTCAGGGCTTGCTCGTTTCCCACTTCTACCAGGGCTTGCGCCCTGGGCTGCACTCTTCCGGCTTGATTGGGGCGCCGGGCCCACTTCCCTCGGCGATATCACACAGTCTCCATAGACCCGGTTATGTGTCATGGCCTTTTCTTCCTGCGTGCCTCCGTGTCTCCGTGGTGATATCGGAAGAATGACATCCCGGAACTCCACATCCGCTAGAATTCAGCGGGATGAAGAGACGGCCAATGCTGGAACTGCTGGACACCGACTCTGGTACCGCCGCTGAAGTCGCTGCCTCCCTTCGCGACTTGCGCTGGTTCAATCGCTGGTTTGGCGGAATATCGACCACGCGTAACCTGGTGGAGGTCGTCGCGCGAAACACGGGGAAAACTCGGTTTTCACTTCTGGAAATCGCTGCGGGAGAAGGTTATGTGCCGCAATCTGTCCGCGCGCAGCTCGAACGCTCTGGAATAAAATTGAGTGTCACGTTGCTGGACCGTGTGTGCTCACACCTTCCGAAGAACGGATCAACGCACAAAATCGCAAGCGATGCGTTGGCCTTGCCATTCTCTGACTCGGCTTTTGACCTGGTTTCCTCTTCGCTGTTCGTGCACCATCTAGCTCCCGAGCAGGTGGTGCAGTTCGGCAGTGAAGCATTGCGTGTATGCCGGCTGGCGATCCTGGTAAACGATCTGGTACGGCATCCGCTTCACCTCGCAGTGGCCTATGCCGGGACACCGTTCTACCGCAGTCGCATCACCAGACATGATGCAGCTGCTTCGGTTTGGCAAGCTTACACAGTCCCCGAGATGAAGGGTTTGCTTCAAAACGCCGGAGCGGAACGTATTGAAGCGCAAAGCCAGTATTTTTTCCGTATGGGTGTCATCGCGTGGAAGCGAGAGCCTGACGAGTAATGACCCATAATTATGACCTGATCGTAGTAGGCGGCGGACCAGCCGGAAGTGCAGCCGCCATCAGGGCTGCGCGGAACGGCGCCGGTGTTCTGCTGCTCGAGAGGGGCCGCTTTCCCAGGCACAAAGTGTGCGGCGAATTCGTTTCCGCGGAGTCGCTCGATCTTTTGCGCGACCTGCTAGCGCCAGCTCAGCGGCAACTGATCTCCCATGCGCCACGAATTGCGCGCGGGCGAATCTTCGCGGATGGCGCGGTGCTCGGTGCCGAAATCACTCCTCCGGCGGCGAGCATTCCCCGTTTCGATCTGGATGCAGCCCTTTGGGACTCATGCCGCGAAAGCGGGGTTGAAACCCGCGGGGAGTGTGCGGTACAGGCCGTGGAAGGCGACGGCCCGTTCAGGGTCATTACGGCGCACGATTCCTATTCTGCCAAATCGTTGATCAATGCCACAGGGCGTTGGTCCAATCTCACCAGTGCTGCAACCCGCGCGTGTGTGACAGACGAGCGATGGATCGGCATCAAAGCGCATTTTCGTGAATCTTCAGCCGCTGCTTCGGTTGATTTGTATTTCTGCGAGGGAGGATATTGCGGGGTGCAACCAATCAGTACAGCAAGCAACGGCTCTGGCACTTGCATCAACGCCTGTGCTATGGTGCGATCCGATATCGCAACCACTCTTCCTGACGTTTTGCATTGCCATTCTGCATTACTTGAACGCAGCCGAAGCTGGGAGCCTCTCATGCAGGCTGTAAGCACGGCGCCGTTGGTCTTTCACGAATCAGAACCATTGCAACGCCAATCCCTTCAGGTAGGCGATGCTGCGACATTCGTGGACCCATTTATCGGAGACGGAATTTCGCTTGCGCTGCGCAGCGGAAACCTTGCCGCAAATTGCCTTCAGCCATTCTTGATTGGGAAGTGCTCTCTACAGCAGGCGGCAGAGAACTATCGCACTTCGTATCAACGCGACCTGGCGCCGGTGTTCCGCGCCTCGTCATGGCTGCGCAAGATGCTCGGTTGGCCGGCCATGGTTCGCAAGCCGGTGCTGTCCTTATTGGAAAAGGCCCCATCAATTACACGGCAGCTAGTGAGGATCACGCGCTAGGATTTTGTTCTGTGGAAGTCGAAATTGCCTGAACTCGCGGTATTCAGGCAATTGATCTGGCACTACTCTAGCGAGGCTGCACCACCCTTCGCGGTTTTCGAAGGGTGGGTTCTCGACCGGAGCTGAAATTTCGCTGATTGCTGAATGGAGTGCCGACTGCTGAATCCCTACCGTAGCCGCCCGACCTTTTCCATCGGCCAATACCCAAACACCGCTTTGCCGTAAATATAGCCGGCGTCCACGGGACCGAAGTCGCGGCTGTCATTAGAAAGACTGCGGTGATCGCCAAGCACGAAGTAGGAATCAGCTGGCACCACGACCTCGGGATAAGACCGCTGGTCCTCGAAGGCCCGGGGCACGTAATCCTCCGCCACCAGTCTGCCGTTCAGATACACCCGGCCGTCCTCGATCTTCACGTGGTCACCCGCAAGTCCGATCACACGCTTAATAAAACTCTTTGCCGGATCGCGCGGATAACGAAACACCACAATATCGCCACGCTGGATAGGCTCAATGCGATAGACGAACTTGTTAATGAAGATGCGCTCCTGGTCGTCCAGCGACGGCATCATGCTGGTGCCCTCGACCTTCACCGGCTGGTACAGGAAAACAATGATGAAAACCGAAATTCCCAGCGAGATGATCAGGTCGCGCATCCAGGCGGAAAGGAGGCCGGTCGCGCGGCTGGCGGCTTGGGGTTTTTCGGCGATGAGTTCGACAACCGGCTGGGGAGCGTCGGGCGCTACGGGCATTGTGGTTCCAATTCTACTGGATTGGATGCAAGCAGGGTAGATGGCGTGGTACAAGGCTTTTATCCGCGGTTTTCTCTGCGACCTTTGCGCACCTTTGCGAACTTTGCGGTTAAGGGCTCTTGATCTTAGCTGACTTGGACGCGGTGTTCGCCATGCCCCTCCACGAATTCCCACTAAGTTCAGGCACGAGCGAAGAACTGATCGCAAAAGTTTCTTTCGCCTTTCCCCCATCCCTGCTAAAATCTCTAAAATCCACTCCCCGGAGATCGAATGCAAGCTATCCTTGCGCTCGAAGACGGTCGCGTCTTCCGAGGCAAAGGCTACGGCGCCAAAGGCGAATGCTACGGCGAAGTCGTTTTTAATACTTCCATTACCGGCTACCAGGAAATTTTCACTGACCCCTCTTACGCCGGACAGATCGTCGTTTTAACCAACCCTCAAATCGGCAACTACGGCACCAACGCCGAAGATAACGAAGCCACGCGTCCTTACATTGAAGGACTGATCGTGCGCGAGTTCTCGCGGGTCAGTTCCAACTGGCGCTCGCAGCAGGTGGCCGAAGAATATCTCGAGCAATTCAAGATTCCCGTCCTCGCCGAAATTGACACGCGGGCTTTGGTTCGTCATCTACGCGACCACGGCGTGATGCGCGGCGTAGTCTCGACAATCGAAATGGATGCCGAAAAGCTCATCGCCAAAGCCAATTCAATTCCGAAGATGGACGGCCTGGACTTGGCGAAAGTGGTGACAACCAATCGCCCTTACGTCTGGGAAGTAGGCGAGCGATCACACGAACCGGTTGAAGTCGTTGGAGTAAAAGACCAACCCGAGCGCTTTCATGTAGTGGCTTACGATTTTGGCATTAAACAAAACATTCTGCGCAAGTTACGCAGTGAGTGCTGCCGCGTAACGGTGGTCCCGGCGCAAACTCCCGCCGAAGACGTCCTCGCCCTGAAACCCGACGGCGTCTTCCTCTCGAACGGCCCCGGCGACCCCGAACCCTGCACCTACGCGGTGGACAATATCCGCCGGCTAATGGGACGCCAGCCCATTTTCGGCATCTGCCTCGGACATCAGCTAACCGGCATCGCCCTTGGCGGCAAAACTTTCAAACTCAAGTTCGGACACCACGGCGGCAACCATCCCGTGAAGCAACTGAACACCGGCAAAATCGAAATTACCGCGCACAACCATAACTTCGCCGTCGATCCCGACTCGCTCCCCCAATCCGAAGTCGAGCTGACGCATATGGACTTGAACGACCAGACGCTCGAAGGCCTGCGCCACCGCAACCTTCCGCTGTTCAGCGTCCAGTACCACCCCGAAGCCAGCCCCGGCCCCCACGACTCGCATTATTTGTTCAAAGATTTCGTGAAGATGATGGAGGAATGGAAGGGTTGAAAAGCACATGCATCGCAGTTTGCGTTCTGCTGTTAACCAGCATGGCTGCCGCGAACTCTTGCGTAGTTGAGAGTCTCGCAGAACAGGAGTCTTCACGGTACGTCGAGGTCACAGTTTTCGGGGAAGAGCCGCCGAGAGGCGTAAGAATCGAGATCTACCCATATGAAGGGGGAAAGATGATTTTTCCCGGAGCGGAACAAGCATTGAAGCCGCGCCGCTCACTAGTCTCAAACACCGGGGGCAAGGTCGGGCCGCTTAAGTTGGCTCCCGGACATTATTACGTCGTAGCTAAAGCCGCCCATGACCTAAAGGCTAGCCTGTACCTGAATGTTCTTTCCAGTCCGGCGAAGAAGAGAAGCATGTTCTCGATTTACTTGATGCCTCCCTGCAATATGCCGCCCCCGCACATGGCGCAGTGGCCGCTCGCTATCGAACAAATGCCCATCAAGGATCGAGTGCGGGCATTCAGCGGGAAGGTTTACGATCCGTCCGGTGCTCCGGTCGCGGGAACATCCATCAGGGTCATACGCAAGGCAACGGAGGGCAAAGGCCAAGTGGCCGAGCTCACATCCGATTCAGATGGACGTTTTACGGCGCAATTGCCGGAGGGAGTTTATATCGCGTTCTTTTTATCCCCCGGATTTACGACCGCGATCGTGGCCTTCGAAATAACGAAGGAGGCATCGGAGGATTTGCGGGTCATGCTGATGGTTGGAAGCACAACATGAACACGAATGCGCTTTGAAAGGGCACGCCTTCCAGGCGTGCCGTGAAGGGCAAGAGATCCGGCTTTGAAGCCGAAGCGATTCACGCCAAGAGCAAAAGTGCATAATGCGCAAATATAGGGACATGTCGAGCGTCAGTAAGGCCTGCTTGTGCGCCGTCACGCTAACACTTACCGCATCCGCCTTCGCCGCGGATCCAGTCTCGATCAGGCTCTCCCATAACACCTCGCGTGAGCACCAAAGCGCGGAGTCGCTGAAGAAAATCGTCTCATCCTACGACCTAACCAAATACATCTTCACGCGCGAGGTGGTAATTGAAGAACGCGCGATGAATCACTCATTCCCGGTGCTTACGCTGAACGCCCGCTTCGCCGACTCACCTGACGAACTGTTGTCTTCTTTTATTCATGAGCAGTTGCACTGGTACCTGCGCGAGCATAATTCGCAGCAAAAGGCGGCCATCGCCGAACTGCGCCAGATGTATCCCAACGCTCCCGTCGGATTGCCCGAAGGCGCCGAAAATGCCTACAGCACTTATGGCCACTTGGTGGACTGTTATCTCGAAATTGAAGCCGACCGCCAGTTGATCGGTGCGGAGCGGACGATGGCCGTAATCAAAGACAAGGGCCACTACACCTGGATTTACAGCACGATCGTGCGCGACGAGCAAAAGATTAGCGACGTTGTGGACGAACATAATTTGCGAATCAACTAAATGCCCAAAAGAACCGACATCTCCAAAATCCTCATCCTCGGCTCCGGTCCCATCATCATCGGGCAGTCTGCCGAGTTCGACTACTCAGGCACCCAGGCCTGCAAGGCGCTCAAGGCCGAGGGCTACGAAGTGGTGTTGGCCAACTCGAACCCGGCCACTATCATGACCGATCCAGAGTTTGCCGACCGCACTTACATCGAGCCGCTCACCCGCGAATATCTGGAAGAAATTATTCGCGTCGAGCGCGAGCTCTCTCCCGGCGCTGGATTCGCCATCCTGCCCACGGTCGGCGGACAGACTGCGCTGAATCTCGCGATCGAACTTTCTGACAGCGGCGTGCTCGAAAAGTACAACGTGAAGCTGATCGGCGCGAACGTCGAAGCGATCAAGAAGGCCGAAGACCGTCTCTACTTCAAAGACGCAATGCAGAAGATTGGTCTCGATATTCCAAAGTCCCAGTTGGTCAATGATCTGAAGAGCGGATTGGAATTCGCCGGCAAAATCGGCTTTCCGGTGATCGTGCGCCCATCGTTTACCCTCGGCGGCTCCGGCGGTGGCATGGCCTACAACCGCGAAGAGTTGCTGGAAGTCCTGGCCCGCGGCCTCGATTTCTCTCCGGTGCATGAAGCATTGATCGAAGAGTCGGTCCTCGGCTGGAAAGAGTACGAGCTTGAGGTGATGCGCGACCTGAAAGACAACGTCATCATCATTTGCTCGATCGAGAATTTCGATCCCATGGGCGTGCACACGGGTGACTCGATCACCGTCGCTCCGGCGCAGACGCTCACCGACCGCGAATATCAGGCCATGCGCGATGCGGCAATCGCGGTCATTCGCGAAATCGGTGTAGAGACAGGCGGGTCAAACATTCAATTCGGAGTACACCCTCACACCGGACGCATGGTCATCATTGAGATGAACCCGCGTGTCTCGCGGTCCTCGGCGCTGGCGTCAAAAGCCACGGGATTCCCCATCGCGAAAATTGCCGCCAAGCTCGCGGTCGGCTATTCACTCGATGAGATCCCTAACGACATCACCCGCAAAACTCCCGCATGCTTCGAACCGACACTCGATTACGTCGTGGTCAAAATCCCCAAGTGGCAGTTCGAAAAATTCCCGGGCGCTGACGAAAGTCTGGGCCCGCAGATGAAATCCGTTGGCGAAGTCATGGCCATCGGCCGCACCTTCAAAGAAGCGCTGATGAAGGGCGTCCGCGCTCTCGACACTGGCAAGCGCGTCGGCTCGGAAAAAATCGAGCCCAAGATTCTCACTCAGCGACTGGTCACGCCGCATCCCGAACGCCTTTCCTACATTCGCTACGCCATTCGCCAGGGACACACCGTCAAGCAGCTCGCCAAAATGACTGGCATTGACCCCTGGTTCCTCTATCAGCTCAAAGAAATTAATGACATGCAGCTTGAAGTTGAGAAGCACCCGATCGAATCCGTCCCGACCGAAGTGCTGCGCGATGCCAAGCGCATGGGATTTTCCGACGGCCGGCTCGCAGGAACCTGGCGGCTGAAGGGAAAAGGCGATCAGGAAAAGATTCGCCATCTCCGCAAGAAGCACAAAGTCCAACCGGTGTACAAGCGCGTGGACACCTGCGCCGCAGAATTCGAGAGCTACACGCCATATCTCTATTCGACCTACGAAGAGGAAGACGAAGCCGCACCCACCGACAAGAAGAAAGTCATCATCCTGGGCAGCGGGCCAAATCGCATCGGGCAGGGAATTGAGTTCGATTACTGTTGCTGCCACGCGTCCTTCGCGCTGCGCGAAGACGGCTACGAGACCATCATGGTGAACTGCAATCCCGAGACGGTTTCGACCGACTACGACACCAGCGACCGCCTCTACTTCGAGCCGCTGACTTTCGAAGATGTGTGGGCGATTTACGAGCACGAAACTGCGTCAGGTGCCGAGGTCGGAGTAATAGTCCAGTTCGGCGGACAAACTCCACTGAATCTCGCCCTCCCGCTCAAAGCATCGGGCGTGAAAATCATCGGCACTGCGCCGGAGTACATTGATCTCGCCGAAGACCGCAAGCGTTTCGGCAAGCTGCTCGACGAGCTTGGAATTCCACAAGCCCCTGGCGCGATGGCCGCGTCGCTCGAAGAAGCGATAGCTGGTGCCGCGACGATTGGATATCCCGTGTTGGTGCGTCCTTCTTATGTGCTCGGCGGACGCGCCATGGTTATCGCTTACGACGAAGAAACTGTCGTCCGCTACATGAAAGAGGCGGTGGAATATTCGCAGGACCGCCCGGTCCTGATTGACCACTTCCTCGAAGACGCAATCGAAGTTGATGTGGACGCGCTCTCGGACGGCGAAGATGTCGTGATCGGCGGAATTATGCAGCACATCGAAGAAGCCGGGATCCACTCTGGCGATTCTTCCTGCGTGCTCCCCGCGGTAGATATTCCTGGACACCTACTAGCCCGCATGCGCGATTACACTTTCAAGCTGGCGCGGGCCCTGAAAGTGGTTGGCTTGATGAACGTCCAGTTCGCCATCCCGCGCTCGGGGTACGCTCCCGGCGATGGTAACAATAGCGACGGCGGCAAAGTGTATGTGTTGGAAGTAAATCCCCGAGCGTCGCGGACCGTGCCCTATGTTTCCAAAGCCACCGGTATTCCGCTGGCGAAAATCGCCGCTCGTCTCATGACCGGCCGCAAGTTACGTGAATTTCTGCCTGAATACATCGAGCAGAAAAAAGACCTCGACACCGGTTCCTTCTACTATGTGAAGTCCCCGGTCTTTCCGTGGAACAAATTCCCCGGCGTGGACACCGTCCTCGGCCCGGAGATGAAATCTACAGGCGAAGTTATGGGCGTAGCCGATAATTTCGGCGAAGCCTTCGCCAAGGCGCAAATCGCCGCTGGACAAAAACTGCCGACGCAAGGCTGTGTCTTCGTCAGCGTCACCGATCATGACAAGCCGCAGGTCGCCGACGTCGCCCGCAAATTCGTGGATATGGGATTCAAATTAGTCGCAACCGCCGGCACCGCCGACGTTCTCGAAGAAGCCGGCATGGCGGTCGAGCGCGTGTACAAAGTGAAAGAAGGCCGTCCCAACGTCGTTGATCTGATCAAAGGCGATCGAATTCAGCTAATCATTAACACACCGCAAGGCCCGGATCCGTTCTTCGACGAGAAAGCCATTCGCCGCGCTGCAGTCACAGCCCGCATTCCGACAATCACTACGTTGGCAGCTGCCCGCGCCGCTGCCGAGGGGATTGCAGCCTTGCAGCGAGGCGAAGTCAACGTCAGAGCATTACAACAATTGCACACGGAAAGGATCCATGCTCCAAGACGGGCATCACCTTAGGGAAAATCGCCCTCCTGCCACGGCCCGGCCGAAGAAAATTCAAATCCTGTGTCTTCTCCGCGCAAAAGCCAACATGCTTAGCAGCCCCGTAGCCATCAGTCCCAGAGTTCCGGGCTCGGGAGTAACCGCAGCGGGAATATTGTTAAACCTCACTGGCTGGGGGAAGTAGAGCTCCCAGTACGGGGAGAAGACAAATATCATCGTACCGCTACCGCTGCCGCTCACGTTAAAGCTTTGGCCGGTAGCGATTATTGTGGCGAGACCTGAGAAGTCACTCGTCACCTGTACTGTGAAGTCCTGGCCATTAGTCGGAAGTGTGAAGGTACTTAGGAACAGCATTCCGCTCGAATATACGACATCCTCATAACCATAAAATGTGTCGCCGATCTGGGCGAAGCCATTGTCTAGGAAGAGACTCAGGTCTCCGCCAAATGTCGAACCGGGTGCGTAGCCCTGATCGTTAAACGACCAATACGGAGTTCCGCCCCCGCCGCCGAAGGTGAATCCGCTACCCTTTATCAGAAATCCAAAATTGTCGCCACTGCCATTGTTTGGAGAAAGGAAAAGGGTGACGCTGTCGGCAAATGCGCTGGCCGACAGCACCACAAATAGGATCGGAGACGCCCATAGAAACCGCTTCATGGCTCCTCCTCATTGAACACATGCAGCTCATTCGAAGTGCGGGCTAGATGGTACGCTTCCAAGTCCGGTCGGTCATGCGCTTTCCGTGCCATATGACGTGATCACTGAAGTGGCCCGGGCGGCGATTTCAAGGAGTATTTGTTAATCTAGAAGCGGATTTCGGACATGCTCCTGCACGGCATCTTCCCGCCAATCACGACACCTTTCTATCCCGACGGACGCGTGTACCTCAAAAAGCTCGAGCACAACGTCGAGCGCTATTCGAAGACTCCTGTGGCTGGGCTTACGGTTCTTGGCTCCACCGGGGAGGCGGTCATGCTCTCCGACGAAGAGCGCTGGGAAGTCCTCAAAGCCGCGCGAGTCGCTTGCGCACCTAGCAAAGTTCTGATCGCCGGCACCGGAGCGGAGTCTGCTCTTGAGACTCTGCGACTGACCCAGTACGCAGCCGAATTGGATTACGATGTCGCGCTGGTGCGCACTCCTTTTTTTTACCGCAAGCAGATGCAACCAGCCAACATCCTGGCGTTCTATCGCACCGTCGCCGACCGCTCTCCGCTGCCAATCATGATCTACAGCGTCCCCGCTTTCACCAGCTACGACATTCCCGCGGAGCTGGTCGCTGAATTGGCCGAGCACCCGAACATCATCGGGATCAAAGAATCCGGCGGTGATGTCGAAAAAGTGCGCCGCATGGCCGAAAGCACACGCCATATCAAACGCACGGCAACTGTGACCGAGACCTTCGCCGCGGTTACGCCTCGTATGTTGAAATCAGCGGAGAGGGATTCCACGAACGGGCAGGGCGGGGAACTGATTCCGGTGGCTGCTCTCGCCGGCGAAGGCAAACCTGAAATGGAGCGCCGGGCGTCTCGCCCGTACAACCCATCATCTGCCGGCATAACGGTGATCGGGGGAAAGAAGACTCGCCAAAAAGAAGTTGGCTTTCAAGTCTTAGTCGGCTCAGCGCAGAAATTGCATGCTTCACTCGATGCGGGTGCCGCCGGCGCAATTCTAGCCTTTGCAGATCCCGCCCCAACCGCGTGTTACGAAATTTATGCTGCCTGGAAAGAAGGTGACGGGGAACTTGCCGGGCTCAAGCAAGAACGTATCGCAACCGCGGCTGCCAGGACAGTCGGCGAGCTCGGGATTTCTTCGCTTAAATACGCCATGGACTTGAACGGCTACTACGGAGGTCCGTCGCGCTTGCCGCTACTTCCCCTTACCGCCGATCAGAAAGCCGAAGTCGAGCTGTTGATGTCCGACATCCGGAACTGACGCATTTATATTGTTTGACGGTCCGCAATTGTGCTACATTCCGGCGCAAGTGAAAACAAAACGAGTTTCGCGCCTGCTGCGTTTGCTCTGTCTAATGACCGTGGTCGTGCTGCCGCTTATCTACGCGGCGGGGAAAGATCAACCAGCTCAAACGATTATGTGGCCGGAGTCGGGAACTCCGGTTGTCCGCTTTACGTTCGGCAAGTTCAAAGAGGTAGGCTCATTAGCTGCCCAGCGAACCTACATGATCGATACAACCGCTGAAAACCTTTGGGGCAAACTCATCCCCGACGCCACTTTTTTGCTGTATCTGTATGACAAGAACAAAACCCGCATTGGTGATGGCTACATGACGCTTACCAATGTGGGCGTGGGGCAGACCATCAGATTTCAAACGACAATTGGCGCGTCGGGGTCCCCTGTGTCACTGTCGCTGGTCGCGAGGTCATTGCCGCGCGAACTCCAGCCGCTGGCTCCGGCGAAGAAGGTCTCTGTGACTGTCAATTCAGTTCCGCAGGGAGCAGCCCTCAAAGTGGATGGGACGGAAGCAGGCACAACTCCGAAAATCGTCCAACTTACTGTCGGCCAACATCAGCTTGGGTTTAGCAGGGAAGGCTACAATGTAGGAACGTTTCCGTTAGAAATCGGTCCAGACGATGCTTCGGGCGGTAGCGTTAGCTACGAATTAGGTACTTCGGCCCACGATACTCTTGAGCTGCGCGATGGCACCGTCCTGAGCGGCGACCTTCTCTCCGTGGGCGCCGCCGATGTAACGATCCGGGTTGGTGGCGCGCCCCAGCGGTTCGATCGCAATCAGGTGAAGCGAATTCTTCTGGTCGAACGCGACCGCTAACGCTAGACGGTTGCTCTCCGGGGCGACCTGCGGTAGCATTAGAACGAACGTTCGAACTGGCATGCCTTCCCCACTGTCCGCTTCCCAAACCAGACTTCGTCCTCGAAGCAATGTTCCCTCCAGGGAACCGCGATTTGACCGACAGTTGGGGAAAATCCTCGAGCATGCCACCGAGGTCTTTTGCGATAAGGGATACGAAGGCGCGTCCATGCGGGATCTTTCTCGTGTCGCCGGCATGTCGCTGGCCGGAATTTATCACTACTTCCGCTCAAAGGAACGGCTCTTGTACTTGATCCAGAAACACACTTTTTCGACAATTCTGACGCGGCTTCGGGAGGAACTGGGCAGGGTTGATGACCCGGAGCGGGGAATTCGAGTTTTCATTCGGAATCATGTGGAATATTTCTTGGAACACCAGCAGGCGATGAAGGTCCTCTCGCACGAAGACGAAAAGCTCGACGGCAACTACGGAAAAGAAGTGGCCGAGATCAAGCGTGAGTACTACCGAATTTGCCGCGAGCTCCTGAACCGCTACAAGAAAGAAAAGGGACTACAATTTGACAGTCGGATGGCGGTACTTTCGCTCTTCGGCATGATGAATTGGATCTATACCTGGTACAACCCGCGCCTCGACGGCGGTGCGGAGCGCATGGCGAAAGAGATGGGTAACATTTTCTTTCGAGGCATTTCTCATGGCAGTAATGGTCGCTAGGGGGCCACTGACGCGCCCGATATTGGGCGGCGATCTTAGATTTGTTTTGAAAGGGCACGGCTTCCAGCCATGCCGGATGAGGCTCCAACATCGGCCCGGCTTTAGCCGCTGAGGAACTTCTTCGACAGTGACAATGACTTTGACTTAGAGCAGGAGGAAACATGGCAACGACATTGCAACCGGCGACCGAGCAAACAACAAAGTCACTGGTCAACTATCGCCTAGAGGGCGGCGTGGCGGTGATCGAGATGAACGACCCGCCGGCCAACACTTACACCTATGAAATGAATCGCCAACTGGATGATGCCATCCTGAAAGCCCGCATGGACAACGATGCACATGTGATCGTGCTGACCGGCGCAGGCGACAAGTTCTTCTCAGCTGGCGCGAACATCAAAATGTTGGCCAGCGTCGATCCCACCTTCAAGTATTACTTCTGCCTGCACGCCAACGAAATGCTGTTACGCCTGGAACACACGCCCAAGCTGGTGATTGCTGCGCTGAATGGCCACACTGTCGGTGGCGGATTGGAAATCGCGATGGCCGCCGATATTCGCATTGCGCGCAAAGATGCTGGCAAAATCGGATTGCCTGAAGTGAATCTCGGAGTTCTGCCCGGGACTGGCGGCACGCAGCGCTTGTCGCGCCTGGTTGGCAAGAGCAAAGCCATCGAACTGATGGTCACCGGCAACACATTCTCCTTTGAGGAAGCGCTCGAATTTGGCATCATTAACGACATCTACGAGCGCGAAGGCTTCATGGAAAACATCATGGAATACGCGCGCCAGTTCTGCCCGCCTAACAAAGCCGCCAAGGCTGTAGGACGCATCAAACGCGCGGTGCAGACTGGCTGGGAGATCCCGATGGAGTCCGCGCTGGCGGTCGAGCGCGAAAACCAGCAGTTGTTATTCCAAAGTGAAGATGCGAAAGAGGGGCTTGCGGCGTACGTAGAGAAGCGGCCTGCGGAATTCAAAGCGAAATGAAAAGGCATTAATCACAAAGGACACGAAGGTTCACCAAGGAGTTCCTTCGTGGTCCTTCGTGCCCTTCGTGGTTGAGGATTTTGACCTTATGCCCGGCAAAGTAGCAAAAATCGGCACGTTCTCTGATTGGATCGGCCTGTTCGACGAGTGGCGCAAAGAAATCGGCGTCAATCGCGACGAGATCGTCAGCTTCCAATTCGATACTCTTTTCGGCGCCATCGAAACTGAAGAGATCCAGTTCGGCCATTTCAAAGGAAAGCGCAAGTGGGAGAATCTTCGCCAGATCCCCACGCAGCAGATGCGCGACGCACTGCTGAACATGATTGTCTATCAGGGCGATACTGAATTTGCCAGTGTCGAACAGCAGCGCCATCTGTTTGAGACTGCTCCCACGGATTATGACCGCCGCGCCATCACCCGGGTGATGATCGAGGAAATGCGCCATGGTTGGCAGATGTGTGCGTTGCTGGTCGAGCACTTCGGATACTCCGGCAAGATCGAGGCGCAGAAGATGCTGGAGCGCCGCGCGTTTGAAAACAAACGATTGCTGGGCGCCTTCAACGTTGACGTGGATAACTGGATGGATTTCTTCACCTACACCGATTTCGTTGACCGGGACGGCAAATTCCAGTTGCAGATGCTGAAATATTCGGCCTTCGCTCCTCTTGGCCGCTCCATGTCCTACATGCTGCGCGAAGAGGCCTTCCACATGGGCACGGGCAATGATGGCCTGCGCCGCGTAGTGCAAGCAGGGATCATTCCAGCATGGCTGATGCAGAAATATCTCAATAAATGGATTTCGTGTTCTTACGATCTCTTCGGTACCGATCATTCTTCGTCGGCACATTGGGCCTATGTTTGGGGAATCAAGGGACGCTACGATGAGCCCGCAAACGAAAAACAAGCCGATCTCGATGACCTGAACGACTACAACCGCCACCTATACCGCAACGAAGTAGCGGGACTGATCGAGCGGCTAAACAATGTGCTGAAGCCCGGAGAACCCAAGCTTTACGCACCAGACATCAAGTTCAATCGCGCAATCGGCAAGTGGGCAGCACAGACGTTTCATCCGCAAACCGGCGAACCACTCGACGACAAGGAGTACCAGCAGCAGCTAGGAAGTTTTCTGCCCAGTGCAGAAGACAAAAAACTGCTTCTCGAGATCATCAGCAACGAAAAGAAATGGATTGTTCCCAAAGAAGGCGCGCGCGATCCGTTTGAGACGATTGCCGAGCCCAGAAAGTCGGCAATAAATCTCTGAGCAGCGCTCAAGTTGCGGTAACGAGAGCCCGCTGAATCAGGCGCGAAATGCCTCAACGGAACAGGAACGATTGATGGCCACTGATGTCGTAGCTCGAACGCGCGCCGGCCTCGAATACAAACCCCCGGTCGCTGAAATCACGCTCAAGAATCCACCGCTGAACATCATCGATATGCCGATGATCCAAGAACTGACAGCCGTATTGGCGGAAATCGAAGAGCGGCCGGAGATTACCACCATCACCTTTCGAGGCAGCGAGAAGTGCTTCTCTGCCGGAGTTGATGTTGGCGCACATGCCCCCGGCAAAGTCAATGCGATGCTGGAGGGGTTCCATTCCGTGATCCGAGCACTCCAGGCGACCCAGAAGGTTACGATTGCTGCGGTTCACGGCGCGTGCTTAGGCGGCGCAGCGGAGCTGGCTATGATGTGCGACATCGTGATCACTGGCGATGACGCAAACTGGGGCTTTCCGGAGATCACTCTGGGCTGCTATCCGCCGGTTGCGGTAACGGCGCTGAGCGCACTCGTCGGTCAGAAGCGCGCCGCAGATTTGATTCTGACGGGCATCACAATTTTAGGATCGGAAGCGTCGGAGATCGGACTTGCCACGCGCGCTGTGGCTCAAGACAAAGTCGAAGCCGCAGTTGCAGAAGCGCAGGAACGATTGGGAAAACTCAGCCCGGCGGTGCTTGCCATCGCCAAGAAAGCGATTTACACATGGGACTCGATTCACTTCGACAAAGGCCTGGCACGGGCGGAGAAGTTATATCTGGAAGAACTGATGAAGACAGACGATTCACGGGAGGGGATACGAGCGTTTTTGGAGAAACGAAACCCAGCATGGAAGGGAACCTAGCGCCACGCGCAAAATCTGCGCACCTGATGTGCCGTACGCCATTTTGGGGCATTGCCGGCGCCGCCGGGTGTGCGTATTTGTGCTATGTCTCATACTCGCGCCTGCAGGAAAGCGATTTTTCCTGGTCGCAAGATTGGCAGTCGATCGCGACGGCTGCAGTTTGGATTGTCTTGGTTCTGGGATTGCTGTCTGAGACGCGTTGCTGGCGTGAGCGGGCATTCTTCGGCTTGCTTCTCCTGAATTTTGTTAGCTGGCTCACACTATCCGTGTGGACGACAGCGCCTTACAGCGCGATTCGCGACGTCAGGAGAGTCACTGTCGGGCTATGGGGTTTGGCAGCCCTGACCAGTCTCGCGACGACACTTGGAACACAATCTTCCGACCCCGACCGGCGTGCGGAGCAGGAAGACCATGTCTAAGCCCCGGAGGGGCGCAAACAACTTAGCCCAGGACGTAAGTCCTGGGTAAGCTGAAAATCGAGCCAAGTCCCGTAGGGACGACACAAGATGATGGATTACGAAATCACACCCGACGATGTAAAGAGCATGACCGCCCGTAAAGAAGCCTTCACATTGCTCGACGTCCGCGAACCATGGGAATATGAGACCGCCCGCCTCGAAGGCGCAAAGTTGATGCCGATGGGTGACGTCCCGAACCGTGCCCATCAGGAACTCGATCCCGAGGACCACATTGTCGTCTATTGCCACCACGGCGTGCGTTCGATGAATGTGACTGCCTGGCTCCGGCAGCAAGGCTTTGAAAAAGCGCAATCCATGGCCGGCGGAATCGATGCCTGGTCGCGAAGGGTGGACCAAAAGGTGCCGGTGTACTGAAAGGCAGCTCCTAGCGTCTAGCTTCTAGCCACTAGCAACCAGGGTTCGCTACGAGCTGGCAGCTAGCAGCTAAAGCTAAAAGCTTCTTTCATGAAAAAGCAGCTCCTCGAACTCCGCGTCAACGGCCGCTCTCACGAGCTGGCGATCGAGCCGAATCGGCTTCTGCTCGACGCGCTGCGGCTGGACCTGCAACTCACCGGCTCGAAGCGCAGCTGCGACGATTCATCCTGCGGCGCCTGCACTGTCCTTGTGGACGGCACGCCTATGCTCTCGTGCGCGCTGCTAGCTGCAAGTTGCGAAGGGCAAGAGATCACAACGGTTGAAGGTGTGAGCGAACACGGCGCACTGGCCGCCATCCAGAAAGCTTACGGCGATTGGGGAGGAGCACAATGCGGCTTCTGTACTCCCGGATTCATGATGACCATCAAGCATCTGTTGTCAGAAAATCCGCAGCCATCAGACGAAGAGATTCGCATCGCGCTAAGCAGCAATCTTTGTCGTTGCACTGGCTACAGCCAGATGTACGAGGCGATCAAGGCAGCGATTGAAGCCGAGCAGAAGGGAATGGCTGCAGCGCACGACTAACAATGACCTACGTGATCGTTACCATCAAGCAAGTAAAGGACAACTACGCTTTCCAGACGTACGCTCGTTTGGTCAAACCGTTAATCGAGCGTCACGGCGGACGATATCTGGCGATCGTTCGTGATCCCGAAATACGCGACGGTGAGTGGCCGTTTGTCCGCACTGTTGTTGTCGGCTTTCCGACCTCTGATAAAGCAAGGGCGTGGTACGATTCGCCGGAGTATCGCGAGATCATCGCTCTGCGGCAACGCGGGATCGACGCGAACATTGTTATGGTGTCTGATCTGGCTGAGTTGCCCGTCGCAGGCTACGAGCCACCGGAGAAGGCTAGTGACTAACTTCTCCATCATCGGCAAACCCATCGCCATGGTTGATGCCGCCGGCAAGACCACGGGTGCCGGCAAATATACCGACGACCTTACGCTGCCGAGCATGCTGATTGGAAAGATTCTCCACTCGCCCCACCCGCACGCGCGCATCAAGCGAATTGACATCACCCGCGCCGAACAATTGGACGGAGTTGTTGCCGTCGTCATCGGTCAAGACGCTCCCAATCCCTATGGGATTCTTCCCGTCGGTCATGACGAGCACGCTCTGGCCGTGGACAAGGTTCGCTATGTTGGAGACAACGTGGCGTGCGTGGCCGCGGAAGATGAAGCCACCGCCGAAAAAGCATTGGAGCTGATCGACGTCGAATATGAACTCCTGCCGGCCTACTTCGATCCCGAAGAGTCAATGAAGGCCGAGTGCGATCTGATCCACGACAATAAACCACACAACCTCGAGAAGGACTATCACCACGTCTTCGGAGATCCCGACCAGGGTTTCGCAGAAGCCGAGCAAATTGTCGAAGCCCGCTTCATCGCTAACGAAGTCACGCACGCAGCGATGGAGCCCCACTCAACCCTTGCGGCCTTCGAGCTCGACTCGCAGACCGGCCAACTCGGACGGCTGACGGTCTGGTCATCAACCCAGGTGCCGTACTACTTGCAACACAAGCTCTCGCTCGTGCTCGAAATGCCGATGTCGCAGATTCGCGTGATCAAGCCGCTGGTGGGCGGCGGCTTCGGGGGCAAGAGCGAAGTGATCCCGCTCGAAATCATTGCTGCAATTGCGGCGCGCAAGGCCAAGCGTCCGGTGAAGATTACTTACACGCGCGAAGAAGTCTTTTGGGCACATCGCGGACGCCCGCGCACCATTATCGATCTCAAGACCGGGATTAAAAACGACGGTCGCATCATGGCCGTTAAAGCCCGCGTCGTGCAAGATGGTGGCGCCTACTGTTCCTACGGCGTAGTCACGATCCTTTACTCCGGCGCTCTGCTCGGGGCGCTCTACGACATTCCAAATATTCAGTACGACGGCTATCGCGTGCTCACCAACAAGCCGGCATGCGGCGCGATGCGCGGACACGGCACCGTCAATGTCCGCTTTGCATTCGAATCGCAGCTTGATGAACTAGCGGCAACGCTGAACCTCGATCCTGCAGAAATTCGCCGCCGCAATCTACTGCAGCCGCCGTGTGTAACCGTTAATGGCCTGCGCGTCCAAAGCTACGGTCTGCCGGAGTGCATTGAAAAAGTCGTCGAGCGCTCAGGATGGAGCGGACGCAAAGGCAAGCTGCCGCCCGGACGCGGATTGGGCATCGCATGCAGTCACTACGTGAGCGGCGCGGCAAATTCGATCATTCGTTCTGACATGCCACACTCGACGGTCAACATCAAGATCGATCGCGATGGCGGAGTAGTTGTGTACACAGGTGCGTCCGAAATAGGCCAGGGTTCGGACACTATGACCGCGCAGATCGCCGCCGAAGTTCTTGGCTGCTCGCTCTCGCGAGTAAAAATTGTAGCAGCCGACACCGATCTCACACCCATAGACATCGGTTCTTACTCCAGTCGAGTCACCTTCATGGCTGGCAATGCCACCCTCCGTGCTGCAGCAGAAGTGAAGAAGCAGATAGCGTCAGCGGCAGCAAAGAAGATGAACTGTGCTGCAGGAGACCTAATTTTTACGGACGACATGGTTTGGCGTGGCGACTCTGATACAAGGCAGGTGCTCGCGCAAACCCCGCGCGAGCCGGACGGGCGGGGGCGCCCGTCCCCACATGGTTCGTCCCCACATGGTTCGGAGTTGGCATCCGTTTCCGGTCGTGTCGAAGGCCAAATCCTACGCGGATCACTGCAACAAAAACGCAAAGAAGGGGCCGTCCCCAAAGACTCGATGTCTTTCGAAGAAGCCGTAGTTGCCGCCATCGATTTCCACGGCGCCCTAACCGGCACTGGTTCCTATGCGCCTCCTCCAGAAGCCCGCGGCGGCAAGCACAAAGGCGGTGGTGTCGGTCCATCACCCGCGTACTCCTACTCAGCACAAGTCGCCGAAGTCAGCGTGGACGAAGAAACCGGAGAAGTCACTGTTCACAAAGTCTGGGCGGCACACGACTGTGGTCGCGCGCTCAACCCGGTGTCCGTCGAGGGTCAGATCATCGGCTCCGTGTGGATGGGCATGGGCCAGGCCCTCACTGAAGAAATGATTTGGAAAGACGGGCTACTCATGAATCCCGGTTTACTCGAATACAGGAGTCCATCATCCGTGGAATCGCCGGAGGTCGAGCCAATCATCGTCGAGAGCATTGACCCCGAGGGTCCGTTCGGCGCCAAAGAATGCAGTGAGGGATCGCTGGCAGCGACGATCCCGGCAATCGCCAACGCAATTTATGACGCCGTAGGAGTCCGCTTGCATGAAGTGCCGTTCACGCCCGAACGTGTTCTGGCCGCATTGCGGGCGAAGAAGAATGCCAAGCCGCTGAACCTTACCGAAGGCGTTGATCCTACCGCTCCGGTTCGCTTCCGCGAACATGGAGGAGCGCTGTGGTTCAAGGGCAAAGGCCCTGAGCGACCGTACGGGGTGGAGCAGAGAACCCCGAGGAGCCTCACATGAGCACCGTCCAGGTCTTCGGTATGCGACCGGCGCAATCCGAGCGAGTTGAGGCCGACGCATCTGCGACGATCAACCTCATTCGTACGCATCTTCCGCATTTCCAACCGAAGGTCGAACTTAAACCAGAGAGTGGATGGTGGACCCTAGACCTGCCGTGTCCACTCGGGGCGGAGTATCAGTTCAGTCTATATGGATATTTGAACGGGGAGAGGCAGATATCGGCGACACGCACCGAATTCGGAGAAAGCCGTTCGCATGATCGTTTTTGGTACTCCCCGATGGAACTGGCCGACTTTCGGGACGACGTTTCAGAGTTGGAGAGACTTTTTCATGAGCGCGTGAGAGCCTTGATGGTGTGCTCGACACGGATTGTCGAGAGCAAGGGCATCGTATTGCTGGGTTATACGGCCGAGTACCAGAGCGAGGCCGGGTGGCAACGCCTGGGAGGTATCTCTTACCTAGGCTTGGGCTTTGGGATTCCTTTCGTTGGTAAGAAGCGAGTCTATACATCTCCCCCGATAGTGAGTTGCGCTCAAGCATGACTCTCCCCGCATTCCGACTCTTTCGTTCGCGCACGCTGCCCGAAGCTCTCAGGATTCTGGCCGAGCATTCCGCCAACATCCGCGTGCTCGCCGGCGGCACCGATCTCCTCCCCTCCATGGGCCAAAAGCTTTTTGAACCGGAACAGGTACTCGATCTGCGGCAACTGGCCGAACTGAAGGGAATCCGCCAAACCGAGCAGGGAACTGAGATCGGCGCGCTCACCACTCTGCATGAAATCGAGCGCTCGCAACTCCTGCGAGAGCACTATCCGGTACTGGTCGAAGCCGCAAAGACTATCGCTTCCCCGGTTCTGCGCAACATGGGAACGATCGGCGGCAACATCTGCCTCGACACTCGTTGCCTCTGGTACAACCAGTCACTGGCGTGGCGGAAGTCATGCGGCTTCTGCATCAAGAAAAATGGCGACCTTTGTCACGTCGCTCCCGGTGGAACGAAATGCTGGGCGGTGTTCTCCGGCGACACTCCTCCCGCGCTGTTGTGCCTTAGTGCGGAGATTGAAATTGCCAGCGCCTCAGGCGCTCGGCGAATCTCGCTTGCGGATTTCTACACTGGCCTAGGCGACGATTATCGCAAGCTTCAATCGAACGAACTGGTCACGCGAATTTTCCTGCCGCGCGCTTCCGCGGGATATCGCGGCGAATATCGCAAACTGCGTATTCGTGGTTCGATTGATTATCCGCTGGCGGGTGTGGCAGTTGCTCTAAAACGCTCCAACGGCCACGTCGAAGATCTTCGCATCGCGATGACCGCGGTGAATCCCGCCCCGGTGCTCGTCAAAGGAGTTGCCTCGCTGCTGAACGGAAGCGATATTGACGACGCCATTGCAGAGGCCGTCGGCGAACTTGCAGCACGCACCGCCAAACCCCTCACAACCTCAGCTCTGACGGCCGAATACCGTCGTGAGATGATCCGGGTGTTCACGAAAAGAGCAATAATGGCAATCGCGGCTCAGTGACGTTAGCCGATTGCTAATCCTTCACCTGCTTTTTCGGCAGATGGCGCAGGCTGCGACCCTCTATCAACCGAAATAGCTCTTCCGCCAAATTGGTGGCGTGATCTCCCGATCGCTCCAATGCCTGTGCCATTAGCAGGACATCTGCGCTGTGCTGCACTTTCTTGCGGCTGTCACTCTGCAGATGCCTTCGAAATAATGACCGGTAAACCCCGTCAATTTCGCGGTCGGCACGCAGCACATAACTCGCCGGATCCAATTCACGCTGGGTGAATCCCTCCCGCACCTGCTGCAGCATCTTCTCCAAAATGCCTGTCATTTCGATGAGTTGTTGAGAATCCGCTTTGGGCAACCTGCTTGGCAGGCTCTGCACGCGCTGCCCCACTCCCCAGAGCAGGTCGCCGATTCGTTCCAGCTCGGTACTGAATCGGAGGCACGCCAGCAGTTCGCGCGCCTCCGGCTCGGAGACCTGGGTTATCGCTGCCGAAAGCTGCTCATCCATCTCCCGCTCAATGCGATCAAGCTCCTTTTCGCAATCCCTCATTGCCAGAAATGCCATATGGGAGGAGTTGGTGAGGAAATCCCTGGTGTTGAACGCGGCATCACTCGCGACCATACACGCGCGCAGCGCCAGCTCCGTTAGGCCATGAGTATCACGCGCCCGCGAACTAACAACTTTTCCGCGTTGTAATGTGCTTTTCGCCAGAGTATCGATTTTAACCCGGTTGTTGTGAAGGGGAGTAGTGAGAGGAATAAACGGTACCTAATCGCTGTGCGCACAGAACCGAACTGAAGGATACGCTACTGTAAGTCGTGCGTAACTACGCTGCCGCAACTTGAGACTCTGCCTTGAATGGCAAAATGAAAACCGGCCGATGATAGGCGAGTTCGAGCAAATGCCTTGCCGCCGCCAGTCGTTCAGCCGCGGAACTATACTCGGTGTATCCCTCTGCCCGAATTGTAAGCACAGGATTCAACCCTTCGACTTGAAGGCGCCGGATCTGACCGTCGTGTTGCAGATCGCAGGCGCAGGCCAGGCGTAAGATGCCCGCCAAGAACTGCACTGCACGCTGCTTCGATTGCGGGAGCGCCGCAAAACTCTTTTGCGTTTCCCTGGGCAACGCGCCCCGATGGTATCGGGCCACAAGCGCAGTGATGCGAATTTCATCGGAGCTCCAGCCGAAGGGCGGATCCAGTTTCCGAATCAGACGCGCTGAAGCCTTGTGGTGACCCACCTTTGATCTTGATCGTCCGACGTCATGCATCAAGGCGGCCGCTTGCAGAATGTCGCGATACGGCTCCCGCTTAGGTCCGCGCAGAATTCCATCAGCCGGCAAACCGTCATACAGTTGCAGCGCCAGTTGAGCGACGTGCTTGGCGTGGGCAACACCTGGCTTCAGGAACGATGGGTCGAGAAAGGACGCCCAAATCCGCAGCCGCTCCAGAGCGAGTGACCGGAGTTCCTCCGGCCGTGGCAAACGCGCTCGCCACACCGGCCACAGGGAATTGCGACCCACCATTTTTTCTCGATAGGCCTCCAGGCGCTGCCCGCGTTCCTGCTCTATGCGAGACCGCCACTGTAATTGCGTCTCGGCATCCGGAAACGCTCTGATGTTGATGGCGGTCTGCCAGAGCACGTCGAGATCGTGTACGTCGCCCAACACATCCTGCAATTCCTTGAGATCCCTGGCCCACGTCTCATGCAGGCGCGGCAAGAAATTTTCCAGGGTGTACCGAAAGCGCTTCAATCCGACGCGCAGGTCGTGAAATGCGATCTTCGTGCGGTTACGCAACGCCCGGCGATGGAGATCACGGGCTTTCTGCAAGCGCTCCAAGGCGAGATGCGCCAGCACAGCGCTATCAATCGGAATACGTGCCGCGCGACTGGGCAGCTCAGCCGTCCAGTTGCTCCATTGCTTGCGGTCGAAACGCTGTAGGGTGATGCCCGCGGCTATCTTTAGTCTCTGTTCCTGAGCAAGCACAAAATCAGTGAGAATCTTGCCCGCTGCGTCGCCTTCGGGCGCGAGCTGCTCGATCCACTGCCCCATCACTTGTGTGTCGCGCAGTTCTCCCAGGCTGCTGAAGAGCACCTTGCCCGCTCGCCTCATCTTCTTCCATGCCGGATTGCGGTCAAAAACCACGATGCCGTCTGCCATTGAACGGCAGCGCCGCAGACTCGTGCGCAAATCATGGACGGGATCGGCGCTGAAGTCCGTCGACACTCTGTCGCACTGGTCCAGGACTTCCTGCATCCAGTATCCAAGCCCAACACGTTTCTGCACTGCCGCTGTCTGAGTCATCATTTTTTGGATTGTCCCGCCGAAAATCTGGAATGCGGTTTGCTTGCGTTAGAACTCGAGGTAACCTCCAGCGCATGCTCGGCGCGGAACGCTCTCGGTTCCTTCAGCCGGCAGCAAGCCAACAACCCCCTGCAGGGCCTCCCACGCCGCCTGGTTGAGTGCGGGATCTGCGCTAACCAGATCGCGAATCATTTGCCAAGCAGCTAGATTCAGCGCGCCTTCCGGCGGCGGACCCATAGCCAGCGATACGGAGCAAGGAGGGCAAAAGCAGATCCGCTGTGCCGAAGACTTCTGACGCGGTCGTATTCTCACAGTCTGCGCAAACATGTACACGGCAACCGATTTTTGCCCTGCCTCGAGCTCTCGATTGCAACGAAGACAATACAAATCTTCCAAAGGTCCTTCCTCGCGGCCAGTTTGGTTAGAAAGAAAATAGTCTGTCCATAGCTACCAGGACGCAAGTATGTAGAAGGATTCGCGCTGCGCCGAAATGCCAACCTGCTTGTCAGCGGGCGGAGAATCAAGCTGTGCTCTAGCCAGGAGCAGATGGGATCGTGCAATCTGCTTGTATGAGCGCTGGAAAATCGCCCTTAACTGACCGGTCGCGGGGTGGGGCGCAGTGGCGCACAACCAAGTCCCCTCCGTCAGCGCGACTTGGGAAGCGAGGCTCTGGACAGGTTGCCGCAGTGTGTTACCAAATCCGCGGCAATAGTATTGAATTCCTCTTGGTCAGGACCCGCAGAGGCCGCTGGACTTTTCCTAAAGGGGGCGCTGAGCCAGGGTTGACGCCGGCCGAATCAGCTGCCCTCGAAGCCTTCGAAGAGGCGGGAGTTCATGGCCGGATAGAAGAAGTTCCGTTCACTCGTTACAGCCGTCACAAGCGCGGCAGCACGAGAGAATCTGCAGGCAGCGGAGTCGTCGTCCGGGCTTATCTTTGCGAAGTTTTGCGGCTTGCTCCACCACAGGAGCCCAATCGCAACCGCACGTGGTTTTCTGCCGAGGAGGCGAAATCGCATTTACGCGCGGATCGTCTGTCTGATAACGGCGCAGAACTCGCTTGCGTGGTTGACGGCGCGGTAGCGCGCATCCAGCGTTTGCGCAGAAGATCTACCGCGGTGGCCGACGCGCTCCAAAAAGTTCAATTCGAGGCCTTCGAAGGCAGCGGCGTCTATGGGCACATGGACCGGGCGTCATTTCTCCGCTACGTTCGTCGGCAGCGCGCCGGAGGGCGTTCCACGGGGATCGAGTTTGCCATCAATGCCTATCTCGGTGAGGTCTTGCGACTAAACCGGGAACCGTTCAATGAGAACAAGGCGCGATTAAATCCGGGGAGAGCGCGGCGGCTCCCCGATGCGAAATACTTGGAGGCAAAGTACACCCCCGATTCTGCGGCCAAGCCTCCGCGCGTGCTCGAACGAACAAATACTTTGCCGGGACCGCTGCAAAATCACCGGGTTGTCGATATCAGCAATGGACGGGAAAAAAGCCGCAGATGGGGCGTTTCGCGGAATAAGCGAAATTAGGTTTCGTCGTCAGAAACTTTTGCAATTCTTGCCCCAAGCACTCTCCATTGGAGTTATGGCCTCCTTGTTCATTCTCTAAATCCTCAGTATGGTTAAGGAATGTTCGGCTGCTTCGGCACAGGCGTTTTCAGGTTTCTTGCTGCTCTGGTTACTGGTCTTCTGTTGGCCTGCTCAGGACTAGCGCAAGCCCCGGTATCCGCGCCAGCAACGCAACAAACTCCGCCATCCGCAACCGACCAAAAACCCGAGCAGAAGCCTGCCGAACAGAGCACTGAAAAGCCGACCACCCAACCCCAAACCAAAATCACCCCCCAACAAGCCGAGCAACTCTTCCGCGATGTGGACACCATCCTCGACTTCGCCAGCAAAGACACTTCGCTTCCTAAGAAGCACGAGGTGAAGCGCCGGATGGCCAGCCGTGAAGAGGTGGTCAGCTATCTCAAGAAAAATATGGCTGAGGACAAAGATGTGCAGCGCCTGCGCCGCACCGAGCTGGTGCTGAAAAAATTTGGCCTGCTGCCCAAGGATTTCAATCTGCAAACATTTCTCGTCAGCCTATTGGAAGAACAGGTAGCCGGCTATTACGACGCGAAAACGAAGACCGTCAATTTGCTGGATTGGGTGATTCCGGATTTACAACGTCCAGTTCTGGCGCATGAGCTCACCCACGCGCTGCAGGACCAGTCGTTCTCGCTCGACAAGTGGCTGAGAAAGGGCAGCGGAGACCTGGACGCAAAAAAAGACCTGACGCCCGACGACATCACCAAAGATGAAAACAGCGAGGCCCGCCAAGCCGTGGTCGAAGGTCAAGCCATGGTCGTGTTGGTGGACTACATGCTCGCCCCCATGCATCGCACCGTAGCCGACTCGCCCGAAGTTGTGCGGCTGCTGAACGAAGGCATGATGGCCGGAACGGCCGATTCCGTGCAGTACAAAAACGCGCCAATCTTCATGAAGGAAGCGCTGACGTTCCCCTATCGCTATGGCGTGCAGTTCGAGGCCGAATTGCTGCGCGCAGGAAAAGATAAAGCTTTTGCAGCGACCTTCCAGAATCCCCCGCAAACCAGCCGCGAGATCATGGAGCCACAGACCTACATTTCAGGAGAGCACCTCGCCCCGCTGCCTCTGCCCGACTTCAAGCATATCTTCAAAGATTACGAGCGCTTCGACGTTGGCGCGATTGGCGAGTTCGACGTCGCAGTTCTTGCCGAGCAGTACGCAGGAGAAGATGTCGCCCACAATATTTATCCCAATTGGCGCGGCGGATATTACTATTCCGTCCATCCCAAAGGAAATCCGTCGGCAGCATTGGGGTTGGTTTACGTCTCGAAGTGGTCGAGCGCCAAAGCCGCGGCGCAATTCGCAGCAATTTACGCTCGCGGAATGCAGCAACGCTATACAAAAGTCGAGGCTCCTCCGAAGGCCACCCTTCCCGCAGACTTGAAGACTCTTGGAAGCCTCAGCGGCAATCACACCTGGACAACGGAAGAAGGCCCGGTCGTACTGGATGTGAAAGGCGACATGGTTCTGGTGACCGAGAGTCTGGATCCGGCTATCACTGACCAGTTCCGGCGTGCGGTGCTGGAATCGCCTGCGGGCGCATCGCAATAACCTCAGGATTAGCGGCCACGTCTCAGCAGCAAAGCGCCTCCAATGAAGGAGAAGATGCCCACAACCACGGCCAAGATCAGACCTGCCCAAAAGCTCACGGAGGTTGGATCCTGGTGAAATGCATGGGAAGAAAAATGGTGCACTAGATGGGCATAGGCTAGTGTCGTGAATAGTACGGCCAGGCCACTTAGGATGTTGAGAGCTCGCATTTTCCTTTCCACTTATGCGGGACAGTCTTGCACAATTTGTTGCAGACTCCAAGGGTTTAGTTTGGCCGAAGGAGATTGATCGTACGGGCCATACCGGGATCAGGAAAGAAACATGAAACAATTTCCTCGCTGTTCTCTGTGTGTCCTCTGTGGTTGCGAAGTTTCGAATCGGACAGTTTTGTATAATCACCGTTCGCTCTTAACCTTCACAGCGAGGGGAATTGCTTGTCACAAGCAGAAATTGGAATCATCGGCGGCAGCGGCCTGTACTCCATGCCGGGGCTGAGCGGCACACAGGAGATCGTCCTGGAGACCCCGTTCGGCGCGCCTTCTGATGCCTACGTTCTGGGCACACTTGAAGGAAGACAGGTTGCTTTCTTGGCGCGACATGGACGCGGGCACCGCCTTCTCCCCAGCGAGCTGAATTTCCGGGCAAACATCCACGGGTTCAAACAGCTCGGAGTCGAGCGAATACTTTCTGTTTCCGCCGTCGGCTCGCTCAAAGAAGAACACAAGCCGCTCGAATTCCTGATCCCCGACCAATTCGTGGACCGCACTCGCCATCGCGTGGACACATTTTTCGGGGATGGTGTTGTTGCACACGTTGCGTTTGCTGATCCGGTATGTCCGCAGTTATCGGAAGCGGTTGCGGCCGCCTGCAAGAAAGCCAAGGTCGTAGGCAAACGCGGCGGGACTTACATCTGTATGGAAGGCCCGCAATTTTCCACCAAAGCCGAATCGAATCTGTACCGAAGCTGGGGCATGGACGTAATCGGCATGACCAACTTGCAGGAAGCCAAGCTTGCGCGCGAAGCGGAGCTTTGCTACGTCACGGTTGCGATGGTGACGGACTACGACTGCTGGCATCCGCATCATGATTCAGTGACCGTAGATCAGATCGTAGCGGTGCTGCTGAAGAATGCCGAAAACGCCTGCAACGTTGTGCGCGAGGCGGTCGCAGTCATGCCAAAAAAGCGGAGCTGTAAGTGCGGATCTGCGCTGGCGCATGCGATCCTAACGGATCGTGCAAAGATTCCACAAGCAACGCGGGAACGATTGAAATTGATTCTCGGGAAATATTTGGAGCAATGAGTACGTGGAAGAGCGGCGCTTTCAGCGCCGCGTAAGCCGAGAAAAGGGAGATGGGGCTTTAGCCCCTGTGTCGGCAAGTCCCGCCTGCGGCGGCTAAGTCTTCACTGTTGCGATTGACGCGGCGCTGAAAGCGCCGCTCTTCCACGGTATGTAAAGTTTATGAGCATAATCGCAGTCGGTTCCGTAGCCTTCGACAGCATCGCCACCCCCTCCGGACGCGTAGAAAATGTGGTCGGCGGTTCCGCAACATTCTTCGCGCTCGCCGCGAGTCATTTCACCGATGTGCGGGTCGTCGCGATCGTGGGCGAAGACTTTACCGTAGAGCACGAAAGCATCCTGAAGAATCGTGGCGTGGACACACGTGGCATCGAGCATGCAAAAGGGAAGACCTTCCGCTGGGGCGGCCACTATCTGGAAAACCTGAACGAGGCCAAGACCGACTTCACTGAGCTCAACGTATTCGAAAAATTCCAGCCGCAAATTCCAGCGGAGTACAAAGACTCAGAATTCCTGTTCCTGGGAAATATTCACCCAACGCTGCAATCTGCGGTTCGCCTCGAACTCTCAGAAGTAAAGCTGACCGGCGGCGACACCATGAACTTCTGGATCCAGGGCGCTTATGAGGAGCTTCGTGAAACTCTTCGTCTGGTGAACATTCTGCTCATCAACGACACCGAGGTAAAAATGCTGGCCAAGGACTCCAGCTTGCCGCGGGCGGCACGGAAGGTGATCACCATGGGACCACAGGCGCTGGTCGTAAAACATGGCGAATACGGCGCCACGATTTTCTTTCGCGAAGGAGCATTCGGCATCGGCAGCCATCCTTTTCGCGCTCCCGCTCTTCCGCTCGAAGAAGTAAAGGACCCTACCGGCGCCGGAGATTCCTTCGCCGGAGGCTTCATGGGATACATCGCCTCGCAGCCCGAACTGAATCGGGAAGTCATCAAGCGCGCGCTATTCTACGGCGGCGTCATGGGATCCTTTGCCGTCGAGCGCTTCGGCACCGAGCGCCTGCAATCCTTGACCCGCGGCGAGATTGACGCCCGCTTTCAACTCTTCCGTGAACTTACTCACCTGGAATGAAAAACCCAGGCACCTCTGACTACAGTACCTTCCGCGTCGCGCAACTAGCTGCGGCAATTTCCATTGCCTCATTCTTCTACTATCTGCGGCACGGCGATCTGCTGCTTTACGGAGACGCGGTCGCCCACATCGATATTGCGCGGAGAGTGTTCGACTCGCGTACGCCGGGGCTACTGCAGCTTGGCACGGTTTGGCTTCCTCTTCCACACATTCTGATGCTGCCATTTTTGGTCTCGCGTTGGATGTGGCAGACGGGAATCGGAGGATCGATCCCGTCGCTAATCGCATACGTGTTCAGCGTCACGGGAATTTTTCGGCTCATGCGGACTGTCATACCCTCTCGCGAAAGCCGCAGCGAATGGGACATTCAGTTTGCGGCCTGGCTGGCAGCGGCGATATTTGCGCTCAATCCCAATGTGATTTATTTGCAGACGACGGCTATGACCGAGCCCGTGTACTTGGCTTTGTTTATCTGGACGGTCGGGTTCTTTAGCGACGCAATCAGAGGTTGCGCCGCCGGCGAGACTCGCAAAGCGAATTCGTCCTTGGTCAATTGTAGTTTCTGTCTTTTCGGAGCCTGCCTCACGCGTTATGACGGATGGCTGCTAGCAGCCGTGGTGGTCGCGACTGCCTCGTCGCTCGCGTGGCTTGGTAACTTCGCTCCCCTCCGTCCAGGCGTAAAGAAACTCGTGTTGCTTGCCGTCGCTGCACCTCTTTTGTGGCTCGCTTACAATGCCGCTGTTTATGGCAACCCTCTGGAGTTCGCCAACGGCCCCTATTCCGCGAAAGCCATTGAGCTCAGGACAGCGGTTCCCGGTATGCCGCCGCATCCCGGAACGAATGATCTCTCGATGGCCTTCAAGTATTTCTTTAAGTCTGCGCAGCTAACTCTCGGCGAACACGGCTGGCAGATCTTTTGGGTGAGCGCTCTTCTGATCGGCACCGGCATTGTTGTTCTTTTCCAAAGAAAACTATGGCCGCTGCCTCTCCTGTGGACTCCCGTTCCGTTCTACATGCTGTCAATCGCACACAGCGGCGTGCCGCTTTTCGTTCCCGTGTGGTGGCCGTTCTCACGCTACAACGTGCGCTATGGCATCGAGATGCTCCCGGCGTTTGCGGTGTTCACCGCGATTGCAGCCTATGGATTGATTCGGTTTGTTCCAACTCCCCGAGCCAAGGTTGCAGTGGCCACGGTGTTTTCGTTAGTCGCTACCGCCAGTTACTTTCAGGTTTTTCGTTCGGGCGCCGTCAGCTTTCAAGAGGCGGAAATTAACTCGCGAACTCGAATCGCGCTGGAAACGCAACTCGCTGCAAGCCTCAAACAACTGCCACCGAATTCCACCTTTGTGATGTACCTCGGCGACCACGTTGGCGCCTTCCAGCAAGCCGGCATTCCACTGTCGCGGGTCATCAACGAAGGAAATCATCGCCCGTGGAAGCGCCCCGCCGATCCCGATGGATTGTGGGAGAAGGCGCTGCAGCATCCCGCCGCGTACGCAGACTTCGTGGTCACATTTGACTCTGATGTGGTGGCTTCGACGATTGAAAAGCGCGAACTTCAGGCAATCGAGATTGTCCGCGTGAGTGGGCAGCCTGAAGCCACACTTTACCGCACTCTCAAGACGCTGGGTATTCAATCGCGTTAACGCCCGCCGACTGAACCAAGGTGTGAGCCCGGTCTGGGAGCTTTTTGTGCTAATGTTGCGCCAATGCACTCACAAAAAGCTGCCGCTGCTTAAGCCCGAACTGTCCCGGCAGGCGGTGCCAAGCGCGGCGAACCGCGGAGCCGATAGGCCATGGCAAACAGATTCCACAATTAAGAGCTAACGCATGTTCCCCATTCGCGACGATCAGCCGAGCTTCACCAAACCCTTTGTAAACTACCTCATCATTGGCTTGAATGTGCTTGTGTTTCTGTTTGAGCAGTGGGTGGGATTGCAGAGTCCTCGGGCTTATTTAGCCTTTATCTATGAATTCGGTATCGTGCCGCGGCACGTCACGCATGCCCTTGGGGGAGCAGGAGATTTCAGTATTGCCGCCGCATTCCTTCCAATTCTGACTTCCATGTTTGTGCATGGCGGGTGGATGCACATCATCGGCAATTTGTGGTTCCTGTGGATTTTCGGGGACAACATTGAAGATCGCCTCGGGCACTTTCGCTATTTGATTTTCTATCTGTTGTGCGGGTTCGCGGCGGCCTTCACTCATATTATTTTGAATCTGGGATCGAATTTGCCGACGGTGGGAGCGAGCGGCGCGATTTCCGGCGTCATGGGGGCGTATTTGCTTCTATATCCGCGGGCAAAAGTTCTGACGCTGGTTGTGCTGATCGTGTTCTTTACGTTTTGGTGGCTGCCGTCGTGGGTTTTCCTGTGCTACTGGTTCTTGCTTCAATTTTTGGCGGGGGCCGCGACGATTGGGGAAACTGGGCCGGGCGGCGGTGTAGCTGTTTGGGCGCACGTTGGGGGATTTGTTGCTGGGCTGCTGTTGATTAAGGCTTTTCCGGCGAGGACGAGAAGTAATCGGTATGGGAGTTGGTGAAGGAGAGTAGTTGCCAGTGGCTAGTGGTCAGTGGCCAGTTAGAGTGTCGTGCGACCTGCCGGTGCTGTCCCTGAAAGGGACTCTGGTTTATCCTCCGGCTTTCCTGGCACTTGTGCCGAGCGTTCACATGCCGCCCGCTTCGCGGCTGGTGTATTGGCGTGAGAATGGCAGCTGCCGGTGGTTAGTGGTTAGTAAGGCAGGAGGTGAGTTGGGGCAGGGGACTGCTTGCAACTGTTGTTATCCACTAGTCTCTGGCAACTTGCCACTGACCGCTGACCGCTGCCCTTAGCCCTCTATAATGAACATGTGAGCTCAACAATAGCTAAACAACTGGCCTCGGCTGACTTTCCTACGCGCTGGGGACAATTTCGGATCTATGGGTTCCGGTTGGAGCCTTTGCAGAATGGAAAGCCTGAGGAAGCCGTGGCGCTGGTGATGGGCGACGTGCATTCTGCGCCGCCGCTGGTACGCGTTCATTCCCAGTGCCTGACCGGTGACGTGTTTGGATCGCTGCGTTGCGATTGCAGGCAGCAGCTTGAGCTGGCGCTTTCAATGATTGCTGGTGAAGGCGCGGGAATTCTGATCTATGAGCAACAAGAGGGACGCGGGATCGGGTTGATGCCTAAGCTACAGGCATACGAGTTGCAGGACTCCGGACTGGATACCGTAGAAGCCAATGAGCGGCTGGGATTTAAGCCCGATCACCGCGAATTCACCTTGCCGGCGGCGATCCTGAAGCAGCTCGACGTGGCAAAAGTGCGGCTGCTCTCGAATAATCCGGACAAGGTTGCGGCCCTTGAGCATGCGGGAATTGAGGTTACTGACCGTGTCCCGTGCGAAGTCCCGGCCAGCGCCCACACCCAGGACTACCTGCGAACTAAGAAGGAAAAGTTGGGACACCTGTTCACCAGCGAATCATCTTCGTCCTGACAGGCTGCGTAACAACTGGTTAGCGCCTTCAGCAGACGGGGCGCTAAAGCGCTCTGATTTCAAACCGCTTACGCGGCGCTCTAAGTGCCGCTCTTCCACGGTTCCGCGCGCATTCGCGACTCTTTCCGTAACCTGCATGGTAGCGCGCGTATTCGCGGCTTGTTCCGCAGCCCGCAGGGTGCGACTTTCTCCGTAGCTGCTGCGTTTCGGTCTAGAATAGCGGGGATCAGCTTGCATGGCGGTTTGGGAGTCCCTATGAAAGCAGTAGTAAGGCTTGTTAGTTTGCTCCTGATTTTCTGTCTGGTTGTGAGTACGTCCCCTACGACGGGTCAGCAGTTGGCGCAGCAGTCGCCGCCGGTGTTCCGGTCAGAGACTCGCCAAGTTCTTGTGGACGTTGTGGTCACGGACCGCAGCGGGCATTTTGTTCCCCGACTCAAGCCTACGGACTTTACGGTGCTTGAAGATGGCAAGCCCCAGAAAGTCGCAGCCTTTGCGATGCATGCGGCGCCTGCTGTCCCCGCGAAACCAGCCGCGCCCATCAAGCTGCCGCCGAACCAATACACGAATTATGCAGTCGCTGATCCGGAGCGACCGCTCACGATCGTGCTAATGGACGTGCTCAATACTCAGGTCCAAGACCAGGCCTACACCCACAAGCAGATGATCCAATTTCTGAAAGAACTTCCACCCGGTCAGCGGGTGGCGCTGTTTGCTCTGGGAACTCGTCTGAGAACGATTCAAGGCTTTACCGGAGACTCGGACACACTGGTGGCTGCGGCAAAGATGCTGTTGCGCGACACTTCCCCGCTTGTGACCTCGGAAGCAAGCCGGCAGCAAGATGAGACGCTGGCCTCCAATCTGCAGGTGAATGCCGGGCCGGGATCGATTGGTCCTCCGGGAGATGCACCGGGCGGGGGCGGCGGGGCCACCGTGAATACAGCGGCCCTGGCTCCGGTTGCGTCGGGCATACAGACAGCGCTCGCTGCCGAGCAGAATTATCAAGAGATGCAGCGGATGGATCTGACCCTGGCCGCGCTGGCAAGTCTGGCGCGCGCAGTTTCCGCCTATCCGGGAAGAAAAAACTTATTGTGGCTCTCGGCTGAGTTCCCAGTTCGCTTCAGCCCGGACTTTCTGCCCAAGAGCCAGGCCGGTGAAGAATCAGCCGGCGGTTTTCAGAGAAGCAGTCACGCGCAGGACCTTCGCGCCAAAGCTCCGCCGGTGAGGGCAACGGCGGCATTGTTGACCGCCTCGCAGGTTGCCGTCTATCCGATTGACATTCGCGGTACGGTCAGCACCGGTACAGGTATGGATGTCTCTACTGGAAACGCATACGGCTCCAACGCCAGGATCAGGGACATGCGGGACCGCATGGCGACGCGTCAAACCACAATGGAGTGGGATGACCACGAGTCCATGACCGACATTGCCAAAGAGACCGGCGGCCAGGCTTTTTACGGCAGCAACGATTTGAAGGCGGCGTTGTCGCGCAGCATGCAGGAAGGTTCAAACTACTACACCATTGCCTATTCGCCCGAGAACCACAAATGGGACGGCAAGTACCGCAAGATCGAAATTAAGTGTGCGCAGAGTGGAACCAAACTCACCTTCCGGCGCGGATATTACGGGGTGCAGGACACATTCCAAAATAAGAATGCGAAGGCGCAGGATGATCAGATTACGGAACTGTTTAAGGTTTCCATGCATCCGGAAGCCCCGACTTCCACGATGTTGCTGATCAAAGTGCAGGTGCTTCCTCCGGACGCAACCAGCCGGATGGTGCGCATTGACTACGCGATCAATGCGCATGATGTGACGTTTACCGATGCTGCGGAGAACTCCAAGCATCTCATGCTGGACTTGATGGCCGTGGCGTGGGACAAGGGCAACAAACCATCAGCCGAGACCGGCGGCGCTATCGATAAAGATATCCCTGCTACTGTTTACGCAAATGTGATGAGCTCTTACATTCCGGCACATCAAGAATTTGAAGTGAAGCCGGGAACCTACATACTCCGAATCGGCGTAGTGGACAGGAACAGCCGCAAGATTGGGACAGTGGATGTGCCACTGACGGTACCGGAAGTGCAGAAGTAGAACTGCGACGTGGAAGGGGAGTGGACGAATGCGCGCACGCTTTGCGTTGGCATGTGGCTTACTGTTCTTTGCTTGCGGTCCATTGACTGCCCAAACTGCGGGCCCTGCCGCAGCCGTTGGGTCCGCATCCGCGCAGCCAGAAAACCCCGTGCCCACTTTTCACGCGACCAGCCGGCTGGTGCTGGTGGACGTTGTGGTGACTAGCAAGCACGGTGATTTTGTTCGGGGACTTAAGCCGGGAGATTTCACGTTACTCGAAGACGGAAAACAGCAGCGGATTTCGGCGTTTAGCGCGCATGTCGCTTCTGATGCTGCGCAGCGGATGGCGCCTCAGGTCCAGTTACCTCCGCACCAATTCACTAACTTCGCGGCGCCGACGCCGGACCACCCCATCACGATCGTCCTGTTCGACATGTTGAACACCGCGTTTATGGATCGGCCGTATGCGCGCCAGCAAATGATCAAGTTTCTGAGCGACATGCCATCCGGACAGCCGGTCGCGCTTTTTGTGCTGGCCGAGAAGCTGCGGATGGTGCAGGGTTTCACCCAGAGTTCAGATGCCCTAGTGGCGGCCGCCAAGGGTATTACCGACAAGAACGACAGTGCTCACTTGATCACGAGTAATCGCGAAATGGAAGACGCTGCTGCCATCGATGAGCTGCTAATGGAAGCTTCGGGGCTAGTGCCGGCCAGTCCAACATCCGTGGTTAGCGCGATGGAAGCCATCGAAGTGTATCAGACCGATGTTCGGATTCGCTCGACATTGGCTGGCTTTCAGGCTCTGGCCCAAATGGTAGCGGGCTACACGGGACGGAAGAACCTAATCTGGCTTTCTGGAGACTTCCCTGTCGCGTTCGGGCCGAATTTCGACGTGGCCTTCAGGCCTTCGATCACGCGCTCACCTCATAATTCAGCCGAGGGCAACCGCCTTTTTTACGTGGATGTTCTGCATGAAACGTCAAGTATGCTGGCATCTTCCCAGATTGCGGTCTATCCCATCGGTGTGCGCGGATTGCAAACCAAGGGATCTGGGGCAGCACAAATGGGAAGCGCTAACATCGCTCTTTCGCAAGATCAGCGTCAGACTCTGGCACGGTGGAACACTGAATTCACCATGAGTGAGATTGCAAAAGAAACCGGCGGCGAAGCTTTTTACAATCAGAATGACCTGGGCAATCTGATGCGGCGGAGCCTGGATGAGGGCACGAACTACTACACGCTCGCCTATGTTCCCCAAGACCATGACTGGAATGGCAAGTACCGGAAAATCGAAATCAAATTGACAATGGAAGGCACGAAACTTCGATTTCGCAACGGGTACTACGCTCTCCCAGACCAGCCAACTGACCAGAAAGATGCTGCCCGGCTGCTGGCGGCTGCAATGCTGCCGACTGTTCCCGAGAGCACGCGCCTGCTGCTCAAAGTCGAGGTACTGCCGCCGGATGCAAGCCGTAAAAGTGTGAGTGTTGATTTCGCCATCAATCCGAGCGACATGATTTTTGTGGACGGACCGGAACAGCGCAAGCAGACAGTTGTGGACTTCATGGTGGTGGCACTCGGCAAAGATCTGAAGCAGGCTGGCCTGGCCTCCAATACGGTGAACGCAACCCTGCGACCAGAAGCGTACCGGCAAGTGCTGAAGACCGGCTTTCCCGGGCATCTCGATCTTGAAGTGAAACCCGGGAAATACTTACTCAGGCTGGGAGCGATCGAGCGCAACAGCCAGAAGATTGGGACGGTCGATGTGCCTATCACTGTGCCCGTACTGCAAACCGCGACGGAGTAAGTTGAGAAAGCGCGATAGCGGGCTGCCGGGGCCATGTACACACCAATTCTAAAGGCGGCTTGGGTGCACCGCGACAAGATCTCTAAAGCGGCTGAAGTCCAGCACATTCAAGGTGAGAATGTGGCTAACGTGATGGACGTACATGACTGCCGCTAAGCGCGCGTCATGCACCTGAACGCCCCAATACTTCGTGTTGTACTACAATCCTTCGCCACTCTCGATAAGCGGCTTCGCTGTCCGGCAGAAGACTCATCCCGACTTCTATTGCACGCGCCTCGCGCTCGGCCTCGGCAACTGTTAAGCCAAGACCGTTGTGAACCAGAGGACGCGTCATTGCATTCCAAAGTTCAGCGATATTCTGGTGCGTGTAATGAAGAATCGTGCCTTGGCTGATGAGCTGAGTGAGCGCCGCGTCAACCAGCTCGTGCTGAGGATCTGAGCGTCGTGTCATCCGTAGCAGGATATTGGTATCGACTAGACACGACGCAATAGCCATCTAGTCGTGATCCTGGTAAAGCCACTCGCGCGAAATGGTCTCTGGCAGCGGGGATATCTTGTCCGAAAACTGTGCCAGTGAGTCGAGCCAGGCGCGAATCTCTTCTGGCGTACGCAGCTGCCGAGTTTCTGCGGGATACGCTAACTGTTGCGCCAAAATCTCTTGGACGTACGCTTCAAGAGACAAGCCCCGCGCTCTGGCCCGAGCCGCCAATTCATCGGGAATATTAACGGTAACCACCATTTAAAAACTCTAGCACGAATTGTTTGCTTCCGGCTGAGATCTAAGTTATTGATTTGTCCGCCCGAACACGGCATTGAGATTACGCCGCCGCTAAATTGGCGGCCCGAATCCACAGGCCTTGGGAGCTCGCGTCAGCGCCGAAAAAGATAGCTTACCTTGATGAACAATACGCGGCCGTCGTTGGTGAAGCGATTTGAAGTACGGAGCAGTCCACCGCCATTGGGATCGCAGGTTGTGGAGCGTGGCAACCGAACGCACAAGTTGGGATCAACATTCTCCAGGTTCGAGTTGTATCCCACATAGACCGCGGTGCCAGGGTGTAGCAGATAGGTGAACAGAACGTCGAAGTTCATGTTCTTCGTGGTCTGTAGGGAAGAGAAATTGCGGTTGGCCAGCAGCCCGTTGTACTGGGCGATGAAGCGCAGAGAGAATTCGCGGGTGAACTGGTAGTTCCACTTCGACCGCAGAATGTTGCTGTTGACCACGGCATAGTGGGCGAGGCCATTGGTCACGCGTTCCATAATGTAAGTGTTATCAATCTGCAGACGGGTCGTGGGTTTAATGCCGATGGTCTGAACGATTGCGGTCTCGTTACCAGTGAAGGGCAGTTGACCTGTGGCGGGAACCACCGCTACTACGCCATTGCGAAAGATTCGCGTATTCCAACTAAACATCCGCCACGGACTGCCACGGAAGACAATGCCGCCACCGGTCTGCGAATATTGGTGATTGCCGGGAAGACCGGCGAACTCAACCGGCCTTAAAACGTCGGATTGATAAAACCACACCGGCGCGAAAATGATGTTGCGACGGAATCCGAACACATAATCACCGCTGATGATTTGCTGCAAGGTTGTGCCGTGATGGTCCCACAGTTGAGTGCCGTTTCCTTCGGGGCCGTGAAAGACTAAGTGTTTGCCTTCGGGACGCCAGTAGAAATGCCCATATTGATTGATTGATCTCTGGTCCACGCGTTGAAGGAAGCCAGTCTCAGTAATGAAGTGCGGAGTGATGTCTAGATACTGCAAGTCGAAGGTGAAGCGCCGTCCGCTGCCGACCAGCACGCCTTCGTGGTGCTGGCCGAAGGAATAACCGTTGGCGTCGAGGGTCGAACTCATGTATCCGCGATACTGGGCATTCCAGTTTTTGTTTATGCGGAAAGTGCCGTCGAGGCCGCCGACGCGATTGAAGTTGTTCTGGAATTCCCGATCGGTGTACATGGCGCCTATGCTGGACTGCTCGCCAATGTCGTAGCTCACGCGTCCTATGCTGAAGTGGGCGCGCTGTCCGTGGGCCGGATCGTTGTCGGGCACAATCAGTCCGGGCGAACGATCGTCGGCGACCAGGAAGCCCAAGTTCCAGGGTCCCTGTTTGCCGCTGAGCCGAACGCCGAAATCCGGATCGGCAATTCTTCGGGTGAAGAGCAGACGTGTTTGCAATTGACCAATTGCGATCAGTGGGGCTTCGAAGAAATTTGAGTTCTCGAGAAAGAACGGGCGCTTTTCTGGGAAGAAGACTTCGAACCGCTGATTGACAGTGTTCTGTGGCTCGTCGGATTCAACTTGAGCGAAATCTGGTTTGACGGTTGCGTCGAGAACCAGACTGTCATGGAATACAAACTTCCCGTCCAGGCCCGCTTTTCCTCGGAAGTTCGCGGAATCGAAACGCGGCTGGGCAGGATCGCGCGTGTCCAACCCCCGAAACGTGCGGGATTCCACGTAAGTGATGAATTGCATGTTGTGTCCGGGAGAGATGTTTTCGAAGCCGGTAGCGCTAGCCTCCTGATTCAACCGACCGGCGAGCTTGGCTGAAACCCAAGGCCAATTGTCGTATTCATCGTTCTTAGCTATGTAGCGGGTAAGGGTTAGTCCCCAATTAGCAGCGCTGCTCGGATGAAAGCGTAGGCTGCGAAATGGAATGGCAATCCAGATGACAAAACCGGAGGGATTGATTTTCGCCTTCGAGTACCACAGCGTGTCCCAGGAATAGTCCGGCTGCCCCTGGCCTTCAGTCAACAGGCCGTCGGCTTGAACGCCTCGCGGATTAACGTCGAAAACAAAGGCGTGGCGCTGGTCTCGAAAAGTGTCAAGCGTGACTTCAACATAGTCGTCAGAATCGAACGGCGTCGAAGGCTCACGGCGGGTCAGGTCAGCGCGCACGCCATTGTGCTGGTCCCAGCAGAGCAGAACCACGTAGAGGTTCGTTTGGTCGTAACCAAGATAGGCATCGGTGCGATCGGTGGCAGGCTGTCCGTCAGAAGGCTGGTTCTGGATGAAATCGCTTACACGCTGAAGCTCTGAGGCAGCAGCTGCGGGCGTCATGCCCTCAAAATCCTCGATTTTCGGAGGATGGCTGATGCGCGGAATCTTGACTGCAGGCGCAGCGTGGCAGTAGCTAGGCCCGACTAGGGCCACGGCACAAACCGGCAAAATAAGACGCCACCTTCGGAGCGCCAGGGCTTTCAATTCCACGCAACCTCGTACACTTCAGTCAAATGCGGCAGATAGAGGTTGGACGGCCATTAACATGGACGGTTAGCGGACCTGGCATGGATCGAGTTGCAATTCTCTTCAACTATGCCATAATGAGCGGCTTCCCCCACCACGCCTTAGTTCCGAGGAAACCGTATGCGCACGGCCCTGATTTTATTTGCTCTTCTGCTGACTAGACTGGCCGCAGCTGAGGGTTCGCTTCATGTGTATTACTACAACGGCGAATCCATTGAACAGATGAGTTTACGCGGGGTAACGGTGACCGTCACGCTGAAGGACACGGGCAAGTTGAACCAAGTTGCGGTGTATGTGGACAACGGCTCGTCTGATGCGGTTAATGTTATTCCGGCGAACATCGCGCTTCATCAGACCTCGCCGAAAGACGAGGACCTGCGGATGAAGTCGGAGCAAGAAGTTCAAAAGATCGCAGGCCAACGGGCGTTCTGGGGACAAGTCGCCGCTGGGGTGGGCACGGGTCTGAGTCGCGCCAAGGATAAGATCACCGCGGACAGTGAAGATGATCCGAGTACAAAGGCTGATCCGCCGGACTACGACGCGCAGGCGCGATGGCTGGCGCATGTGGATGAATTGGGACAGCGCGGGAAGACAGTAACACTAGGACACTCGTACTTGCGCGGCAGCACAGTGTTTCCGGGATCGAAATTTGCCGGAGTCTTGTGGTTCGACCGGGACCAGGCGTTTGCCTCCGGCATGGTGCGGATTGCTCTCGGGCCGCGAACTTACTTGTTTCCGTTTCCGCCTCCGGAGTCGGCAACCACACCAGCTACTCCGGGCCAGCCTGACATGGAGAAAGTACCTGCTGGCAAGAGTCTTTCTTTACAACAGGCACCTGGTGCGGCGTCCGCTTCGAAGGCCGGAGTTCTGGGAGTTTCAGGCGAGACTTGGATTGAGGGCGGCGTAGGCGGCGTTCACATCCTGGAAGTCGCGCAGAACAGTGCTGCTGAGTTGGCAGGTCTTCGGGCTGGCTTCGTAATTACGGAAGTGGATGCAAGGCGAATTCGCTCGACTGAAGATTTGGCAGCGGCCCTGGCGCAGAAGGGCCCTGGAACCCGGGTGAGCATTGCGTACCTTATAAGGACGAACCTGGGGTGGATGCCGAAGGACATGACCGTGATTTTGGGCAGTGGGGAATGAGGTATTTGCTTTGTTCTGGAAGTCAGGCACCCTACATTGTCTCGATTGTGAGGCTCGGAAACGCCGTTCGATACAAACGCTCATCCAGCGTTAACAGGCGGTAGCCCGGGTAAGAGCGTGAGCGCCGATCAGCCATTACAAATTTGTGTTGATGGCGGCAGCAATCGCCCGCGCAGCTCGCGCAGCCATCGTCCGAGGCTCTTTCTGCCGGACGTAATTTTAGGGTTGCCGATGCCGCGATACTTGGAAAATACGCTCCTCGTTCGCACCGGCCGCACACGAATGCCCTTGCCATCGCTTTCGAAGACGAGGCGATCACCGGTACGAACTCCCAAAGCTCGACCGACCTCCCGCGGTATCGTGATCTGTCCATTGCTCGTGATCTTGGCGACCTTCTGTATACCCTGATCCTTGCTTCCTTGCTGCTCCTTACTTTACCGTACACTGATTCCCATGAAACTTGCTGCTATCGCGCACGCGCTTGGCGCTCGTCTGGAAAATGGCTCACCGGAGACTGAAATCACCGGGGTGGCTGGCATTGAGACGGCCGGGCCGGGGCTGATCACTTTTGTATCCAATCCCAAATATGCGGCGCTGGCACGGACTACGAAGGCATCGGCAGTCATCGTGGGCGAGGAGTTTCCTGCTATTTCCACGGCAATGTTGCGCAGCAAAAATCCTTATTTGGATTTTGCCCGTGCCTTGGAGTTCTTCTATCAGCCGCCCCAATACGCTCCTGGCATTGATCCCACGGCTGTGATTCACCCCTCCGCCAAGATCGGGGCGGGCGCTCACGTTGGCCCATACGTCGTGATTCAAGAAGATGTGCAGATCGGGGACAAGGCGGTGCTGCTGGCACATGTGGTCGTTTACCGCGGAGTGTGGATAGGGGACAACTTCCTGGCCCATTCGCACGCGGTGGTGCGCGAGGATTGTCGCATCGGCAACAGAGTTGTCTTGCAAAACGGGGTTGTGATCGGCGGGGACGGCTTTGGCTTTGCCAAGGACAATGACGGCCGCTGGCACAAGATTGTGCAGTCCGGCCCCACCGTGATCGAAGATGACGTGGAAATCCAGGCCAACGCGTGCATTGATCGCGCGAGCGTGGGAGAAACGCGCGTCTCCCGCGGTGCGAAGATTGACAACCTGGTGCAGGTAGGGCACGGCTCAAGGGTCGGCGAAGACAGCCTGCTGTGCGCGCAGGCTGGCCTGGCCGGATCAACGGATGTGGGAAAGCGCGTGATTCTGGCGGGGCAGGTTGGTGTCGCGGGACATTGCAAGATTGGGGACGGCGCCATTGCTACCGCGCAAAGCGGCATTCCGAACGATGTTCCGGCGGGCGCGATTGTCAGTGGCTATCCGGCGATTGACAACAAGTTATGGCTACGTTGCGTAGCGGCGTTCAACCGCTTGCCGGAGATAGCGAAGCTTCTGCGCAAGAAATAAGTTTTGTGTCGTGCCCGCCCGAACCCCCGGACGAGGGCCTGCCCTGAGCGAAGTCGAAGGGGCGTCGGGACTACACAGCCTTTGAGTTGTGCGCAGCTAGTATGCGCAGCCCGTCGTGCGCGGCACGGGAGACCTGCGGATCAGGATGCGCAGCGTACTTTTGGAGTTCAGGCTCCAGCTCTTTGGCGCCAACATCTCCCGCCATCACGAGTACCTGCGGCAGGTTCAACTCTCGGTGAATTGCTTCTTCAATGAAAGGGACGGCTTTCTGTCCGCCGCGCACCAAGAGCATGCCGGCAATGGTGCGCACGTTGGGATCGGATGCCGCCAGGGCGTTGACCAAGGAGCGGCCGGCAGCTTGCGAGCCGGTGGCACGCCAAATTGCGTTGGCGGCGAAGAGTCCCGCGGCTCGAAGCAGTTGCATGATCCTATTTTATCCGAGCGCAATTACGCTAGCGGCCCACGAGATTGCGATAAGAGTCCCTCAGCGGCTAAAGCCGAATAGATTGCGAGACTTGGCGGCACGGCTGGAAGCCGTGCCCTTTCAAAACAGATGCATCCAAGTGTTCCAGCAGCCCGTGAGGGCCGGGCTCTTTCGACAAAGTGCCTCGCAAGTTTTTCGCGATTTGCTTAGAGCATGCCGGGAATGTTGTGCTTCACCCAGTTTGCCTTATCGTGAGTGGCAAAGTGGTCGAACCAGATTGGCAGAACATGCTCCTGAATCCGCGGATCGGAAAACCTTTGGCCTCCGCGATCGGCGAGGATCACTAGATCCAGGTGAACGCGGATGGAAACCACTTTTTGCGTGAGGGTGAACTCGGGTGTGTATTTAGGCCAGTGCACCGGGCAGCTCAGCAGCACCATTTTGCCAACTCTGGTGCCTGCGTGATTTGCCAACATGGCTACGTTGCCGCCGTGACTGTGGGTAAACAAGTCGAGGCCATCAAGGTTGTGCTGTTGCACCCAGTCGTGCAAGGTTGTGCCTGCGTCGGCGCGCGCGGCGTCGCTATATCCACCGGTCCAACCGAAACGATCAGCCGCGCCATAGAGATTCGGATCAACATTGTTGTGAATGTAGGTCCAAAAATCTCCGTTGGGCTGCCACCACGGCGAACCGCTCGCCCATGTGCCGTGAATGATGGTGCTGGTGCGTGAAGGTTTGCGGCGGGATGGGACTTTTCGTGCCCGCAACAATTCGAGCAGCCGGGGATTCTTGGGATCCACATGGGCAAGCGCGTAAGCGGCAACGTCGCGAGTCAGCAAATTCGTGCTGCTCAGGCCGTCTTCCAATATGCGGATGGCGGGCTTAGGATCGGCGGCTACGTCCACGTATGAACTCGCGGCAGCGACCCGCACCAGCTGATTAGGATGGCGAAGACTGGCCTCGAGCAACGCGGCAGCGGTTTCAGAATTGCTATCCTTGTAAAAACTCTTGGCGCATGCGTCAATTGTCAGCGGAGCCCGGCGAATTTCCTCGGCGCGCGGACGCACGGCGGCCATCGAACGCACCCCAGTCAACCTCTGCAATTCCGAAGTTCGGAAACGGTCGCCGCTGACCCGCACTCGGGGAAAGCCGAGCACATTAATATCCTCGGGAGGTAGAGGCCGGGCGGCGCGCCGGGATGGCTCGGTTGCAGCAATCCGCGCTTGCATTGCGGGAACGTCACCTCGCAAATGTGATCCGATCAACAGAAGCGTGGCGGCTTGCGAGTGGAGATGGTTCGGATCCTCAAAGTCCTTGAACGCCTCAGGACCTGCTATGGGCATGGGTGAAACGGGTGCAGTTCTTCCCTTTGTCCTGCTTTTCTTGGGCAAGCTGGATCTCCTTCTGGGGAAGCGTGAAGAGAGTACCACAAGAAAATCGGATTATGAACAGCAAGTTTTTTGAAGGAACCCGGTCTCGTGATTCGCCGTAATTAGCAACGCAGGACCTGAAAGGCTCACGACGTTTCTTCCGCCCCTTTGGGGCTTCCGTCGTTCCCACCTTTACCCAGGGCTTGCGCCCTGGGCTGCATTCTTTCACCGCTTCGCGGCTGATGTGGACCGAATCCCGTCGGGACCCATGCCAATAGTCCAGCGTTTTAACGCCGGGCTATTGGCCAGTGGTCCCTACGGGACAGCGCGCCGTTCGGCAGGAGTGAACTGACGCGAGTTCTAGCTCTGGTATTCCGTTGACAGTCCGCTGTTGATTGCTGCCCTCACTTTTTTCATGAGGTTGTCGCGGGTTCCAAATTCTGCAGGCTCAATTGATTTGTGGAAAGTCACGATGACCGTGCCCGGCTTTATAGCAAACCTTCGCTTCGGCATTACATAGTGCGTTCCCGCAATAGTTATCGGAACTACTGGGACATGGCATTCCTCTGCCAAATAAAACGGACCTTTCTTGAAGGGCAGAAGTTTGCCATCGAATGAGCGATGGCCTTCCACATAAATTGTCATGTGGATACCCTGCTTCACCACCTCGGCCGCTGCGTCCACGGCGGCAATTCCGGCGTTGCGATTTCCTCTGTCCACTGGAACCAACGAAGCCATGCCCATGGCCCTTCCTAGAATCGGGTAACGGAATAGCTCCCGCTTTGCCATCACTGAGGTCCTGCCGGGAATCAAGGGCAAGAGCAGGGGTGGATCAATGTTCGAAACGTGATTAGACATGAAGACATAAGTGCTCGAAGGATCGAGCCGCTCCATCCCAACAGTCTGTACTTTCACGCCCGCAATCCGGACTCCGGCGAATGCTGCCCACATTCCGATTCTGTAAAGAGGCCGGATATCGCCGGTGATGAGCACCCAGGGGAAACACAAGAGCGCTGCTGTGGGCAGCATGACTGCCCAAAACGCGAGCATGAGGATGGTTCGGATCATGGAATCTGTTCAGAACGATCAAACAGCCAGGCGGCGCGACGGGCTTTTTGTTGCGCGTTGATGTTAGGTACATTTTGAAGCTGATAGGTTGTTTGATTTCGGCTGCCCAGTCTCCATTTGAGTTCTTGCTCGCGACCATCTCTGCTGACGAGGAGTCGGAGGGTAACGCCTGGACCGTGAGCAGCAAGCTGTGTTTCAAAATCGCGTCCCACTGATTTTCCGTTGATCTGCACAATGACATCGTCCGGCTTCAATCCCGCGCGCTCTGCTTCGCTGCCAGGCTGTACTCGCACTACAGCGGGCGGCTGGTCGAACTTCTGGACGGCATCAAAACCCGGGGCTGCCACGGCCACTTCTTGTTTCAACAAATGGAGACCGACGGGCGCCAAGAACTCGTCCCACGGAATTTCCTCTGTGCCGCTCACATATTTCAGAAAGAATGTCCGCAGGTCGGCACGACTCAGTGTTTCTGCTGCTTGCTGCAAGGCTTCGGAATCCGCGAAGAACTTTGTTTGTTTGGCATATTGTTCATTCAGCCAACGAAAAAGATCGCGCAAAGATGCCCGGTCCTGGCTGGCATTCCGCATCGCCAAGTCGAGCAGCACTCCCAACAATTCTCCTTTTTCGTAGTAGGAGATACTGCGCTCTGGAAGTCCGTAATAGGGATGCTTTTCCAGCCAGGCGTCGAGGCTTGATTCTTCCACCGACTGCGTCAGATGAGCAGGGCGGTTTTGCAGTTCGGTGATTTCCTGTGCCAGATGATCAAGAAAGTGCCGTTCGTCCAGCAGTCCGGCCCGGAGCTGGATGTAGTCCGACGCGGTGCTGTCCACACCTTCACTGAACCAAAGCGCAGGAGTGTAATTCTCTTTTGTGTAGTCAATCGGCTCAAGCGATTGCGGGCGAATTCGCTTCACATTCCACAAGTGAAAGAACTCGTGCGCGGTAACTCCGGCGAATCGCGCTGGGGTTCGTCTTAGTACGTCCGCATTCATGTTGATCGCGGTCGAATAGGCGTGCTCCATACCTCCACCGGTTGGGCCGCGTGGAAAATGGTAAATGAATATATAAGTTTCGAATGGACGATCGTTTATCCAGTTGGTCGCAGCAGCCACAATCTTGCGGAGCTGGCCAACGATCTTCTCCATGTCGTAGTCACCGGGTTCAGCGTCCACGATCACGCGATAATGGCCTTTGTCTTGGTCGAAGTCGGATTCGCGAAAGTCTCCGATCTCGACCGGGGAATCCACCAGACGGTCATAATTGTCGGCCAGGAAGGCATCGCCGACGGCTTGCAATGGAGTGGCTATTTTCCACCGTGCGGGAAGGTTTTGAAATTCGATCTGAACCGGGTCGCTGCGCTGGTCATCGGTGTAGAGGAGAATTTCCGCTAAATTAAAAAACGCGTGGTGGCCATTAAACTCGGCTCCGAAAGGGCCCGGGTTGTCGCAAAACATTTCGTAACGCATGCGGGCGCCATTCGCTGCCCCGGTGATGCGCCAACGGCTCTTGTTTATTGGGACTATCTTTAGAGGCCGGCCGCTCGCGTCTTCAGCGTGAATTTGGCTCATATATTGCGAGAAGTCGCGGACCTGATACAAAGCGTTCCAGACGGGGAGTTGAAGCTCACGGGCATCGCTTCCCTGAGGGACCTCCAACGTGATCTGCACTAGGTGGCGTTCTGCGTTTTCCAGAGACACACCATAGCGGACCTGCGCCTGACAGAAAACGCACTGACAAATGGCTAAGAAAAACAACGCGAGGGCTGACTTGAGCCGACCCTTCACCGCGGATGTCCAACCGGTGCAGCGGAGGCTGATGCCAGGGACTTGAGGCGCTGGGGCAACTTTTCATAGATCCCGCCAAAACCGCCGTTCGAAAGAATGGCAACGACATCGCCGGGACGCATTTCTGGCGAGCAAATGTTCACGATGTCCTCAACGTCCGCGAGCACGCGCGCGCGACGTCCCGATGTGCCGAGCTGCGCAGCAACCGCGCCGACATCAAGGCGCTCACTCTCCGGGATCGATTCGGACTTGAAAACGTTCGCAATGATGACTTCGTCAGCTATGGCCAGACTGTTTCCCAGGTCTTGTTGAAAAATGTTGCGCCGCAAAGTGTTCGAGCGAGGTTCGAGGATCGCCCACAACCGCCTGCCGGGATAACGAGCGCGCAGAGCATTTAAGGTGACCGCAATCGCCGTCGGATGGTGCGCGAAATCGTCAATGATGGTGACGCCGTTCACTTCCGCCTTTACTTCCAGGCGACGCTTGACGCTCCTGAAAGCCTTGAGGGCTTGGGCAATGACTTCGGTCGGAACGCCATAGTTTGCCGCCATTGCGGCTGCCGCCGTCGCATTCCAAACGTTGTACTCGCCAGCCTGAGGAAACTCGAAATCCGCCCAGGCTGCGCCGTTTCGCTGCACAGACCAAGCGGTGCGATCGTGCTCGAGGCGAAGATTCGCGATACGCCACATGGCACTGCCGGATGCGCCGTAACGCTCCACCGGACAGAAAGCGCGCGCGAGACAGCGAACTATGCTTTCACCGCTATCGAATGCGACAATGCGGCCGCGGCGTGGCACCAAATTTACCAGGCGCTTGAAGGAAGTCTCAACGGCGTCCAGGTCTTTATAAATATCAGCATGATCGAATTCGACCGAGGTGAGAATGACTGCATCGGGGAAATAGTGCAGGAACTTCGGGCCCTTGTCGAAAAAAGCAGTGTCGTACTCGTCGCCCTCGAGGATGAAGTGTTTCCCGGAGCCGAGTTGAAAGCTGCGGCCAAAGTTCTCGGCGATTCCTCCAATCAGAAACGATGGCTGAGTGCCGGCGACCTCGAAGATCCAGGCGAGCATCGAAGTGGTCGTGGTTTTGCCGTGCGTGCCGGCTACGACCAGGACTTCTTTTCCGCGCAGGAATTCGTCGTGCAACAGTTGTGGCAGTGAGCAGAATGGAATCCGCTGATCGAGCACGTGCTCTAGCTCGACATTGCCCCGTGAAATGGCATTGCCGATGACAACTAAGTCAGGGGTGGGACGTAGATTGTCCGCTGCGAAAGGCTGTGCGATCGGGATGCCGAGCGATAGCAGAAAATCGGACATCGGCGGATAGGCTGCCGCGTCCGATCCGGTTACATGGAAGCCTCGTTCCTTCAGCATGCCGGCGAGTGAGGCCATCGCGGTGCCGCAGATGCCAATCAAGTGAATGTGTTTAGGAGTGGTCATCGATGTTTCGTCAATCGGCAGTTGCGCCTTCCAGAATGTCGAGGCTTCCTCCGGAGGGATACACGTTCAGTCTTGCGTGGACTCCCAGGGGAAGCGTGATGTTTTGTCGCGAAACGTGCCCCGAGCGCAGGCCGTATGCAACCGGCACTCGCAAATCACCGACGATACGCATAACAACTTCTGGCAGAGTGTCGTGATTGTTGGCAAAAGCGCAATCGAGCATTTCACCGAAGACTATGCCGTGAACCCCGGCTAGCTTTCCGGCCAACTTCAGGTGCATCAGCATGCGGTCAATCTGATAGGGCTTAGTGCCAACGTCCTCAATAAAGAGTATGGTGCCATCGGTGCGAATTTCGTAGGGGGTGCCTAGCGAAGCGACGAGCATGGAAAGACAACCACCGTAAAGCACGCCTTCAGCCGAGCCCTGTGCCAGTGGTTGTACGCCTGAATCCGCATCGAATGCGATCCGCCAGTGCAGCACACCAGTGAGCGTGTTCTGCCAGGATGAAAAATCGAAGCGGTCAGGTCTGCCGACGTCTTTGGCAACCATAGGTCCATGAAAAGTTACGAACCGCCCAGCGTCACAGAAATGCGTCAGCAGCGAAGTCAGGTCGCTGCAGCCAACCAATATTTTCGGCTTGGCTGCGATCATTTCGAGATTCACACGTGGCAATAGATAATTCGAGCCGTAACCTCCGCGCACGCAGAGTATGGCCTTTACGTCATCACGCGCAAACATTGCTTCGAGTTCTCGCGCACGGCGTTCAACTGTCCCGGCAAAGTACAGATCGCGGGCGAAGATGGAGTCATCGTAAACCGGGCGATATCCCATCTCGCGCAACGCGGCGCAACCTGCCTCGAACTCATCGCGCTGGAATGAACTGGCAGGCGCAACGATGCCAACCGTGTCTCCGGTGCGCAGCGCTGGAGGCTTGATGCGCGAAGATTGAGGCTGAACGGGCATAGTGGAGTCTAGCAGGCTGCCGAACAACTTACGTACCGGAGGGCTGAAGCCAGATTAGTCCAGGTCAGTTAAGGCAGGACCGAGGCTCTGCTCCTCCCAAATCCGACCTGTCCCCCGAAAATCCAACCTGTCCACCAAGAGTCCGGACTGTTGGCCACCTGGCTAAAGCAAGAATTCTCCCCGGCAAACCAGCTGCGCTGGGCCACGTAAGAGAACTTGATCTTCCCACCGGACCGTCTGCGCCCCACCAGGTGCCTGCACACGCACGGGCGACTCCGCCTTCTTAGCAAAGATCGCAGCTACAGCCGAGGCGCACGATCCGGTGCCGGAGGATTGCGTCTCACCAACACCGCGCTCGAAAAATCGTACGTCCACATTCGCTCTGTCGCGCACTTTCACGAATTCGACATTGATGCCGTACTTGAAATCGTGGTGCTTGCCAATTTCCGCGGCATCGCCCTGCCAGCCAGGCGCGAATTCGTCAACGAAGACGACAAAGTGCGGGTTCCCCATGGAGACGGGAATTCCGCGCACCTCGCCAAAAGCGACCTTGATAGGAAACTCGTCACCAACTTGCGGCTCGCCCATAGCAACTTCAAATTCAAAGGTTGTTTCGTTACGCGATGTGAGCGAGCACATCTTCAAACCTGCGCCGGTGCGAATGGTAACCCGTTCTCGCGGAGTCTCGGAGCACAAGTAGGCGGCTACGCACCGGGTTCCATTGCCGGAGATCTCTGCCTCAGAGCCGTCCGCGTTCATCAGTCGGGCGCGAATGTCTGCATCTTGAGCAGGGAACAACCACTCCACTCCGTCCGCACCCACTCCGTTGTGTCGGTCGCAAATGCGTCGCGTAAAAGAGAGAAGATCGGGCGGCGCATGCATACCATCTATGATCAGGAAATCATTGCCGCAGGCGCTGGCTTTAACGAACGGGATTGCAACAGCATTCATTCTGCCTGTACCGGGCCCAGCGAGGTAACGGCCTCAAACTTTCCGGACTGCAGAAGTCCGCGTAGCACGGCGGCATGTTCCTTTCGTGTGCCCTCGCATTCAAAGCGCACGCGGACGTGACGCGGAGTAGGGGCAAAACTAATGTTCTGCATGATGAAGTGCAGAGGTTCCAACACCTGGTTCACCTCGGCGGTCGCCTGATCGGCGCTACTGCCCGCCACTTCATAAGTGTGAAGCATTACTTTCAAGTTGGTGAAGCGTTCAATGAAACCCAGAAGAGAGAGGACGCCCAGGACCAAAGCGGTCGCAAACACTGCGACTAGGTATAAACCACCGCCTACCGCCATTCCGACCGAGGCCACGACAAATATGGTGGCGGCAGAAGTGATCCCAGTGACCAGGTCGGCGCGCGCGTGGATTATCGAGCCGGCCCCGATGAAGCCAATACTCGGAATAATTTGCGCGCAATCCGCATGTGATCGCCGCCAAACTTTGACGCGAGTTGATCTGAAAGCAGCGTGAACATGGCCGCGCCAACGCAGGTGAACAAATTCGTCCGCAATCCAGCTGGCCGGTGCTTGATCTCGCGCTCCAGGCCGATCAGCCCGCCGAGCACCGCCGCGACCGCCAACCTTTCCAGGTCGCCCACTATTGGAGACATTCTTCCTCCAGTCTTCTCTCCGGACGCTCCGTTCTGTTAACGCTCTGTACAATTTTGCTCGGATTTTAACACTGTGCGGACGGGACACGGTCGCCTGCCGTACAGGGTAAGTTAACGCATCTGATTACTCGTCAGAGTTTCGGAGTCAAATGTGACCACGAATGTCGGAGCGGTGAGTGTGAGTTACGGCGCTTGCCAGTCGAGAGCGTAAATCTCCTGGGCGCCGGTATCGCGAAGCAGAAGCGGTGAATCGTCGGGAGCCATTCCGAGCCACACGCTCCAGTAGCCGGTCTGGCGGAAATTTTTCAGGTCCGCCACGCGCTCGATCTTCCGGTCGCGAATGCGTATTCGCATTACCGACGGTTGGTTCTCCTCATGCAAGAAGTAAACATAGTCTCCGTTTTTCGACCAGTTGGGGAAACCACAGCTTATCTTCGCGATCTCCTCCCACTTCTGGCTGGCAAAATCAAAAAGCATAAGGCTGCGGGATGCGAAAGGCATGGCAACGAGATAGCGTCCATCGGGCGACCAGCGGGCGGAGAAGAGGCCCTTTGAACCCTGTATCGTCGAAACTTGGTTAGTCCTAACATCGAGGATCTGAATGGTATCGTCGGGATCAGTTGGAGGGCCGCCGAAGGCAATTCTCATTCCATCGGGCGACCAGGTAGGGTCCCATTCTTGTGCGGAGTTCTCGGGTATCATTTGGCGCGGTGTTCCGCCATCGGTCGAAATCGTGTACAACTTCGGCCTCTCGCGGCGAGACGAAAAGGCATAGAAAACAATCTGTCGGCCATCGGGGGACCAACTAGGCAGAACCGCAATTAACGGCGGATAAGTGAGTTGAATTCGCTGGCTGCCGTCGGCTTTACTGCTCCAGAGTGTTCCCTCCGGGAAGCTGACATAGGTTACCCACTGACCATCTTTAGAAAAGCTGACGCTGTCCGCCGAAATTCCGGAAAGAAATGGAACGAACGCTGCGGATTTCGCGTCGTAGCGAGCCAGTTCTCCGCGCGCCAACGCTCCCACCACGAACAGTTTCTTGCCATCCTTACTGGGCAGAGGCGAGAAGAAACTCATGGGCCCTGAGGTCAACTGGACGGGTTGGTGATCAGCTTTTCCGAACAAACTTCCTTTTTCTGCCAACGCCCAGATGTTGCCGGTTGAATGGAACACAAAATATTTCCCATCTGGTGTCCATTTGCCGCAACATTCGCTGGGAGGGGTGTGCCAGTTCGGCAACAAGGGATGAGGGTCCGACCCGTTGATCGAAACCTGCCAAAGCGAACCCGGAGTGTTAAATGTTCCTCCGGATTGGAATCGAATGACAGTACCGTCTGGCGACCAGGCGGGGCCCACCGTTAGATCGGGCGCGGACACAAGCTTGTGGGATTCGGAGCCATCGCTCTTCATCAGAAACAAGTCATGTCCGTCGGCGTAAACAATCGCTTGCCCGTTAGGAGACCAGGCAGCGTCTTGTCCAGCAGCCTCTCCCAATCTGCGGGGCGACCCGCCGAGCACAGGCACTGCCCAAAGCGATCCACGGAATGCTGTCTGTCCCAGTTCGTCCGCGACCAGAAGAGTTGCCCCGTCGGGAGAAATGTCGAGCAGAGCCATCGTCGGGACAGGAACCGCGACGTGCGCCACCTCTCCTCCCGAGGCGGACACCTGCGCCACACCCCAACCCGCCGACGCAAACTCGTTAAAGTAAAGCCGCGACCCGTCCGTCCCGATCAGATTCTTCAGGCTCGCGTCGTGAGTGACCGGGACATAGCCCGATACTCTGGGCGGAGGGAGTGGGCGGGATCGAAGATAGATGAGCGCCGCTATAACCAGAAGAGCCACACCGCCGATAGCGACGCCCCAAGTTTTCCATTTGGGCCGACTGGTCTTGGCGACAACCGCCGCTCGCCCCGAGCTATCCCTCCCGGCCACTTCTGAAAATTCATCACTCTTCCCCAACGCCGATATTGCGGTGGCGGATCGTCCTGAGTCCGTATCCCGCTTCAGCCGTTGCAAGTCAGCGCGCATCTCCGCCGCACTCTGATAGCGGAGGTTGCGGTCTTTCTCCAGGGCCTTGTTGATGATGCGTTCCAGTTCAGCGGGCACAGCGGGATTCAGCCGCACAGCGGAGACTGGCGTTGCATCCAGGATGGCTTTGAATATCTCTGCGGAACTGCCGGCATGAAATGGGAGAGCGCCGGTGGCCATCTCATAGAGCACAGCGCCGAAAGAGAACAAGTCGCTGCGGGCGTCCAGTTCTTTGCCTCGCGCCTGCTCCGGTGACATGTAGGCGATGGTGCCGAGCGTAGAGCCGGGACTGGTAAGGTGCTGGTCGTCGATCACGGCGGTCATGGTGTTAGCCGATGCGATCTGGCTTGAAAAACTGGCCGGCGCGACCTTGGCCAGACCGAAATCCAGAATCTTGGCGTGCTCGCGCTTGGTCATGAAGATGTTGGCTGGTTTGATGTCACGGTGAACGATACCTTGAGAATGCGCGGCATCCAACCCGTCGGCAATCTCGATGGCAAGCGCGAGTAGTGTTTCGTTGTCTAACGGCTTTCCTGCGATGAGATGCTTCAGCGTTATCCCATCCAGAAATTCCATGGCGATGAATGCCTGTCCATCCTGTTCGCCGATGTCGTAGATGGTGCAAATGTTGGGATGATTCAGTGCGGACGCAGCCTGCGCTTCGCGTTGAAAACGGGCGAGGGTCTGCGGGTCGCGGGCAACTTCCTCAGGCAGGAACTTGAGGGCGACAAAGCGATGCAGCCGCGTGTCCTCAGCCTTATAAACCACGCCCATCCCCCCGCCACCAAGTTTTTCGACAATGCGGTAGTGGGAGATGGTTTGGCCGACCATAGAGTGGCGATATGTTAGGCGGATTACGTGGGCAAGTCAACGAAAGGGTTGGAGTTGGCTGCGCATCGAAGGGGTCTCGGTACGACATTGCGTTTACGCTCAGAACCTGGTCAATGAGTGAAATAGCCCGGTTGGTCAACAGTGCGCTGCACGGGAAGGTAACAGACCCTCCTCGTCGAGACTAGTGTTGGCAGACGCCGAAGTCCTTGGTCACCGCTTTGGCTTCCCAGACAAGCGTCTTGTCGGCGCCCTTCGGCTTTACTTTCTTCTCTTCAACTTCATTCTATCGCCCGGCTTAATGCCCGTTGTGTTGCCAGAAAGCGCGTAAATTTGCCTGTCTTTCTCGTCGGTGATAGTCATCCCGTTCTCTCCGGAGCTGACACATCCCGTAATTGCTGTCTTCTTTGACTTGTGAATCAGAACGACTACTAGTACCGTCGCGGCGGCAGCGACCGCCACAATTCCGATCACGATTTCCGTGGCGGCCGTTTTCAGGCTGGTATTTGCCCGAGCGGGCGCGGCCAGTGCCACACAGAGAACGACAATCAGAACTCCACGCCAGAGAGATTTCTGGGTCGTGCTGGCCTCATCTCGACACGCCCCCGGCCCAACTTCTCGACAATGCGGGAGTGTGAGAGGATTTCGCCAATCATTGCGGCAGAATCCTATGCCTGAGAAACCAGAAAGTCAAAAAAACTGTGGAGTTGGCAGCGACTCGGGAGGTTGTTGGCAGACATCGCCTTATCGCTCATCCTATGAAAGAGGATGTCAAGAAAAAAAGCGTCTCCCCGCCCCTCGGAAAGACGCGGGTGTGGTGACTTACATCCAGCCCCACCTCATTCTTAGAGGGTTATTGGTTTGGTTGCTTTGGCCCGCCGCACGTTCTAGCGGCAATGCCAACCCCAGTTGCTTGTCCCAACTCAACGGTTTCATAAAACGGTGATGCTCGACGCCATTCGGTTCCGAAGCTACGCAAGCTAAGCGTTGGCTTAAGTGCCAGTCGGGTCGGAGGAGGCCCGCGTACGCGCTGGCCTCCGTCCGCCGCTCAAACTGTACGTGCCGATTTCCGGCATACAGCTTTCACGAAGACACCCGCGAGCGGGAGTGCCAACCGAGGGAAGGTATTAGAGAGATGAGGTTCACCAAACCAAACTCCTCAACCCGTGGCATGAAGCAACCGCACGCTGCGTTTGACGTGGCGGGAGCTGGAAACGTGACCATGGTTGTCCGGACTGCGGTCCACCACGAAAGTGATGGAATTACCACCGGCGCCTACCGTGCGCGCGCCTGCTCTCGACCCTACCGATGAGCGGGAACAGGAAACAGGGCCACCGTCAAACCGGATTGAGGCGGGCGAGGCGCAAGCCGCGTCCAATCGCCACCGGCGAGGCTAAAGCCACTGCGCCTGTTCTCGACTCTACTCGCCATAACACTCATCGACCGTAATTGGGGAAGCTACCGGATTACAGCTCTGTCAGGGGAGTTGGAGGGAGGAATCTCAGTCCCCTCGTGCGGAGATGGTCATCTGCGTTCGCACTATAATGGCCGTTATGAAAAACCCAATACTCTCTTTCCCCATTTTGGTTCTGGGTGTCTTCGCGCTCTCGTTGGCCAGTGCTGCCAAAGTTCAGGTCGAACTGAAAGACGCCCAAGGCAAGAGCGTAGGAACAGCGCTTATGTACAAGAGCGATGGCATGGTGATCCAACTCAACTTGCACGATTTGCCTCCGGGAGAGCATGCCATCCACATCCATCAGAATTCAAAGTGCGATCCACCAGATTTCAAGTCGGCCGGTCCTCACTTCAATCCTGACAACAAGAAGCACGGACTTGCGAATCCTCAAGGTCATCATGCTGGCGATATGCAAAACTTTACTGTGGACGCGACCGGAAAAGCGACGACCCAGATCGTCAACAGAGATGTTACTTGGAAAAATGACAGCCATTCCATTTTCAGCAATGGTGGCACCTCGCTTGTTATTCACGCCCAGGCCGATGACATGAAAACCGATCCCGCCGGAAACTCTGGTGACCGTATCGCCTGCGGGGTGATAACGATCCAATAAGATTAAGGCCTATCCCATCCAAACGCGCCGAACCATGACGCTACCCGCCATTGTTGGCGCAATATTTTACACTCACTACTTCTGTCGGGGATTGGGGACCGCGGCATGCGCCACAATCTTCCACTCTCCTTCTATTCTTTTGACGACGATAAGGTAATTGCCTTCGGCAACATGATGACGAAGATTTTCGTTGTATATCCCCGTGTCGTAGCCAAGGTCTCCGGAGCGTTCCGCGTGCAGGCTGTGGACGGTGTAGTTGTAGGCCTCAGCCGTAATGGAACGCTGCAACTCGGCCTGGATGGAGTCACGGTTGTGCACAGAGCCGTTTCTGCGCATCAGCACGGCCTCCGGCGCGTATAAGGCTGCGACTTTGTCGGCGTGGCCGGCGTTGAACTCCTGCACCCAGGTGTCACGGATTTTCTTCATAGCTGTGGCGAAGTCTTCAGTTCTGGTGGGCTTGGTTGCGGGCTTCGCATGTGCTTGACCCGATACAACAGTGGTGCCAAGCACTATGACCAGCATTACGAGAGATAAGGCCGAGGTGCATTTTTGCCTCCTCACGTAGAATGACAAAGTTACGTTCTGCCTGCAACCGCGCGAAATTGGTCCGATTTTGACCTTCCACGGCAGGGTGCGGTGGTGAGATCACCAAGCAGTATTTGTAGAGCCGAGACCTTGCGGGTTCCTCTCCCTCGAGGATGACAGTGTCAGGTAAGCAGGGCACCTGGTTCAAGTGCTTGCATTCGCGCTGAGACTTCTCTCGCTTCGTCGCGGCAGATGACGCAGCAGCATTGCCGATAGAACCGGGATTAATACCAGTCGCAACATCTTTACCGGATGTTCGCTGTAGTCCGCAGCCAGAATGAGAAAGATGACATATAGTGCAAAGCTTTGAACGGCGCCATAGAAGCGCTGCCCCGGACGAGGAACAGCCGTCGCGCCGGCAGCCACAACCAGCGAAAAGCCGACGATAGTTATAAGCACCTCGCCAAGGGATAAATGAAAACGCGCCGGCGCGAACAAGGTGTGAAGCAAGGCAACGCAGCCAAAGTGGATCATCTGTGCGGCGACGAACGCCTTGATGAGCGTAAAGTGTTCCGGAAAGGAACGTATCCAGCGTTTCAGACCGGGGGATGCGAGTCCGGCCAGGAAGAACGCGATGGCGAAACGGGCTGTGTTTCTAGTAGCACTGCTGGCGCCGGTGGCATTCCATCCCGAAACGGCAAAGCTCAGAGCGACCACGACGCAGTTGCCGATGACCGCAATTGACAGAAGCTTTCGATCGAGCACCATAACACCCCACAAGGCTGCAGGAGCATAGCATGGCGGGAAGTGGTTTCGTCCAGAAGAGCAGTTGTAAGAGAGCATTCAGGCGTAAGTTGCCGCCGGCAGCTTCGCCTTCACTTCTTCAAACCTGGTCGTGCCTGTCTTCGACACTTATCGGAATCGCTAGCAGCTTTCGTAAATACTTCTTCTTTCTAAGAGGAATTTTGACTGCGTCGGTTCGTGCGCCACACTAGTTTGTTGAGTGTCATCGGTTCACCAGCGCGTTGCCGCAGTCACACCAAGCAAATCGGTTACCAAAGTCAACCGGAATACTGTCCTAAACGATCATCGGCTTTGATACCTTTGGGCCGACTGTGGAAGATCAACTTAGAGTTATTGTGAGATCAAGGCCGCGTCCGACTTGATGCCGCGGCGTGAAATTACTCATCGAACTACAGGTTTGTGTATGAACAATGAAACGCTACGTCGCAGTTCCAGAGTGCCGGCAGCCATACCAATATTTGTTACGAGCTTAAACGGAACACATTTTTCTGAGATGTGCGAGACCCTGGTGGTCAATGCGCATGGTTGTGCAATGCGCTCGAGCGTGAAGCTTGATGCCGGTGTGCCGCTGCACTTCCATAATAAAGTCGGCCGTGAGACGACAGCCCAGGTTGTCTCGTGCCGCCCAATTGGGCCCGACAATCAGACTTGGCTACTCGGAGCCAGGCTCGATCGACCGGAAAACTTCTGGGGGTTACCGAATTATCCGAAAGACTGGGTTCTGCCGCTGACTTCCATTCCGCCGAGAATTCCATCGCCGATTCAGGGCTCTCATGATGTCCCCGTTCTGGCCAGCCATGCGTCGGAAGTCAATTGGGAAAGTGCCGCCCCTCAAGTTTCTGAAAAGGATGTACGGAAATTGATCGTGGAAGCGATTCGCTCGCTCCATGCCGAGGTTACTGCCATAAAGGACAAGCTGGCGCGAGGCGAAACGAATCGCAGTCGTTTTGAGGTGTCACTCTCAAGCATTCCTCCTGAGCTGGAGCAGCAGTTGGAGTTGCGTCTGCGGCAGGACCTAGGCCCGCGGGTCGTGGATGAAGCGCGGCAGCAATCCGCGCGTCTGCTTTCTGCGACGGAAGCCGCAATCGAAAAAAGGGCGATCGAGGTTCGTGAGGAGTTCCAGGCCAAATCCGCTGAGGAGTTTCAAATCGTTGAGCAACGAGCAGGCGAGATTTCAGCGAACATCGTCGCTACCGTTCGAGAGCAGCTCCGGGACGGAGTGGAAGGTCTGCAGCGGAAGTTCGCGGACGGACGAGACCAGCTCCAGCAAACCAGCGGCCAACTTCTGGAATCTCTGCAAAGCAGCTTGACTGACGAGCACAATGCGAGGTGGAGCGAATTAGAACGATTGCGGACTGCGGTGGTTGCGGAATCGTCGCGCCTGCAAGAGGAAATTGGAGAGCTGGATGGCCGTATCTTAAGGTTGAACGAATCTGTCCGCGGCTTGGAGGCAGGCCTCGACAAGCGCCTGAGTCAGATGGCAGGCGACACAGTAAAGAATGTGCGCACCGAAATCGAAGGCCTTGCAGACACGATGCTCAAAGAAGTGTCAGGACGTAGTGTTCAGACACTTGAAAGCCATATGGATCAAGCGTCTGAAAACATGAGGATTGCTCAGAACGAAATCGTCGCATCAGTATCGGATTCCCTAAAAGCTCAGGGGGCAGATGCTTTACAAGAATTTGAACATTCCATGGACGAGCTCGCTCAACTCTCTGTCGAGCGCTGGCGGCAGAGGCTAGCCACAGGCTTGAATGCGATGGTAAGAAATCTCGAAGAGCAATTCTAATTACACTCCGATACGCCGGTGATGAGAAGCGAACCGGCTTCGAATAGATGTGACCAGTGTTGACGTAATACCCCCATTGGACTCACTGAGGGGTTGTGACAAGACGCCTGTCCTCGATACTTGGTGACGGCTCTCAAGCCAGCTTCAGCCGAGGCTTTTGAATTCTGACTCACCGTGTAACGGGAGGGGCCAGTCTGCGGATTCGGCGCATCGTCACCCAGTCATACTCGTAAGCGGTCCCCACAAACAACGCATACCTGATAATCCTGTCCTTGAACACTATGCGGCCAGGAGAATCGATGCGGGCACAGTTTCTGTAGTAAGGGAGAGTTAGCGAAAGCAGAAACGTTGTCGCTAAGAGCTAAGGGCTAAAGGCTAATGGCTGAACTCGGAATAATTCAATCTTCTACAATGATTCAATCCCCCGATGATTCAATGATTCAATTTTCATGAATGGCGTCCTCATAATCGATAAGCCTTCCGGCCTCACCTCGCACGATGTCGTCAATCGTGTGCGCCGCATTTTGAAGGAGCGAGCGGTCGGGCACTTGGGTACACTCGATCCGCTGGCGACCGGCGTGCTGCCACTGGTGCTCGGAAATCTGACTCGGCTGGCTCAATTCTACGTGTCGTCGGAAAAGAGCTACGAAGGTGTAATTCGCTTCGGATTTGCGACTGACACTTACGACGCTGAAGGCGAAACCGTCGGTCCCGTGCAGGAGGCGGGGATCACGGTGGCTCAAGTACGCGAGCTGGCAGGGATGTTTCAGGGAGTCATCGAACAGACCCCGCCGCCATTCTCCGCCAAGAAAATAAACGGCGTGCCTGCTTACAAACTCGCCCGCAAAAAGAAGGAAACGCCGCTCAAGCCGGTGCAGGTGGAAATCAAGCAACTCGAGATTACCCGCGTGGAAGGAAGTCGTGCGCATTTCGTGGCGCGAGTCGCCTCCGGCACCTACGTCCGGGCGATTGCGCATGAGATGGGAAAGCTTGCAGGATGTGGCGCCCATCTGGAATCGTTATGCCGGACGTCGGTCGCGGAATTCGAACTCAAGGATGCGCACACTCTGGAACAACTCCAACGGGCTGTTCAGGGCGGGGAAGCGCAAGCGGGTGAGGTCAATATCGAAGACATGCTGGTCCATCCGCGCAAGCTCCTACCGGCGCTACCCTGTGTCACTGCGACCGAAGACGCTGTCTCTAAAATTCGCCACGGGATGTCTGTAAACCTGCCCGAGCTTTCCCGCGCCCGCCAGGTCAAGGTGTTCCAGGGTCAGCGCGAACTGATCGCGATCTCAACTCGCGTGGCCGGCACGCTATTCCATCCTAAAATTGTTTTGGGATAGACATTGCCTCGGCGTTTCACCCTGAGGAAGGCACATGATTACCACCGGGAACAAGCGAGTCGTACTACGCGGATCGCGTGGTAGGCGGCGCAGGAATGACTTTGCCAGTGCGAACTTGTTCATGCACATCTCGCAATTCCTTGCATGACGGGCAATTCGGATCAGAGCAATAAGGTGAGTTAGCAGGCTGATGCGGCCGCGGACTTATTGGGGTTAACATTCTTTCTCCTGGGACGAAGTATTTATAGTTGTCGAATCAGTTGCGGGATGAGGGCAATTTCTAGCTTCCATTTTCTGACTTCGATCGTTTCTGTTTCAGCCGCTCTTGTTTTTCGTTCAGCAGCTGGTCTATTTCCCGAACCAGCAGCAACAATCGGTCGGGGTCCTGTTCAACCGCAGCTTGCTCGCACAACGCCCACCAGCGTTCCGTGGTTTCACGCTGCAATAGATTAGTTCGCGTACAAACTCCCAAGCTCGACCCTGACGCTATAAGGCTCAGTTTTCTGAGCGGGAGTGCTATGGCTGACATCATCAACTTCGACCTCTTTTGCCCGGTCTTCTTTTATTACTCCTTCGGCAATCTTGTTTTTTACTACCCTCACCGGAACTTGCTCGAAATGTGTTTTTGGCTTCGCCATTTGAACCACTTTCTATCGACTCAGTCACAGTAGCAGGCCAGCAGCAATACGGGTCAGATCTTTTCGGAATCTTTTGGAAACCGCGCGGAGAGCTTTACACGCTGAGTTGCAGCAATTGTGCGCCGATTTTGTGATGCCATACCCTTCAGTGTCTGTAGTTGAGCGGCATAATAATGTATCTTGACAATTAGTTTAACGTTACGTTAACGTAACGTTTGTATTTACACACGGAGGTTTCCATGAGCCCGCGCTCGATCCGAGCTCCGATGAACTTCAAAACCATGGCGCAGACCGACGTTCCGCAAGGCCGGAACGGCAAACACAAGCTGATTGTCACCAGGATTCTTTCCGACCTCGATCAAGTGGAGAAGGGAGTCGCCCTGAAAGTGCCCCTGGCCGCATTGGATGAAAGCAAAGAGAAGGTGCGATCAGCCCTCAACCGCGCAACCCGCAAGGCAGGACGCAACGTCGCCACCGCCACCGATGCGAATTTCCTGTACGTATGGAATGAGAGCTGAGATTGGACGCTCTCGCTCGAGTGGGTCGGACACTCCTGTCCGACGCCTTTGACCTTTCTCTGTGGGAGCGACGAAAATGTTTTGAAAGCGTAGACTGACAGTTCGTACCATCAGCCGTTGATCAAGATAAGCGCAAACGAAGTGAGCGGAATCGCTACGGAAACAATTCCCATCACCGGTGGGATTGTGAAAGGGCATGACTTCCAGTCGTGCCGTCCAGCTTTGCAAAAATGACAAAGGCGCGACTCCTGGAGCGACCGTTTTGGCCGACGAAACCCTGCTGCTCACTTCGTTCGCGCGCTTTCCGATTCCTGCGGCTATTGGCACGGCTGAAGCCATGCCCTGATACGAACCGTAATTGCATTCTTGAACGGCGTGGCTGGAGGCCGCGCCCTTTCAAAGCGGGTCATCAAAGCGGGTCACCCGAGATGATCTCATCACCGGTGGGGATTGTGAAAGGGCATGACTTCAAGTCGTGCCATCCAGCGCTGCAGAATGACAAAGGCGCGACTCCTGGGAGCGACCGGTTTGGCCAACGAAAATTGCCGCTCAGTTCGTCGCGCTCTTTCCCGATTCCTGCGGCTATTGGCACGGCTGAAGCCATGCCCTGATACGAACCGGGCTGATGGACTGCAGGAAATAAAGTGCAGGTACTGCGGGGGTTGAAGCCGGATTTATTCCCGGTCATTTAACGCCGGGCCAGAGACACTGCTCTACCCAAAACCCTGCTCCACCCCAAATCTGCACTTTGCCGCGGTCGGCTTAAAGCCAAGCCCTGTTACCAACCCTGACTCGGCTACACACTCGCTCCTGCTTGGCCGCTTGCCTCGCGGAAAAGCGCCCACGCCTCGCGGTATTCGTCATACCATGACTTGCGGCCTCGGGGCGGAATGCTAAGCATGGTGCGTCCGGCGAAAACGTCAAAGGGAAACACGTACCAGACCTCTTCCGGATTGATATAGGTCACCAGGAAATCAATTTTCCTCGGAGGTGTAGGTCTTGCGGTTAAACCCAGTGGTCTTCACCTTCCAGCTTCGGGTTCGGCGCCAAACCGACTTGACCTGTACGCGCCAGAATGTTGGTCCGCGATTAAGAATGAAGTCATAACGGTCGCTGTCTCCCCACGGTCTGGCGGCGCCGAAACCGAGAGAGATTGATTACGTTACAAAGGGTCAACTTTACCAGTTCGACCCCAATCGACCATATTTCTGGAATGGCACAAAGCCGCCAGTTAAGCAGCAGTGAGTTCTTTGTATTCAAGGTTCTCAAAGTGAATGAGTCTCAGGATTGTGTCACGAAGATGCTTCGCGCTCACCCGGTGCTACTTTCCAATGATGCCTCGCTTGCGCAGGGAAAATCGCCCTGTTTTGGAAGCGCAGCTCTTACACGGGTGATTTCGCAGTTGTCCGCAGCCGGGTTAGCCGCTGCATTTTCTTCCGCCCTTTCAGGGCTTTCTCATTTTTCGTGTTCACCCAGGGCTTGCGCCCTGGGCTGTATTCTTTCGCCGCGTTGCGGCGTGAAATTGAAGTATGTCTCGCAGCTGTCACAAAAGCGCGTACAGATTCCCGTCCATGCTGCCGAAGTACACTGCGCCTTTATCCACAACCGGCGAGGACATGATCGCGCCGAGGGTGACGAACTTGTAAAAGTCAACGTACATATCTTCAAAGTCGCCGAACACCGGAGCGAAAAGCGCTTCCTGATTCAAACTGCCGTCGGGGTTGAGCACTTTGAGCGGATCTGCCTTCGAGGCTTCGGTTTGGAACTCCCACACAAGCTTGCCGGATTTGATGTCGATGGCATAGAGCTTGCCGTTATGGTCGCCAACGTAGGCCAGGTTACCGGCTAATGCTGCGGAAGAAAACATGTATGCCTTGGCGTCAAAGTTGAAGCGCAGGCGGCCGTTCTTGGCGTCGAGGGCCATGAACCGCGAACTATCGGATGTGCCCACATACACCACTCCGTCGCGCACTGCGGGCGTGCCATTCACCCAGGATTTGCTGGCCGGGTAATCCCATTTCTTGCGGCCGGTGGCCGCATCAATCGCATACACGTGAGCGTCACGGCATCCTACGTAAACCGTCCCGTCAACCACGGCGGGTGAGGATTGGAATCCGACTTGATTGTGGATGGCGGGATCGTCGCCGCCCTTGAATGCCCATTTTTCCTGACCGGTGTCGGCGTCGATCGCATAGAGATAGCTGTCCCAACTCCCGATGTAAAGCGTGTTGCCGACGACCGCGGGCGAAGCGTGCACCACATCTTTGGTCGCGAACTTCCATTGCAGGACGCCGGTTTGCGCGTCGGCAGCATAGATGTTGCCATCGCCACTTCCGAAATACACTTTGCCGTTCGCGACCGCCGGGGACGAGGTGAAAATGTCCCAGGCATCAGGGATGGTCTGTGCTGCGGGAGGATATCCGTGAAGGTTCTTCGCCTCGAACTTGCGCTCGTATTCGACCGGCAGCACCCACTTGATCTTGCCGGTTGCGATGTCAATGGCGCCGAGGGCACCCACCGAGGAAACGAAGTAGAGCAGGCCTCCAGCAACTGCGGGCGATGAAGCGATCGGCATACTAGACTTATATTTCCACTTTTCTTTGCCGGACTCTTGATCTATCGCGTAGAGATAAGTATCCATGCTCGGGATGTAAATCACGCCATCAGCAACGGCTGGGGAAGCCACGATCGGCCCGCCGGTCTTGAATTTCCACTTAATCCCGCCAAATTGCTTGGGGCCGAGTCGTACACGCCCGTCCGTGCGTTGTTTCCATGGAAAGTACTTTGCGCGACCGCGCCTTGGGCGGCGACCAGCAAGGCCAGAAGCAGCACTCGCATGGTCATGCTTTCTCCTCAGAAACTGAATTTGGGCAGAGGACGCTAAGAGACAGAGCTGTACGAAGTCTTGGACGAACTTGAAGCAAAGAGGTTAGCAGCCGCGCGGAGATCCAGTTTGCTACTCGGGGACGCTTTGCTCTTCGCTATGAGCGCGAATGACGCGGTCCACCGAATAAGGGGCACGCCGGGTGGGTTCGTGATAGTGACGGACCTGGAGTTCCCCAAGAAGCCCAATCGCCAGCAGGTTCAGACCAGCCAGCAGCAGCACGGCTGCGAAAATCATCATGGGGCCATGCTCCATGAGCACTTGCGAGTGATGGATAAACTTCTCGACAAATAACCAGAACGTGATGCCCGTTCCGGCAAGAATTCCCAGCATTCCAACCGTGCCGAAAAAGTGAAGCGGTCGTCCGAGATATGTCAGCAGGAAGCGGATGGTAATCAGATCGAAAAATACGCGAAAGGTGCGAGAAATTCCGTAGTGGGAATTCCCGCGTTCGCGGTTCACGTTCCGGATGGGCACTTCGCAGATGGAAGCGCCGTGCCACGACGCCAGCGCCGGAATAAAGCGATGCAGCTCGCCGTAGAGAGGTACCTGCTCCAGGATTTCGCGGCGATATGCCTTGTATGTAGTGCCAAAGTCGTGGATATCAACCCCGCTGAGTTTTGCCATGAGCCAATTGGCGCAGCGCGATGGGATCCGGCGTAGCCACAAGTTGTCAATGCGCTGCTTGCGCCAACCGCTCACGATGTCATAACCCTCGGAAATCTTTTCCAGAAAAACCGGAATGTCGGCGGGATCATGCTGCAGGTCGCCATCCATCGCAATGACGTACTCGCCTCGGGCGTGATCGAAACCGGCAGCCAGCGCCGAAGTCTGCCCAAAGTTCCGGCGCAAGCGGACGACCGTAATACGGCTATCAACCCCGGCAATCTGGCGCAGCAGGTGAAAAGTGTCGTCAGAGGAGCCATCGTCAACGAAGACAATCTCGAAGCTCTCACTGTTCAACTCCATTACCGCTTTCAGCCGGTCGTAAAGATCGGTGACGTTTTCCTGCTCATTGTGAACTGGGATAACAATCGAATACTTGGGCATTAATTCCTATTATACGTATGCACGATGATGGTTTGCGAGATGAAGCCCTACTTTCGTGGAACGGGGGGGAACCACATCCGAAAACCGCAATTACAGGTTTTCGTTCTATGATGAGCTGTCCAGAGTAGTCGAAACGATAGAGGTCAACGAATGACTTTGCTGACTTTACTGATCATGTTCTGCGGTTTCATGTCTGCAGTGACTGCCCTGACGTACATTGAAGTGCGGCGAATCCGCAAGAAAACTTCGCAGAAACCATGAGACGTGCGGCGACACCGTTGCGAATCATGACCCGTCGGCTGTGCGCTGCAACAGGGAACTACGCCGGACCCTCCGGATAGGCTGGCAAGTCTGGCGGCCTCGGCGGCAGCTTTTTCGGGTTCGCCCGGATCGCCTTCATGACCTCCTCGATGGCGCGCTCAAGTTGTGGATCTCTTCCGCTGACCACTTGCTCCGGCCGATTTTCCACAACAATGTCAGGCTGCACGCCGTGGTTCTCCACAATCCACTTGCTGTTTAAATCGTAACGACCGAATTCCGGTCGCGTGATATAGCCGCCGTCCATCAAGGGAATATTGCCGCGAATGCCGCGAACCCCGCCCCACGTCCGCTCTCCGATAAGTGGGCCGAGCTTGTAGTACTTAAAGAAGTAGCTGAAGATGTCTCCGTCAGACGCAGCGTAATGATTGGTCAGGCACACCATCGATCCATTGAAAACAATCGGCGGCACGGTGCCGCTCTGCCAGTTGCGTGCAGAATCCATGCCGGCAAGCACCCGGCGCAGGCGTTCGAATATCAGTTGATCAACAAAGCCTCCGCCGTTGTAGCGGATATCAATGATTAGGCCCTGCTTGCGTATTTGCGGAAAGAATTGCTTTACGAATTCATCGAGTCCCGGACCACCCATGTCCGGGAGGTAAACGTAACCGACTTTCCCTCCGGTCGCGGCATCCACTTTCTTGCGGTTAGTTTCAATCATGTTCAGTTCACGCAGGTTGAATTCGTCGCTGATCGGCTTTACCTGAATGTTGTGAGCGCCCTCTTCCGCTGGCTTGGCGTTCACTGAGAGGATTACTGTTTCATTTGCCGTGTTGACGAAAACCTCGTATGGATTCTGCGGCGCGCGTAGTGGGCGGCCGTTCACGGCGAGAAGGTAGTCGCCTTCCTTCACGTTGATGCCAGGCTCGGTCAGCGGCGAGCGAAGCGATTGGTCCCAGTTCTGGCCGGGATAGATTTTCTTGATCCGGTAGAAGCCGCTGGCCTGATCGAGTTCGAAATCCGCGCCCAGCAGGCCCACATTCACCGAGTGGAGATCGGGAAAGTCGCCGCCACCCACATAAGTGTGCGAATTAGAGAGTTCGCCAATCATTTCGGCGAGGACGTAAGTCAGGGAATAACGATCAGAAACGTAAGGCAGCAGCTGCGCATATTTCTCGCGCATCTCATCCCAGTCCACGCCGTTCATGGAAGCTTGGTAGAAGTAGTCACGCTCCTGGCGCCACACTTCATTGAACATTTCCTTCCATTCCTGCGCTGGATCTACCTCTGCTCGCATTCCGTTCAAGCTGAGTGCACCGTCGCCGACTTTCTTGGGCTCGCCGGCGGGCTTGGCGTCAATAATCCCGTAGGTATGGGTCGAGCGTGGGCCTCCGCCATCGCCTTCGTAGAGCAGCTTCGAACCATCGAAAGAAAGTGCGAAGCGCTGCACATTCTCGATGAGTGTCTTCTCTTTGCGTTCTTTTAGATCGTAAACGTGGACTGCTGGATCTTCTCCCGGCAACGGCCCGGAGATCCCCTGAATTGGAGCAGTGGAATAGTAGAGAAACCCTTTTGCTGCTGCGAAGCTGCGAATGATAGCAGGACCTGTGGGCAACGCGACCACACGGTCCTGGATGCCGTCCAAGTCAATTCTCACTTCGACAGGTTTTTCTTTCTTCCTTTCCTTATCTTTATCTTTGTCGGCGCCGTCTTTGTCTTTGGAGTCTTTGCTCTCGTCTTTCTTGAGTCCCTTACCGGTTTGTGCATCGGCGGCAACGGACGGTTCGGGAGTCTTTACCTCGGTCTCGTCGCTCTGCACGGCGAATGGCGAAGGCTCTTCCTTTTTCAGGGTTACGACGTAAACTCGCGTAGTTTTCGGATTAGCAAACTCGAAATCTACATTGCCCAACACCTCATTGAAATCGCGATCCGAGAGGTAATACAAATACTTTCCTTCGGGATCGAAAATCGCATTCAGGCTGTTGGTCATACTTGTGGTAACGGGAGTGGGCTTGCGATCAGCCAGTAAATAGACATAGACCACCGAGAGCAGGTTCTCGCCATTCTTGTCGTAGACGAGCCACTTGCTATCGGGCGACCAGGAGTAGTTTGTGATCTCGCCGTACTCGCCGTGGTCAACCTTAACCGGCTTCTTTTCGGAGACATCCACCCACCAGAGATTCAAGTCTTTATCCGCCCAGGCAATTTTCTTGCTGTCAGGCGACCACGAGGGGCCGAACTTGAAGCCTTTGTAGCCATTCGTGATTTGTTGCTCTTTGCCCAGTCCGTCCTGCGGCGCGACATAGATTTCGTCCTCGCCCGTGCGGTCGGAAGTGTAGGCCACCCACTTTCCGTCGGGTGACCAGGAAACCTGCTTCTCGCGGATGCCTGCGCTACGCGTCAGATTGCGGATGCTGCCCTCTTTAGCGGGCACAGTGAACACATCACCGCGGGCGGCAAACACGGCGCGCTTGCCATCGGGAGCGATATCAAAGTCCGTGACCAGCTTGCTCACGTTGTCCCAATGCTTCATGGAACTGGCGCGGTCGCCCGGCAAGTAAATAGAAAGCTTCTTTGGCTGCTTCGATTGAAAGTCAAAAGTGTAGAGGTAGCCGGCATTTTCGAAGATGATGGAGTCAGGGCCGAGGCTTGGCCACATGACATCCCAGTCGCTGAAGTGCGTGAGTTCTTCAACCTGCTTCGAACCGAGATCGTAGCTGTACAAGTTCAGATGATGGTCGGCACTCCGGTCTGATGTGAAGTAGATGGCGTTCTCGTGCCACATGGGAAACGTGTCGGTGTGCTCGGTGTGTGGAATATCTTCGCTGCGGTTGTTCTTGAGGTCGTAAATGGTAATCGCCTGCGCCAGGCCTCCGGTATAGCGCTTCCACTGGCGGAAATTTCTGAAAATTATGTTGTAGGCGATTTTCGTGCCATCTGGGGAATAGGAAAGCAAGCCGCCTTGGTCCATGGGGAGGGGCCGAGGAAGGCCACCCTCAACGCCCACGCTGAATTGACGTTTGATCCAGCCATTCGAGGCGTCGCGGCGCGACAAAAAAACTATTCGTTTGCTGTCCGGCGTCCATGTGACCACTTCGTTATGAATGCCCATGCGATCGCTCAAGGGCTGGGCGCTGCCTTGGTAGAACGTCAACTGTTTCGGCTCGCCGCCAGTCGAGGGCATCACATAGACATTGAAGTTGCCGTCATACTGCCCGGTGAATGCGATCCATTTCCCGTCCGGTGAAAATTTCGGGAATAGCTCACGTCCTGGATGCGATGTGATGCGGCGGGCAACACCTCCGTCGGTTGAGGCGAGCCACAGATCAGCGCCATACATGAAGATGACTTTGTCCTTGTAAATGTCAGGGAAGCGCATCAATCTGCCTTCCTGCATCTCCTGAGCAAAGGCGCACGAACACGCCATCACGACAAGAACAAAAAATCCCTTCAGATCCTTCATGAACACTCTTCGGTTAGAAGTCGTGGGGAAACGTGGGGCTGGAAGTATCATCGGCAAGCTGGAGACAAACGTGCGATTCTAGCAGGTTTGTGCCTGCTTTTCGTCTCGAACTTTGCAGTTAAGCTGTTTCAGTGGCGCGTACTTCTACAAGTGCTTGGACGGATAACAATGGAAATCGTGAGCGGCAGTGACAAAGCCTATAATTCCATCCTGCAAATCCTGGTTATCCGGAGGCAAGGCTTGGAAGAATCAAACTTTAGGTTGCGGGGACTATCGCGCAGAAGCGTTTTGCGGTCCAGTGTAATGGGAGCAGCGAGTGCCGCACTGGCCCCCGCGCTCTCTGCAGGACGCGAGCTCGCTTCACGGAAAGCGACCTCCTCAGCCAAACCGTTTGCATTCGACGAAGCTACGATATCCGATCTTCAGGCGCGAATGAAATCCGGCCAGCTCTCCTCCCACCAGTTGACGGAAGTCTACATTGCGCGAATCCAGGAAATTGATAAGCACGGGCCGGCTTTGAACAGTGTGATTGAAGTAAATCCCGATGCCTTGGCCATTGCGGACGCGCTCGACAAGGAGCGAAAAGAAAAGGGCCCATGGGGACCCATGCACGGGATTCCAGTCCTGATCAAAGACAACATTGATACTGCGGACCGAATGCAGACGACTGCGGGATCCTTGGCATTGATAGGATCGAAGCCAGCGCAAGATTCAGGAGTCGCACAAAAGCTACGCCAGGCGGGTGCGGTGATTCTGGGCAAGACAAATCTAAGCGAATGGGCGAACATTCGTTCCAGTCATTCGACCAGCGGATGGAGCGGGCGTGGCGGACTGACCAAGAATCCTTATGCTCTGGACCGTAATGCTTGCGGGTCAAGCTCCGGTTCTGGAGCAGCAACTTCGGCAAGTTTGTGCGCCGTTGCAGTCGGATCGGAGACGGACGGTTCGATTGTGTGCCCGTCGGCGGCGAACGGAATTGTGGGTATCAAGCCGACGCTGGGGCTGATCAGCCGCGCCGGAATCATTCCCATTGCCCACAGTCAGGATACTGCCGGGCCGATGGCACGCACTGTGCGGGATGCGGCCATTCTTCTCGGCGCCTTGACAGGGCCTGATTCCAGGGATCCTGCGACTGCGGACGCCGCGAGCAAAATGCAGAAAGATTACACAACGTTTCTTGATCCGAATGGACTTCGTGGTGCGCGTATCGGGGTCGCGCGAAAATATTTTGGTTTCAGCGATGCCGTGGACGACTTGATGAATCAGCTTATTGCAAAGATGAAGACGGCCGGCGCTGAAATCGTCGATCCGGCAGATCTGGAATCTCACGGAAAATTCGATGAAACCGAGTTGCTAGTTCTGATGTATGAGCTAAAGGCAGATTTGAACACATATCTCGCGAACCGCCCCGGCGCGCAAGTACGAACCCTTGCAGATGTGATTTCGTTTAATGACAAAAACAAAGACAAGGAGATGCCGTACTTTGGGCAGGATCTGTTCTTGAAGGCACAGGAAAAAGGGCCGCTCACTGACAAAGAATACGTTGCAGCCCTGGCTGCAAACCGCAGCCTCTCGCGTGAGCACGGCATTGACGACGTCATGGACAAGTTCCATCTGGACGCAATCGTCGCGCCGACGGGAGCACCGGCGTGGCTGACCGATCTAGCCAATGGCGATCACGCTGTAGGGGGAAGTTCGAATGCGGCCGCCGTGGCGGGATACCCGAACATCAACGTGCCCGCGGGTTTTGTCTTCGGATTGCCGGTAGGGATTTCGTTCTTCGGGCGCGCCTGGAGCGAACCGGCGCTGCTGAAAATTGCTTACGGCTTCGAGCAGTTGGTGAAAGCAAGAAAGCCGCCGCAGTTTCTGCGTGAGATCAAAATTTTAAAGGCGTCAACCACGAAGGACACGAAGGTACACGAAGGAAAACAATTCTAGACTGAAATTGTTGATTTCAGATTGGATGAAAGCCTACGTTCGTGGACGCGCCGGATTCCCGAGCAGTTTTTCAATCTGCAATCTACAATCTGAAATTCCTTTACTCGTAGCGCAGAGCTTCGATTGGGTCGAGGTTCGAGGCGCGCACCGCGGGGAACATACCACTGACAATTCCGACCAACGCCAGAATGATGGTTGAGACGATGAGCACCTGCGGAGCGACAATCAGCCGGATGTCGCCGGCCTCCGCATGTTTGGCGAGCGCGCTGTAGAGCGTGAGCCGCCCCACAGAGACCGAGACGAGATAAGAAAGCAGAATCCCGCACAGGCCTCCCACGGCAGTAATCACCATGGCTTCGGCGAGAAACTGGAACAGGATATCTTTGCGCCTCGCGCCTAGCGCCTTCTCGACCCCGATTTCGCGCGTCCTCTGGGTCACGGAAACCAGCATCATGTTCATCAGCCCAACTCCGCCAATGCCCAGAGTAATGCTTCCGATGAACGCCAGCAGTATCTTGAGCGCGATGGTGATGATACTGAACTGCTGAAGCTGCTTTTGCGCGTCGAAAATGAAGACTGCGCGTTCATCGGTCGGCTTAAATCCGTGCTGCAGCCCCAGCGCTTCACGAATACTCTTGGTCATTTTCTCGTGATCGAGACCAATTGAGTCCAGCCACATTCCGCTCAGGTAGTGGTTGTCATGGAGCGTGTCCATGGAATTGTAAGGCGCATACACGTTACGATTTTCGTTGCTGTCCGCCTCTTGCATGCGGGCTTTGAGCACGCCGACAACCTGAAAACTGATGCCGTTGATGCGAATGGTTTCGCCAATCGCCTGCATCCCGGAAAACAGCTTGTCCTTAGCTTCCGATCCTATGACGACGCTGTGCGCATGACTCAGGTTGTCAGCTTCATCGAGAAAGCGGCCTTGGTCGATGTTGAGCGCCCAGATATCGCCGATCGCCGGATCAACGCCGCTCACGTGCAGGGTGAAGCTGCGTGAGCCGTTCTGCACAGTAGCCTCCACGTCAGCGACGCGGGAGAAATGTCGGGCCAGGGGGACAACGTTGCGTAGAAGTTCTATGTCCTCATTGGTAAAGCGAACGGCGGCACCTGCCTTATTTCCACCCGCCTGTTGCGAAGTGCGTCCCGGGTAAATGCCGACCGCAGTTGCGCCGAACGCGTCCCAAATGTTGCGAATGGCGCGTCCGAACCCATCGCCGTAGGCGAGCAGCAACACGACGGTAGCGATACCCCAGGCCATTCCAAGCATCGTCAGCACTGTCTTGCGCAGGTCGTGACGCATGGCCCCGTAAGCTTCAGTGAAGATGTCGCGCGTCATCTACTCTTACTCCCTCCTCAGTGCTTCTACGGGTTCAAGCAACGCGGCCTTTCGCGCGGGATACAAGCCAGCGACCACACCCGCGAACGCAAGCGAAGCGATGGCGAGCACGGCAGTGGATGGAACCAGGCGGGGAGTGTCAAACCCCTGCGGCTGTGGCAGCAAGCCCAAGAGCGCCATAAATCCGGCAGCGCACGCCATGCCGATTCCGCCGCTCATTACAGTCAGAAACGCGCCTTCGGCGAAAAACTGGAAGAGAATACTCCGGTTCGTGGCGCCTAAAGCTTTGCGCAATCCGATTTCGCGGGTACGGTCGGCAACCGCCACCAGCATGATGTTGATGATGCCGATCGCACCCAGCCCCAGGGTCACCAGGCCCACGCTTCCCAGGAAGAGGTTCATTGCGTCGAAAATCTTGCCGATTGCATCCACCGTGCGAATCGTGTCCCATTCATCAAAAGCATCGGGATTGGTGGAGTCAAAGCCGTGGTTCTTTCCAAGGACCTGGTGGACCTGCTGCTTGGCGGCTTCATGCAAATCGCGGGTACGGGGCTGATAATTGACGAAAGAGATGGCGTCATCCACGTCGCCAACATTGAGTGGCGGAAAATCCTCTCGCATTAAGGAGAAAGGAATGAATATCCGCAAGTTCTGAGTATTGTTGTCGCCGTGCCCCACGCGTTTCAAAGTGCCGATCACCTGAAAGCGGATTCCGTTCAACAGGATCGTGGCACCTACGGACGGCCATCCGGGGAACAGCACCCGACGTGTTTCGTCACCCAGAACTACGACTGCACGTTTTTGCGCGACGTCAAGCGCATTCAGCCACCGGCCTTCCGACATGGGCAGATATCGGATCTCGTTAAAATCCGCCGGGACCCCCATAAGTTGACCACTGCTCTGGTAGTAGTCACTCACCGCGCGGACATCGCCGCGCGAGATGACCGGTGCAACCAGCTTTACGTCTGGGCAGTTGGCAACAATGTCGCGGTAGTCTCGGTAGGTTATGTAGTATTGGCGCAGGCTGGTGAAGCTGCCATTCATCCTGGGCGCGCGTCCGCCCCAGATGAACATAACGTTCTCGCCGAGCTCGTCAAATTGCTTTCTATTGCCGGATCGGAAGCCTTCGCCCAGTCCGACTAGCAGCAGAAGGGAACCAACTCCCCAGGCGATCCCAAACATGGTCAGAAAGGAACGCAGCTTGTGCGCCCACAGCGTGCGCAGGGTTTGTCCGAAGATTTCTAGGAGCTGGCGCATCTTCTCTCATGTTACCCGAACGGCTCAGTCAACATCGCACCCGAACCGATGTCTAACCCGGCCATGGCACATAGCGCGACGCCCGAGCGGCTGGCCCTTGTTAGACGGGTGAGCTGCTGAGTGGTTATACGCTGTTCGTCACAGCAAAGTTCCTGGTCCGTGGCTGGTTTCCAGATCTGATAGCAGTGTAAATACAGGATCTTTCTAAGCCGGATAGTTGGTGCGGCGAGCAACCGGCGCCCGCCCTGGGATTTCTAATCTGGAGCACGACAGCTGTCTAGAAATGAAGGGAGATATCTCTATGAAAAAGCTCGTTTTCTTAGCTGCGGCGTTGATGCTTTGCACCACACTCGCCCTGGCGCAGGACACACCATCGAGTAGCAGCCAGACCGGCGCGGCTGCCACGACCTCCGACCAGGCTAACACCGCGAATTCCAACTCTGTTCAGGGATGCTTGAGTGGCACCAGCGGCAATTACATGCTGACCGACGCTACCGGTGTGATGTATCAACTGACTGGCGACGAATCGCAACTCAGCGCCAACGTGAACAAGGAAGTGGAGGTAACGGGAACGGCGGGCGCCCAGGCGTCAGCTTCGGCATCGAACGCGCCCGACAACAGCTCGGCGGGTAACGCCAGCTCGGGCAACGCTAATGCCAACGCCCCGGCCAGCAGCTCGACGGGAGCCTCTGCCGGCGCATCCGGCGGCGCAACCGCGAATGCAAACGCAGCCAAGACGCTGGAAGTAAGTTCCATTAAGAAAGTCGCGGATAGTTGCAGTTCAGGCAAGTAAACTGGCGGGGCTTCAAGGAAGCAATGAACATTGTAGGGGGCAGGTGCCCTCACCTGCCCCTTTCACGAACAGGCTGTTACTGCACAACCAGCGTGAAAGTCGTCGTGTGCGTGATAGCGCTGCTTCCACTCCCGCTGGTGGCAGTCACGGTAATCTGGTAATTGCCCCTCGGAGTTCCCGGGTCGGTTGACCCGCCCCCGCCTCCACCGCCTCCACCCGAACCCCCTCCGCAACCAAGTCCTAGCGCAAGAATTGTTCCGAGCATACAACACCCTATGGTGCGCCGGGTACGCCGGTGAGGGATGACCACGAACAGAAGGCTCGCCACCGGCATGCCCGCGGCAGCGAGCAGAAACCCATTGCCGAAACTACCCGCCTGCGAGGCTGCAAGGAAGTGGGGCGCAGTCGTGCTCACGTTGAGACTGGCATATCCGGCGCCGGTGACCGAGGCAGGATTGAAACTGCAAGTGCTCTCGCTTGGCAGTCCGGTACAGGAACCGGAAGAGAAATTAATAGTCCCGTTGTAGCTCGATTGTGCTTGCACGTATATCAGCAAGTTGCCCCCGCTGCCTGGATTCACAGTGAGAGAAGACGAGGATGGGACTAGAGCAAAGTCCGCACCAGTGACTATGACATCTACCAATCCACTGCCGCTTTGTGCTGCAGGGTAATTTGAATCACCGTTGTAGCTGGCGGCAATGCTCGAACTTCCTGCCGGTACAAATGTAAGTGAAGCTTGCAGCGCCACATTACCGCTCGAATCCGTGATTGCGGAGTAACTCTGGGTTCCCGTAACCGGGGACATGGGACCCCAAAAGATAAAAGGAACTGTGCCCGTGGGCAGGGGGACATTCTTGCGAAAAGTGTCCACTATCGCTGATATGGTCACACTCGCACCCGCAGCAACTGTTACGGATGTCGGATTCATCGAAATGCCAGGGGGCGGGTACTTCACGCTTATGCTGGAACCCGAGGAAGTTGAAGTGCCATAGTTTGTGTCGCCGCTGTACGATGCGCTAATAGTGTAAGTTCCGGCAGTAGCGAACGCCGAAGCCGAACTATTGAAGGAGGCAAACAGGCTGGCAGTTGGATTGGAAAAAGACCCGGGTGATGACGAATAGGAGACTGTGCCGCCCACAGCAGACCCGTTCACACGAAACGTGACGGTCCCAGTTGGCGCCACCCCTGAGCTCGTTGACTGTACAGTGACGTTTGCAGAAAAGGGTGAGCTGACTTGTCCGAATTGAACAAATGGAGCGCCGATCGTCGTCGGCGCTGGCGTGATGCTATAGGCCGTTGTCGTCGTGCTCGCATTGAAGCTGCCGTCTCCCGGATACTGTACCTTAACGGAGTGGCTACCGCCCGACAATTGGATTACCTGATCTTCTGCATAACCCAAGCTGTTCAGTCCGAACGTTCCGCCATCCAGCGGACTATTGTTGTCCGTCAAATTCACATTTCCGGTGGGGCAGCCGGAACCCCCAAGGGGATTAGGCTGACAAAGTGCGCCAGCGCTATTTAGGACATTTGCACGCAAAAAGACTGGGGCTCCGTAAACCGCAGTTGTCGCGTTATTGCTGATTAGGTTGCCCTGGAAGTCGAAAGTGATCAGTTGTAGTTGTGAACTACTGTTTTCCTTGCCCACGGTCACGCTGATTGGCGGTGTCGAGTTGCTGCTACCAAATGTGCCGTCGCCGGGATAGTGCGCAGTCACCGTGTAAGTTCCACCGGGCAACAGAGTCGTTGATCCTGAAATCGTGCCGCCGCTGAGAGTGAAACCATCCACGCTGAGCCCGGTGCTGGTCAGCAGTGAGACGTCCCCGGTTGGCGTGCCGGTGCCACTGCTGGGCGCAACGTTCCCCGTCACTGTAACGGACTGTCCGTGGATCAGGTTCGTAGTCGGGGTCAGCGTCAAGCTTGTCAGAGTAGGTCTGAAGGTGCTAGTGACCGTACTCCACTTCGTGACCAGGTTGTTGGCGTTAACCGACCCTAACCCCGTTGCCAGGTCATAGCCCGTAGTGGCGGTGTATCCAGAAAGGATGCCGAACTGATGTCCCGGAGTGCTCACGGTGCAATTACGACTGCCAGCCTGACACGGCATCGCAATCGTGCCTGAGGTGACATCGTTGAAGACGCAGGTTGAGGCTGGACCGGTGCTGGAGTTGCATGATGACGGCGTCTGTTGCGCGGCGAGTTTGTAGAAAACGAAATTGGGATTCCCCTGGCGGCCATGCATCTGCTGATCCACCAGGGACATGATTCCAGCGAACGCAGGGGAGGAAACAGAGGTCCCGCCAACTCCGAAAAATGTTACAAATGGCTGGTTCAGGTTGCAGGTACCGGCAAAGCTCAGGTCAGCTTCGCAGAGCACATAGAAATTGCCCACGAAGCCGTTGCTGGCAAATAGGGAAACGTCGGGTATGTCTCGTTTTCCGTCTGCGGGCACTCCGCTTCCGGTCTGCCATGATGGCTTCGGATAACCTCCGGCGCAGCTTGCCAGAGTACCGTTGCCCGTGATGCAACTACTCGCGCCCCCGCTGCCGCCGATGGTAGAGACAAATCCTCGAAGCTGGGAATTGTTGCAGTTAGTTTCTCCGTTCGTACTGAATCCGATGCTGGCAAAAATAGCGTTGGAGCAGGAGTCGTTCCATGTCGTCTCGGGTATGTACCCTTTCGCAGATTCCTGAGTGGTCGGATCATTTGAAATGTTCCAGTAGGTCTGCGGATTGCTGAAGTCGTTGAAATCGGTTCCACCGACCGCAACGTTAAACGGAGTTGACGCAAGTCCACTGACTTCCAAGCCGAACTGCGCAGGTTGGGGAACAAAGCCCTGATTGAAATCGCAACCGGCGGAACCGTTGTCCCCGGAAGAAACGAACACGCTGATCCCCTGACTCGCAGCTTGCTCCCACAAAGCACGGTAGAACTGATTGCCTGCCGAGCCTAATGCCGCCTCGCATTGCCCAAAGCTTTCGCTCATCACCGGAGCTAGATTCCGGTCCACGATGTAAAGCGCCGAAAGATCCACGCCGTCGCTGGTTTCAGTGCTCCCCGACACGACAAGGTTAATGGCAGCTTGAGGCGCGGCTGCGCCTGACCATTGCACATCAATGGCAGCTTCTATTTCGTCTCCCGTAAGTCCAGGATCAAATCCGTCGAGGGTTATGGTGGGATCATTTACCGCGAGTCCGAATATGCTTCGGAAATCGCGCACGTCCTGAATGTTGATGTTGGACCTTCCAACGATTGCGATGGATTGCCCGGTGCCATCAATGCCTGAGTTCCACAGCGGCAGCAGATTGTAAATGGTGGCAAAGTCGAAAGGCGCGACGGCAAAGCAGTTGCCGCCGCAACTCTGCTGATCTGGAAAAGTGAACTCGGGTGATACCAGATTGACGTTTCCCGTCACCGGGGATTTCGCGTAGACACCGGTGAAGTGATACTGCGGCTTCTTATAGAAGCTGTGTAGCGACACGATCCCTGCCACCGCAGGCGCCAAGGCCGCCGGTATCTGCGGGTCGCTGGTATTTGCCCAATGCTCCTCTCCATTCACCAAAAATTTGTGAATGGAGGTGTGCATCGCGTTTTCTACCTGCGCCTCAACTCCGGAAAACTCAATCACCGTGCGTCCGTGCGTAATCCGGTTCACTTGGAGTCCGTGTGATTGCAGCCATCCGCTTATCTGCTGCAGATCCTGATCGGTGGCGCCGAACTGCACGCCGAACTCATCCGGAGTGAGCCACTTGTGATAATTCGGCGAAGCTTTGTCTTGCTGGTCGTCGAGCAACTTCTGCAGCGCGGCATCCTGTTGCGGACTGCGCTTCAGCACAAGCAGCATGCGTTGCATCGGAAGATCAGGTGCCGCGGCGCCTATGTCAAATTGCGGACGGGCCATGGGATGAGTGTTGCCCCTCAACGTGGTCAACTGGCTTTCCATTACCGGCTGATTGATCAGCGGCTGCCGCGGCGCCGGTTGCGCAAGAGTACTGGCTGCAAAGAGCAAAACCGACGTAGAGACACAGATAACGCGAGGGAGGCGAATTGCCATGCACTTCACTCCTGCCCGAGCTGGCGGCAAGTCCAGCAGCGATTTAGCTTCAAATGAAATAAGAGGTCGCTCGAGGGGGAAGATCCAGCGACTCTGGATTCAGAATATTGCGCTTGTGGTTACGTCCAGTCAAGCGGTTTCCCGGAAATTAACGTTTCAGCAGGGCGGAAGCGCGCCAGTGGCCCTGTTTACCCGGTCTCGTTGCACGAATTAGTCAGCGTGTCTGATGTGGGGGAGGCGTCTGGGGACCGGCTTGATGGCCGTGGTTGAAGGCAGCGTAAAGCAGGGCAAGGATCATGATGATCAGTCCGGCAATCACAGCCACGGGCACCGACCGGCGGCGGGAAGGGACAAGCACGGGCATTTGGATGCAGGAACGGGCCTGGACGGTGAAGCTGGCGGCGCGCTCTTGTTAGACTGATCTCGGATAGTTAGCGGGCTCCGGCGGGCCCCGTAGCTCAAATGGATAGAGCACCGGTTTCCTAAACCGGCAATTCCGGTTCGATTCCGGACGGGGCCTCCACTTAGCTACTGCAGGGCGAACGCGACATATACTCCACCCGACTTCGATTTAAGGTCTTTACCGCCCCCGGCGGCGATCGCTACGTACTGTCGCCCACCTACGGCATAAGTGATCGGAGTGGCATTTCCGGAGAACGGCAAAGTCGTCTCCCACAAAAGTTCCCCGGTGGCCTTGTCAAAGGCGCGGAATTTCTTGTCGTAGTTGGTCGCCCCAATAAAGAGCAGACCACCGGCGGTCACGATCGGACCGCCGTAATTTTCGGTACCTGTATTCTTCATGCCCTTTGCCGCCAGTTCGGGATACTCGCCGAGCGGAATCTTCCATGCATATTCCCCGGTATTCAGGTTGATCGCGTTCAGCGTTCCCCAGGGTGGAACAACAGCGGGGTAGCCGTCCGGGTCATAGAGCCGCCGATATCCGCCAAAACGGTACTTCATCGGCGGAGGCGTGGGCGCGGACGTGGAAAGTTCTTTGTTCTCGCCGCGAGTCAAGTAGTCAATAAGGGCGTTTATCTCTTCGGCAGAAAGATTGGGAAAAGAGTTCATTCGTCCGCGGCCTTTTTGAATCACCGCAGCAATTCCCGCGCGGCCCAATCTCCCACCTACACCGATCAATGACGGAAACTGCGGTGGCGATCCGGCCAGGTTGTCACGATGACAGACGCTGCATTGGCTTTGGTAGAGACCTCGTCCAGTGGATTCATCCGCGGTATTTTCGGCGAGCACTCCGGTCCAAGGGAGATCGTTCGCGTTCACGTAGAGAATGCCGGTATCGGGATCGAACGCCGAGCCGCCCCATTCCGCGCCACCATCAAAGCCGGGGAACATAACCGTTTCCTTACCTAAGCTGAATGGGACGAATTGGCCTTCGTTGCGCATTTTGCCAAATTCAGCGACCGCCCACTGATGCGCTTCCGGCGTTCGCGTGGTGAGCATGTCCGCGGTCAGAACCTGGCGAGAGAAAGGAGCGGGTCTGGTGGGCAGCGGTTGTTCCTGGGCCGCAACTTCTCCCGGCACATTGCTGGCGGGATACTTATGAAATTCAAGGGGGAATAGCGGAGTCCCATTGGCGCGGTCGAACAAATAGACGAACCCCTGCTTGCTGGTTTGCGCAACCGCTGCGACCTCTTTTCCGTTTCGAGTTACATTCACCAAGGTTGGCGCGGCGGGGAAGTCGCGGTCCCACAGGTCGTGCTTGACGGCTTGAAAATGCCAGATGCGCTGCCCCGTTTCTGCATTCAGCGCGAGCAAGCAGTCGGCAAAGAGATTGTCGCCAATGCGGTCACCACCGTAAAAATCGAATGCGGCAGAACCGGTAGGAATGTAAAGGATGCCACTCTTGGAATCGAGCGACATTCCGGTCCAGTTATTCGCGCCGCCGCTGTACGTCCAAGCATCCTTCGGCCAAGTCTCATAGCCAAATTCTCCAGGATGCGGAATGGTGTGAAAGCTCCAGCGCAGTTTTCCTGTGCGAACGTCATAGGCGCGAACGTCTCCAACGGGCGCGGGAAGAGTTTCGGGCAGACGCCCTCCCACGATGAACAGGTCCTTGTAAACAACTGCTGGGCTGGTGAGAGCGACCGAAGCGGTTGCGGGATCGCGGCCAAGATTCTCGCGAAGGTCAATGCGTCCGTGATCGCCGAAAGACGCGACTGGCTGGCCGGTGTCGGCGTCGAGCTCATAAACAAAGTTCATCACGCCGACGATGATGCGCCGGTCTTCGTCTTTTGCGCTGCTCCAGTAGGCGAGGCCGCGGTCGGGTTGCGTTCCGGCGATGCCGGAGTCGAACTTCCATTTGAGCTTGCCAGTCGCCGCGTCTACAGCAAATATCTTTTGCAATGGTGAAATGCCGTAGAGGGTTCCATTCACCATGATTGGGCTGGTCTGAAGACCACCGGTTTCTTCGGTGTCGAATGTCCAAACAACCTGGAGCTGTTTTACGTTGGACTTATTGATCTGAGTTAGCGGCGAGTAGTGTTGATTTTCTGGAGCCCCGCCATAGACTGGCCAGTCGCGGTTTTCGTGATCTTGGGGAGTTTGAGCGGAAAGATTAAGAATAGCGAAGGCAACCGCGAACAGGGGATGCCAAGATTTCAGGCGGACCTGCAAATGTATATCCCTTCCTCGCAATGCGCGATATGGAAAAACTAAACGCCGCCTTCGGGCCCTGGAGAACTGTGACGCATGAATGGATGCGTATGTATTTGTTCTAAACTCTGCCCATTGCCGAGCTGTTCTAACACCTCATCAATGTAAATGTCCCGGTCTTCGGGAAATGTTTTGTAGAAATCGGTGACTTGTTTCGCCCAATAGTCTGTGCCCTTTGAGAAGTCCGGCTCATGTGCTCTACATGCACTGTTCGCTTCTTCCGCAGCTGTTCCCTTTGGGCGTGCCTGGATTGCGAGGCGACAACCTTTCCAGAAAGCATGCGAATACCCAGTCATGTAACCCCATACATAACTCTCGCGGCGATCTTTGGTCCATTTCAGCCACAGGTTTCCTTCGCAACAAGGCCTCTGTCCCCAGAGCATGCTCGACATCAAGATAACAATCGTTAGAAATCGGGCAAGCAGAATTGGGCGAGAACACCACGCCGTATTGCCTGAATTTTCCATTCTGGTTCCTCCTTATTCATGCAACGGCCTCGCTTCTAATTGGTTGATTGGCTAACTCACAACAATGTTTACCAGCTTTCCCGTGAAAATCTTCTTTACGATTTGCTTGTCCGCAACGTGGTTGTGAACTTTTTCATCCGCCAACGCTTTCTGAAGAATTTCTTCTTCGGATGTTCCGGGCGCGACAACAATTCTGCTTCGAAGTTTCCCGTTTACCTGTACCGGAATCTCAATCTCTTCTTCCTTGGCGAGCTCGGGATCGTACTTGGGCCAGGGCGCTTTCAGTAGATTGCTTTTTTCGCCGAGCAATTCCCACAACTCGTGCGCCAAATAGGGAGCGAATGGGGCGAGCAGCAAGACCAGCTTGCGTTGCACGTCGGCCAGCAATCCGATGGGGATCGCGGGCGAGGGCCTCATTCGACTCCGCTCAGGGCAGGTCCGCGCCACACGGTCCTCGACTGCGTAGAGCTCGTTTACCAATTCCATGATTGCGGCGATGCACGTGTTGAAATGCCAGCGTCCCTGGAAGTCGTCAGTCACGCGTTTGATGGTCTGGTGCAACTTGCGCTGGATGGCGCGCGCGACGGCCGGCAAGTCGGCGGGGACTGGCTCGTTCCATCCGGGATCGTCTGGCCGGGCGTTCGCTGCAACAAACCGATACACCTTGCCCAGGAAACGATAAATCCCTGCAACGCCTTCATCCTGCCAATCCAATTCGCGATCGGGCGAAGTCGCAAACAGTGTGTACATGCGGGTGCTGTCTCCGCCGTAGCGTTCCACCATCTCGTCAGGAGAAACCACGTTGCCCAGGCTCTTAGACATCTTTGCGCCGGCCTTGATGATCATGCCCTGTGTGAACAGGCGCTCGACGGGTTCGTCATTCTTGATCAGGCCCAGGTCGCGCATGAACTTGGTCCAAAAACGCGAATAGATAAGGTGGAGGATCGCATGCTCGACACCGCCGATATATTGGTCGATTGGAAACCAATAACTGACAATCTTCGAATCGAACGGCGCTTTGTCGTTGTGCGCATCGGTGTAACGGTAGAAGTACCAGGACGAATCCACAAACGTGTCCATGGTATCGGTCTCACGCCGGGCCGGACCGCCGCACTTCGGACATTTAGCATTGAGAAATTCCGGCACGCGTTGCAGAGGCGAACCACCGGTGAGCGTGATCTCAACATTCTCCGGAAGGATCACCGGCAGGTCTGATTCAGGAACGGGGACGATGCCATCCTTTTCGCAATACAGCATTGGGATCGGAGTTCCCCAATAACGCTGGCGCGAAATTCCCCAATCTTTCAGCCGGAAAGTGACAGTCGCTTTGCCGAAATTGTGTTTCTCGGCAAAGGCAGACATCGTTTTGATCGCTTCCTTACAAGAAACTCCTGTGAATTCGCCGGAGTCGATGAGTTTGCCGTCCAGCGTGGTAAACGGTAGCTCTTGGGCGGAACCGGACTGTGTGGGTCGGACATTCTTGTCCGACTCAGACGCGGGCGAGGGCGCCCGCGCCACACTTGCCGGAATGATGACTTGCTTGATCTCAATCCCATATTTCTTGGCAAACTCAAAGTCTCGCTCATCATGAGCCGGAACGCTCATGATGGCGCCGGTCCCGTAATCCATCAGGATGTAATTCGCCACCCAGATGGGAACTCGCTCGGCGTTGTAAGGATTGATCGCAAAATGCCCGGTATTAACGCCGTGCTTCTCAATCGCCGCAATATCGCCACTCTCTTTCGCCTTTTTCTGCTCGGCGATCAGTTGGGTCACCTTCAAACGCAGCTCGGGATCGGCAGCCGCGAGCTCCGCGGTAATCGGATGCTCAGGCGCAAGCTGCACCGAAGTTGCACCATAAATCGTGTCCACCCGCGTAGTGAAAACGGTGATCACATCGCCGCCGGAGTAGTCGAGGCGGAAATCCACCAACGTGCCTTGGCTGCGCCCGATCCAGTTGCGCTGCATTGTGCGCACTTTGTCCGGCCAGCCGGGGAGCCGGTCTAGATCGCGCAGCAACTCATCGGCGTATTTCGTGGTGCGAAGAAACCACTGCTCGAGCTCGCGTTGTTCGACCAGCGTGTCTTCGTGCCGCCAGCAACAGCCTCCTACAACCTGCTCATTTGCGAGCACGGTCGCGCACTTCGGGCACCAGTTGACTTTGCTCTTCTTGCGATACGCCAATCCCAATTCGTAGAGCTTGAGAAAGAACCACTGGTTCCATTTGTAATAGTCCGGCAGACAGGTGGTCACTTCGCGGGACCAGTCATAAGTAAAGCCGAGCCGCCGCATCTGCGCTTTCATGTTGGCGATGTTGCGAAGCGTCCACTCACGCGGCGGAACATTGGCGGAAATGGCAGCGTTTTCCGCCGGCAAACCGAACGAGTCCCACCCCATCGGATGCAAGACGTTGTATTCGTTCATCCACATATAACGCGCAAGCGCGTCGCCGATCGCATAGTTACGCACGTGTCCCATGTGCAGCGCGCCGGACGGGTATGGCAGCATCTCCAGCACGTAAAATTTCGGCTTGGTCGAACTTGGCTCTGCAGCGTAGAGCGCGGGATCCTGCTGCCAGCGGGCAGACCACTTTTCTTCGATCTGTTGCGCGTGGTAGCGCTCGTCGCGCACGATGGTTTGTTCCTCTTCCTTTTGCGGCATGGTTAGTTGGAATTAGATTTTACAATGCGGGGAGTGTGCGGCGCGGAACCGGGTCGATTGAAAAGGAAATAGATACTTATTGAAGAAGTTCCCGCACTAAAGTGATCCAAATAACGCCAACATCCACACTGCCAAAACTGTAAGTGCGGGGCCGCACCAGATGCCGAGGAACGATGCTGAGCTTAGGTCTGAGAGCACCTCGCGGGGGCTCCGTTCTGAGACGATGAAGGGCCCCTTGCCTTTCATGAGAATCCTGGATGGATATAGGTCAAACTTGTTCTGAGCATCTCCGCCATCCGTGGTGCCGGATAGTAGAGAGGCGATGCGCGGCTACGCAACACTTCAGCTTCGGCTTCGCTGACAATCCTGGCCCTACTCGGGTAGTTCATCGGATGCATCGTCCTTCTTTCTCAGCCAGGGATTTTCCTGCAGACTTCCGATTACAAACATGTTTTGGCCTGGACGTATCATTGAATAAACTCCCGGCTCGAGCAGCGATGCATACAGGTTCACCTCAAGCGCCTGCGGCGAAATCATCAGCACACCGGTTCCATCATCCAAGTAGAGAGGTGCGCACACCTTTTCGAGCGCCTTCGCCTCTGTAAGGTACCAGTAGCCGAGACATTCAGTTGTTTTCCCGGCCGGCACGATGGTCTAGGGCCAACCGCTTTGCCAACAACTTCCACCGGCCCAATCGCGGCGGCGCGGATCGTCGAACGCGGCACGTTCTCAACATAACGTTTCAGTCGTAGCGCACGAAAACCGCGAAGGAACATATACGGACCCGCCGCAACGGAGCCGGCGCACAAGAGGAGTTGAAAAACGGCGCGCACTGCCGGTCGCAAATCATTTGGATCAATCGCGATAGCCAGGATCATGATTTACATCCACCTGGAGGCTAGTAGAGCTATCTGGATGCCGAAATGACTTTCCAGACCTCTGGATGGCCGAGAATTTCCCACACTGCCCACAACGCCCACAGCGGACCTCCCCAAATAAACAAGAAGGACTTCCATCCCAATCGCGAAACTACTTCGCGCTGGCTGCGATTCGAAACGATGAATGGACAATTTCCCTGAGCGAGGATGGTCGGAGGATGCAAATTGAACTCGCGATCTGCCGTAGCTCCTGATGGCAGAGCGGGATCTAATGCCACAAAGGCTTCTCGTCGGCGCAACTCTGCTTCATCGCGGCTGACGAACCCCGGACCGATTCGTGACAACTCGCCATCTTCTGAACTCGTCAGTTTTCGCGCCCAGGCATTTTCGCGCAAAGTGCCAACGACGAAAATATTGTCATCTGGCAAGATGCAAAACTCCTCTGCTGCTTGAACCTCTTCTTTGTCGATGCCATAGCGGGCGAGAACACTATGGCAATCTCCCCCGCTTCCATCGAAACCGGTCAACTGCGCCTCCGCGCCGTTAGGGTAGAGGAGCAACTCGCCGGTTCCATCGTCCAGGAAAAGAGGTGCGCAAGCTTCATCAACAATTTGTCCAGTATTCTTCTTCACCGTTAGTCGCAGGAATCCAAAACAGAACGCGAGCAAAGCAGCGTCGCGGTCCCAAGAGTATGTCGAATATGCGGAAGCGGCCTGCCGTTGCGCTTGTACCACGATCCGGTAATAGAGGCAGTCGCGCTTGCTCAACGGAGAAACCAGCGTGTAAGGACCAACCGCTTTGCCAGTAATCTCCACTGGTCCCAACGCTGCCCCGCGTATCGTCGAACGCGGGATGTCCATGATCAAGCGCTTGCGCTGCAACAGACGGAACCCGCGGAAAAATAAGAAGGGCCCAACCGCAATGCCCAGGGCCGCCCAGAACAAAGGTTGGCTGAGGAGCCAAATGAGTTCGCGAACCGCAAAACTCGTGAGCGGATCGGAGTTGGTAAACGCTAGGGTCAAGGCAAGCATTTGGTGGGTAGCATAACCGAGGCGGTCAGAATTCGGAAGGTACTCGCATCACCAGCTTCTTCAACGCCTGCACATTTCTTCGATCGTCGCCGGGTTCATCAATTGGTGTCTCGGCGATAAAGGCCGCATGTGCGATGCGCGGATCGTTCATCAGACGGCGAAAGGGTCCGGCTCCAATGAGCCCCTTGCCGATGTGCTGGTGCCGGTCGAGCTTCGATCCGCGCGCGGCTTTGGCGTCATTGCAATGCCACACAGGCGCATTCTTCAGACCGATGGTTGCGTCCAGCTTCGCCAGCGTGTCTCGAAACCCTTCTTCGGACACAATGTCATAGCCGGCCGCGTGGGTATGGCAGGTGTCAATACAAGCGGCGACCGGAAGGTGATTTCGCAAGTGATCAATTACTTCAGCGACTTGTTCGAAGCTGCTGCCCAGTGAAAATTCGGCACCGGCAGTGTTTTCAATCAGGATTGTCAGACCACCTTTCGCCAGATCGAGTCCCCGGCTTGCCACTGCAATCGCGGCTGACGTTTGCAACAGTCCCTTCTCGCGCTCCGCACCGCGAAATGATCCCGGATGCAGGACCAGATACTCCGCGCAGAGCGCCAGCGCCCTTTCGATTTCTCCGCGGAACGCTGCGATGGATTTTTTCAAAAAGAGCTCTGTTGTGCTCGCCAGGTTCACTAAATAATTCGTATGGATCACCAGTGGTTTCAGATCATATTTCTCCCTCAACCGTTTCATCTGTTCGCATTGCGGGCGTCCCAACTCATACGGTGCCCATTGCCGCGGACTGGAAGAGAAGATTTGAAACGTATTGCAGCCCAACCGATAGGCGCGTTCGGCGGCGTTTTCGACGCCTCCAGCCACCGACGTGTGAATTCCGATGCGCCGGGACGTTAGCTTTGGTGGCCGCTTTGGAGGTGCAGTCCTGAGTAGGTCCTGTTCGCGGGCCATCGACCTGGAAGGGGAGCGCGGCATCTTCCAAAGTATAGAAGGCCAAAGGAGAACACCGAGAGAGCGACCGGCAAGCAACCGGTCAAACAGCGTCAGCATCTACTTACCTACTGCAAGTAACCGCTGAATTCGCCCGTAAGTAGCCTGGCAGTTGATGGTTCAGTCGCCGGTACTGTCTTCGATATTCAAGCAGGAGAGTGTCCTTGTTTGGTGTGAAGCTGCAAGCTGTCTTCACCACAATTCTGTTAGTTGTTTCGATGGCCGCATGTGGGGGCGGCACTGGAAAAACCGCAAGTAACCTGTCATCGCCGAGTCCGATACCGTCGGGTGGCGTTATTTGGCAGAGAGTGAATGTTCCCGCCGCTGCGACCCAGGTGAACTACATAGCTTTCAATAGCAGCAATCATTGGTTTATCGCCGATAGGAACCAAGGGTTCTACCGATCAACCGACGAAGGCACAACCTGGGCGAAGATCAATACTGGCTTAACCACAACTCTTGGTTGGACGATTAACGTCATCCCGCCAACGGCGACCTTATCGCGAGCACATACAGTGGAACTGCCCTCAATGCTCACCCCGTAGTTTTTTATCGCTCCACCGATGAAGGCAATAGCTGGACTGCAATTCCCTACGGCCACCTCAGCGCGGCCGCGGCCCAGACAGGGTGTGCCTTTGCCGCCAACTCGAATATTGTGTGCGGAGGATATTGGGCACCCTTTCCCGGTAGCGGTCTTTGGGTTTCTACCGATGGCGGTCAGACCGCAATCGGCGCCTCGACGTCTGTCCCCATCGGTGGCAGCGCATTTGGGCTCGGTTATAACCCGGTGACGAGAGATCTGTGGCTGGGCACTGAGCTATCGGGCATATTTCGTTCCACCGACAACGGGTTCACCTGGAGGCAAGAATCGCCAGCGGCTACGAGCGCGCTGCGTAATGGCAACATCTATGGCATGACCTTCGATCGTAATGGCAATGTCCTTTTCGGCTCGCAAGGCGGTGTCTGGGCATAACCATGACACGCTGCATGCTACAATTATTCGTCGGTCCACCGACGATGGGAATATCTGGACGGCGTACGATTCGGGCATTCCGCCGTTCCTAGAAGCGCACGAATTCATTGTCAATCCCGCCGATCGAAAATTGTATGCCATCATCGAAGACGGCGCGACCAATAACGGTTGGTTGTATAGCACCGTGAACCCAGTGCAATAAGACCTCAACGTCACCCCTCGCTGTGTCTCCGCGCCATTGCTCCGTTTCCTGTTCACATTTAAACTTGTAGATCTCAAGGAGAAACCATGCTGGTTGTCATGAAGGCGCATGCCTCGGCGGAGGATGTTCGCCGGGTCTGCGACAAAATCGAATCTCTCGGATACCGCGCGCACTCCATTCCCGGCGCGGAGCGCACCGCTGTCGGCATAACTGGCAACAAGGGAGAAGTTGAGCCCGGCACGCTGGACGAAATGCCGGGCGTGCAGGAAGTCATTCGCGTCACCAAGCCCTACAAGCTGGTCAGCCGCGACATGAAGGATGAAAACACAGTTATCTCCTTCCCGGGAACTGATGCCACTTTTGGAGGTCCGACGCTTGCCATTGTTGCCGGCCCGTGTGCCATCGAGAGCCGCGAGCAGGCATTTGCCATCGCTGAGCGCGTGTATCGTGCGGGAGCGCAGTTCTTCCGCGGCGGAGCTTACAAGCCACGCACCTCGCCTTATTCGTTTCAGGGACTCGAAGAAGAAGCGCTGCAGATTATGGCTGCGGTGCGGGAACAGTTCGGCCTGAAAATTGTTACCGAGGCGATTGATCACGAGTCGCTGGAGTTAGTCGAAGAGTATGCCGACGTTATCCAGATTGGCGCGCGCAACATGCAGAATTTTTCGTTACTCAAGCGTGCCGGCCGCGCCAGCAAGCCGGTGCTGCTTAAGCGTGGCATGTCGGCCACGCTGGAAGAATTCCTCATGGCCGCCGAGTACGTGATGAGCGAAGGCAATTACAACGTCATACTCTGCGAGCGCGGCGTACGCACCTTCGCCGACCACACCCGCAACACGCTCGACCTGAGCTTGATTCCGGCCGTCCAACGCCTCAGTCACTTGCCGATTCTGGTTGATCCCAGCCACGGCACCGGCAAGCGCAACAAAGTCACTCCGCTATCGCGCGCTGCGGTCGCGGTCGGCGCAGACGGACTCATCGTGGAAGTGCACCATGAGCCAGACAAGGCTTTATCTGACGGCATGCAGTCCCTCTATCCCGACCAGTTCGACGAATTGATGGCGCAGGTTAGGCAGATCGCGCCGGTGGTGGGGAGAACGGTGCCGGGGATTGGGGAGCATACAGCCGTTGCGGTTGCAGGGGCAACTAGGTCTCGCATCAATACAACCCAATGAGAATTCTCCCAGAATTACTCAGCCTCGCAATGTTCTCCTTGGTCTCGGGATCTGCGGTCACGCAACAAATTGCACCAGAACCGATTGCTGCAAGGTTTGATGATGTAATGGTAGGCAGCAACCCGGCGATTGTCGTGGGGCATCCCGTCCATCTGATAGATCCGGTCGTCCCTTCAGAAGTGCGTAGGTAAGAATACTTCTGCCGTTCTCCACGGGACGATTACAAAGCAAGGCAACTTCGAGGACCTCGCCGTCGTTAGTGGGTCTTCGATCGTCTCAGGTCCTGCGCTCGATGCGGTACGTCAGTGGTGTTACACACCGGCACTCAGGACGGATCCCCTGTCGATTTGCAAGCCTACGTGACCATTAAGTTTGACCATGGCAAACTCAAAGCTGTTGTCGAGCCAGACCTGCCATTCCCCGTAGCACCGCATAAGCCAATTCAGGAACAGCTTTCCGCCGGAGAGATTTTTCATGTCGAACCAGGGCACGTTGAGCCACCTAAACCAATTTATGCCCCGAATCCCGTGTATTCTCAAGCGGCGCTTGCAGCCAAATATCAGGGTGTTGTTGTGGCCAGCGCAATCGTGGGACCCGATGGGAATCTAACCGATGTGTGGATTAAGAAGACCGTTGGACTGGGACTGGACCAACTTGCACTCGCGTCAGTCCGAGGGTGGAAATTTCAACCGGCAACTAAGGAGGGAAAACCGGTCGCTGTGCTAATTAGCGTCGAAGTTGCCTTCCGGGTGTATTGAGTCGATTTCTGGAAGACTGAGTGAGCCTGCAAGAAGGCGCTACTCCCCCCGCTTCCCACTGCTCGCTGTCGCCACTCCCAACTTCCTAAGCCGGTCTTTCGCCTGCAGAGCCTCATTCGAGCGCGGATAGCGCTGCACCACGTGCCGCAGGGCACTAATGCCAGCATCTTTCTGGCCCGACTCGATCAGCGCGAAGCCTTTTTTCAGTTCCGCCGACGCGGCCTTGTTTCCATCCGGAAAGCTCTGCAGGACCTTATCGTATCCCGCAACTGCCTGAGGATAATTTCCTGCTCGGAAATCCAGCTCGGCTAGATAAAAATATGCATTACCCGCGAGATCGGTGTTGGGATAGTTCTTCACGTAATCGCCGAATTCCTGTTTCGCTAAATCCACGTTGCCGCCGTTGTAGTCGCGCAACGCATTGTTGTAGAGCACATCCGGGGGCGGAGTATTTAGCTGCTGCTGTTGTTGCTGATTCTGCTGGTTCTGCTGTGCCGCCAAGGTCTGCTGCGCCGTCTGCAAATCCTCAAGCTGTTTGGTCACTTTGCCGAGCCGCGCCTTCAACTCGTCCAGACTGTCATTCAACGCTTGCAATTGCCCCGATAGCTGGTCCACGTGATTGCTGGTGTCACTCTGTTCTTTCTGCAGCGTGGTCTGAATATTCGTAACCGCGCTGGTGACTTTGTTAATGCTGTCGGTGTTCTGGTCCATCAGGTTCTTGAGCACGCCCATACGCTCATCGAGCGACTGCTTGAGGGTGGTGACTTGGTCAGCGAGCTGCTGCACCTGCGTTTGCAATTCGACGATTTCGCGATTAACGGCCCAGGCGGGAGTTGCCCCCACCAAGCCAGCAGCCAAAACCGCGAGGAAAATGTGTGTGCGGAGGGTTGTCATGTAAGTTCCTGTTTCTCGCTTCTAAGATGCGGAAAAGTGCTTTCCCGTAAGTGCAACAGAAGCCGGGTCAGAGGTCAAGTTCACGTCAGGGCAGGACGTTGGTGAAGTTGGTGCGCCGACCCAATTCAGCGGCGCAGGGGTTTCCATCACAAGTAGCTGAGCCAGTTCCAATCGCGGTGTCGCCGCCTGAACTCCATATACCAGAGGCAGGGTAAGTAGAGGATCGCAACCGCGAGAATCCACATGGCGTAAATGAACGGCAGACCGTGGCCGTACCCCGGAGGCGTCGGCAACAAGAAGATAGCGCCGTGCCACAGCCATGCCGCCGGCTGATGGAATGCCAGGGCCGCCACGATGGCGATAATGTGGATCAGATAAAGGTGCAGGATGTAATAAAACATCGGCACCCGGCCATAGACCACCAAAACCCGCCCGAGTCCCCGTTCGGCCTTCACTCCATCAAGCAATCCGAGCAGGATCAGCGCGGGACCAAGGGTCATCAGCAAATAATGCAGCGACGGTGGATACTTCAGGGTATTGAAGAATGAAATCACAGTTAACGAGAGCGTCGGTTGGGGGCTCCATGGTCCCACCGAAAAGGGAAAGCCGGCAGTCCCGTTTCCGTAAAGGTTGAACCCGCGCAGCAGAAAAAATAGCGCCGTCATGGAAAAGCCCAGGGTCAGAATCCACTTGCGGCGATCTGGTCTGAGCAGCAAGGACCCAAACGCAAAACCCGCAGCCATTACCCCGACCCACGGAATCAGGACATACAGATTGAGAAAAGTGAAATTCTGAGTGATCTGAATCGGCCCCGGCGAGTGCAGGAGGATCCACAGCGGCGCAAGTTTCCCGAACGAAGCAGGATTTACGCGGTCGAGCAGATTATGCGTCGCAATCATCCCTACGCCAAACACCGCGATCCAGCGCACTGGAAGCCGCACGATCAACGCCATACAGACCATGCTCCAGCCCAGAATCCAAATTACCGCCCCGGCAGCCCACGGGGTGAACGTCCAGGCGAAATCAACAATTGTCAGTTCCAGCAAGATGAGCCACAAACCACGCGTGAAGAAAAACCAGGAGACCTGTTGTATGGACTTTCCGCGAGAGGTAGCGAGGTATGCGCCCGTTCCCGCCAGAAAAGAAAATACCGGCGCGCAGAAGTGAGTGATAAAGCGCGTGAAAAACAAAATCCCATTTGTGTGGGCCACGTCAACAGGGTCGAACGGGACATTCGTCATGTAGTCGCGGGTATGGTCGAGGGCCATGATGACCATGACCAGTCCACGCAACACATCAACCGAGGCCAGACGCGGAGCCTGCGTCGTCAAAAACGACGTTTTTGCGTCGGGAGATGCAACCGCTGGGGAACTAGACGCAGTTACCATTGTCAACCTGAGTACTTTGGATCGCAGCAGTTTACCACCTGAACGAACTGATCAGAACGCCTCTTTGTTCACAACGTATGGCATTTTCTTAACGTCACCGCCAAAATTTCGTTCGAGAACATCAATCAGGCCCTGCACGCATCGTCCCGCCATTCCCTTATTCGGATCGGTCGAGAGCCGCGTAATCCTCGCCGCGCTGGCAAAATGCGGGAACAGGCGGCACCGATCCTCAATTGCGGGATCGCGCAACGGAGAATCAGCCGGCAAAGGCTCCTCTTCATAGACGTCGAGCCCTGCTCCCGCGATCCAATTTTCTTTCAGTGCTTTCGCCAGCGCAGCTTCATCCACTACCGGACCACGCGACGTATTCACAAGAAAGGCGGTAGGTTTCATCATTCGCAACCTGCGTTCGTTGAATAAATGATAAGTGGGCGTATCGCTTTCGCCCTCGCGCAGCAACGGCACATGCACGCTGACAAAATCCGCCTGCCCCAACGCATCTTCAAAGGAGACGTAGCGGATTGACGTCTTATCTTTCTGAATTCCGCGAGTGTGCCGCAGGTCCATGGTCTCCTGAATGGCCTTCACATATTCGTGATTTTGGTAGGCCGGGTCATAACAGAGAATGTTCATGTCGAAACCCGCGCATTTCTTGATCATCGCCAGCCCAATTCGGCCGGTGCCGATGATGGCAATTGTCTTGCCCGTAACTTCGTCGCCCAGGAACGGCAGGTAGGGATGCCAGTAGCTCCACTGGTTGTCTCGCGTCAGGTGCTCTGCGGTCCACAGCTTTCGCGCTACGGCTCCAAGCATGAAAAATGCAAATTCCGCGGTCGCCTCGGTCAGGACGTCGGCGGTATTCGTGAATGGCACTTTATAACGATTCGCGTCCGCGCGATTGATGTTGTCGAAGCCAACCGCAAACTGAGATACAACCTTGAGCGTGCCCTTTCCTGCCTCGAAAACCTCCGCGTCAATCTGATCACGCAGGGTTGTGATCAGGCCGTCGATGCCGGAGCGAGCTTTTTCAACGATCAGGCTCTTCGGCGGGGCAGTGGGCTGCGGATAGACTTCGACTTGATAGCCGCGCTTGCGAAGCACATCCAGCGCGGGGCCGATGTCACAAGTCGCAAAAACTCGGAAATTGGTCATGGAAATCAGTCTCAAAATGTAGGGGCAGGTACCCTCACTCGCGCCCCAGACCCTTCGGCTTCGCTCAGGGCAGGTTCAGGGCGTTTGGGCTACCTGTACAACGCTATTTGAATATCCACCGCGTGGCACTGGTCACGAATTTCTTTTCCCACAATCCGAAAGCCTTTTTCGGCCGCAGATAAAATACCGGCTCTTTCAAATTCAGCAGGTCTTGCCCCATCTCGCCAAGTTTCCACTTGTACTTCTTCTCATAGAGCGGGATGAATTCGCGAATGTGCTCCACATTGCGCTCGGTTTCAGCCACGCCTTCAAGGATCACAGCCTCATCTGCTTTTTCCGTACACATGATGCACTGAGGGTTCTTGGCCAAATTCTGCGCTTTTTGCGACTTGCTCCCTGTGCTGAAGTAAAGAACTCCGTTCAGCCACAATGCCCATACGACCATCACATGCGGGCGGCCGTCCGGCCGAGTCGTAGCGATCCAATACTGCCGACTCTTGGTTAGCCTACGCTCGGCCCACCTCCACGGCAGCAGGCCTTTCTTCGCCTTCGGCAGCCCATAGCCGGGCATCTGCGGACGCGTGGTCTTTGGTGGTTTTACTTTGTTTTTCAATTTAGCTGGTATTTGTCGTTACTCCCAGGAAAGTCTCTAACCACGAAGGCCACGAAGGTTCACAAAGGAAACCCTGAAACGGTTGCACTCATCGGCCTTAGCTTATGAATCTATGAAGTGTTTCCTTCGTGAACCTTTGTGTCCTTCGTGGTTCATGCCTTTGGTTTTCTAATCCACAGCTCAATGCGTTCCAGCGCCCGGCTCAGATTCTCCATGGAATTTGCAATACTGAACCGCAGATATCCTTCGCCGAACTCGCCGAATGATGTTCCCGAAAGACAGGCAACTCCCGCTTCTTCCAGCAGTGCGTCCGCCAACGGGCGCGACTTCCATCCAGTTCCCGTGGTGTTGGCGAACACATAGAATGCACCTTTCGGCATGCGGCATGAGAATCCTTTGATCTTGTTCAGGCCTGTGACAAAGACGTCCCGCCGCTTTCGAAATTCGTTACACATGTGCTCGACCGGGCTTTGATCCCCGCGCAACGCCTCGATGCCCGCGACCTGCGTGAAACTCGCGGTACACGAATTTGAGTTGGTCATCAGCCGCGCAATCTGCGACGCCAGATCAGTTCGCATAACGCCGTATCCCATACGCCAACCGGTCATGGCATAGCTCTTCGAAAATCCGTCGAGCAGAATCGTGCGCTCCTTAAATCCCGGCTCAGCGATGATCGAATGATGCTTGCCTTCAAAAATCAGACGGCTATAAATTTCATCCGAAAGCACAAAGATATTGCGATCGCCGATCGCCTTGGCAATTTGTTCCAGATCGCGTTTGCCCAAAACCCCGCCGGTGGGATTGTGTGGCGAATTTAAGATGATGAGCTTCGTGCGGTCGCTGATTAAGTGCGCCAGTTCGTCCACGTCCAAGCTGAAGTCTTTTTCTTCCCGCAAGCGAATCGGCACAGGGTGGCCGCCGACGTAATGGATCATCGACTCGTAAATCGGAAAACCAGGATTGGGATAGATGACCTCGTCGCCTGGCTCAATCAGGGCCAGAATCGAAAAAAAGATGATTGGCTTGCCGCCTGGCACAACGACCACTTCCTCCGGCGCGACTGGAACACCGCGGCTGCGGCTTATTTCCTTCGCAATCGCTTCGCGGAGGTCGGGAAGTCCTGCGGAAGGGCCATAGTGCGTCCAGCCGGCACGTAGTGCGTCAACTCCTGAATTGATGATATTTGCGGGAGTGTCGAAATCAGGCTCGCCGATTTCTAGGTGGATGATGTCCTTGCCTTGCCGCTCCAGTTCCCGTGCCCGGTTTAGAACTTCAAATGCAGTTTCCGTGCCGAGCCGCGACATGCGCTCGGCCAACCGCAGTTCGAACTGGACGGCGCGCGACATAAGGCAAAACGGGTTATTGTACTACCGCGGATGAGGATTAACCACCGTCCCTCACATCGCAAACGGAACCGATTCGTTCTTGTCGGCGGTTCTTTAATTAACCGATTCCAATTACTCAATTCCGCAATTTCCCAATTACCCAATCCACAGAGGTAACTCCCTTAGTAACCTCCTTGTCCATGATTTCCCTGATTGATTTCCACAACTTCAGCCTAAAATATTTAAAACATTTTGTGTCTTTGATGTTTGAAACATTTGTGAGTTGAAATGCAGGAACAGTTCACATCACAAGACGTCATCCGCCTGACCGGCATCAGCGCCCGCCAGTTGCAATGGTGGGACGAGCGCGGCATCGTTGTCCCAGCACGCCATGGGCACCGCCGCATCTACTCATTCGAAGATCTGACGGAAGTCGCAGTTATCTGCGAATTGCGCAGCAAAGGCTTCTCCCTGCAGCGCATGCGTAAGGTCGTTCGCTTCCTGCAGAGGGAATTCAGTAAGCGCTTGGCAGAAACTGTCGCCGCTTCATCCAGCTATCACCTGCTGACCGACGGCCGCACGCTCTATCTGGAAACCTCTCCCCAGCAGATTGTGGACATTTTGAAAAATTCCCGGCAGCCGATGTTCGCCATTTGCCTGAGTGACACGGTTCGGCAAGTGAAGGCGATCATCAGCGGCCGCAAACGGCCTGGACGGTGTAGTCCGGCAAACGTTCGCGGCGTCGTTCGTTCAGTACGCAAGGCCAGATTGGGTTCGTAGCAGAAGATTTGCCCGCGAGGAGGGTGAAATGGTTGCTGAACTCGAAATCCTGAGCGAATGGATCCCGGAACAGATGCAGCCGGGCACGATTTTCGTGCTGGAGAATGCCGGCCACATCGGCGAGAAGGAAGATCCTTACTGGGCCGTGCTGTCCTGTCCCAACTGCGGCACTCTTGGCCTGATTACGCGCAAGCAGATTGCTGGGCTGCTGCCAGTGATTTGCGGATCAGCGACGTGTTCCGCGCAATTTTTCATTCGCGACAGCGAAATCGAAATTCGCAAGCCGTTTTGAGGCAGTTGTCAGTGGTCAGTTGCCGGCGATCAGTTGTCAGTAGCCTTAAAGCCTTCGCGGTTCCCAGTACATTTCAAACGGACGTCTATTCCCCAAACCGCGGGAGGGTACCGCTTCCAGCCGTGCCGAACAGACTCAATCAGAAAGTGGGCTTTAGCGTCCGAGGTTCAAAAGTGGGTGCGGAGCTAGCTTCCGTGTTGGGTTGTCTTTCGGCCCGCCGGGGCTTGAGGCCTTCTCTGTTTTACCAGGGCTTACTTCCTGGGCTGCATTATGTCGCCGCTTCGCGGCTGTAGGAGTTTGATTCGGTTTCAACGCGGTCGCTAGTAAATCCGCTCCAGAAGACCCGATTTTAGGCACTCGAAGCATGTGCTTTCTCGAAACTGATCACTATAACCGCTGACACTAACGGCTGACCATTAACCACTGGACACTAACCACTAACTTTTTATCTTCTCCAACGCCACCGGCACCTGCTCCACAATCTCAATATTGAATCCTTCGAGGGCTACAACTCTTCGCGGATGGTTGGTGAGGAGGCGAATTCTCCGCAGATTCAGGTCCGATAATATTTGCGCTCCAATACCGATCTCGCGTTGCGTCTTGCGTTCGCTCTCGGGCAGGGAAGGTGACGTACGTTCGCGGTGAAACGAGATCGCGCTTTTCTCGCCGATCTTCTCGACGGAGAATCCTTTTGCCGACTGATGCAAATAAATAAGTGCCCCGCGCCCTTCGTGTGCAATCGCGGTAAGCGATCCATCAAGCGTCCGGCGGCAATCGCATCCGGCGGAACCGAATACATCTCCCATCAGGCAATGGGAGTGCATCCGCACCAGCACCGGTTCTTTCCCAGCTTCGATGTCGCCATGCACCAGGGCCAAGTGGGAATCACCACCATCCACTTCGCTTTCATAAGCAATGACGCGGAACTCGCCGTAGGTGGTGTCCACCAGCGCTTCGCCCACGCGATGCACGTAGCGCTCATGTTGCATGCGATAGCGGATCAGTTCGGCCACGGTCAGCATTTTCAGACTGTGTTCTTTGCAAAACTCGATCAGATCAGGCACGCGCGCCATGGTGCCATCTTCCCGCATGATCTCGCAGATGATTCCTGCCGGGACCAATCCCGCCATGCGCGCCAGATCGACCGAAGCTTCAGTCTGCCCAGCGCGCACCAGCACTCCACCTTTACGCGCGCGGAGGGGGAACACGTGTCCGGGGCGAGCTAAATCAGACGGCCGGGTCGCGGGATCAATGGCGACGAGAATGGTTCGAGCGCGGTCGTAGGCAGAGATTCCGGTGGTCACGCCCTCGCGGGCATCAATCGCCTCGCAAAATGCAGTTCCGTAGTTCGAAGTATTCTCCGTGCTCATCGGCCCGATCCGCAGGTGATCCAGACGCTCCTCAGTCAGCGTAAGGCAGACCAGACCGCGCCCGTATTTCGCCATGAAGTTGATTGCCTCAGGCGTGACTTTTTCCGCTGCCAGCATCAGATCGCCTTCGTTTTCGCGGTCTTCATCGTCCACAATGACGATCATGCGGCCGGAGCGCACTTCTTCGATGGCCGTGGGAACGTCGGTAAATGGAGCGTGCGACATCATCCATGAGAATTGTAGCAATAACGGTGCAGCCTTGATCTTCGACAAATGCAGAAAAGGCACTAACCACGAAGGACACTAAGGATCACGAAGGAAAACCTTAAGCGACTGCACTAAGATACAAGACACTTCCTCATGGACCTAGCTCGACCGGTTTTCCTTCGTGTAACTTCGTGTCCTTCGTGGTTTATGCCTTGAGTTTATCTTCCCAGCCGCGCCTTCACCTCTGGCCATTCCGTATCCAAAATGCTGAAGTACACCGAATCACGCTGGCGGCCGTTCCAGGTCAGCATGTGTTTGCGTAGCGTGCCTTCCTCTTTCGCGCCCAGACGGAGAATTGCTTGGCGAGAGCGCAGGTTCAGCGCGTCGGTTTTTAATTCCACGCGCAGGCACTTCCAAGTTTCAAAAGCATGGCGCAGCATGAGGTATTTGGCCTCGGTATTGACAACGGTGCGCTGCCACAGGGGCGCGATCCAGGTCGAGCCAATCTCCACTTTGCGATTCGCCAAGTCGATGCTCATGAAACGCGTTGTCCCTACGATGTGATTCGAATTCCGCTCAATGGTTACAAAGGGCACCGATAATCCACGACTTTGTTCTTCCAGCACCTGGCGATTGAATTCCTGAAACTCCTCCAACGAAGTCAAGCGGTAAGGAATCCATTGAAAGAGGTCGTCGAGGTGGTCCTTGGCTATTTCCCACAACAGGGGCGCGTGCTCTGGCCGAAGGGGCTCCAGCCGTACGTGGGTGCCTTCAAGTGAAAACAGCGATGTCACAGGATTTGCGCTCAACCGTGAAACCTCCAGCGGACTAGCACGTCTATTAGCATTGTCTTTGTTCTTTATCTTTATCTTTGCATCCTGAGACTGGTTTCGTCATCTGAGACCTTTAGCTGTTACTGTTGACAGGGTAGTCTTCAGCTTAAGTTCCAGGCTAAATGCCAAGCTAGCTTCGCTAAGCATGATCTGTCGCTTTCAAACCCGTCCCGGAGTCTCGCGATGAAATCGCAGTGTCTTCCTTTCCGCCGGATTCCGCACGCTACCCGCCTTTTCCTCGGCTACCTCGACTTCAGTCCTCCAGTACAGCCGTTCTATCCACGCTCGCCGCGCTTTTTGGCGTGGGCCAAAGACGAAAGCGCGCGTATTGCCTATCCAGAGGATCGCAGATCGCGCGTCGCGGATATTTTCGAGCGCCAGAACAAGGTCTGGGGTGCATCTTTCAAAACTTTTGAAAATATCGCAAGCTTCCGCGCAGGCGCTTCGGCGCTGGTTACCGGCCAGCAAGTCGGATTGTTCGGCGGACCTGTTTTCTCCATCTACAAAGCGCTTACGGCGGTTAAGTTTGCCGCGGAAGCTCGGCAGCTTGGACTGAATTGCGTTCCGGTCTTCTGGCTGGCGACCGAAGATCACGACCTTGCAGAAGTGAACCAAATCCAACTTCTGGCTGCGGATGGGCAGTTGCAGCGATTAGTAAGCACGTCGCAGGGCGCGACGGATGCTCCCGTCGGCAGCATTCACTTTGGGCCGGAGATTTCCGAACTTGTCCTCCAGGTGGAAAATCTGCTCGGCGAATCAGACGTGGTGAAGTTGCTGGCAGAGTGCTATCGCCCGGGAGAGACTTTCGGGACCGCGTTCGCAAAGTTTTTTGCCCGCTTGTTCGGCGACTTTGGAGTGATCCTGCTCGACGGCTCCGACCCAGAGTTGGACCAGATTGGCGCTCAGCTATACGAACAGGCGATTGCGCGTGGCTCTGAACTGAACCAGGCTTTGCTCCAGCGCGATCAACAGTTGCAAGCAGCCGGATATCACCAGCAGGTGCGGATTACGAATGCGTCCACTCTCTTATTCGTCATCCGCGATGGCTCACGCATTCCGGTTCATGCAGACTCGCAAGGCTCGTTTCTGATCGGCGACGCCAAACAATCACAGCAGGAAATGGTCCAGATGCTCCAGTCTTCGCCGGAGTCTTTCAGTCCCAACGTACTTTTGCGGCCGGTGGTGCAGGACTACGTTTTGCCCACGCTCGCCTACGTTGGAGGCGCCGCCGAAGTCGCCTACTTTGCCCAGGCTGGGATTATGTATGAGGAACTAGCGGGACGGGTTACGCCAATCGTTTCCCGGTTCTCTGCCACGCTGATCGAAGCAAAACCTCAAGCATTGCTTGAGAAGTACAAGTTGAGTGTCCCCGATCTATTTCATGGCCCCGAAGCTTTGCGCGAGGCCATCGGATCCCGCCTGTTGGATGCAGGTCTGCAGGCGTCCTTCGACCAGGCCGACGCGGTCGTGGCGCGTTCGATGGCTGCGATCCGCGAGTCACTGGCGCAGTTGGACAAGACTTTGGTTGAATCCGCCACTAATGCCGAATCAAAAATGCTTCATCAGCTTACCGCTCTGCGTTCACGCGCCGCACGGGCGGAGCTGCGGCAGAGTGAGATTGGCCACCGCCATGCTGAGTTTCTAAGCAACAATCTTTATCCAGACAAGACCCTGCAGGAACGAGAGTTCTCGGGCATTTATTTCCTCGCGAAACATGGCAGGGAATTGCTAAACCAATTGCTCGAGGTGATCCATCCTGATTGCGTGGATCACCAACTTGTAAGTTTGCGACTGTAGGGGCCACCCTGGGCGAGGGCGTCCGGGGCTACACGATCATGGGCTGAATCGTGGGCTATAGAGTCTCTGGCTGCTGCTGGGTCATGCAGTGGATGGCGCCGAATCCCCAAATCAGGTCTCCGCAGTAGATTCCCACAATTTCACGGTCGGGAAAAATATCAGCAAAAATGTCGAGCGCCACGCGATCGTTGGGATCGTTGAACACGGGCACGAGCACCAGGCCGTTGGCAATGTAGAAATTCGCGTAACTTGCGGGCAGACGGCGGCCTTCGAAATAGAGTGGAGCGGGCATCGGCAGATCGATGGTTGCCAGAGGCTTGCCATCTTCTGTGGTTGCATCGCGTAGGCGGCGAATGTTCTCGCGCAGGGCTTCGTAGTTTTCGCTCGAGGGATCGGCGTCAACGCAGGTGACGACCGTGTCAGGAGAAACGAAGCGCGTTATGTCGTCAACATGACCGTGGGTGTCATCGCCAACGATTCCTGAACCTAGCCAGATCACGTTAGTTGCGCCAAGATATTGGGCGAAAATTTTTTCGTACTCGCGTTTCTTCATTCCCGGATTGCGCTGCTGGACGCGGCTGAGCAAACATTCTTCCGTTGTGATGAGGCTGCCGCAGCCGTTGACCTCGATTGAGCCACCTTCGAGCACGACGCGGTTCTTTCCGAACATCGGCTGGAGTTCCTGTGCACCCACTGTGCGAGCCATCAGGCTTCCGATCTTTTCGTCATATTTCCAGTTGGGATACTTTGCCCAGGCATTGAATCGCCATTTGATCGCCGCCAATCGTGATGGCGCTTTGCTTTGAAAGGGCACGGCTTCCAGCCGTGCCGATAGAGGCTGATCAGAGGAGGGGGCTTTAGCCCCTGAGGATTCGCGGGCGGGGGCACCCGCGCCACACGGAAAAACAAATGCGCAGCCGGAATCACGCGTCCACACTCGATTTGTAGGCCAGCGATGAAAACGCACGTTGTCGTTCAACGCGTGCGCCCGTTTGAGCGTTTTGCGAGCGAGCCTCTCAGCGGCCGCATCTTTGAAGATCAGTTCCACTCGCTCATGCCGGCTGAGATATCGAATGATCTCCGCATAGACCCATGGGATCGGCTCAAACTTGCCCGGCCAATCACCGCGAAAATGCGGCCACGCCAGCCAAGTGGCGGCACGAGGCTCCCACTCGGCGGGCATGCGAAATGTAATGTTCGTGGGATTTTCCGTCATCTGGTTAGACAAGTCAGTCTTCGGCGAACGGGACAATACGCTGCCAGCCCTCGACCTCTGCGCCGTACCAGTAATGCTCCTCCCCTTCCATATCGAACCAGACTCTCCATTTGTCGCGCAGGGGAGATTTAGGAATGTAGATGCTGGAAAGGTGGAGAGGGCCTACTTCGCGAGCAGTTTGCTTGGAATGTGCTGTGACCGACTGCTCAATTCTTGTCCGACTTTCCTCGCGGTCCGAGCGAAGGGCGCGCACGAATGATCTCTGTTCTGCGGATGGTCCTTCTGTCCCCGCGTCGATCATCACTTGGATTGAGCCGTACCCCCAGAGTCGGAACTCAACCCCTTCCCATGAACCAGACTTAGATTCCTGGATCGCGCCAAAGTCTGGGTCGTTGACGGCGTGCCTCGCGTGTTTACGAAAGAACCTTAACACTTCGACCCTTTCTCCCGATAAGACCCGCCGAATAGGACTCAGTCAATCAGCCGGCTGGTGATCGGTGCGTAACTGTCAATCCGTCGATCGCGCAGGAACGGCCAGTTGCGGCGAGTGTCTTCCAGCACGCGCATATCAACTTCGCCCACCAGAATCTCTTCTTTGTCGCGGGAAGCCTGTGCGATCACGCGGCCGAAAGGATCGGAGATAAACGATCCGCCCCAGAACTCCAGACCTTTGCCGGGAGCCTTGTTGCCGCGAATGTCGCCTTCTTCAAAACCAACGCGATTCACCGCGGCCACATAAACCCCGTTTGAAATGGCGTGCGCCAGGTGCATCACATGCCAGGCGTTATGTTGGGCCTCACCGAACTGCTCTTTTTCCGCTGGATGCCAGCCTATGGCCGTCGGATAAAACAGCACCTGCGCACCCTGCAAGGCCGTGATCCGGGCGCCTTCCGGATACCACTGGTCCCAGCACACAAGCGTGCCAACGCGTCCCACATTCGTATCGAATGCCTTGAAGCCGAGATCGCCAGGCGTGAAGTAATACTTTTCGTAATAAAGGGGATCATCGGGAATGTGCATCTTGCGGTAGATCCCGCGCAGGCTGCCGTCCGCGTCAATCATGACTGCGGTGTTGTGATATACGCCTGGCGCGCGCTTCTCGAACAATGATCCGATTAGAACAATTCGCAGAAGTTTCGCGGCTTCGGCGAGCCTGGCAGTAGTCGGTCCGGGAATTGGCTCGGCCAGGTCAAACAGCGCGACGTCTTCCCGCTGACAAAAATATTGCGTTTGAAAAAGCTCCGGCAGGCAGACGATCTGCGCACCTTTCGCCTGGGCCTGGTGGAGGCGGTCAATCGCGCGTTGCAGGTTCTTGTCCGGGTCGGGCGTCGCCGACATCTGGATAAGTCCTACGCGGAACTTGTCAGGCAAATCCGTCCTCCTGCGAAGGGGATAGCATAACAACAGCGGCTAGCTACTAGCTACTAGCACACAAAACGCTCGCGTCTTCGACGCAAGCCGGGCGGACGAGGGCGTCCGCCCCTACAAGGTGATCGCTGGAATCTAGCAACTCGGCTGGCATGATTGCTTCACGCTCTAGTAAAGTAATCCTTCCGCTAAGAACTCACCGGGGGTATTCCATGAAGCACGACAATCACGACGGCGCTGGCATCGACCGCAAGCTGCACAACCCGATCGAAGACCGCCTGATTCCGCTGGAGCCACTGGACCTCTCCCGCGTGCGCTCAATTAATGATTTGGTGGTGGCGATGTCGAAGACCGCCTTCACCGGCCGGCAAATTGGCGAAGCCGCCGACGTGCTCGAAGCCATGGCCCGCGACAAAGAATGCTTTGTGGTCATGACCCTTGCGGGCGCGATGACAGTGGCGAAGCAGGGACTGATTGTCGCCGAACTGATTGATCGTGGCATTGTGAATGCGATTGTTTCGACGGGCGCGCTCATGGCCCACGGACTCGTCGAAGCCACCGGCCGCTCGCATTTCCGCTACAATCCCGACGTGCCAGACACCGAGCTCTACGAGCAAGGCTACAACCGCGTTTACGACACGTTGGAGCCCGAACAAAACCTGGACGATGTAGAGCGCGTCATGTCCGAGGTGCTTGGAAGCTGGGACCACTCCGAAGTGATGTGCTCCTACAAGCTGAACCACGCCATTGGCGAGTTCCTGGCGAAGCGATCGAAAGAGCAGCGTGGGATTCTGAAATCGGCCTATGAAAAAGGCGTGCCAGTATTTGTGCCTGCTTTCACCGACTCCGAGTTGGGATTGGACGTTGCCCTGCACAACCGCATGCGCGAGGGCTCTGGCCGCCACAAGATTCGCTTCGACCCTTTCGAGGACCTTGAGCATTTTGCTTCCACGCTGCTTCGGCAGAAGCGACTTGGAATTTTCACCATCGGCGGCGGCGTCCCGCGCAACTGGTCACAGCAGTTCGGGCCATTTATCGAGTTGCGACATCGCCGTCTAGGAGAGAACCTGCAGCTGAAGCGCTATCACTATGGCGTGCGGATTTGTCCTGAGCCGGTTTATTGGGGAGGTTTATCAGGAAGTCCCTACAGCGAGGCGATTTCCTGGGGCAAATTCGTCCCCCCGGCTGAAGGCGGCCGATTCGGAGAAGTCTTTGTGGATGCGACTGTGGGCTTGCCCCTGATTGTGGCTGCGGTGCTGGAGAGGCTGAGGAAAAGAGGCGCCGGGGACGAGAAAGCTCTCAAATCCAAGTCCACAGCCCGAAGATAATGGTATATACAAAGATGCTACAACGGTGTATACTTCGTATATGCCTACAGTTAAAATTGTGAAGTGGGGAAACAGCCTTGCCGTGCGGATTCCGAAGCTGATTGCGGAGGAGGCTGGTGTTGCGGAGGGCGATCCACTCGAACTGGATGCCGAACGTGGAGAAATAAAACTGCGGCGTCAAGAGAGGGTTCCGAGCCTGAAGGAACTCGTATCGCGCATTACGCCTGAAAATCGGCACGGCGAAACACTGGTGAGCTTGGAGGTCGGAAAAGAGGTTGTTGAGTGGTAATGCGGTATGTGCCGCGAGCCGGAGACATCGTGGGGATCAACTTCGATCCCCAAGTCAGCCGCGAGCAGGGGAAGCGCCGCCCCGCACTTGTCCTGACAAACGAAAGCTACAATCGTGCGAGCGGATTGGTCGTGGTATGCGCCCTCACCAGCAGAAGGAAATCCTATCCTTTCGAATTACCTGTTGTGGTGGGCAACATTGAAGGAGCCGTGCTCGCTGATCACATCAAGAGCTTCGACTGGACGGCACGAAAAGTGACTTTCCATTCGAAATCGGATCCAGCAGTTCTCGGGCGAGTGCGTGCCTATCTTGAAGTGCTCCTTGGAATGCGGTAAGTAAGCGCTAATCAAAGATAAAGATCGCCGCGGCAATCACCGTAGTCCACAATCCCCTTTTGTCCCCAACCGCTGACTGCGTCACGTTCGCCGTCCGAACAATCTTATTCGAAATCCGATAGATTTCTTTCTTCTCATCCCACGACCGATCGGGATCGAACTCTACGTTCAAGGTTGTTGCGAGCATTTCTGCGGCGAGTTCCTCGGCGTAGTCTCCGGCGGAGTCTTCGGTCTCGCCAAATGAATGGTGCTCGCTCAAATATCCATAGGTATTGCGGTCAGCGGGAATAGCCACGCCAATACTGGCCGCCAGCAAGCGGTGCGGCTCATGCGTAGAATTTTCAGCCACCACGGAAAATACCACCTCGCCCGGATCCAGATACTTCAATCCCTGCGAGCGAGCGATCAACTTACATTGTGGTGGGAAAATCGAGGAGACCCGAACCAGGTTCTGGGCTGCGATTCCGGCATCGCGAAGCGCCAATTCGAACGACGTCAGGCGTTCTTTGTGTTTACCGACCCCCTTGGTAAAGAAAATCCGCTTGGGGACCATGTCTTTGGACAATTCCGAAACCCTCCGGGTTTTTGAGTGGATGAATCGTCAAACATAACATAGTAGTCCACAAGCGAATATGAAAACTGCAATAAAAGAATTCGCTGTTGACAGATCCAGCCCTCTGCCGCCCCGAGCAGAACTCATCGGATTCCGAGCCGGCCTCGACGGAGGTCTTGGGCGGCAAAATTAGCCGCTACCTACTTAGCAGCGGCCACTTTGTTGACCTCGATGGTATCTCCCTCTGCGGTGCCGGTCACTTTGGCCTGCTCACCGGCTAATTTGTTCAGCTCTTCCTGGGCGGATTTATCCTGCGCATGCAACGAGTAAACTTTTTCGCCGACGACCAAGGCATAGCTCGAACCTTTTCCGACGCAAGCTCGAGCACACTCCCCAGGTTTTCCGGCCATCATGTGTTTGGCGCCGCACATGGAGTCGCTCACCTCGCCGGTAAAGGTTTGGGCCTTGCCGGCGGCAAGTGCGATGGTTGCGGCGATTGCGATAAAGGCCACCACGTTGAGTCTCTGTAATTTCATGGTTTGACTGTCCTCCGAAATCGGTTTTCTTTGCGATCTTCGCGAATTCTGTGCGAGCTTTGCGGCCAAAGGCTCTAAAGATTTAACCGCAAAGTTCGCGAAGGTGCGCGAAGGCCGCAAAGAAAAGCAACTCCGTGCTGAACTTTAGCTCTTGGGCATAAAATGCAGCGCCACAGAAACCGTCTTATCCTGCTGGTTGATGGACTGCTTGTGAACCACGTTCCAAGAGCCCCGCAGGCCAATATCCCGGTAGGTCGCGTTAAAAAACCTGTCCATATAGCCGTTGTCGAAGGGATCGCCAGCTTTCAGTTGCCACTGGGTTACGATTTTCTGCGCGTTCGCTGAGTCTATTCCCTCAATTTCGAGTTTACCCATCCGGTAAAGGTCGCCCTCAGTTACGTTGAATTGATAACTGACGGTGGACTGCGCATCGTCCATCGCCGGCGCGGGGCTCACTTGAGCCAGCAGGTATCCTTTACTTCCATACAATTTTTGCACTTGCTCAAGATCGTTTCCCAACTGAACAGCATTTGCTGGCTCACCCAGTTTCAAATGAATCAGGGCTTGTAGCTGGTCGTCAGGGAGGATGGCGTTGCCTGTCCACTGAACGCCACTGAGCTTGTATTGAAGGCCAGGAGTCACCGGAAAGCTGACCTCAACCAAGGTCTGAGCCCCGTCGTCGGCGACTTTGGCCTGCGAGTCAGCAAACTGAGCTTTCAGGTAGCCTCGCGAATGGTAAACCGGAAGCAAACTCAGCCGTTCCTGAGCGCGCATGTTGGTGCGGAGATAGTCTTGTCCGACAACTGATTTGGCAGCCGCTTGCAATGCTGGAACCTCGGCTGGAGATGCGCCTGGAAATGCCACGTTGCGGACGACGATCGGGTGAAAGCTGACCTTGTACTGGTAAAACTCAACTGGACCATTCTGGTGAGCAAAGGGCAGGTACTCGGCCTCGCCTGAGATTCTCCGCTCCGCCATGATGGATTTCAATGCCGTAGAGACTTGATCAGCGAGATTGCCTCCCATCGGAAGCCGGCCATCGAACAACGGCAGGCGCGTATGCAGAAGCCCAATCAATGCCTCATCCGAGAACCAGACGAAATTGTCGAAAATAATCGGAATCAGGTTGTCGTTCTCCTCGACCTGAAGTTCCAGGTTGCACCCTGCCGGCGAATATTGGTAGCTGTAGGTCAGGTTGGTGAAAAGGCCGGTCTCGCCGAGTATCTGTGCAGCCTGCTTGAATTCAGTTTCGCCGGCGATCTGCCCGAGCTTCAGTCCCGAGGAGGCAATGATTTCGTCGTCTTTGAAGCGGTTCAGCCCCTTCACGTGGATAGAAAGCAGTTTATAGCTGAGCTTGGTTTTACCCGCGCTCTGGGCGATTGAATGGAAGCATGGGACAACCAGAAGAATGGAAAAGACGAGGCCACGGAAAGCGCGACTGCTCACGGGCGAATTGTACAACATGGTGAAGTCGTAATTTCAGAGCAGTTGTTGCTATGGCTGGCAGGAGGCAAAGCATGCTTCCGAGTATTCCCGCTCATGATCAGCGGCGAGCGGGAACCACGGACTTTTGGCATGCAGACCTCTGGTTCGTTTAGAGTATCCAGGTTCATCAATCGCCGCACAATGCGAACAGCAGCCAAGGTTAGGAGGGACAGTGAAGAATCGGTTTCGGTCGCGCAGCTTATTGAGGGGCTCGGTTTCGCGGCGCAAGTTCTTGGGGCAAACTGCCGCAGCAATTGGTTTTTCGATCGTGCCACGCCGAGTGTTGGGCGGCGTCGGGCATGTCGCGCCCAGCGATAAGGTCAACATTGCTTTCATTGGAGTCGGCTCGCAGGGTTTCCGCGTCATGCTTCACTTTTTGCGCGAACCTGACGTTCAGGGTGTCGCCGTCTGCGACCCCAATAAGGTAAGCGCGAATCACCCGCAATGGGACACCCATGAGTTCTGCAATTCTGTCCGCAAATTGCTCGGCGTGGATAGTGGTTGGGATTGGCTCAGCCCCGACGATCCCATTCAACTGACGCATTCGCTACGGGTCACCGGCGGCGTTTCAGGTCGTGAACCTTGTCAGAAAATTGTTGACGCCTATTACGGCGCGCAGCAGCGCTCCGGCAAGTATCGCGGCTGTTCGGCCTACAGTGACTTTCGCGAACTGCTGGAGAAGGAGAAAGATCTCGACGCGGTTGTCGTTTGCACCACCGATAACCTGCATGCCGCTGTCTCCGCTGCTGCGATGAAGAAGCGAAAACATGTCTTTTGCCAAAAGCCTTTGACGCATACCATCTATGAGGCTCGGCGTCTTGCCGAGATCGCACGGGAAAGTGGCGTGGCAACTCAAATTGCAGTTGCCAACCAGGCATCTGAAGCCACCCGCTTACTCTGTGAATGGATTTGGGACGGCGCTATTGGCCCAGTGAAAGAGGTCGCAAACTGGTCAAGCCGTCCGTTCTGGGCCCAGGGTCTGGAACGTCCGACGGAAACCGAAAAAATACCCGACGGTTTGGATTGGGACCTCTGGCTGGGGCCCGCGCCAGAACGTCCTTTCAATCATGCTTACCTGCCCTTTGTTTGGCGCGGGTGGACCGACTTCGGTTGTGGCGCATTGGGCGACATGGGCTCCTATAGTTTTGACACCATCTTCCGCGTGTTGAAACTCGAAGCGCCCGTGAGCGTTGAAGCAAGCACCAGCGATCGCTACGCGGAAACTTATCCGCTTGCGTCGATCGTCCGCTACGATTTTGCTACTCGTGGCGACACGCCGCCCGTAAGATTCACCTGGTATGACGGTGGTCTAAAGCCGCTGCGCCCAGAGGAACTGGAAGACGACCGTCCGCTCAAGGGTGACGGCGAGGACGAAGACGAGGGACTGCTTTTCATCGGCGATCGTGGCAAAATTCTCTGCGGATTTAATGGGGCCAATCCGAAGCTCATCCCCGACGCAAAGATGGCGAGCTACAAGCAACCGCCAAAAACGCTGCCGAGGTCACCAGGCAACGAACGCGAATGGCTCGATGCCTGCAAGGGCGGTAAGGTTAAGCCAGGGGGAATTTCGAATTCTCAGGCCTGGTCACCGAGACTTTGCTTTTGGGAAATGTCGCATCTTGCACCGGACAAAGACTCCATTGGGATCGACCTAATCTAAAAGTTACTAACTCCGATTCCGCACAGAAGTTCGTAAAGCCGGAACGTCGAACCGGGTGGGAACTCTAGCAAACATTTTTCAATTAACCCAGGAGGCCGACAATGTCTGCGATTTCAAGAAGAGATTTTTGTAAGAGCGCAGGGATGCAAGCAGCCGCGGCCGGTTTTCTTCTTTCCGGTGCACTGGAGCTCCGCGCTAATCCTCTCGGCATGCCAATTGGATGTCAGACCTGGCCTGTCCGGGACATGATCGCCAAGGACTTTCCAGGCACGATCAAGCAGCTTGCCGCGGCAGGATTTCAGACTATTGAGTTGTGCTCGCCGGTGGGCTACGCCGATTCAGGTTTCGCTGGCCTCGCCAAATACAGCGGAACCGAACTCAGGAAGATTTTGAGCGATGCAGGTGTCACCTGTGAGAGTTCTCATTTCGGCATTCAGGAACTCAGAGACAATCAAGCGGACCGAATCGGCTGGGCGAAAGATCTCGGCCTGAAGCAAATGATCGTGCCCAGTCTAGATGGGCCCAAGCGTCCGACTATGGATGATGTGAAACGGGCGGCCGCTGAATACAACAAAATGGGCGAACAAGTCGCCAAGGCTGGTATTCAGCAGGGACTGCACAATGAAGATTTTGAGCTCTCGATGGTTGACGGCAAGCGAACTTATGACCTGTTGCTGGATCTTCTCGATCCGAAGCTCGTCAAGTTCCAATTCCAGGTTTCCACCATCAGCCGCGGCTACGATGCCGCACAGTATTTCTCGAAGTACCCCGGACGCTTCATTTCAATGCACGTACAAGGTTGGTCCGCGGAAACCAAGAAAATAATGCCCGTGGGGCAGGACACGCTGGATTGGAAGAGAATCTTTAGCGCGGCGAAAACCGGCGGCGTGAAGAATTACTTCGTCGAAATGGATTTGGAGAAGATGAAAGCCAGCGTTCCGTACCTACGCAATCTGCAGGTCTGATGGATCCGGCAACACGGAAAAACCAAGAGTCAACTCTATCGTTTGCCCCCGGCCGCAGTGTCTGCCGTCTTGATCTTCACCGCGATATCAATGAACGCCAGCGCCGCACGGCTCAGTGCCTTGTCTTTGCGGAAGACCAGCGCCAGATCACGGCGAATTGGCGCATCAGCCAGTGAAACGGTCGCTAGCACATTCGCCTTCACGTCCTCTTGAACGTTGGAACGCGAGATAAAACCGATGCCGACGTCAGCGGCCACAAAGCGTTTCAGCAGTTCGCTTGAGTCGAGTTCCATTGCATAACGCGGTTTGAGCTTGCGTTGATGGAACAGCTCGTCGAGGGCGTCGCGCGTGTGCCCGACCTTGGGCATTACCAGGGGATACTGCGCAATGTCGGCGGCAGAAACGGACTTGAGCTTGGCCAAGGGATGTTTGGGAGTAGCGATTAGCACTAGTTCGTCTCTGTGGATGAGGACAGCAGTGAGTCGCGGGTCGGTGATCGGCATGGAAACTACGCCAAAATCAACGGAATTATCAATCACCGACTCCAGGACTTTTGAATAGTCGGCCCGTTTGATGCTGACCGAAACGTCGGGATATTGTTTCTTAAAATGGGCAAAAACTTCAGGAAGAATATGAAGGCAGGTACCTTCATTAGCGCCGACCACAATTTCTCCGCGTGGCACGCGCTCGGTTTCGGCGATTGCGGTCACCGCAGCCTTTCGAGCGTCAAGGGTTTCTTCTGCGAACTTGAGAAACAGCTTGCCCGATGCGGTCAGTGACACTTTTCCGCCGGAGCGGTCGAGCAGCTTGGCCCCGACCTCCTCTTCAAGCGAACGAATTTGCGAAGAGATGGCCGGCTGAGTGCGGAAGCGTTTTTCCGCGGCCCGCGAAAAGCTCGACAGGCGCGCAACTTCGATGAAAGTTTCTAATTGGTCGAAATCCATAGACAGCACTCAGCATTCAGCATTCAGCATTCAGCAAACGCCAAAAACGAAAACCCCCAGAAATACTCCAAGATCTGCATTGGCTGAATGCTGAGTGCTGAATGCTGAGTGCCGACTGATAACCTCCCCTTATCATCCCCATAAAAACAATCAATTTCCTCGCCCATGACGCCAGCAATAAACTTATTCCACCTGCACTGTTTGAAAGATTGTAGCAGGTGTACAATTCTCCAGATTCCCAGAGAAAGCTCGATTCCAGCCCTTGGCTGACCGCAGTGTGTCCGAAATTTCCGGGTGTCGCCCGATTTCTTAAAGGAGCATTCCAAAATGGCAGATGCAAAAACCGTTCTGGAGTTCGCGAAAAAAAACGGAGCCAAACTGCTTGATCTCCGTTTCACGGACTTGCCAGGCTTGTGGCAACACGTTTCTTATCCCATTAACCAGTTGACCGAAGATTCCTTCGAAGAAGGTTTCGGCATGGATGGATCATCCATTCGCGGCTGGGCGGCTATCAACGAGAGCGACATGCTGTTGATTCCCGATCCTTCGACGCACATGCTGGATCCTTTCACCGAGCTGCCTACGCTGGTGATGGTTTGCGACGTTATTGACCCGGTTACGAAACAACGTTACGACCGCGATCCTCGCTACATCGCGAAAAAAGCCGAGCTTTACCTCGGATCCACTGGTCTTGCCGACACCGCTTACTTCGGGGCCGAAGCCGAGTTCTTCATTTTCGATAACATCCGTTTCGATCAGCGCGAGCAACACGGGTTCTATTTCATAGATGCTGAAGAAGGCCGCTGGAACTCCGGCCGCGAGAACAACAATCTCGGATATCGGCCTCGCTACAAAGAAGGCTATTTCCCGGTTCCGCCCATGGATCATTACCAGGATCTGCGCAGTGAGATGGTGATGACGATGCAGAATTGCGGCCTGGAAGTGGAGTGTCATCACCATGAGGTCGCAACCGGCGGACAGACTGAAATCGACCTGAAATTCGATTCACTGGTGAACTCGGCCGATCACATGTTGTTTTATAAGTATGTGGTGAAGAACGTTGCCAACCAGTACGGCAAAACGGTCACCTTTATGCCTAAGCCGATCTTCCAGGACAACGGCAGCGGAATGCACACCCACCAGTCGTTGTGGAAAGGTGGCAAGCCGCTGTTTGCGGGCGACGGCTATGCGGGACTTTCACAGATGGCGTTGTGGTACATCGGTGGATTAATTAAGCATGGCCCGGCGTTAGCGGCGATTATTGCTCCGACCACTAACTCGTACAAGCGCCTGGTTCCAGGATTCGAAGCGCCGGTGAACCTGGCGTACTCGCGACGGAACCGCTCGGCGGCATGCCGTATCCCAATGTACTCTGCGTCGCCGAAAGCCAAGCGCGTCGAGTTCCGTCCCCCGGACCCAAGCTGCAACCCATACCTGGCGTTTGCTGCAATGCTGATGGCTGGTCTGGACGGTGTCGAAAACAAGATCGATCCCGGCCAACCGCTCGACAAGGACATTTACGATCTCGGTCCAGAGGAACTGGCAAAGGTTCCTTCAATGCCGGGCTCGCTCGAAGACGCTCTGGACGCTCTCGAAAAAGACCACGCCTTCCTGCTCAAGGGTGATGTCTTCACCGAGGAACTGCTCAGCACCTACATTGACTACAAGCGCACAAAGGAAGTGGACGCGGTGAGATTGCGGCCGCATCCGTATGAGTTTGCGTTGTATTACGATATTTAGGTCGAAAACCAGCTTTCAAAACAAGGAGTCCGGGAAACTGGACTCCTTGTTTTTTGTGCGCTGTGCGATCTGGTCTGGAGCCCAGATCAGATCCTCAGTTCCGAACATGACCAACATGGTCATGTTCGTGATATAATCAGCCCATGCGAACGGTTAAAATCAGCGATCTGAAAGCTCAGCTCAGTGCGCATATTCAGTCTGTTCGGAACGGGGAAGAAGTACTGGTATTCGACCGTGACAAACCCGTCGCGCGTATCGTTCCCTGTGACATGGCCGAACATGGCGAGCAAGAGCAGCGCCTGATCACTCGCGGCGTACTCATTCCTCCTCGGAAGACGAGATCTGATCTTCCACAACCTGAACCCGTAGGAAAGGTCTCTGATGAGGTCATGCAGGAGATATGGCGACAGGAACGCGAAGGTCGTTGACTCGTGTTTTGGCTTTTTGGGATACCAGCGCGCTGGTACCCCTGTTTCTGCGCCAGTCCAGCACCCAGCTGGTGATGAAGCTTTACAAAGTTCACAATGTGGTTGTCTGGTGGTCCACTCCAGTTGAGATTGCAAGTGCGGCTGCGCGTCTTCTGCGCATTGGTCAAATCAGCACCGACGATTTTGCTAAGGCCCGCAGGTTGGCAAAGGAGTTCTTCGCATCATGGTCCGTGGTCGCGCCATCGGATGCCGTTCGCGCTACTGCAATACGGTTGGTCGAGCGCTATGATCTTCGGGCAGCCGATTCGTTGCAACTGGCAGCAGCTTTGCAGTGGTGCGAGGATGCTCCTCAGGGTCGCATTTTCCTGACTGGAGATCGAAAGCTGCATGACGCAGCGCTCCTTTCCGGGTTCGATACCAGACAGATATGACCTCCCCAATGGATACTAGACCTTTCGGAGCCGAAACCGCGGGTGCCCCATTCTTTCGCGTTTTTTGCGAGAGGGCGGGCGATTCTTCGCCACCGTTCCTGAAACGCGAACCGGAATAGAAATATTGCTCCATTCAACGCCACAAGCCAAATCGCGACACGTCTACCCTGACAGGCAATGCCCGGACTAACACTTAAATATATCCACCGCAATCCGGGTCAGGTGCGGACTGGTGGCGGAACCTGAACAACGGATTTGGAGCAGCGTCCGGTCTTATGCGTACTGCGAACCATGAGTGGTTCTGATGGACGCACCGGGTCGGCCAATCTGAGAGTGCCAGCTTAGGTTGGGTCCGCCCACCCTTTCGCAAGGAACGCGAAAGAATGGGGCACCCAGCGCGATTTTTCGGCCTGTCCCTACCCACTTGGCAGATGCGCCACCCCCACAACCTCTGCCATTCTCGTTCCGGAGGCAAGAAATGGGTACTTGGAACGAGCTGTCGAACGAACTATCGCAAGCAATTCAAACGGTCGGAAAGAGTATCGTAACGGTGCAGCCTGGCGGGGGTAGGACTTCCAGCGGCATCATTCTTGAGAACGACACAGTTCTCACTTCGGCCCACGCAGTTTCCGAGGGGGAGAACATTCGCGGCCGGATATCGCCTGACCAACCTTTTGCGGCAACTCTGGTTGGACGCGATCCCGGAACCGACATCGCGTTGCTGAAGGCCGATACTAAGTTCAGCGGAGCTGCGAAATTTGCCGAGAATCCTCAACTGGCCGTTGGTCAGGTAGTCATTGCTATCGCCCGCACCTGGCGGGGCAATCTTGTAGCCAGCGCTGGAATACTTTCTGGCATCATGGGCGAATGGCACACCCATCGCGGAAAGAAAATTGATGCTTTCATCCGGCCGGATCTGACTCTCTATCACGGTTTCTCCGGTGGAGCCCTGATCGGCGCCGACCACAAGATCATTGGCATGACTACCGGTGCGCTGCGGCGCGGATCCCCGCTGACGGTCCCTTACGCAACCATCAACCGGGTCACGAGCGTACTTCTCGAAAAGGGATATATTCCCAGTCCATATCTGGGGTTGGGCCTGCAACCCGCGCGCCTGCCAGAGTCCTTAAAACAGAAGTTGAATCTAACTCAGCACGCGGGCGTGCTGGTGGTGCACGTGGAACCTGGCAGTCCTGCTGACAAAGCCGGGGTACTGCTGGGCGATGTGCTTTTGAAGATTGCAGACCGGAATTTCGCAGAGCAGGGTACCACTTCGATTCTCTCTACCCTGGCGCCAGGACAAAGCATGAGCGTTGCGGGCATTCGCGGCGGTCAGGCATTCAATTCGACGATTCTGGTTGGAGAACGCCCGCGGCGGCGGGAATGAATGCAGGAGCGGACTCGGGTATTCGTGATCGGCGACAACCTCCAGGAGGCCCGCAGGTTGGGCGAGATATTCACCCGATCTGCCGCCTTTGTTGTAACCGGATTCGGCACGTTTTCATCGGTTCCGCAGTTCGACGCTAACCGCAGCGATGTTGTGGTGGTGAAGAGCGGGAACTCTCGAGCCGCGCTCCACTTAGGGACATTGCTGGCTATGTCTCGAGGCAGACTTCAGGCACCGACCCTCTGGCTGGGACCTTCCAAACATCGCTCAAGCGAAGATCGGCACACCCGCACAGAAGATGCCGAACTCCCGACCGACGCAACTCCATCCCAAATCCGGGCAGCCGCCGCGGCACTGGCCGCTGGCCTGCACGTGGGGTCGTTGTCGAGTGGCAGGCCGCAAACTGAAGATGAATTTGAATTTGTGCTTCTTGATCCGCTCACCGAGCGTGAAATCGAAGTCCTCAACCTGGTCGCAGAGGGGTTTTCAAATCCTGAGATCGCTAAGAGGCTGGGAGTTTCCCGCAATACCGTGAAGTTTCACGTGAGCTCTATCATCGGAAAACTAGGCGCAACCTCACGAACCGAGGCAGTAACTCTGGGACTGAAACGAGGTCTGATCATTATTTAGCATGTGAGCGCGGGTTTAGCTGGACGTCACTTCCGTCTCGGCCATCTAACCGCGCGCGCGTGCCAAAACCATGCTCCCATCGCGATCTCTTCGCAAACACGCCGTCTTCGACGGCCACTGGTTGCGAGGAATGCCTTAAGACGGGGCAGCGCTGGGTCCAACTCCGACTATGCCAGAGCTGCGGCCATGTCGGCTGTTGTGATTCGTCGCCGGGCCACCATGCCACGGCTCATTTCCATCACACAGAGCATCCGGTCGTGAAATCTTATCCGCACCAGGACTGGGCATGGTGTTACGTGGATGAGACCTATCTCTAAATGTATCCCAAAATGACAAACGCCCGGCATGCGCCGGGCGTTATCAGAGAATCATCAACTTCTCAGTTCACATTGATGCTTTTAGCCGTTGCGGGGTCACCTCGTTCGGCATGGTGTGCAAACGCGGGATGCTCTCCCGCCGCACCTCGTGAAGTTCAAAGTCCTGCAAATCGGTTAACCCGCCGGAAATGGCTTCCAAGGTGGCGTTTGATTTGGAAAGTACTGAGAGGAGATGTTTGCGGGCAATGGGCCGGTCGGCGGGATGGATGTGCTTCCACCAGCGCTTCACCGACTCCTGCACATCGCCTTGCGTCTTGGCATCTTCGACCAGGCTGTCAATGAGACGATAGACCTTGCTTTTCACTGCCTGATAAGAAACTGAAATCTCCTGGCCCATTTTCCGATGCTCCTTGACACCCTCTTAGAGCAAGAGGGTCGCCAAACCTCCGCTTTGATTTCGCGTCACTTAGCATTCATCGGACGTTTACATTCTCCCAGTTGTTGGAGAAATCACAGGCCGCGCTATGGTTTTTCGTAGGGACTGCAACAACCGCCTTCTCAAGTGCGCCACGCAATATACAATGCGGACTCCGAATTCCCGAACCACAAGGAACCGGAGCGCGGTTGATTCTCGCGGAGGGCAGATGAAGCAGTTTTACCTTTTGGTTCTCATTGCCGCGCTGGTCGCGGCATCGCAGGCCCAGCAGAACAAGGGTCCGTCCGATCGCATGTTCTTGCCGTCGGATACATTTTGGGGCTATGCCCAGTTCGATATCGCGCCACCGCACAATGAAATTGACCCGAACGTCTGCCGCGCCGACGCCGGCAGTTTCGGCGGCGCCAACGCTCCCTGCAACGCCTTTGCTCGTTATATGTTATCGAGCCTGGTGGAGGTTCGTCCGTTCGGCCGAGGCCCTTTCCGGCGCTTCATGTTGTTCGGAGAGCCACGTTTCTTGTTCGGAAAGAATGTTCCACAGAATCTCTACACCTGGTCCTTCGACGCCATCGGAGTCGAACATTCCTGGGGCGCCGCTATCTACTTAGGGAAAGGGTTCGAGATGCGCGTAACCCAACATTTCCTCTTTGATCGCTTTGGAGCCCGCGATCGCAACCTTGGCTCGGCAGACCTCGGCCCCAATGGACCCTGGGGGCGATACAACGCAATAGGCGTCCGGAAGTACTTCGGCTCGCGGAGATGGTAGCAAATCCGGATACCCCGATGCTGTTCGCCCGGGCAAACGCTTCGACGCGATCACTGGTTGAGTGGAACGCCCATGCTATGCTGATCTGCCCAGCCCACGGCGTCTTAGAGCAGACCGCCATTCAGCCACATGCCTTCAGGGGAACAGCCAGCAAAGTTCGGGACGGGTCGCTTGGAAGCTATTTCATTTCAGGATCCGCAAGCCGCCCAGCAGAATCTTGAGCGCGCTTCGGGCAAACTGTCCGCCAGCCTGGCATCCGCATTGCCGGCGCTGTTAGCTGATTCTCCTGATCCGGACTCCGCGCTTTTGCTCTTTGACCGCCTGGTGAGCGAAACCTCGGCGGAAATCCTGCCTTTACTGGAGCGCCACCCATTTCTTGCGCACTATGCCATCGCGGTTTTCGGCAACAGCCGCTACCTTGGCGAGACGTTGGTCCAGAATCCCGATCTGCTGCACACCTTTCTTCGCGAGAAGAAGCTGGACCGGAGCTTCTCCCACGAAGAGTTTTCGGAGGCGCTTGCCCGCTTCCGTTCGCGGTCCTTCGAGCGGGATAACTCGCTGCTTCTGGCGCGTTTCAAGCGGCGCGAATATGTGCGTATCATGCTGCGCGATGTGCTGAGAATTGCTCCTCTGGCCGAGACTACGGCTGAAATTTCTGCCTTGAGCGACGTGCTTATCCAGGAAGCCCTGCGTGAAGCGGAAAGTACTTTGGAGCGGAGGTTTGGTTTGCCCCAACATCTCGATGCCGAGGGCCGCACGCTGAATACACCTTTTGCCGTGCTTGCCCTAGGAAAACTTGGGGGCAGCGAGCTCAACTACAGCTCAGACATAGATCTGCTTTACATCTATGGAGATGGCCAGGAACCTCCGACGGCGACGGTTTCGAACCGCGAATACTTTGTTCGGCTGGCCCAGCAAGTGACAGAAATCCTCTCCCGCCCCACCGCCGAAGGCGCGGTGTTCCGCATTGATCTTCGATTGCGGCCGCAGGGCAACGAGGGAGAGCTGGCGATTAGTCTATCCAACGCGCTGCGCTACTACGCTGAGACTGCCCATGACTGGGAGCGCCAAGCGCTCATCAAGGTCCGGCACTCGGCTGGAGCTATCCAACTCGCCCGCGAATTCATCCGCCGCGTGCAAATCCAGGTGTACAGCGAGCAAATTAATTTCGCGGCCATCAAAACGGCCTTGGTTGCGCGGGAAAAAATTGATCGCAAGCGCCGAAAACAAACTGCCAGCGAGGGACATGAATCTCTGGACGTAAAGATCGATCGCGGCGGAATTCGCGACATTGAATTTCTCGTCCAATGCCTGCAACGCGTTTATGGCGGAGCCGAACCCTGGCTGCACTCCGGCGGAACCTTGTTTTCGTTACAGAAGCTGCATGACAAGCGGCACATCTCGGGCCATGATTTCCACGAATTGACCGCAGCCTATTCGTTCCTGCGCCACCTTGAACATCGCCTGCAATTGCGGCAGGGACAGCAGGTGCACCGGCTGCCGCGTCTCGACCCCGAGCTTCAAATACTGCGACGCTCAATGGAAGGTCTGGCCCCAGGATACAAGTTGGCAGACCTGACCGCAGCCGTTCGTGAGCGCATGACCGCGGTGGCGGAAATCTACCAGCGCGTCATCTACCAGCAGCAAACACGCCAGCCGCTGGTACCTGCGGAAGGCCAATTCCAGCTTCGCAGCCCGGCTGAGGCGGTGACCGCGGACCAGTCACATCAGCAATTGCTGGAGAGGCTGGCCTCGGATGCACCAGCGCTTTATGCCGCTTTCAACAGCGCCGAGTTGACGACCGCCGGGCGACGCAACCTGCTTCGTTTCTTGAGTTCTGCCTTCGGAGGCTCCGAACGTTATGCGGCCGTGCTGCGGAACCAGGAGGCAATCGCGCGCTCCCTTAAATTATTCGAGAGCAGCGAATATCTGACCGAAATCCTAGCGCGACACCCCGAGGAGATTGACACCCTCGCAGAGATTCAATCCACACCGCCAAAACTGATCAGCGGGAAATTGTTCGAGCTTCCTTCCAGCTTCAAACAAGAGATGTTGAACGCAGAAACGGTCAAGCAAGACGATTTTGGGAGTGGAGACCCGGTTTTCGGCTACGTCGCCAATTCAACCGCTGCACACGGAGAAAAAATTGCTTTGCTACGACGGCACTTCCGCCATCGCATGTTTGCTTCCGGAGCGCGCGACTTTGCGGAACTGCGTCCCATCTATTCCTCGCTCGCGGAAACCACTGCCGCCGCCGAGGACGCCATTACTGCTGCATTTCGCATTGCCGGCGCACCGCGCGGGTTGGCGGTACTGGCTCTGGGCCGTTTGGGGAGCAGGGAATTCGATCTGCTGTCGGATGCCGATCTGCTGTTCGTCGGTGATCCAGCGGGCGACCGGAAGGTCCTTACAAAAGCGGCTGAGGACATCATGCAGACTTTGGCGGCATACACTCAGGATGGAATGGCGTTTCCCGTGGACGCCCGCTTGCGGCCGCATGGCGCCGAAGGCGAGTTGCTCGTGATGCCCTCTCAGTTGGAAAAGTATTTTGCAGCCGAAGCCCAGCCCTGGGAAGCATTGACCTACACAAAATTGCGTCTCGTCGCCGGAAGCGCCGAACTCGGCCGCCTCGCCATGACTGCTGCTGAAACTCTCTTTAGCCGGTTTGCGGTCCATGAAAGTTTTGCCGCAGCAGTGCGCGAGATGCGGCAAAGATTGCAAGATGCCAGCGCTCCGGAGAAAAGTATCCGCACTTCGGCGGGCGCGCTTTACGATGTGGATTTTCTCTCGAGTTTCCTATTAGTCAAGCACAGCATCCGCCCCAAAAGCGGCACCTTGCGCGACCGTCTATGGAGATGCTCAGCCGCAGCCAAGCTCGACAAGCGGGATGCCGCCATCCTCGATCACGCCGCCGAACTCTGCCGCACCGTCGAACACATTCTTCGCCTGGTGATTGGCCGAAACACCAGGTGGCTCCCCGCCAGCGAGCACGCGCGCCAGGCCGCAGAAACGCTCGCCGCTCAAGTGTTGCATCGTGACTTTCCCGATGGCCTGGAGCAGGAACTGCTGCGCACATTCGCCGAGGTGAGAAGTATTTACGACCGCGTGATCGGCTGATCGGGGATTCACGGCTTCCACAACCCTCACAATCTGTCATTCCGAGCGAAGTGGATTATGAGCATCGCGAATGATCCACGCAGCCGAGGAACCTGCTTTCCTTCGCAACTCAAAATAGATTGCTAGTGAGTTCCACTCGCCGCATAATCCCGCACCGCACGAATCCAGCGGGGAACACTGTGGTAAGGCGCGGCTGTAAAAGGTTGTGAAGAAGCACCCCACGCCTTGAGTTACGTGCTTTGAAGGGCACGGCTTCCAGCCGTGCCGCAAAAGCGCTCTTGGATTTTCGGCTTTAGCCGCTGGGGTGCGTTCTTGCGGGCCAGGTTGCGATCACGGCCCATGATGCTTCGACGTTAGCGAATAATTCCGCGCGATTCCGAATCCCGTCACCCCAATGTGCCCGATTGATATCCACCGCTCCAGCTTGTGATGACCGGTGCGATGAAAAATATAAGAGATTCCCACAGACGTTGCGGCGCCAGCTGCTTCCAATGCTGCAAATCCCGCAGAGTTGTTCACGACGTCATCGGGCAACAGAACTTCTTCGCGTCCACGAGCTTGGAAATTCCGCGTAGAGGCGTAATCGAGCCCGCGGAAAACCGCGACTCCGGAGAAGAGAAAAATATTCGTGCGGTCCCAGAAGCGATGCTGAGGGATGGGCGCGCCAGGCAGGAGTCCGCTGGTCGAGGCGTGTTCAAGCGTCTGCGCACCGCAGGCGCAAGAAAGCAACAAGAGACAGCCGACCACCCGCAAGCGAGTCAACATGCCTCGATTCTATGGCGAGCTTATAATCAGGGGGATGAGGAAAACGTCGCTATGGCTGCTGAAACAGATTGCGTTGGGAGCCGCACTGGCCACTGGCGTGCTGTTACTAAAGCAGATCGAGTATTCTTTATTTCCTCCACCTGTCTCTAAAGGTTTTCAGATATCGACAGTAAAGTGATGCTTGGGTTGGCAGCAGATGCTGGCCCAGAAGCGCTCCTCTTCGTCAATCCATTACCGCACTACGATTTATAATTCCCCATTCACTTCGGAGGTCTCTTGATGCCGGACTCATACAATGGCGTGCCTGTGCCTCGCGATGGCGCGCGAATCACCTACAAAGATGGCCGCTGCCAGGTTCCGCCCAATCCCATCATCCCTTTCATCGAGGGCGACGGCACTGGACGTGACATCTGGAAGGCGTCGGCGCGCGTGTTCGACGCTGCGGTCGAGAAAGCCTATCAGGGAAAACGACGCGTGGTCTGGTACGAGATCTTTGCCGGAGAAAAAGCCAAGGCAAAGTTCAACGACTGGCTGCCGCAGGATTCAGTCGATGCACTCCGGGAATTTCGGGTTGGGATTAAAGGCCCGCTGACTACGCCCGTTGGCGGTGGCATTCGCTCACTCAACGTCACCCTGCGCCAGGTGCTCGATCTTTATTGCTGCGTGCGTCCGGTGAAGTATTACAAGGGCGTGCCCTCCCCGGTGAAGCGTCCCGACCGCATGAACGTAGTCATCTTCCGCGAGAACACTGAAGACGTGTATGCCGGAATCGAGTGGGAGCAGGGAACTCCCGAAGCGGCCAAGCTGATCGAGTTCCTCAACAAAGAAATGCTGAAGGGCGGTAAGAAGCAGGTACGCACCGATTCGGGCGTCGGCATCAAACCAATTTCTGTCTTCGCAACAAAGCGTCTGGTGCGGATGGCGATCCAGCATGCCCTAGAGAATGGACTCAAAAGCGTGACCCTCGTGCACAAGGGCAACATCCAAAAGTTTACCGAAGGCGCATTTCGTAAATGGGGATATGAACTTGCGACTGAAGAATTCCGTGACCCGGTCGTCACCGAGCGCGAGAGCTGGATTCTGGACAACAGAGATAAGAACCCAAGTCTGTCTGCCGAAGACAATGCTGCGCTGGTCGAACCAGGCCTGGAATTCGCGCCGCCCGAATTCGGCAAGGCTGTTGCCGACGAGGTGCGCTCCGTCCTCGACAGCATTTATGCGACTCACGGTCACGGCACGTGGAAAAAGAAGTTGATGATCAACGACCGCATCGCCGATTCCATTTTTCAGCAAGTGGTTACGCGCGCGGATGAATACTCGGTGCTCGCCACGCCCAACCTCAACGGCGATTACATTTCCGACGCCTGCGCCGCGCAGGTTGGTGGACTCGGCATCGCTCCCGGAGCCAACATCGGTGACGGATATGCTGTGTTCGAAGCCACGCACGGCACCGCGCCCAAGTATGCCGATAAAGATGTAATAAATCCGGGCTCGGTCATGCTCTCGGGCGTGATGATGTTCCGCTACCTGGGATGGAACGAAGCGGCCGACTTGATTGAAGGTGGAATCGAGCGCACCATCGAACAGAAAAAGGTCACTTATGATTTCGAGCGCCTGATGGACGGGGCGACTAAAGTCAGCACCAGCCAGTTCGCAGATTACATCATCGAAAATATGGGAGCTGCTGTACTGAGCACAGCCTAAGAGCAGCCCCAGATTTTCACGGATCACACGGATAGAACAAAAAGAGAGAAATTAAGTTCTAATTGCTATTTTGCTTTATCCGTGTGAATCCGCGTAAATCCGTGGCCAAGGAAGGTCTTTTTCATGCGCAAGAAAGTAAGCATCGTAGGTTCTGGAAATGTAGGCGCTACCGCTGCCCACTGGATCGCCTCGAAAGAATTGGCCGACGTTGTCCTGATTGACATTATCGAAGGCGTGCCTCAGGGCAAAGGCCTCGACCTACTCGAAGCCATGCCCATCGAGAAGCGCGACTCTTACGTCATCGGTACCAACGACTACGCTGACACCGCGAATTCCGACATTGTGGTCATCACTGCCGGAATTCCACGCAAGCCCGGTATGAGCCGCGACGACCTGCTCAACACCAATCACAAAATCATGAAGGATGTGGTCAGCAAGGCCGTCCAGCATTCTCCGAATTGCATTTTGATCATCGTTTCGAATCCGCTCGACGCGATGGCCCAAGCCGCCTTCAAGATGAGCGGCCTCCCCCGCGAACGCGTGATCGGAATGGCCGGCGTGCTCGACTCCGCCCGCTTCCGGACTTTTATCGCTGAGGAGCTAAAAGTTAGCGTGGAAAACGTCAGCGCCTTCGTTCTCGGCGGACACGGCGACACCATGGTCCCGCTGCCGCGTTACTCCACCGTCGCCGGCATTCCGATCACCGAACTGATCGCTCCCGCCCGACTCGAGCAGCTCGTCCAGCGTACGCGTGACGGTGGCGCAGAAATCGTGAAGTATCTCAAGACCGGCAGCGCGTACTATGCGCCTTCCGCGGCAGTCGCCGAAATGGTCGAAGCCATCCTCAAAGACAAGAAAAAAATCCTCCCCTGCGCGGCTTATCTCGAAGGCGAATACGGAATTAAGGGCCTTTATGTGGGCGTACCGGTAAAACTCGGCGCAAAGGGGATTGAGCAGATTATTCAGATCAAGCTCACGCCGGAAGAGCAGGCCGCCTTGAACAAGAGCGCTGACGCGGTGAAGGAGTTGGTGGGGGTGATTGGGGTATAGGCAGATGCCGCGTTTAAGCGCGGCCTGCATAGAAATCGGCATAGGGGGAGTGGTCGCCCACTCTCCCCTGCCACACCACCGGACATGCGGGTCCGCATCCGGCGGTTCGGCGAGTTGAGTCCGCGCCAAGCAAAGCGCGAACCGGGGTTTGGGTGCAAGTTTCGCCAAGAAA